>Ga0326597_10002812_pt1 | contig 25774 bp, 31 predicted proteins | sample RVTome_12_FD_203789 | JGI IMG/M metagenome (GOLD analysis project Ga0326597, IMG submission 203789) | Soil microbial communities from uranium-contaminated site in the Upper Colorado River Basin, Wyoming, United States - RVT100D185 | ecosystem: Environmental > Terrestrial > Soil > Contaminated >... | reverse complement strand
GCGCGCGCCGATGCGCTTCGGCACGCGCGCCGCGTTCAAGTCGGTGCTCGCCGCCGAGATCGCCGCGCTCGCCGGCTGGGCGGCGGCCGAAGGCGCGAACCGCTTCGGCGCGCTCGTCGCCGGCGGCAACGGCGCGCACATCCGCGCCGGCGCCGCCGAGGGCGCGGCGCCGGCGCTGTGCGCCGCGCTCGCCGCGCACGAGCCGGGCGAGGACGCGGCGCCCGATGCGCTCGATGCGCTCGCCGCGCGCGCCGCGGGCGAAGCCGCCGCCGGCACGCGCTTCGTCGTCGTCTCCGATTTCGCCGACGGCGACGCGGCGCTCGAGAACGCGGTGCGGCGCCTGCGCGCGCGCGGCGACCTGGTCCTCATCTGGGTGTTCGACGCGCTGGAAGTGCGCCTGCCGCCGCCCGCCCGCTATCCGCTCACCGACGGCCGCGAGCACCTGGTGCTCGACACCGCGCCCGCCGGCGTGCGCGCGGCGCATGCGCGCGCGGTGGCGGCGCGGCGCGAGCGCCTCGCGCGCCTCGCCGCGCGGCCCGGCACGCGCTGCCACGCGGTGCGTACGGGCGAGGAGCTCTTCAGCGCGCTCGAGCGCCCGTTCGCCGAGCGCGCCCTGCCGTGATCCCCGAGCTCGAGCTGCTCGCGCGCCTGCGCGACGCGCATCCGCCCGCCGCGCCGTCGTGGTGGCCGCCGGCGCCCGGCGGGTGGATCGCGCTCGTCCTCGCCGTGGCGCTCGCCGTGATCGCGTTCCGCTACGTACCGGGCTGGTGGCGGCGCCTGCGGCTGCGCCGGCGGCTGTTGGCGGCGCTCGCCGCCGCCGCCAGCGCGGCCGACGTGTCGCAGCTCCTGCGGCTCGCGGCGCTCGAGCGCTTCCCGGAACGGGCGCCGGCCGGCTTGCACGGCGCCGAGTGGGTCGCGTTCCTCGAGGCCTGCGACCCCGAGCCCGGGCGCTTCGCGGCCCTTTCCGAAGCGCTCACGGCAACGCCCTACCGTGGCGGCGGCGCGGGGGACGAGGCCGCGCGGCTGCGCGCCGCGGCGCGCGGCTGGCTGCGCGCGGTGCTCTGATGCTCGAATTCGCCTGGCCGCTCGCCGCCCTCGCCCTCGCATTGCCGTGGCTCGCCCTGCGCTTCCTGCCGCGCGCGGCGCCGCTCGCGACGCCGCTGCGCGTGCCCTTCCTCGGCGAAGCGCGCGCGTGGTCGCAGGCCGGAGCGCGCGCGCGCCCGCGCCCGCGGTTCCTCCTCGCGCTCGCCGCGTGGGCGCTGCTCGTCGCGGCGGCGTGCCGCCCGCAGTGGGTCGGCGAGCCGGTGGGCGTGCCCGCGAGCGGGCGCAGCATGCTGCTCGCGCTCGACGTCTCGGCGAGCATGCGCATGGCCGCGCTCGGCCCCGAGCTCGGGCTGGAAGTCATGCGCCGCACCGCGCGCGAGTTCGTCGCCGCGCGCGCGGGCGACCGCATCGGCCTCATCGTCTTCGGCTCCAAGGCCTACGTGCAGGCGCCGCTGACCTTCGACCTGCGCGCGGTGGCCGAGATGGTGGACGAGACCTTCATCGGGCTGGCCGGCGAAGGCACCGCGCTCGGCGACGCCATCGCGCTCGGCGTGGCGCGCCTGCGCGCCATGCAGCGCGACGAGCGCGTGCTGCTCCTGCTCACCGACGGCTCGAGCACCGACGGCACCGTCACGGTGGCCGACGCCGCGCGCCTCGCGCGCCACCACGGCGTGCGCGTGCACGCCATCGGCATCGGCGCGCCGCGCACCGGCCTCGACCTGCGCCCGGGCGAGGGGCTGGACGAGGACGCGCTGAAGCTCGTCGCCGCGGAGTCGGGCGGGCGCTACTTCCGCGCCGGCGACCGCGCGGCGCTCGAGCACATCTACGAGGCGCTCGAAGCGATCGAGCCGACGGCCCTCGACGAGCGCCACTACCGCCCGAGCGCCGAGCTCTACCCCTGGCCGCTCGCGGCCGCGCTGGCGCTGGCGCTCGCGGCGTTGCTCGGCGGCTGGCGCGAGGTGCGGCGATGATCGAGTGGCTGCGCCCGGGCTGGCTGCTCGCGCTGCCGGCGGGCCTCGTGCTCCTCGCCTGCTGGTGGCGCGCGCGCGCCGGCGCGGGACTGTGGCGGCGGCACGTCGACGCGGAGTTGCTGCCCCACCTCACCGGGCGCGCGCCGTCCTGGAGCGCGCGGCTCGCGCTCGGCCTCGCGGCGATCACGCTCGCGCTCGTCGCCATCGCGGTTGCCGGGCCGACCTGGCGATCGCTGCCGGCGCCGCTGGTCCGGGACTCGAGCGCGCGCATCGTGGTGCTCGATCTCTCGCCGTCGATGGACGCGGTGGACGTGATGCCGAGCCGGCTCGAGCGCGCGCGCTCGGCGATCGTGACGCTGCTCCGGGAATCCGCCGACGCGCAGCTCGGCATCGTGGTGTTCGGCGCCGACGCCTTCACCGTGGCGCCGCTGATGAACGATCCGTCGGCGCTCGTGCACCTGCTCGCGAGCCTGCACACGGGCACGCTGCCGCGCGCCGGGAGCCGCCCGGATCTGGGCCTGGAGATGGCGCGCCAGCTCCTCGAGCGCGCGGGCGTGTTGGCGGGCGAGGTGATCCTGGTGGGCGACAGCGCGGGCGACGAGCGTACGCTCGAGGCCGCGCGCCGGCTGCTCGGCGCGGGCTTCCCGCTCTCGGTGCTCGGCGTGGGCGCGCCGCACGGCGGGCCGGTGCGCCTGGCGAGCGGCGCCTTCGCGAAGACCGAGGGCGGCGACATCCTGGTCGCGCAGCCCGAGTTCGAGGCGCTCGAGCGCGTGGCGCGCGCGGGCGGCGGGCGCTTTCACCTGCTCGGCGACGAGACGCCGCGCTTTGCGCGCGGCGCGCAAGCCTGGGCCGCCTCGCCCGCGGCGCCGGCGGGGGAATCGCAGGTGCGCCAGGACGGCGGCATCTGGTTCGTGCTGCTCGCGCTGCCGTTCGCGGCGCTGCTGTTCCGCCGCGGCTGGGTCGCGGGGCTCGCCGCGCTCGCGATCGCACTGCCCGCCGAGCAGGCGCAGGCGTTCGAGTGGCAAGACCTCTGGCGGCGCGCCGATCAGCAGGCGGCCGCGGAATTCGCCACAGGGCAGTTCGGCGAGCACGAGCAACTGCTTTCGAAGCTCGGCCGGCAATCGCCCTGGCGCGCGCTATTGCTCTATCGCGGCGGGCGCTTCGCGCAAGCCGCGGCGCTGTTCGCCGCGCTCGACACCGCCGATGCGCACTACAACCGCGGCAACGCGCTCGCGCTCGAGGGACGGCTCGAGGCCGCGCTCGCCGCCTACGGCGCCGCGCTCGAGCGAAGTCCCTCGATGCGCGACGCGCTCTTCAACCGCGCGCTGGTGCGCGAGGCGCTGGACCGGCGCCGCGCCGAGGCGCAGCGCGGCGGCGAGGCCGAGCGGCGCTCGCAGGCGGGTGCGGCCGGCGTGCGCCGCGAAAGCGGGCTGATCCGGCGCGGCGGAGAGCCGCAGCCGGCGCCGGGAGAGCCGCAAGCGGGTTCCGGATCCGCGCCGGGGCAGGCCCGGAGCCGCAGCGACCTCGCGCAACTGCAGGGACGAAAGGAGAGTGCTGCAATACCGGAACAAGCGCCCGACGCGGCGGAATTGAAGCGCCTCGAGGGCCTGCTCGCCGGCGTGCCGGACGATCCGGGGTCTTTGCTCGCGAACCGGTTCGCGCGCCAGCTGCGCATGCGCGGCTCGTGGCACCACGATACCGGGGGGCGCTGGTGAGGGCGGCGCTGCTCGTCTTCCTTTATGCGTTTGCGCTCTGCGCGCGCGCCGCGCCCGAGCTCGTCGTCGAGGCCGAGCTATCGCCCGAGCGCGTGTACGTAGGCGCCGAGGCGCGGCTCGTGTTGCGGTTGCTGCGCGCGCCGGGCGTGCCGACGGGGTCGCTGCGCCCGCCCAGGCTCGGCGAGGCGGGGGAGCTTTCGCTGCTCGGCGTGCGCATGTACGAGACCGAGCGCGCGGGTGCGAGCTTTCACGTGTTCGAGCGCTCGAACGTCATCGTGCCGCGGCGCACGGGGCGGCTCGTCGTGCCGGGCGCCGAATTCGAGAGCGCGCAGTACTTCACCGAATTCTTCGGCCGCGAGGGCGGGCGGCCGCGGGTTGTTCGCGGGCCGGAGCGGGTGCTGGAGGTGCTGGCGCCGCCGGCCGGGGCCGGGGAGCCGTTCCTGCCGGCACGACTGCTGACCTTGGAGGAGTCGTGGTCGCGGGATCCGGATGCGTTGTCCGCCGGGATGCCGGTGACGCGGACCTTGGTGCTGCGGGCGCAGGGACTGGCGGCGGAAGGACTGCCGCGGCTGGAGATGGCGGCGAGCTCTTCGGTGCAGGTGCATCACGACCAGCCTGAGCTGTTTACGGAGTACCTGGAGACGGGGATGGTCGGGCGGCGCACGCAGAGGATCGTGCTGATGCCTGTGGCCGAGGGGGAGGTTTCTCTGCCTGAGTTGAGCGTGCGCTGGTGGGACGTCGAGGCGGACGTCGAGCGCGTCGCGGCGCTTCCAGGAAGGACGCTGCGGCTGCAATCCGCGATCGCGCCCGCTGCCGAGCCTGCCCCGGCGCCGGTGAGCGTTTCGCCGCGGACTCTGCTGCGGGGGTTCGCGGCGCTGCTCGTTCTGATATCGGCAGTCGTGCTCTGGTTGTATCTGCGCACCCAGGCGCTGCGCGACGCCCGCGCGATATTGCGCGCGGCGTGCCGCAGGAACGACGCGCGCGGCGCGCGCGACGCGTTGATCGAATGGGGCAAGGCCTCGGGCGCGCCCGCGGTGCTCGACCGGGCGCAGGCTGCAGCGCTCGACGCCGCCCTCTACGCGGGGCGCGCGTGGGACGGGAAGGCGTTCTGGCGCGCGGCGCGCCCGTGCCTCGCGAAGCCGAAAGCGCGGCGCGCGGCGCCGAAGGCGCCGCTGCCGCCGCTGTTCAGATTGCAGTCGCGCTAGCGTACAACGACGCGCTGGGGAAGGCGTAGCGGCGCCGGGGTAATTTCCGCGCACCCTGACAGGAAGGTCACCCTGCCAGCTCCTCGAGGACGACGAACGCGTTCCACGCGCCGTGGACCAGCATGCCGGGATAGATGCTTCGCGAGCGCATCCGCAGGTGGCCGAACCAGAGGCCCATCAGGAAATGGCTCGGGAACACGAGCGGGGACAGGTGCAGGACGCTGAAGAGCGCCGCCTGGATGAGCCAGGCGTCGCGCGCGTTGAAGATCCGCTCGAGCGACGACTGGATCACGCCGCGGAACGCCAGCTCCTCGAACAGCGCGGGCAGCACGCTGATCGTCACGATCATCGTCCACGCCGGCCACCCGGCCCGCGCGAACGACTCGGTGGCGGACGAGAACGGCACGCCGAGGTTCTTTAGCACCGCGAAATAGCCGCTCATCGCGACGAGGAAAAGCAGCGACGCCGCCGCCAGCTCGAGCGCGCGGCGCGCGCCGATCGCATGGACCTTGAAGAGGAAAACGAGCCTGCGCCGGCGCAGGCCCGCCGCGACCAGCACGATCGCCGCGTCGACGGCGGTCACGACGACCGACGGCCACGGCGAGGAATCCGTCCGCGAGACCAGCCCGGCGACGAACGAGGTCGCCAGGAGCAGGCCGAAGAGCCACAGGACGCCCTTCAGCTCCCCCCAGTGCTCGGCGAACTGCGCGGCGGCGGCACTGCGCGCGCCGCCGCCCGGCGGCGCCGCGGCCGGCGCCGCGCCGAGAGTCTGCCCGCAGCCGGGGCAGAACCGCGTGCCGGCCCTGATCCCCCTCAGGCAAGCCGGGCACTGCCCGGCGGCCTCAGGCATTCGCGGCGCGCAGCGCGAGCGCCGCTTTGATGCCCTTTGCGAGGAACGCGATGATGATGATCTTCATGATCACGCCCTGGCCGATCGTCGCCGGGTCGGCGATGGCGTTGAACACGATCACGACCACATAGACCGCCGTCGCGATGAGCACCGCCGGCAGCGGCGCGCGGCGCCCCCACCACGCGAGCACCGCCATGATCGCCGCGAGGATCAGGTTGACGACCAGCACCCCCTTCGGCTCCCACTCGAGCCTCGCGCGCAGCTCCTCCACGCCCAGCGTCTCGTCGCCGACGGTATAGCTCGCGCCGGGTTCCGCGCCCTGCAGCTTGACCAGCGCGGCGTCGGCCTGCCCCTTGGTGACGAAGTACATGAGGACGCCGAAGGCGAGGAAAAGAACGGCGAGCCACTTGATCGCGCCGGTGGCGTGCCGGACGTACTTCTTCGCCCGGTAGTCCTCCGCCGTCGGCATCGCCTGGCCGCACTTGCCGCAGAAGCGGTCGTACGGCTTCGCCGCCGTATCGCACGCCGCGCACCGGATCGGCGCCTTCGGCGTCTCCACCACGAGGCCCCCGTCGACCCGGAGATCGATCTCCGGCCCGCCGACGAGCTGGCCCTTCACCGAGATCGCCGCCCGGCGGCCGTCGGGCAGCGGGAACGCGATCCCGCCTTTCTTTCCCGCCTTGCGCGTGTCGTGGACTTCCGTTCCGTTGACCGTGACGAGCTTCCTGCCGAAGGCGCCGAAGCGCGCCTTCACCGTGTTGGCGGCGTCGATTTCCCACGTCTTTTCCATATCCCCCCCGTCCCGTATGTCACCCGCCGCGCATTCTATTGGTTCCCGGCGCCACCGGCTCAAGGCGGCCATTCGGGCTCACGGCGCCGCCGCCGGCCAGGCGGACAGGCCGCTCGCCTGCGCGCCGCGCCAAAGTTCGCGGTCGTAGGTCGCCACGGCGACGGATTCGCCCAGGGATTCGCTCCACGCGAGCGCCGAGGCGAGGTGCACCGAATCATAACCACGCAGGCCGTGCTCCCACGCCAGCGCCGCCGCGCGCGCCGCGAGCGGTTCGCCGAGCTGCAGCCTGACGAGATGCTCCCAGTCGGCGTTGAACGTCTGCAGCGCCTTCGCCCCCGCCTCGCGCGTGACGAGCCCGATGCGCGCCGCCCTGGCGAGCGCCGCGGCGACTTCGGCGCGGCTCACCACCGCGGTACCGATCGCCTGCGCTTCATCGATCAGGGCCTCGACTTCCGGCGAGCCCGCCTCCGCGACGTAGCGCTTCACCAGGGCGCTGGCGTCGAGGTAGACGATCACTCGCGGTCTTCGACCAGCAGTTGCGCGACCGTTTTCCTCCCGAGCAGCTTCGCGACCGGCTTGCGGCGGCGCAGCTTCTGCCCGCTCCATTGCGCCAGCCCCGTGTCGCGCATCGCGGCAAGGCGCTCACCGAGATCCTGGCCCGCCCGATCCCGGCCGATCGGCACGATGCGGCCGATCGGCACGCCATGGTCGGTGATGACCACGGACTCTCCCTTGCGGGCGAGGCGCAGATAGTGGCTGAGGCGGCTTTTCAGTTCGCGGATGCTGACGAGGGATTGGGCCATGAGGGGCTCCCGGCGGGAACGTTGCATGTAGTCACAGTGTAACAGTTTGTAGTCACATGCGCTCTACGGCAAATCCATCCCGCGCGGCCGCGCCTTCACCCGCCTGCCGTAGGCGGGCAGCGTGGTGAGGCGCGTATCCTCGACGTATCCGCCTACGGTGAAGTGGTAAAGCGACTGGAACTCGAGGTCGCGCAGGCCGAACACCTGGTGCACCGGGTCGTCGAAGAAGCAGCCGATGCCGGTCGCGCGCACGCCGGCCGCTTCCGCCTCGAGGTAGAGCACCTGCCCGATTGCGCCCGCTTCCCGGAACAGGCACCGGTAGAACGACGGCCCCTGCGCGAGGAGGCTCGCCCGGTACTCGGCGATCATGCCGAGCGAGAACGCGCCCTCGCCCGCGATGTCCTGGCGGCAGCTCACCTGCGTCGCCACCTGCCTCGCGTCGCCGCGCTCGAGGAGGTAGAGCGGGAGATCCACGGGACAGCCCGGCGGCGCGTCCCAGGCGAATTGCGCGTGCATGCATTCCTTGAGCTTTTCCACCTTGCCGGGATCGCGCGCGAGCGCGTACAGGCCCGGCTCGATGCCCTCCACGCGGTGCACGAACAGGCCGAAGTGGATCGCCGGCGCCCAGGGGATCGCGTCCCAGGGCATGGGCCGGCGCGCGACCTCCAGCTCTTCGCGCGGCATGACGCGCGCGAGCATGCGGTAGAAGCGCCCGGCCGGGATCGAGGTCTTGCCGTCGCAGGCGAGGAGGCTGCGCCGCTGGCGGATGATCTGCCCAGCGGAGGGATTCACGCTTTTCGCGACACCGCGGCCACGCGGTCGATCGCCTCCCAGGGCACCGGATCGGCGGCGCTGAGGCGGTTCGCCTTGCCGTACCAGCGCTGATTTATTAGCTCCCGCACTGCTTCTACCTCAAGACTCGCGGTTTTTGTTTCGACATCTCCCGGCCATAGCGCCATCACGAGCTCGGCGCTTTCCCGCTCGGCGCCGTCGAAGTCCGCGCCGCGGTCGAGGCCGAGGAGCGCCTCGAGCGTCTCGTCCGCCACAGCATCCAGCACCAAGGCCGACCAGCCGAGCGTCGCCGCCGCGATGCGCACCGTGCCGATCGCGTGGCCGACGTCGTGCTGGCAGTAGCGGAACGCGCGCTCGCCGTATTTCCAGGCCTCGCGCCAGTGGACCGACGAGAGGCCCACGAGAAAGGCCTGTGGCGGGAAGCCGCGCAGCAGCCGCGCGTACAGCTCCGGCGGGCAGTCGGCACGCCGCTCGAGGCCGTGCTCGCGCGGCGCGTAGTGGAACAGCCCCGGCGATGCGCCGAGCCCGGCGATGCCGCCGATGAGCACGTAGCCTTCGGTGGGATGGAGATTCCCGCTCGAGGGGTTGGCGCGCAGCGCCCAGCGCGTGCCGCCCGCCTGCTTCCACGCCGAGAGCGCGAGCGCGTATTCGAGCAGGCGCGAAAGCGTGCGCATCGTCAGCGGCGCGGCCGGCACGGCGCCGCGGACATAGAGGCTCTCGTACGCGGGCGAGAGCGGCTCCTCCTCGGGCGCGAGGACCGGCAGCCGCGTGAGCGCCGTGCCCGCGTAGCGCCGGAACGGATCGGGCTGGTTCGCCCAGTCGAGCTGCCCGGGCCCGGCGGCGAAGCGGTTGAAGCGGTGCTTCGTGCGCTCGTGGTAGCGCATCACCGCTTCGAGCTGGGAGGCGTCCGGCACCATGGCCGGAAGTGTAGGCCGGGTTCGCGGCTAGGCGGCCGCCAGCTGCGGGGTCTGGCTCTCGAGGTAATCCTCGTAGCTGCCGCGGAAGTCGATCACCTCCCCGCCGGGCTTGAGCTCGAGGATGCGCGTGGCGAGCGAGGAGACGAACTCGCGGTCGTGCGAGACGAAGAGGAGCGTCCCGGGGTACTTGCAGAGCGCGCCGTTCAGCGACTCGATCGATTCCATGTCGAGGTGGTTGGTCGGCTCATCCAGCAGCATCACGTTCGGCATGCCGAGGATGAGCTTGCCGACGATCATGCGCTGCGCCTCGCCGCCGGAGATCACCTTGAGGGATTTCTTCTGGTCGTCGCCCGAGAAGAGGAGCTGGCCGAGGGTCGCGCGCACGATCTGCTCGTCCTGGTCCTTGTCCTTGCGGCGCCAGCGGCCCATCCAGTCCGAAAGCGTCTCGTCGCCCTTGAATTCGTCCACCGGGTCCTGCGGCCAGTAGCCGGGGCGCGCCTTCTCGGCCCACTTCACGCTGCCTTTGCCGTCGGGCTTCAGCTGCCCCGCGAGGCAGCGTAGCAGCGTCGTCTTGCCGACGCCGTTCGGGCCGATGACCGCCACCTTCTCGCCCGCCTCGATGGTGAGGTCGAGCTTCCCGTAGTAGAGCCCTTTCGCTTCCACCGCCAGGCGGTGGAGCTTCTCCTTCGGGTCCACGAGGAAGCGGATGAACGGGTACTGGCGGCTCGAGGGCTTCACGTCCTCGACCTTCAGCTTCTCGATCTGCTTCTGGCGCGAGGTCGCCTGTCTCGCTTTTGCCTTGTGGGCGCGGAAGCGCCGCACGAAGTCTTCGAGGTCCGCGATGCGGTCCTTGGCCTTGGCGTTGTCTTTCTCGAGCTGCTGCTTCGCGAGGGTGGACGCTTCCATGTAGTCGTCGTAGTTTCCGGCGTAGATGCGGATCTGGCCGTAATCCACGTCCGCCATGTGCGTGCAGACGCTGGAAAGGAAGTGCCGGTCGTGCGAGATGATCACCATCGTGCTGCTGCGCTTGTTCAGCACGTCCTCGAGCCAGCGGATGCTGTGGATGTCGAGGTTGTTCGTCGGCTCATCCAGCAGCAGGATGTCCGGGTCGCCGAAGAGCGCTTGCGCGAGGAGCACTCTGAGCTTCCACCCCGGCGCCACGGCGCTCATCGGGCCGTTGTGCTGCTCGGTGGGGACCCCCAGGCCGAGGAGCAGCTCGCCCGCCCTCGCCTCGGCCGTGTAGCCGCCGTACTCGGCGTACTCGTGCTCCAGGTCCGCCGCGCGCAGGAACTCCTTTTCGTCCGCGTCCGGATTCGCGTAGATGGCGTCGCGCTCCTGCATCGCGTTCCACATTTCCTGGTGGCCCATCATCACCACGTCGAGCACGCGCTCCGTTTCGTAGGCAAACTGGTCCTGGCGCAGGCGTCCGACGCGCTCGTTGGCGTCGATCGCGATCGTGCCCGCGGTGGGCTCGAGCTCGCCGCCGAGGATCTTCATGAACGTCGACTTGCCGCAGCCGTTGGCGCCGATCAGGCCGTAGCGGTTGCCGCCGCCGAACTTGACGGAGACGTTGGAAAAGAGGGGCTTGGCCCCGAACTGCATGGCGATGCCGGAGGCGACGATCACTTTTCAGGTTCCAGAAAACGCAAAAGCTGGCCGCGGCCAGCTTTTGTCGGGTCTAACTGCGGGGGCGGAGTATAGCAGCCCCGCTCTCTATGACGGCGGCCATGGACGCGCCGCGCAGGGCGCAGCGCTCACGACCGAGGAGCGCCCGTCCGGCGCAAAGAGGACCGACCAACCGCCATGGGGCGTGCCGACGCACAAGTCAGCCATCCGGTTGCGCGCCTGCCGGGAGCTGCGCGGCCTCAGGGTGAGCCCGCACGCTTGCGGTATCGACGCAGAGAGCGGGATCTTCTGCGCCGTCCTCAATTGCGGATCGACTCTCCAGAGCGAGGCATGCGCATCGCTCGTCGCGAAAAATGCGCCGTGCTGCGGCGAAAAGACAAGCCCGGTAAAGCCCACATCCTTGTCGGCATCGGCATCGAGCGCGAGCGCATGCTCGCTCACGGCGAGGCTGTCCGGATCGATCCGCCACAGGGTCGGCAGGACATTGCTCGTCACCACGGCTTCGCCGCGGGGCCCGAGCGCCAGATCCGGCATGCAACCGTGCGGCGCGCCTGCCCAGACCCAGCCTGGCAGGGGCACGGCGACTCTCTCGGGCCGCGAGACATCGAAAAGGAACACGCCCCCAGGGGTCAGGTACCAGACGCGATTGCGCGCGGGATCCACCTGGTAGCGCGCGCTTGGCAGCCGGAGTTCCGGCGCATCGTTCTGCGCCTGTCGAGGCGCGGCGCCGATCTCGCATCCGGCGATCAAGACCATGGAAGCGGCCAGGAAGAGCGCCCTGACCATGCCTGCGTTTCCGTTCCACATATGCCCTCCTTCCCCGTAGGGAATCAGAGCGGCGCTTGGGACCAAGCGTCCTTGTGGACCGGGTGTCTGCGGCGACCCGGCTAGGGCCCGACTCCGCTTGCCATGGGGGACGAGCGCCTACGCGGACCGCAGGCTACGCCCGCGCCGGAGCGCTTGTCAAGTTCTTTAGTATGAGATATAACATACATGTGATACTTACTACACAACACGTGACGGCCTGGCAGGCCCTGGTGCTCAGCCTGCCGACGCGCAATTCGACGATCCGCATGCGCGTGTGGCGGGCCCTGAAGGACGCCGGCTGCGGGGTGCTGCGCGACGGCGTATACGTCCTGCCCGCGGCCGCGGCCGGCGGGGCGGTGCTGGCGGCGATGGAGTCCGAAGTCCGCTCGGCGGGCGGCTTCGCCATGGTGCTCGAGCTGCGGCTCAAGACGGCCGGGCAGCGCGCACAAGTGCGCAAGCTCTTCGACCGCAGCGCCGACTACGGAGCCTTGGTGCGGGATGTCGACGCGGCGAAGGCGGCAGTGCCGCGCCTGGGTCCGCGCAAGGCGCAGACCGCGCTGCAGCGCCTGCGGCGCTCGTTCGAGAGGCTGGCGCAGATCGATTTCTTTCCCGGCCAGGCGAAGCGCCAGGCAGGCGAGGCCGTCACGGCCCTCGAGCGGCGCGTCCGGGAGATCTCTTCACTCGGCGAACCGCGTACCTCCGGCAAGCGGCTGCGGGTACCCGAGGCGGCGCGCTATCGAGGGTGCGTATGGGCTACGCGCAAGGACCCCTGGGTGGATCGCCTCGCAAGCGCCTGGCTCATCAAGCGATTCATCGACCCGCAGGCGAAGTTCGTGTGGATAGATGCGCCGCGCGACCGACCCCGCAAGGCCATCGGTTTCGATTTCGACGGCGCCGAATTCACGCACACCGGCAACCGCGTGACGTTCGAGGTGCTGATGGCGAGCTTCGGCCTGGACAACGATCCGGCCGTCGCCGCCATCGCCGCCGCGGTGCATTTTCTCGACGTCGGCGGCATCCCGATCAGCGACGCAAGAGGCCTGGAGACACTGCTGCGGGGCATCAGGGAGAAGGCGCGCGACGACGACGCGCTGCTTGCCGAGGCGATGCGCGTCCTGGATCACTTCTATTCGGCTTACGCCCAGCCCCGGGCTGCGTGAGGGGCGGCGCGAGGGTCCAAGCTCACCCGTGAGCGCGCCGGAGGAACCTGGCCATCGCACCGAAGCGCCGCCTCGTCTCCCACGCAAACAGTGCGCTCCCGAGCCGGCCGAACATCATCGCCAACCACCCGGGCCGCAGCTGCAGGGCGTAGGTGTAGGCGAGGTCGCAGGAGCCGTCGCCGCGGTCGCGAAAGCGCATCGACGCCGCCCAGAGCTCGAAGACGCCCGTCGGCTCGACCATCTCCGCCGAGGCCTGGCTCGGCGGGTCGTAGACGAGGAAGCGCGTGCGCATGGCCATCCCCATCTTCCAGCCCTTGCCGCGGTTGGTGGAAATCGCGCCCACGTACGGGTGCGTGCCGCCGCCTTCCACGTAGGTCACGTGCAGCAGCGTGTCCCAGCGCAGGCGCAGCTCGTGGTTGAAGAACGCTTCGAACGCCTGCGCGCTCGGGGCGGGCATGACGAAGTCGAGCCGGCGGCGCGACGGTTTCGCGCTCATGCGTCGCGCTCCTCGATCGTGGTCCTGATGCCCCAGCGCGCGAACTCGGGCTCGAACTCCTGAAGAGCGAGAAAGCCCATGCACGGATGCGCGCCGCGCTCTGCAATTTGATCCTTCGCGATCTTGCGCGCGAGCAGGATCGCGGGCATGCACGGGATCTCGGGGCCGTGGTTGCCGCCGGCGACGAGATGCCAGCCGATGCTTTTCCTACCCCCTCCCGGCACGGTCCCCGTGACGTTCACCAGCATGCCTCCGCGCTCGCCGCCGAATGCGTCGAGCCACGAGGCTACCCTGTCCAGCGGCGCGGCCCAGCGCTCGATCGGCAGCGGCAGGCCCGCGCGGCGCAGGCCCGCGGCGGTCCAGAGCGCGAAGTGCTGGACGCCGAGCTCGAGCGCGGCGCGGAATTCGACCGTGCGCACGCCCGGGTAGCGCGCGGGGAGGAGCTCGAGGTCCGGCACGTCGCAGGCGGCCGCCCAGCGCGTCCCGACGCCGTCGATGCGCACGCGGCGAAGCTCCTGCCAGCCCCAGGCATCGCGCCAGGCGCCGCCGCGCAGAACCTTGAAGGGCTTTCCCGCGTAGCTGAACACTCCGGCGAGGGTCGCCGCGCCGCGCGGCGCGCGCTGGCCGGGCGCGATGGCGATCTGGATCTCCTCCATCTGCGAAAAGCGCGGCCGCAGGCTGTCGATCACCGCAGACGAAAGTGCAGGCAGCGTGCTTGCGCCAGAGAGCGCAATCCGGTCCGCTGCCTTCGCCGCGGCGTCGTTTCCCGCGCGGAACCGAGCCGCGAACTCGCGGCCGTCGGCGAGATCCAGGTAGTGCGCGCCCGTGGCGAGCGCGGCGCGCGCGACGCGGTAGTCCTGGCCCTGGAAGGGACCGGCGCAGTGGATCACCAGGTCGGGGCGCAGCGCTGCCAGGCCCCGCTCGAGTCCCGGGGCGTGGATGTCGAGGCGCGCGGGCGCCGAGCGCCCGGCGGGTACGACCTCGATGTCGGGACCTCCCTGCAGCGCGCGGGCGATGCGCGCGCCGAAGTTGCCCGATGCCCCGATCACGACCGCCCGCATGGTGCGGGCTAGTCTCTCACTCTTGCGGCCCGTCTTGCCGGGCCGGCGCCAGCGCAGGCGCGAGAATATCGCGTCGAATATCCATGGCAGACTGCGTCGTTTTCGACCACGAGGAGGAAGCGATGGCGAAGGGAGCGACCCGCAAGGCGCCCGCGCGGCGCAGCAAGGCCTACGAGGCCGGAATGAAGATGCGGCGGCGTTGGATGGGGAAGGGCTACGTGGACCGGGCGTTCCGCGAGACCGACGGTTTCACGATCGACCTGCAGCACTACGTCACCGAGCACGGCTGGGGCGCGACCTGGGGTCGCGGCGGGCTGCCGCTCAAGATCCGCTCGATCATGAGCCTGTCGATGCTCGTCGCGCTCAATCGCCCGCGCGAGCTGGAGATCCACCTGCGCGCGGCGCTGCGCAACGGCATCATGCGGGCCGAGATCAAGGAGCTGCTGCTGCACGCGGCGGTGTATTGCGGCGTGCCGGCGACGCTCGACGGCTTCCACGTCGCGAAGCGCGTGCTCGCCGAGGAAGCGAAAGGAGGCTGATGTATGCAAAGACCCTTGAACGAGCTTTCCGCGGCCGAGGCCGCGCGGCGCATCGAGGCGCGCGAGCTGACCGCCGAAGCGCTCGCCGCGGCCTGCCTCGAGCGCATCGCCGGGCGCGACGACGCGGTGCGGGCATGGGCGTTCATCCACGCCAGGCAGACGCTCGCCGAGGCGCGCGAGCTCGACCGCACGCCCCGCCGCAGCCGGCTGCACGGCGTGCCATTCGGCATCAAGGACATCATCGACACCGAGAGCCTGCCGACCGAATACGGTTCGCCGATCTACCGCGGCCACCGTCCCCGGGCCGACGCTGCCTGCGTCGCGCTCCTGCGCCAATCGGGCTGCCTGATCCTCGGCAAGACGGTCACCACCGAGTTCGCCAACAACCACCCCTCGCCTGCGCGCAACCCGCACGATCCCGCGCACACCCCGGGCGGCTCCTCCAGCGGCTCCGCGGCCGCGGTGGCCGATTGCATGGTCCCGCTCGCGCTCGGCACCCAGACCGGCGGCTCGGTCATCCGCCCCGCCGCCTACTGCGGCGCGTTCGCCGTGAAGCCGAGCTTCGGCAGCATCAACCGCCAGGGAACGAAGTTCGTCGCCGAATCGCTCGATACGATCGGTATTTTTTCGAGAGCTCCGGAAGATCTGGCGCTCGCGCTCGAGGTCTTGTCCGGCCGCCCCAGCCCGGACTTCGCCTCCTTCACCGGCAGGCCGCGCATCGGCCTCTGCCGCACGCCGCGCTGGCAGGACGCCGACGCCTTGACGCAGGCGAACCTCGAGCACGCCGCCAAGCGCCTTTCGAAGGCCGGCGCCACGGTGACCGACTTCGAGCTGCCTCCAGGCGGCGACCAGCTCTTCGACCGCCACCAGGTCATCATGGGCTTCGAGAGCGCCCGCGCCCTCGCCTGGGAATACATGACCTTTCCCGACCAGATCAGCAGGAGCCTGAAGCCGCGCCTCGACGAGGGATGGCAGGTGACGCGCGCCGACTACGACGCCGTGCGCGAGACCGCCCGCCAGTGCCGCCGCGCCTTGGCGGACACAATGCGCGAAGTCGATTTCCTGCTGACGCCCAGCGCGCCGGGCGAAGCCCCGCGCTCGCACGAGAGCACCGGCGACCCGGTCTTCAACCGCGCCTGGACCCTGTTGGGCGTTCCCTGCGTCACCGTGCCGCACGGCAAAGGGGCGCACGGCCTGCCGCTTGCCATCCAGCTCATTGGGCCCTTCGACGGGGACGCGATGCTGCTCGGCTGGGCCCATTGGACGGCCGTGGCGTTGAGCGCCGGCGGCTGACGGGCTACTTCGCGGGCACGCGCCTGCGGCGTCCCGGCGCAACGGGCGCGAGCGAGGACAGGTCCGGATTCGCCCAGCCGGGCACCGACTGCGCGACCTTCATCAGCAAGGCGTTGAATTGCGCGCGCTCCGGGGCCGAAAGCGGCTCGAGCATGCAGCGCTCGCGCGCCGCCAGCAGGGGCACGATCCTGCGGAACAGCGTCGCGCCGGCGGGCGTGACGCGCAGCTCCATGCGGCGCGAGTCGGCCGCGCTCGGGCGCCGCGCGATCAGGCGCTTGCGCTCGAGCTTCGCCACCGCGACGCTGATGCTGTTCTTCGGCCGGCCGGTGGCGGCGACGATTTCCTGGGCGGTCACCCCCGGATGCTGCGCCGTGCAGAACAGGATCACGTACTCCGGCCGCGAAATGCCGATGCGCTGTTCGAGCGCGAGATAGAACGGCACGGTGTAGAAATTGGCGATGTAGTTCAGGCGCCACGCCAGGGTGAGCGCGTTGCCCCGCAGCATGCGCTCGTGCAGCTCGCCGCTCGTGCCTTTTGCCATGCCCCGAGCATATCGCATCTGGCCGGCCCCTTGACATTGGTTCATCTTTGAACCATTCTGGCCGCCGCAGGCCATCCCTCTAGGAGGAGGAGCACATGGACCGTTCCACGTTCGTTCGCGCAGTGGCAGTCGCATTGGCCGTTCCCGCCCTGGTTTTCGGCACGCCCGTGCCGGCGCAGACCGGCCCGATCAAGGTCGGCGTCATCGGGCCGTTCAAGCTCACCCCGGGCCGCGACATCCAGGAGGCGGCGACGCTCGCCGCCGACGAGGTCAACGCCGCGGGCGGCGTCCTCGGCAGGAAGCTCCAGCTGGTGTTCGCCGAGACCGAGCAGAGCCCCGAGAAGGGCAAGACCGCCGTCGAGCGGCTGCTGTTCGTCGACAAGGTCGACGTGATCATCGGCGAGCACCGCAGCGAGGTGGCGCTCGCCGTGCAGCCGATCATCGCCGAGAACAAGAAGATCTTCCTCTCCACGGGCACGGCCTCGCCGCTGCTCTCGGACAACGTGCTGAAGGACTACTCGAAGTACAAGTACTACTTCCGCACCTTCCTCAACGCCAACCAGATGGCCGAGCAGATGCAGCTGCAGCTCACCGACATGATGTCCACCTACAAGCGCGAGAAGGTGGCGGTGATCGCCGAGACCGCGGTGTGGGTGGAGCCGATCGTGGCCGCGCTCAAGAAGTCGCTCGGCAGCCGGCTGGTGGCGCTGGAGCGCGTCTCGACCAACGCCAAGGACCTCTCGGTCGAGCTCTCGCGCGTGCAGAGCGCGAAGGCGCAGATCGTGTTCGCCATCCTCGCCGCCGACGCCGGGCTGCCCTTCGCGCGCCAGTGGGCCGACCGCCAGATCCCGGCGCTCATCACCGGCTACACCGTGATGGCGCAGAGCGACCGCTTCTGGGAGCAGACCGAGGGCCGCGCGCAGGCCTTCATGACCTGGAAGCATGGCGTGCGCGCGCCGATCAGCCCGAAGACCATCCCCTACTGGGACCGCTTCACCAAGAAGTACGGCCACGTGCCCGGCGCCTACACCAACTTCGCCACCTACGACGGCGTGTTCATCCTCGTCGACGCGATCCGGCGCGCGGGCTCGCTCGACTCGGACGCGCTGGTGAAGGCGCTCGAGGCGACCGACCACGTCGGCGTCTCCGGGCGCATCAAGTTCTCCAAGCGCCACGACCCCGAGGCCGGCCCCGAGTTCCTCCCCTTCACCTACATCCAGTGGAACAAGGGCGAGATGGTCACGGTCTGGCCGCCGAAGATGAAGACGGGCGAGATGCAGATGCCCGCCTGGATCAAGTAGTCCCTCCCCGGCCGGAGAGAAGGAGTTGCTCGCCGACATCGTCATCTTCGGCACCATCTGGGGAGCCATCTACACGATCCTCGCGCTCGGCTTCACGCTGATCTTCGGCGTCGCGCGCATCCTCAACCTGGCGTACGGGGCCATGTACCTGGTGGCCTCGTACCTCATCTACACGCTGGTCACGCGCTTCGGCATGGCGGCGCCGGTGGCGTGGCTGCTGGCGGTGGCGGCGACCGCGATCGCCGGAATGCTGCTCTACCGGCTGTTCATCTTCCCGCTGCGCGACACGCTCGGCCGCGTGCTGATCGTCACCGCCGGGATGGCGATCTTCCTGCAGGAGGTCGCGGTCCTCCTCTACAGCACCGAGCCGCGCTACGTGCCCACGCTATTTCCCGGGAGCCTCGAGTTCCTGGGCGTGCGCATCACCCACCAGCAGCTCCTCACCCTGGTGGTGGCGTTCGCGCTGGTCGCGCTGCTGCACCTGTTCCTCGAGCGCACGCGCTACGGGCGCGAGCTGCGCGCGGTCGCGCAGGACGCGGAGATGGCCTCCCTCATGGGCATCCCGGTGGAACGCACCTACCTCGTGGCGATGGGCCTGTCCACGGCGCTCGCGGCCGCGGCAGGCGCGCTCGTCGCGCCGTTCCTCACCGTCAGCCCCGAGATGGGCTGGTCGCCGCTGCTGGTCGCCTTCACCGTGGTGGTGCTGGGCGGGTTGGGGAGCCTCTGGGGCACCATCCTCGCCGCGTTCATCGTCGCCTACGCCGAGATGTTCACCGCCTATCTCATCTCGCCGCAGCTGCGCGACGCGGCGACCTTCGCCATCATGATCGGCACGCTGGTGTTCCGGCCGCACGGCCTGTTCGGCAAGGGGATCGTCGAATGACGCGCCGGCTCGCGGTGCGCCTAGCCGCCGTCGCCGCCGCGCTCGGCGCCCTGGCGCTGCTGCCCCTTTGGGTGAGCAATCCCTACGTGCTGTCGGTGCTGACGCTCGCCGCGCTCTACGCCATTTTCGCCTCGAGCTGGGACATCCTCTCGGGCTACATCGGGCAGCTCAATTTCGGGCACGCCGTGTTCTTCGGCGTCGGCGCCTACACGGCGGGCTTCCTCGGCCCGCACTTGCCGCCGCTGCTGGTGCTGCCGGCCGGATCCCTGGCGGCGGTGGTCTTCGCGTTCCTCGTCGGGCTGCCCTGCCTCAAGCTGCGCGGGCCCTACCTGTCGCTCACCACGCTCGTCTTTCCCCTGATCCTCGAGCGGCTGGCGTTCACCTTTCGCGACGTGACCGGCGGCGAGTACGGCTTGCGCGTCGAGCCCCCGCTCTCCGGTCTGGGCCTGTACTTCGCCGCCCTGGCGCTGCTCGCCGCGACGCTCGCCGTGCTGCTCGCGGTGGCCGAATCGCGCCTCGGGCGCACCTTCCGCGCCATCGGCGATGACGACCTCGCCGCCATGGCGGCGGGCATCAACACCACCCGCTACAAGCTCGGCGCCTTCGTGCTCGGCGCGGCGCTCGCGGGCCTGGGCGGGGTGCTCTACGCCTACCACCTGCGCCACGTCGGGCCGGAGGTGTTCGGCCTGTTCACCTCGTTCGCCATCGTCATCATGGGCATCGTCGGCGGGATGGGCACCATCCTCGGCCCGGCGATCGGGGCGTTCTTCCTCACGCTGCTCGGGGAGTCGCTGCGCGAGATCGAGACCTACCGGCTGCTCGTGTACAGCGGCGTGATGATCCTCTGCGTGCTGTACCTGCCGCGCGGCCTGTGGAGCCTGGGCGAGGCGCTGCCCGCCCTCGCGCGGCGCCTGGGCCGCGCCGCTCCGCGATGAGCGCGATGCTCGCCGTCGAGCGCGTCACCAAGCGCTTCCGCGGCCTCACCGCGCTCACGGACGTGAGCTTCGAGGTGGCGCGCGGCGAGATGGCGGTGGTGATCGGGCCGAACGGCGCCGGCAAGACGACGCTGTTCAACGTAATCACCGGCTTCGCGCGTCCCGAAGAGGGCCGCGTGACGCTCGCGGGCGAGCCGCTGGCCGGGCTCGCGCCCCACGCCGTGGTGCGGCGCGGACTCGCTCGCACCTTCCAGATCCCGCGCCCGTTCAAGAGCCTCACCGTCGGCGAGACCGTGGCGCTCGCGCGCCCTTCCGCCGCCGGCAAGGTGCTCGGCGCGCCCGGCACAGGGGACGCCGAGCGCGTGCTGCGCCTGGTGCAGCTGTGGGAGCGGCGCGACGAGCCGGCGGGCACGCTGTCGCAAGGCGACCTGAAGCTGCTCGAGGTCGCGCGCGCGCTCGCCACCAACCCGGCGCTGCTGCTGCTCGACGAGCCCTACGCGGGGCTCGGGCCCGGCGAGATGGCGCGCCTCACGCGCGTGGTGATGGACCTGCACGCCGCCGGCCTCACCCTCGTCATCATCGAGCACAAGCTGCGCGAGCTGATGAAGCTCACGCGGCGCGTGATCGTGCTGCACTACGGCGAGAAGATCGCCGACGGCACACCGGCCGTGGTGGCGCGCGAGCCGCGCGTGCTCGAGGCCTACATGGGCGGGCGCGGCGGGATGGCCGAGCATGCTTGAGGTCCGCGCGCTCGCCGTGCACTACGGCAAGGCGCTCGCGCTGGAAGGCGTCGAGCTGGAGGTGCCCGAGCATTCGCTGGTGTCGGTGATCGGGCCCAACGGCGCGGGCAAAACCACGCTGCTGCGCGCGATCTCGGGATTGCTGCGCCCGAGCGCGGGCGAGGTGCGCTTTCGCGGCGGCGTGATGAACGGCATTCCCCCGCACCGCGTGACGCGCGCGGGCCTGGTGCATTGCCCGGAAGGGCGGCGGCCGTTCCCGGAGATGAGCGTCGCGGACAACCTGCTGCTCGGCGCGCCGCTGTGGGGCAGCACCGCCGAGGCCCGGGCGCGCCTGGCGGAAGTGCTGGCACTGTTTCCGCGGCTGCAGGAGCGCCGGCCGCAGATGGCGGGCACGCTCTCCGGCGGCGAGCAGCAGATGGTCGCGCTCGGCCGGGCCCTCATGTGCCGGCCGCGCCTGCTGCTGCTCGACGAGCCCTCGATGGGCCTCGCGCCGCGCGTGGTGGCCGAGGTGTTCGAGGCGATCGGCAAGATCCGCGCGATGGGCGTCACCGTGCTGCTGGTGGAGCAGAACGTGGAGCTCGCGCTGGAGATCAGCGACGCGGTGGCGGTGCTCGACCACGGGCAGCTGGTGTTCCGCGGCACGCCCGCCGAGCTCGTGCGCGACGCGCGCCTGCGCGAGGTCTACCTGGGCGTGGCGTGATCCGCAGCCGCTTTTCCCTGAAGAGCCCCGCGGCGCCGTGGCTCACGCTCGCCCTGCGCGCGGTGGCGCCCGCGGCGGGCGCGAAGCGCGCGGTGCTGCTGTTGCACGGAGCCACCCTGCCGGGGTTCCTCTTCGACCCGCGCCCGCCCGCGACTTCGCTGCTTTCTTACCTGGCGGGGCTGGGCTACGCCGCCTACGCGCTCGACCTGCGCGGCTTCGGCGATTCGACGCGGCCGGAGGCGGGCACGCCTGGCTTCGATGCGGCGCGCCCGTTCGCGCGGGCGGCGGAGTGCGTCGCGGACGTCGCCGACGCCATGCGCTTCGTGCGCGAGGAGCGCGGGCACGAGTCGGTGGCGCTGATGGGGTTCTCGTGGGGCACCGTCGTCGCCGGGTGCTACGCCGCGGCGCATCCGGGGGCGGTGAATTCGCTCGTGCTCTACGCGCCGATCTATGCGGAGCCGAACCCGGGGTGGATGCTGCTGCTGCGCGACCCGGCGGACCCGACGATCCTCAGCCGGTCCTACGGCGCCTACCGCTGGACCACGGCCCAGGCGCTGCGCGACCGGTGGGATTCCGACATCCCCGTGGCGGACAAGAAGGCCTGGCGTTCGGACGACGTGCTGGCGGCGGTGCTGGAGGGGGCGGTCGGCTGCGATCCGAAGTCCGGCGAGCGCGCCCCGCCCGCGTTCCGCTCGCCCAACGGGCCGTTCGCGGACATCTTCGAGGCGTTCAGCGGGCGGCCGCTGTACGACGCGGCCGCGATCCGGGAGCCGGTGCTGATCGTGCGCGGCGAGGGGGATTCGACGGCGACGGACGCGGATGCGCGGCGGCTGCTGGGCGCGCTGGGCTCGAAGGTCAAGTTCTACCGGAGCGTCGCGCGCGGCAGCCACTTCGCGCTGCTGGAGCGCTCGGCGCCGGCGCTGTACGAGGCCTGCGGGGAGTTCCTGGGGAGGTTCTGATTCAGCGCAGGCACACCGCCTCGACATTGTTGCCGTCGGCGTCCAGGAGGAACGCGGCGTAGTAGGTGGGTCCGTAGTCGGTGCGCAGGCCCGGGGCGCCGTTGCCCATCGCACCGGCCTTGAGGCCCGCGGCGTAGAACTGGTCCACTTCCTCCCTGGTCTTCGCGCGCAGCGCCACGTGCGCGCCGCCGCCTTTCCTGGTGCCGTGCAGCCACAGCGCTGGGCTGCCTTTCGGGCCGAAGCCCGCGTAGTCGTCGCCGCTGGAACCGGGGACGTGGCCGAGCGGCGCGAGCATCGCCGCTTAGAGCTTCTTCGCGCCTTCCAGGTTCTTCACCCGCAGGCCGATGTGGTCGTACATGAGGAAGTGCCTCCGTCAGGTTGGTGACGAAGGCATGTTCCGGGCCGCGGGACGCGCCCGCTTTGAGAATCTTGCTGTCGCGGAACGCCTAAGCCAGGACTTTCAGCCCCTTGCGCTCGACCAGCGCCAGCAGCTTCAGCGCCGGTCCGCTGGGCTTCTTGTCGCCGATCTCCCACTTCTGCACCGTCGACACGCTAGTGTTGAGATAGGCGGCGAACACCGCCTGGCTCGCCCTCTCGCGCAGGCGCAGGCGCTTGATTTCATAGGCGGAGTAGACGGGCGGCGATTCGACCTTGAGCGCATCGATCTCGCGCATGGTCTTGCGGTCGACGGCGCCGAGCTCATACAGACCCCGGGCCATTTCCGACATCTCCTTACGCAGCCTGCGATTCGCCACTGTCGATCTCCACGAGCTGTCCTGACGCCAATCCTCGTTGCACCGCTTCCTCGCCCAGTCGGAGGTACGCGTGCGCGAGCTGCTTGAGTCCGGCGAGTTCCTTGTCGTCCACGTTGTCGCGTTCGCTCTTCGCGAACCCATACAGGAACACGCAGCGCCGGTGCGGATCGATGGCGGCGAGGACTCTGTAGCCGCCGCTCTTGCCGCCGCCCATCCGGGCGACGCGCTTCTTGACCAGGCCGCCGCCGAGCTCCGCGTCCACGAGTCCGTGCCGCATTTCTTCGGCCGCTTCCACCAGCGCCTTGTCCCGCAAGCCCGCCTTGCGCGCCCAGCGGCTGAACGGCTTGGACTTCAACAGCCGCATGGCGCCAGCGCCGACGTGACTGTATCACTCAGTGCTATAGATCTCAATTGCCCGGCATCCTCCCTGCTGGCTTAACGCAGAGGACCTGCCGGCGGATGACGCCCGCCCTAGGTCTCAGTAGCCGTCAACGAGTGCGTAACGGATGCGATCCGGGCGACCGTGCTCAGGTAGGCGTCAAGCGCCCCTGCGGACCACTCAAGCCGCCTTGCGGGAGCGGCGGAACTCCGAAGGAGGGACGCCGGCGGCGCGGCGAAAGCTGCGCACGAAGTTGGAGAGGTCGGCGAATCCCGAGTCCAGCGCCACGTCCGTCACGGGACTGTTCCCCTCCGCCAGGAGCCTTGCTGCCCGGCGCAGCCTCGTCCTCACCAGGTACTGGTGCGGGGTGACCCCCAGCACCTTGTTGAACACCCTGAGGAAATGGAAGGCCGACAGCCCCGCTTCGCGCGCCGCGGACTCCAGGCTCAATTCCTCCCCCGCGTTCTCCTCGATCCACAGCGCCGCCTCCACCGCCCTGCGGCGGTCGCGCTGCGTCGCCTTCACTCCTTCCGCTTTCTCGCCTTTCACTGTTTCCACGCACTTGCCGGCGAAGAGCAGCGCCAACTCGTCCACCCCTGCGTCGCTCCTTCCTTCGGCTGCCGCCTGCCACAACTCCCCGACCACCATGAGCTGCGGCAGCGGCGGCAGCCGCGGCGTGTCCCAGGCCTTGCCGCCCCCGGCCAGCGAGTCCGCCAGGTCGGGAGACAGGTTCACCGACAGGCACTCGTCGCCGCAGTCGTGGTGATCGTGCGTCGCCATGTACTCCCGGCCCGGCTTGCCGACCAGCACCGCGCCGGCGACCAGCTCGTGCTGCTTACCCAGCGTGCGGCAGCCGAAGCTGCCGCGGCGCACGTAGGCGAGCGCGTGGCTGCGATGCACCTCGGCGTAGGGCTTGTCGCCGGGCTTGGCGGTGCAACGGAAGTTGAAGACCGAGAGAGCCGGGCTCTGGTGGATCGTCGTGACCTGCATGGGTCACGACTCTACTTCTGTTCCTCTTATGCGGGGTCGGAATGGAACTCGCGCTCAGAGCGCATGCCGGAGAGGCTCAGGACGTATCAGAATTTCTGTGTGAAAGGCTCCGGTGCAGACTTGTCCACGGCGGCGGGCGTCGCTTGCGAGGGAAACGTCTTCATCCCGCGCAGCCAGCAGCGCTCATTCTCGGGCGAGCGCCGCGCGGGAACTCAGTACTTCGATCTCGATCCGGTTCATCGCCATCTCCATCCCGCCAGGCGGGTGCAATCTTCGCGGAAATCCTCGTTCAGTGCCATGGGCCGTTACCGCTCCGCAGATCCGGGACGTCCCGACGCCGCCTTGATGGCGCGCATGGCGAGGAACATCGGCCTGGGCTGCGGGCGCGCCGCGGAGACGCCAAGGACCGCCTCGACCGGGGCGAAGCCGAAGCGCGCGTAGAACTCGACCGCGCCGGGCTTCGCGTCGACGACGACGCCGACGCAGCCGTAGTCGTCGGCCATGCGCCCGGCGAGCTGGAGGACGAACCGCAGCAGCCGGCCGCCGAGCCCCTGCCCCTGGACCGAGCGGTCCACCGCCAGCCGCGCGAGCCGGAGCACCGGCAGCGGGTAGCGCGGCAGCTTCCCTCGCACCGCGGCCGGCAGCCCCTCGATCTCGACGTGGCCGGGCGCGACGGTCGCGAACCCGAGAACGCTGTCTTCTTCGACCGCGACGTAGGTGACGCCGACGTAGTGCCGGAACTGGTTCTGTCCGGCGAAGCGCTGCAGGAAGCGGTCGAGGTCCGGGTCGCCGGAGCGGAAGCGCGAGCGCTCGTCCGCCTCGCGCAGCGCCCTAATCTGCATCGCCCATCAGGCGGCGCAGGGCTTTCGTGGGCCTGGCGGTGCGGGTCTTGTCGAGGATCGCGTCGCCCGACTTGCGCGTCACGACGAGCTTCGGCTGGACGATCACGTCGGCGGGCAGCTGCTCCAGGGCGACCAGGTAATGCTGCAGCGCCTGCTCGACGAGGTGGCCCTTCTTCACGCCGGTGGCGCGCACGCGCCGCTCGAGCAGCTCGCGGGTCGTGCGCGAGACGAGCGCCGAGATCTGGGTTTCCTTGTCCATGTCGTTGCCTCGTAGAAAACTCTACAGTTTCGTAGAAACGCCGTCAAGCCTTCCGCCGGCAAGCGCGGTGAAGCAGCAATGCCGGATTCCAGGCCGCCGCGCGCCGGCCCTGGCGCCGGTCCGCGACCTGCGGCGCATCCTACCGGCGGGCCGATCGCCGGACCTCGCTCCATGCGGCGCGCAGCCAGGCGAGCGCGCCGTCCCGCTCCCACAGCGCGCGGTGCGCCACGCGGTACTCCCAGGCCTCTTCCTTTCCGCCCAGGGTGATGCCGAAAGCGGCCCCGGTCCTGGGCCGCTTCGGCGCATCCGCGAGCAGCATCTCGATCGCGACGCGGTGAGGCTTCGCCGCATCGCGCAGCGCCACGAGCGCGTCGCCGCGGCGCTCGAGCCGCACCAGCGCAAGGATGCGGTTCAGCGCCGG
>Ga0326597_10002811_pt1 | contig 25784 bp, 21 predicted proteins | sample RVTome_12_FD_203789 | JGI IMG/M metagenome (GOLD analysis project Ga0326597, IMG submission 203789) | Soil microbial communities from uranium-contaminated site in the Upper Colorado River Basin, Wyoming, United States - RVT100D185 | ecosystem: Environmental > Terrestrial > Soil > Contaminated >... | reverse complement strand
CGACCAGGGGCATTTATACGAGGTGCGCCCTGAGCGCGCGGCCAACCGGAGTACGACCCACACGCGCCACCGGAATGGCACTCTCCGCGACGGTGCGCCTTTGTGTGAGATTCCAATTCGTAAAGTGCGCACGATCCGTCAGTCGCGCCGGCGGTGTGACACGTCAGCGCCCCGCCTTCGCGTAGAACCCCTCCATGATCGCCTCGGCAAACAGGCGATGCGCCAGTTCGTTCGGGTGCGGGTCCGCCGAGCTCACCACCAGTTCCGCCGGCTCGCGATTTTCAATCGCGGGCTGGAGATCCGCAACCGCGACGCCATTGGCTTCAAAGTATTCGCGAAGCAACCCGTGAATCCGCTTAACGTCGTACTTGTCGCCGCGCGCCCGTATGAACGGCAGCAACGCCACGCGCAGCTCGACGCCGTGGTCCTGGCATAGCGCGATTATTTCGTAGAGAAGCCGCTGCTGGGCCCGCCACGTCGATTCGTCGCCATATCCTTGTGCCAGCCAATCGAAATATCCCGACATCGCCGCAAGACGCGGAACGTACAAACGCCAGTACGCGAATTCCAGCAGACAGGACCGGTCCAAGTCGAAGATGGTGGGCAGCGACGGCCGCGTCGGGCTGAAACCCGCCTTCTGCGGAAGCAGCTTCTCGATGTCGTTGGCCACGTAGCAAAAGACGATCTCGTCAACGTCGAACCGCGTGGCCAGGTCGCGCACGGGCTCGATCTGTCCGCCGGTTCCCCAGCCGGGCTTGGCGACGTTCAATATCTCGTATTCTCCGTCGCGCTTCTCCCTGAGGGCCGAGCCGACGAGATCAGGAAACCTGTGCTCGACGCGTTCGATTCCCCAGCCGTATGTGAACGAGTCGCCGACGAACGCTATGCGTCGGACCCCCGGGCGTTTCTCCACGGACCATTCCGCGTCGCGGCATCCCAGCGAGTTCAAGCTCGTGTGATAAACGAACCACCGCCGCGCCGGAAGCGACAGTCCGAAGGAGTCCGTCTCCACACAAGAGAACCGCAGGTAAGTCTCGCCGGCCATCATCGCGACGCCCGCAAGGCAAGCGAAGACCAAAATGTTGCCGATTATCAGGCCCGAACGCCGCGGCCTGTCCTTCGGGAACAACTTGAAAAAGCACCAAGTGTGAACGACGAGCGAAAAAAGCAGTAACCACCAGAAGAGGTAATCGGTGATGTATCCGAACAGCCCGCTGGTGAGCATTACGCCCGCTCCAGCGACAGGTCCAGCGCCGGTGCGGAATGGGTCAGCGCGCCGACGGAGATCCTCTCCACTCCGGTCTCCGCCACGGCGCGGACGCTTTGCAGGGTGATGCCCCCGGACGCCTCCAGGGCCACTTTGCCGCGCAGTCCGCGCCGATCGCGCAGCTCCACGGCCCGCCGCAACTCGTCTACGGAAAAGTTATCCACAAGCACCACGTCCACGCCCACGACCTTGAGGATTGCATCGAGCTGACCCACGTCGTCGGCCTCGACTTCCACGAACTTGGGTCTGTGCTCCGCCGACGCCAGGCGGTTGAGCATATCGAAGACGGCCGCGGCGATGCGCTCGGTTTCCGTGCCGGCGAGGTGATTGTCCTTGATGAGCACGGCGTCGTAGAGCCCTTCGCGGTGATTCGCGCCGCCTCCGCAGCGCACCGCGTATTTTTCGAGCCTGCGCCAGCCGGGCGTGGTCTTGCGCGTGTCGAGAATTGACGCGCCCGTCCCCGCTACCGCATCCGCATAGGCCCGCGTGAGCGTCGCAACCCCGCAAAGCCTTTGTAGGAAATTGAGCAGCACGCGCTCGGCCGAGAGGATCGGCCCCAGCGGCCCGCGAATCGTCGCGAGGCTAGGGGTGCCCGGCCCGATCTCCACGCCGTCACCGAGGGAGCGTTCCCATTCGATCTCGATTGAGTCGTCGTAGGCTTGCAGTATTCGTTCGGCGAGGTCAACGCCTGCGAGCACGCCGCGCTGCCTGGCCGCGAGCTCAAACGAACCCCGCGCGCCGGCGTTCGTAAGCATACCAGCCGTCAAATCGCCGCCGCCCAGGTCCTCGCGCACGGCAAGTTCGATCAGGCGGTCGGCCGCTTCAAGCTCCTGCGGACTCATGGACCACGATTGTCCGCGGCGCTAGCCCGCCCTGCAAGCGGATTCCGCGCCGTCCGCGTCGGCCGTGAACACCGAATCTTCGCGCCCACACTTGGCCGATAACACGGTAAGGTGGGCAATGTCCACCAGTCCGATTGCCGACCTGCGGAAACTAATGAATCGTGGCACCAGGCCGCTACGGCGTACCGCGGATCGCGGGCCAGCCGACGGGAGGGCAGCGTCGCAACTTGAATCACCGTGCCGGGTAAGAAAATAGACGCAGGCTGGGCAGCGCCCACCAAACCGGCTGGACAACCTCATGATTACCATGACAATGAGCTGCCCCGATATCGCCGGTGGCGTCCTCGCACGAAGCTGACTACGAGCCGAGGGCTCCAGCCCGCGCGGACCCTGCGGCGATGGTGCGGGCGCCAAAGTCGTGTGAAGCCAACCGTAAAGGATACATGTTGCGTAGAATAATTCTCCCAATACTCGCCGCTGCGGCCCTTCCTGCGGCGGCCGGGCCGCAACAAGTACCGATAATCCCCGGCGTCCACGCGCGCTTGCGCGTGTTATCGCCACAAACACCCGTCGGCCAGCCGGTGCTCGTTCAATTCGTAATTGAAAACGTTTCCGATGAACCGATCACACTGACGGTTCCAGGCGCAGAGCCCCAAATTCCTTCGCCGGAAATCGGCCTGCCGATTTCTCACGTGTTCAGTGACAGTTCATCTTTAGGCGTAAGTGTGACTACTGAATCTGGGCACGTCTGGGAAAAGCCCGCTGGGTACCGCCCACTGACGAATGCGCCGATTCTCATGCTTGCTCCGCGCGGTTCCGTGGGCACGACGTTGGACCTGCGGCAGTATTATCCATCATGCCGTGGGGCCGGGCGCTATCGCGTTACGTGGTCGCCCTATGGTGGGGCGGTCGCGTCGGCGAGCGTTGTCGCCACCATCGCTCCATACAAACAAGCCGAGATCATCACGGATGACGGGACCATAAAGCTGCGTTTCCTCTATCAGGAATCTCCGGATCACGTGGCCAACTTCATTGATCTCGCGCGGTCGGGGTTTTATTCCGGCAAGACGTTTCACCGTATCGTGCCGGGCTATCTCATTCAGGGCGGTTGTCCGCGCGGCGACGGCACGGGCATCCGGCCGGATGGCAAACGCCTCTCTGCCGAGTTCAACAACGTCCCACACGAAAAGGGCAGCGTATCGATGGCGCTCCTCGACGACGACCCGGAATCGGCGAGTTGCCAGTTTTTTATCTGCAACACCCGCCAGAAGGACTGGGACGGGCGCTACACCGTCTTCGCGCAGCTCGTCGGCGAAGAGTCGTTCGCGACGCTGGACAAGCTGATGGCGACCGCTATCGACGAGACCGGTGCACCGCTTCGCTCCGTCCACATGCGATCGGTCCATATCATCGACGCCACTCCGGACGCTTACGCCGACACGCCGTAACCGCGATTATCACGAACCCCCGGCGGCCTGTTGAAGGACTCTCGACACGTGCGGGATGGACGTTTTCAACAAGCTGCCAGCGCTGAGTGGGCGCGGCGTAGCCTTCACCCGGGCACGACTCGGAAAAGGCGCTTTAGGCACCCGTTCGCATAGCCTGAAAGGACCGATATTAGGCCGTCGTTCCAGCCGTCCGCGGACCTGTGCATCTCCCCCTCTTCCACGGTCTCGTAGTCAATATCCTTTGCGTAAAAATCAAGGGGCGCAGTAGTCTGACCTGGGCGGTCGCAAACTTGTCTAATATAAGTATCTGTTATACATAATGTTAGAAATTCTCATCTCCGTTTCGCGCTCTGCTTGCGGCCGCGTTTTCTAGATGATATACTTCCAGTTCAAAATAGTTTTGGCGGGATCTGATGGGCCATGAACGAGAAACTGACAGTCGAGGACGAGATTGTTGCGGCGTTGCGGAGGATTATCCGCGCGGTCGATCTCCACTCCCGGCATTTGGTTCAAGAGGTTGGCCTGACCTGGCCCCAGCTCGCCGCGTTGCGTGCCGCGCAGCGGCTGGGGGACTGCTCGATCGGTGGGCTGGCTCGTTCCATTCATCTCGGCCAGGCGACATTGACGGGCATAGTCCAGCGTCTCGAGCGCGCCGGTTATCTGCGGCGCGCACCGCACGCGCAGGACGGTCGCAGCGTTAACATAAGTATCACGCCGGCCGGCCGGAACCTGCTAGCGCGCGCCCCCTCGCTCTTGCAGGACCGCTTCCACGCGGAACTTGCAAAGCTCAAGGACTGGGAGCGCTTTCAGACGCTGGCGTCGCTTCAGCGAATCGCGGAGATGATGGACGTTGAGGCGCTCGACGCCTCGCCGTTCCTCGTCGCTGGTCCGGTAGATCCGCACGCGGGCGCGATGCAATTGGAGACATTGCTGACCGCGGCTGCGGCGGAGGCCTTGGCGTCGGCGCCGAAGCGAATATGCAGAAATAAGTCGAAGACAGAAAGTAGTGAAGGAATAAACGGAGCATTGAATCCATGACGACTGAAGTAGTCCAGACAACCGAGAGAGGGTTCTCGGCGAGTACAAAAGGGAAACCTCTGGTGGCCCTGCCGCCGGCGAACATGTCCATGACCCAGGACACGGAATGGTGCGTCGTCCGCAGCGATGGCGAATGGCGTCAGATACGGTTTCACGACTACGAGAAGCTCTACTCGATCCCGGGTCTGTACGAGAAGGTCCTGTGCGACATTCTGTGTTGCGAATCGCCGCACGTGGTGCGCAGCCTTTTGGAGGCGGAGTTGTCGGATTCGGCGGAGGAGAGCGACGAGCTGCGCGTCCTCGACCTCGGCGCCGGCAACGGCATGGTCGGCGAGGAGCTTTCCGACCTGGGCGCCGAATTCATCGTCGGCATTGACATCATCGAAGCGGCCGCGGCGGCGGCGGAGCGCGACCGCCCGGGTATATACTACAATTACGTCGTGGCCGACATGACTGACCTGGACAGACGAACACGGCGCGAGTTGGCGGAGTATCGGTTCAATACCTTAACCTGTGTCGCGGCGCTGGGCTTCGGCGACATACCGCCTGCGGCTTTCGCGGCCGCGTATAACTTGATCCGTCCAGAGGGCTGGATCGCATTCAATATCAAGGAGGATTTCCTAAACGGCCGCGACTCGTCGGGCTTCGCGGAATTGATCCGCTCCATGACCGGTTCCGGCGTACTGGAGGTTAGGCGCACGAAGCGGTATCGGCACCGCCTGGGGACGGATCATCAGCCCCGCCACTACGTCGCGCTCGTCGGCCGGAAGCTGCGCGACATCTCCTGAGTAAAGAGCTTTTTGCACAAGAAGTGCAAGGGGCGATCTTGCGCGGGCGGGAGCCTGCGGCTCGGTTGGATGAACTCGATCGGCGCATCGCGCCGGCTGAAGCCTGCGGCTCGGGTTATTAAGCGAGAATGCGATTTCGGATCCAAACGACAATGACTAGCGTGGGGAAACGTCATCGCACCAGCAGGATCATTCTTGCCGGAATTGCGGCGCTTGCAGTGGACGCGCTCCAAACACGCGCAGAGGGACCGCCTTATGCCGTTTTCATTAACGACCTTACACAGAATACGAATGAGGGCCACGCCGCGTTGAAGTGGAGCGGCGATGGCGACGCCCTCGTGTACGAACTTCAAAGCGCCATGGAGCCGGACTTTCGAGAGCCGACGACCGAGTATCGAGGTGCGGACGAATCCTCCTTCCAGTCCGGACTCGTGGACGGCCGTTACTTCTATCGCATACGCGCGCGACGGCATGAAAGCGATGCTTGGGGGCCGTGGTCCGAACCCATCGAAGTCGTTTGCGAGCACCACTCCCTGGCATTGGCGTGGACCCTGTTCGCCTCCGGCGGCATTCTGTTTCTCCTTATCGTCCTTAGCGTCGGAATAGGCGCCCGTTCTCTGGATAGGTTCGAGATAAACGATGCCTGAGGGCAGTCAAGTCTTGTCGGCTTCGGCCGGGTACATCCTCCTCGCCGTGTTCGGCGTCATGTGGATCTCGCTCGGCATCTTTTGGGGCCGCCGCGCCAAGTCGCTTGAAGGTTTTATGGTCGCCGGCCGAAACGTCGGTCTTGCGCTGGGAACCGCCACCGCCGTTGCCACGTGGATCACCTCCAACACCACGATGCTGGCGCCACAGTTCGCGCTGCAACTGGGCGTCTGGGGAATGCTCGCCTATTCCACGGCGTCTTTCGGGCTGTTCCTCTTCGCGCCGCTCGCCAAGCGCATCCGCCAGGCGATGCCGCACGGTTACACCAGCGTAGAGTTCATTCGGCTGCGCTACGGACGCACCGCTTACGTCGTCTTCCTGATAATCTCGCTGTTTTACGGCCTGACGTGGATGGTCAGCATGGGAATGGCCGGTGGAATACTTCTGGAGGCGCTGGCCGGAATCCCATATACGCATGGAATGTCCGTGCTCCTGTTCGTCTGCGTGGTCTACACTCTCTTCGGAGGACTTTTCGCGGTCATCGGGACCGACTTTATCCAGAGCGTGATCATTCTGGCCGGAGTCGTGGCCGTGGCGGTCGCAATCCTGACGCGCGCTCCTTTGTCGGAAATCCACGGCAATCTAGTGTCCAACCGTCCGGCGTTGCTCAGCGTCTTCTTTCCGGCGGCGATCATTGCCGTATTCAATAACATGCTCTTCGGGATCGGCGAGATCTTTCACAGCAACGTCTGGTGGAGCCGGGCGTTCGCGATGCGCGAAGGCATAGGCGTGAAGGCGTATCTGCTGGCCGGTGTGGTCTGGCTGCCCATCCCCGTCGTGGCCGGCTTTCTGGGACTGGCGGCTCCGAGCGTAGGCATCAACGTCACCCGCCCCGACGTCGTCGGCCCGTTGGTCGCGGCCAACATCCTCGGCTACGCGGGCAGCGTGCTCGTATTCATAGTCGTCTTCTGTTCGCTGGCTTCGAGCATCGACAGCCTTCTGGCCGCGACTTCAGACGTTGTGACCAAGGAAGTCGTTCAGCCGCTGTTTATGCCCAACGCAAGCGACAAGCAGATTCGCAAGGTCGCCAGCATGGTCATCGTTGCGGTCGGCCTGACCACCTGGGCCATCTGCCTGCCGAAGGTGGGAACGCTCGCGACGGTGCTGTTTTTCGCAGGTCCGCTCGTCGGCAGCACGATCTGGCCGATCATCTCGGGACTCTTCTGGCAGAGATGCAATCCTGCCGGCGCCGTCCTGGCCATGGTTCTGGGCAGCGCCGTGGGCCTTATCGCTTACGTCCAGATCGGCTGGTACACGGCCACGTTGATCAGCACCGCAATGTCCTTCCTGACCGTTATAGGGACGACGCTGCTGTGGCCACGTGCGTTTGACTGGCGGAGTCTGGCGGGCGGAAAGGAGGCCGTTCCGGCATGACTCTTTTCCCGGCTTGGTTCTTTGCGAGCTTGGTTTATGGTGGGATCGCCCTGGCCGTTGCCGGCGGTGTGCTCCTACTGGTCCTTCTGGCCCGTGACGTTGGAGGCAGGAAAGTATGGTAAGTGGAACGACAATTCAGATCGATACTACGGAAGCGACGCCCGCACGCGAGCAGGGCAACTCGAAAGGCCTGGAGCTAAGCCCGCGGCCGCTTCTGGATGCCGTAGGCGGGCACGTGGAAGTCAACAGACTCGCAACGCTCGCCGGCCAGTCCATCTTGCACCCGAGGCAGTTCGACCGGGAAATGGTCGTCGACCTCAGCCGATTATCCGCATTGCTGGAGGCCGTCAATGTCGAACATATCAAGCCGCTCGACGGCAAGATCGCGATAACGGCGTTTTTCGAGGCCAGCACACGAACACGGCTGTCGTTCGAAAGCGCCGTGCTCAGGCTCGACGGAAAGGTGCTCAGCGTGCCCGACGGTCGCGTTACCGGAATGGCCAAGGGCGAATCGCTCGCCGACATCGGTGAAATGTTCAACACCTACGGCGACGTCGTCATCATGCGCCACCCGGAAACGGGCAGCATCGACGAGGTTCGCACGAATCTCGACCTCCCCCTGATCAACGCCGGCAACGGCTCCGGGCAGCACCCGACGCAGGCTCTGCTCGACTGGTATGCGCTGCTCAAGTGGCGTCCCGCGCTCGCATTGGCGGACTGCCCGGATGACCAGCGTGTTCACTTGGGAATAGATGGAACGCCTGGGAGCATGCGCGCGGTGAAGAGCTTCCTGCGGCTGTCGTTGCTCTTCGTGGGGGCGATTGACAGGATCACGATAATCTCGGAGATGGCCGATCCGGTGGGGCTCGAACTCGAATCGGCGATCGAGGATTGCCCCGTTGCGGTGGAGATCACCAACGACGTCCGCGAAGTCCTGGGCGATTTGGACGTGATTTACATAAACTCGATTGCGTTTCTGGGTGACAGCTACCGCGAGCTGGACAGCCGCTTCAAGCTTCGAGATGACAGCAGCCTAAAGCGCGACGCGGTGATCATGCACCCGCTGGCCCGTCGCGACGAACTTGATACCAGCCTCGACGCGACGCAGCACAACATGTATTTCGCGCAGGCGGCCGGGGCCGTCTTCGTGCGCCAGGCGCTGCTGATTGCGGTCCTGGGAAGAATCGACAGGCTGTCGGAGATCGCCAGCTAGACAAGCAAGGCTCTGCCGTAGTGTAGGAGAGCCCGGCACATTCAACGGGACTTGAACATGTGTGGAATCGTCGGCTTTTGGGAACGGCACGGAAGCAGGGAAGACACGGCCGCCATCCTCGGCCGGATGCTCGATACGGTCGAACATCGCGGTCCGGACGGCCGGGGGACGCACATCGACGCCGCCGCCGGCCTGGCCATGGGGCACACGCGACTTTCCATCATCGATCTTGCCACCGGCGATCAGCCGCTCTACAGCGCCGACAAGGACATCGTGCTGACCGCCAACGGCGAGTTTTACGACTACAAGCGGCTGCGCGCCGAGCTTGCCTGCGACGGCGTTCAATTCCGCACGAAAACCGATACCGAGATCGCCATCCCGTTCTATCACCGACATGAGCTCGAATTCGTGCACCGGCTGCGGGGCGAGTTCGCGATTGCGCTGTTCGATGCCCGCCGACGGCGACTCTTGCTGGTACGCGACCGGTTCGGGATAAAGCCCCTGTATTACAGGTTAACAGACGACGCCATTTACTACGGCTCAGAGGTCAAGGCCGTGCTTGCACATCCGCGCGTACCGCGCGAGCTTTGTCGACGCGCCGCGGTGCATCAGATGATGCAGGTTATGGTGCCGGGGTCCACGTCGTTTGCGGGCATCCGCGCCCTCAAACCGGGCCACATGCTCGTGGTCGAACATAAAGGCGTCAGGCTGGAATCCCGCCAGGTGCGCTACTGGGACCTCGATTTCCCGCAGCGCGGAGACCACGACGCTAACCCCGACGCGGATTTTTACGTCAACCGCGTGCGCGATCTTCTAATTGACTCGGTCGGCACGCGGCTGGAAGCGGATGTACCCGTGGGCTGCTATCTTTCCGGCGGGATAGACAGTTGCTCCATCCTCGGCTTGGCCACACCGCTGCAACAGTCTCCCGTAAAGGCCTTCACGATCAGCTTCGATCACGACGATTACGATGAGGCGGCTATAGCGAAGGAAATGGCCGTGCGCACGCGCGCCGATCAGGAGCTGCTGGAAGTTACCGCGGCGGAGCTCTATGGGGACTTCTTCGCGCGCGTCGCGTGGCACACGGAACGCACGTATTACAACACGCTAAGCGTCGCCAAGTGGCACATGAGCCGCCGCGTCCGCGAGTGCGGCTTCAAGGTCGTTGTCACCGGCGAGGGCGCCGACGAGCTGTTCGGCGGGTATCCGTTCTTCAAGCGCGACCTGTTTCCGCACGGTGGCGGCGACTCGGAGGAGCTCGCCCGGCAGATGGAGCAGGCCGACTCCGTGTTTCGCGGAGCGATCCTGGCGGAGACGAAGCAGTCGCACCCGGCTTGGGAGGATCTTTGCGGCTTTACGCCGTCGTGGATTCAGCCCTGGATGCTGGTGCTCGAAACCTGCCGCCCGCTCTTCTCGCCGGCGATCAGCGAATTGTTGAAGACCTACGATCCCATTGCGGCCGTTGCCGAGCAGATTGATCCCGCCATGGTCCGCGGCCGCCATCCCCTCGACATCTCCCAGTACACCTGGAGCAAAACCATGCTGGAGGGGCAGATTCTCACCTGGGGCGGCGACCGCGTGGACATGGCGAACTCGATGGAGTCGCGGCCGGCGTTCCTGGATCACAACGTTGCCGAGTTCGCCGTGCGCATTCCGCCGTCCCTGCGCATTCGCAACGGCGTGGAGAAATGGGTCCTCCGCGAAGCGATGAAGGGTGTGCTGCCGGAGGTACTCTACAAGCGGCAGAAGTTTGCGTTCATGGCCCCGCCGAGCCATACGGACGCCGCCAAGCGCCGGGCCGTGGAGGAGTTGATCGGTCTATGGCTTACGCCGGAGCTTATAAGCGAGGTGGGCCTCTTCGAGCCGGAGCGCGTCGGCGACTTTCTGCGCAAGGTCCACGACGCACCGGACGCCGTCACCAACAAGCGCAGTGACATAGTGGTCAACCACTTGCTTCAGATTCACATGCTGCACCAGATGTTCGTCGCGAACGAAGCGCCGGTCTGCGCCGTGGCATGAACTGACGCGCGCGGCCCACAGGGAGGCGTCCCAGCTTTACGATACTTTGGGCCGCGAGGCGCGGCGCCGTGCCAAGAGCGGGAAGGACAACGCTGCGGCTGGGCCGCGTTCACACGGCCCATGATCCCGTTTTGCACTTGTTTGGTTTTCCGCCTTCTCTTCCCTATTTCTCGCACGCGGCCGGCGTCACGTCCACCTGCACCGACTTGAACGCGGGCGTCTTCGAGCGCGGGTCGGTCACGGCGGGGACAAGACGGTTCGCCTCGGGATAGTACATGAGCGCATTGCCCGCGCGGATGTCGTAAGCGGCCACGCGGATGTCGGCCATCTCACCCACGGCGCTGCGGACGACTGCGCGGTCACCGATCTTGAGTCCGAGGCGGTCGATGTCGGTTTGGTTCATGAGGATCACGTCGCGCCGCGTCTGGCCGCGGTAGATGTCCTCCTCTTCGTAAACGACCGTGTTGAACTGCCCTTCGGAGCGGACGGTCATCAAGCGGAGTTTTCCGTTGCCGGCCGGCGGCGCGGGGATCGCATGGGGCTTGAACTGAGCCCGGCCGGTCGGCGTGGGGAACCTGGGAGTGTGCAACGTCCGGCCGGCGATTTGGAACTCCCGGCCGGTGCGGTCGATCTCCCCGATCTTCTCGTATCCGGGGATGATGCGGGCGATGAAGTGGCGGATGGTTTCGTGCCGTTCCATGGCGTGCCAGTCGATGGGCCCGTTATCGCCCAGCACGGCCCGAGCCAGGTGGGCGATGACGGAGACTTCATGGCGCGGCCCGAGGTGGCGGCGCGGTCCGCCGTCGCTGAGACGCACGTAGTTGAACATCGACTCCTGCGTGGTTTTTTGCGGCTCCTCATCGCGGGCGAGGACGGGGAGCACTATCGTCTCCTTGGCGCGGCCGCGGGCGTGGCCGGTATTGAGCGTCGTGCTCAGGTATACGATCATCTCGAGATTGATAAGTGCCTTTTCCGCTGAGGCGGCGTCGGGGTTGGAGCCGTAGAGGTTGCCGCCGAGGCACCAGCCGAAGCGCAGAAGGCCGCGCTGCGCAGCCTCCATGCACGCGAAGGTATCGAGGCCGGGAGCCGGCGGCGGGTGCACGCCGTACTCATCCTTAAGCCGCTTAAGCACCGCGTCCTTCAGGGCCGGGGTCACGCCCACCGAGCCGATGCCCTGCACGTTGCTGTGGCCGCGAATTGGCAAAAGCCCGCAATGCCGGCGGCCGATCATCCCGCGGAGCAGGGCAACGTTTACGATGGTCTGCACGTTTTGGACGCCGTGCTCGTGGTGGGTGATGCCCATCGTCCAGCCGAAGACCGCACTCTTTGCGGCGCAGTACAGGTCCGCAATTCTTTCGATCGTCGGCCGCTCTATGCCCGATCCGTGCTCGATCGCGCGCCAGTCGGTTGCGGCGAGGTGGGCGCGGTATTCTTCCCATCCGTCGGTGGCCCGGCTGATGAAATCCGCGTCGACGGCCCCGCGCTCTGCGATGGCTTTGGCCACTCCCGTTAGCAACGCGATGTCGCCGCCGATATGGGGCTGGACGTACAGACTCGCGATCTTCGTCGCAAACATCATGCTGCGCACGTCGGAGGGCACGCGGAACTTGACCAAGCCGGTTTCGATTACCGGGTTGATGACGAGCACGTGTCCCCCGCGGCGGCGGATGTTCACGAGAGTCCGCATGAGCCGCGGATGATTGCTGGCCGGGTTGCCGCCGATGAGGACGAACAGGTCGGCGTGTTCGACGTCGTCGAGGACTACGGTCGCGGTGCCGGAGCCGATGGAGTCGGAGAGCCCGACGCCGCTGGCCTGGTGGCAATAGTACGAGCAGTTGTTGACGTTGTTGGTGCCATAAAGGCGCGCAAAGAGTTGGAGCAGAAACCCGGCCTCATTGGACGACCGGCCGCTGGTGTAGAAGAAGCACTCGTTCGGCGAGACCAACCTGAGCTTTTCCGCGATCCTCCGCAGCGCGTCGTCCCATTCGATCGGGCGATAGCGGGCGTCGTCGGGACCGGCGTAGAGCGGCTGGACGAGGCGCCCGGCCGACTCAAGCCGGCGCGGGGTTAAGTCCCGCAGTTCAGCAAAACCGTTGTGCTGGAAGAACGCGGGCGACAGGCCGGGCTGCATGTCGGCGGCCATCGCCTGGACTGATTTCTTGCAGATCTCCGGCCAGCGACCAAGCTCATTGCGCATACCGCCGAGCTGCCCGCCCATGCCGAGCGCGCACGTCTTGCAGGCGTTGCGCGAACGGGCGGCACGCCAGAAGCGCCGCCAGCCGACTTTGTGTGCCAGGGCCAGCGCGTACTTGACCGCCGGCCAACCGCCCCCGCTCTTTATAGTTTTCATTTGTGAGCTCCTCGAAGGGCCGCATGGCGGAGTTTTGACCCGAATCCGGACCATAGATTAACGCGTCCGAATCGGTCTTGGCAAACGAGGGCGGGCCGCTGTAACCAGGCTTGGCGCAATCGTGTTCGTGGCCGATAGCTGTCGTAGCCGCCCGTGAGATTCTTTGATGAACGAGCGGCGCAACACTATAATAAAGCAGCCCCGTATACCGATGGGAGATGCAGCGGTTCGTTGCGGTGCAGGACTCGGCCACTCTGTCTTCCCGGCTTACGGCGGGGCCAACCGGGTTTGACAGGCGTCAGCCATATATAGGGATCGATAGCGCGACATGCTTTTTCAACCGCCTTTGCCAGGGAAATATGCGGCGTTCACCGAGGACGAAATGTGCAAAGCGATCCTCGATCGCAAGCGCGCCCTCGGCCCGCGCCTGGTAATCCTCGGCCACCACTATCAGCAGCACGAGGTGATTCAGTTCGCCGATTTCACCGGCGACAGTCTGAAGCTCGCCCAGATCGGGGCCGCACAAAACGAGGCCGAATACATCGTCTTCTGCGGGGTGCATTTCATGGCGGAGTCGGCCGACATTCTCACCGGTGACGGCGTGACCGTCATACTTCCCGATCTCTCCGCGGGGTGCAGCATGGCCGACATGGCCGACATCGATCAGGTCGAGGAGTCATGGGACTTCTTCTCCGAGGAGTGCCGTGCAAACGTAGTGCCGATCACGTATGTCAACTCGGCCGCGGCCATCAAGGCATTTTGCGGCGGGCACGGTGGCGCATGCTGCACGAGCAGTAACGCCCGGGCGATTCTGGAGTGGGCGTTCGGCCGGGGTGAGAAGGTCCTGTTTCTTCCTGATCAGCACCTGGGGCGGAACACCGCCTATGCGATGGGGATTCCGCTGTCGGAAATGGCCGTGTATGACCGGGCCCGCCCCAACGGCGGCTTGACCGCGGAGCAAGTTCGTGCTGCGAGAGTGTTGCTGTGGAAAGGGCATTGCAGCGTTCACGGGCTGTTCACATTGGAGCAGTGCCGCGAGATTCGCCGCACCGACCCGGAGTGCAGGATCCTCGTTCACCCCGAATGCGCGTGGGAGGTGGTGCAGGAATCAGACCTGGCGGGCAGCACGGAGTACATCATAAAGACGGTCCGCGAGTCCCCGGCCGGGTCGCGCTGGGCGATCGGAACGGAGATCCACCTGGTCGACCGGCTGGCCCGCACGCACCCGGACAAGGCGATTCGCTCCCTCGCGGGCATCCAGTGCCTGTGTACCACGATGTACCGAATAGACTTGAAACACCTTCTCTGGGCGCTGGATGGAGTGGCGACCGGGCGCGTGGTCAACGCGATCAAGGTTGACCCGGAGGAGAAGCGTCTGGCCATAGTTGCGTTGAAGCGCATGCTGGCCAACGTTTCCGCCCGGCCTGTGGCGGTCAAGTAGGTCCACGGGCCGCGCGCTGCAATCCCGATGCGGCGATCGGCCGAACATCAGTTAGACGACGCGGGTCATGCACGACGGCGGGGGCGAGGTATTGATCGGGCAGGACGCTTTGCGGAAGCGGGTGGGCGAGATGGCCGCCGACATCGCAGCCGTCTATGAGGGCGTCAACGACGGGATCACCATTGTAACAGTGCTGGCGGGGTCGCTGATCTTCTTGAGTGACCTTATCCGGCAGCTTCCGCTGAGAATGCGCATCGGTCTGGCGACAGTCTCGAGCTATCCGGATCGGACGGTCGAGTCTGGCGGGGCGAAGCTCGGTTCAACTTCATTTCCGGACCTACACGACCGGGAGGTCTTAATAGTCGATGATATCATTGATACGGGCGGGACTCTGCGCGTTGTTCGGGCCGAGGTGCTCGGCCGGCGGCCGCGGAGCATCAGGACGGCCGTACTGCTTCGCAAGAAGGGAAAAGCGCCCGCGGACGTGCCCGTGGACTTCGTCGGCTTCGACGTGGATGATGAATTTGTGGTAGGATACGGCTTGGATTACGATGGACTCTACCGCAACCTGCCCTACATCTCAGTGCTGGGCCCGGGCTACGGCGGGCGACAACGATGACTGAAGCGCCGACAATGCCTGCGTTCATCGTCTCGCATTCGGTGGCCATGGCGGAGGCGCCATCGCCGGCTGCGCAAGTGGCGAAGAAGTGGTCGGCGATTCCCGGCGGCATTGTCGACGGCGGGGAGATCGTGCTTCTAGCGATCAAGCCGTCGTTGTGGCGCACGGTCATCGATTCGCTTCCCTGGCTGATCACGACCGTGGCGGTGGCGGTGATTCTGACCGCGTCGCGGACTCCTATTCCGGGTTTTTCGCCTTCGGTTACGGCGCAGTTGCTGCTAATGATCGGCGTCGGCCGGCTCGCGTTTGCGGTGGTGCGCTGGGTGCCGAGTTGGTACGTGCTGACGAATCGGCGGGTGATCGACATCCAGGGAGTGCGCATGCCGCGCGTGTGGGCGTGCCTTCTGGTGGACGTGCGCAACACGTATCTCAATGCGTCGCCGGCGGAGAAGATCGCCTCGGTGGGAAGCATCACGTTCGTGACCAACCGCGCGGACGAACTGCCGCGTGTGTGGCGGTCGGTGGCCGAGCCCGAGGAGGTTCACGCCAGAATCCGCCGGGCCATCGAGAACGCGATAGATCAGTTCGGGGGCTAGAGAAAAGGTGTCAGGATGATTTTCTTGGCATGACACGTTTTCTTTTCCGACCGCGCAGTCACCCCAGAAAATCATCCGGACACCTTTTCCGGCCCAGAAAATCATCCTGACACCTTTTCGATGATCTTGGCTCCCACGGCGTCGCCCCAGACGTTTACCGTGGTTCGGCACATGTCGACGAAGCGGTCCACGCCGACGATGAGCCCGATGGCGGCCACGGGGATCGACGGCGCGCCGGGTGTGGCCGCGAGCGTGCCGTTGACCGTTTCCACGACAATCACCATGGTGACGAGCCCGGCGCTGGGGATGCCGGCCGCCCCGATCGCGGCGAACGTGGCGGTAATGGCGACCAGTACGAGGGTCGCGAAGTTGAGCTCGATCCCGTAGGCCTGGGCGAGAAACACGACGGCCACGGCCTCATACAGGGCGGTGCCGTCCATGTTGATTGTGGCGCCGAGCGGCAGGACGAATGTCGCGGACTTTTTGCTGACGCCGGCGAGTTCGGTGGCGCACTCGATTGTGACCGGCAGTGTCGCCGAGGACGAATCCGTTCCCAGGGCCGTCATCAGGGCCTGGCGCATCTGGTGCATGTATTTGAACGGATTGCACCCGCCGACGAGCCAACAAATGAGAGTCAGCACGATGAACGCATGAAGCGCGAGCCCCACGAGCACCGTCAAAATGTAGACTCCAATGGCGTCTACGAACACGCCGAGGCCGATGCGGGCGACGGTCCAGGCCAGAAGCGCGAACACGCCGACCGGCGTGAGCCAGATCACGACGTGAACGAGCTTCATGATGGCTTCGAAGAACGTGGCGATGATCTCGCTGAGCTGCCGGCCCTTTTCCCCGAGCGTCGTGATTACGATCGCGAGCAGGATGGAGAAGAAAATGACGGGCAGTGCCCTGCCCTGAGCGGCGGCCTCCACAACGTTGGTGGGAATGATCTGCTGGACGAGGTTCTGAACCGCGCCGAGCATGCCCTTGGGCCCCTGCTCGATGTCACGCTTGATCGACTCGCTCGCGTCGTAAGTCTGCCGTGCGGCCTCCTTTTGCTCCGGGGTGATGCGTTCGCCGGGGCGCAGTGTGGTTACGAGGGCGAGCCCGATCGCGGCGGCTATCAGCATCGTCACTATATAGTAAACGAGCGTGGCGGTGCCGATCTTGCCGAGTTCGCGAAAGTCGCCGACGCTGGTGACGCCGACTATTACGCTCGACGCGATGAGCGGGATGATGAGCATCTTCAGAAGTCCGAGGAAGACCGTGTCTCCGACGAAGTGCAGGGCCATGACGGCCTTGGCGTGGGCGTGCTGAGCGTCGCTCATGGTGACGGCGAAATCCGGGTCGAAGAGCAACTGGCCCACGGCCACGCCGAGCACGAGGCCGATCATGATCAGTATGGTGAGTAGCCACTTGGATCTCATGATTTCCCCTTGTCGGGTCGCGGCCCGTCCGTGTGATGTATTTCGCCGCGGCGACGAGCGGAGACCGACGCGGCCCGCGCCGGGGATATATTAGGCCGCACGGCAATCGGCGCCAATCGCCGCGGCGGAAGCAGAGAAACGAATTCCACATTGCGGCGAACGAGTCAATTCGAGCGCAACCATTCGACGTGCAAAGAGTTCGGCCTCGTGGATTTGAAGAAAGTCGGCGACGTTCTACGTGAGCACTAATTCGTTCGGCGCGCGCGTCTTGACGAAGTCGCGAAACGGCTTACGTCTTTTCTGCTCGACCAGCGGAGTGAGCTTAGACAGCTTAACTGGCGCGAGAATCTCGATGCCGATGAGCCGGCCGCGGCTGTCGTAGTCGGCGAGGACGATACCTTCGATGACTTCGCTCGTTTTGGAAGCCTTTCCATCCCGGACGGTGATGTAAACCGCCTCGAGCGTCCCGTCGTTGCGGCCGCTAATCGAAATCTCGAACCCAAGTTGACGCTGTGTGCTCATTTTCGCCACGCCGTTACCGCCCAGATCGCCCTCTCCAGTTCTTCGGTTATGACGACTATCGTCGTTTTCGCCGATATCCTTAGCGTGAACTTAACCGAATTCGGGCGCTTCGCTTTTCCCTTCTTTCCATTGCGGATGGCGCGCTCGACTTGCTCCTTGCTAATGCCCCTTCGTCGCATTCTGCGCAGGGCGTGAATCTGAAAGCGGATTGCCATGTCACGAGGGCGCATCGGGCCACGCGTAGTTCGGATCAGTTCATGCGTCAAGCAATCCGCACTTCCAGTATAGAATCAGCGTTGTCGCGTATCAAATTGGAAAGTTGGGCCGTTTTGACAGGCGCACCATTGCCCCGTATATTTGTTCCGTGCAGCATGAAAGTAGACAGTCCGTGATGGCACCGGGGCCGGAATGACTACCACGGCGATCATCCCGGCTCGTTATGCGTCTTCGCGGTTCCCCGGGAAACCTCTCGCCGCCGACACCGGCAAATACCTCATCCAGCACGTTTATGAACGCGTTTCGGATTGCCGCAGGATTGACTCCGTGGTCGTCGCCACGGACGACGGCCGGATCGTCGAGGCCATAAGGACGTTCGGCGGCCAGGTGCGCCTTACGCGCGCGGATCATCCGAGCGGGACCGACCGAGTCGCGGAGGCCGCGGGCGCACTGCGGCTGGCCGATGATGATCTGGTTTTGAACGTGCAGGGTGACGAGCCGGAAATCAACGCCGGCGACCTCGATCGGCTGGTGGACCGCGTGACGGAAAGCCGGTCGGGCAGAGAAATCGGCACGCTTGCGGCGCCGTTCGACGACGGAGGTCCTGCTGCGGGGCCCGGCTCGCCGCTGGATCCCAACTGCGTGAAGGTCGTCGTTGATCGCCGGCAGCGGGCGCTGTACTTTTCGCGGTGTCCGATTCCGTACTCGCGAAAAACCGCGGGCGGCGTGGACAGGCCGTCGAACTGGCTGCTCCACCTGGGCGTCTACGCGTTTCGCATGGCCACGCTGCGGAAGATAACGGCAGACCGGATCGCTTCCGGCGGACCGCTGGCGGAGAGAGAGTCTCTGGAACAGCTCCGCTGGCTTGAAAATGGCTTTGAAATCTCCGTCGTAATCGCGGAGCGCTGTTTCGTGGGCATCGACACGCCGGAGGACTATGCGGCGTTCGTCGCCCGGCGGGCCCGTGAAGGTAACAAGGTGGGAACGAACGTGGAATGAGATACTCTAACGAGACCGAGCCGCAGGCTCTTGTCCTTTACGCGAGCGACAGCGAGTGTCAAGGATCAGCCTGCGCGATAGTTCCGAAGCGCCAATGCTGTCAGGGGGCGTTTTGTTAGAGTGCCTTGGACCGGAAGTTGACCCGGCGGGCGGTTCGGGCTCTGGTCTCGCGTGAATCCGTTTCGGCGGAAAAGAGCATTGCAAAGGACGATATGACTTCGGAAGACATACTCGCATCGTTGGGTCATCACGTCGAGGAAACGGAGTTCTTCACGCCGATGCCCGCCGGTTACGAGCCCGGCCGGACGAAGTACGTGGTCGTGTTCGGCACGGTGATGAGCGGCCTGGGGAAGGGCATTTTTTCGAGCTCGCTCGCCAAGATTCTTCAGGACAAGGGTTTCGCGGTAGCCCCGATTAAGTTGGAAGGCTATCTCAACCGCGACAGCGGCACGCTCAACCCCTACCGGCACGGCGAGGTGTTCGTGCTCGACGACGGGCTCGAGTGTGACATGGACCTGGGGACCTACGAGCGGATGTTGAACCTGAACCTGGGCCGCCTGAATTTCTCGACGAGCGGCCAGATATTCAGCGCGGTATTGGAGAAGGAGCGGCAGGGCAAATACCTGGGGCGTGACGTGCAGATGATTCCGCACGTGACCGGCGAGGTGAAGTTGCGTCTGCGCGAGCTAGCGGTGGCGTCGGAGGCGGACGTTGTTTTCGTCGAGATCGGCGGCACGGCCGGTGACGTGGAGAACGCCTATTTCATTGAGGCGGTTCGGGAAATGTCTTACGAGGAAGGTGCGCACAATTTCTGCTTTGTCGCGCTCACTTATATCGTGGAGCCCAACATCCTCGGCGAGCAGAAGTCGAAGCCGGCGCAGCTCAATCTCAAGATGCTCAACGCGGCCGGCATCCACCCGAGCATCATAGCGTGCCGGGCTTCCGCCCCGGTGGCCAAGAAGGTCCGCGAGAAAATCGCCCTGTTCGCAAACGTGCCCACGGAGCGCGTGTTCTCGATGCACGACTGCGACAGCGTTTACGTCATCCCCGAGATGTTGCGCGGCGCGGGCATCGACGCTGCGGTGACGAAACTCCTCGGAATTGAAGAGCGGTGTGACTCGAAGGCCGAGGAGGCCGCCCGCCGCGTGTGGGGCGACTACATCGCGCGCTTTCGCGGTGCCGAGCGGCGCGTGACGATCGGGATCATAGGCAAGTACACGACGGTGCGCGACAGTTACGCGAGTGTCATTCAGGCCCTTGAGCACGCCGGCACGCAGTTCGGCGCAAGGGTGCAGCTCGAATGGGTGGACAGTTCGGACCTGACCGATGGCAACGCGGGCGAGCGGCTCGAGAACATTCACGGCGTCATAGTACCCGGTGGCTTCGGTTTCCGCGGCGTTGACGGGAAGATCGCGTGCATCAAGCACGTCCGCGAGAAGGGGATACCTTATCTGGGGCTTTGCTACGGGATGCAAATCGCGGTGATCGAGTACGCGCGAAACGTGTGCGGGCTGAGCCACGCCAGCAGCACGGAGATCGAACCCGACTGTCCCGAGCCGGTGATCGACGTACTACCGGAGCAGAAAAGAATCGAAGGGCTGGGCGGCACGATGCGGCTGGGCGGGTTCGACGTACTTGTTACGCCCAACACGCTGGCTTCCAAGCTCTTCAAGGGTGCCGACAGAATCAGGCTCCGGTTCCGGCATCGCTACGAGGTGCATCCCGATTACGTAGAAGTGTTGGAGAAGCACGGGCTGGTCTTTTCGGGAAGAAGCCCGAACCATCCAATTATGCAGGTGCTCGAGCTTCCCGCCGACCGGCACCCCTTTTTCCTCGCTACGCAGGCCCATCCCGAGCTGATGAGCAGGCCGCTCGACCCGCATCCCATGTTTACGGGCGTGGTGCGCGCGGCCTTGGTCTACAGCGGGGTGTCGGTCGACTCCCTGCCGAGCTTGGGTGAATGTGGCAGCGGCCGGCCGGGGTCGGTAAGTGCCGCGGCGACGCGGTGTTGACGATGGCCACGCCGGCCGTGGCGCGGCCTGATTGCGCGGCGATCCGGTTTCCGCGCACGCGCTACCTCGGAAGCAAGCGCCGCATTGCCGACTTCATTGTCGAAGAGGTCAGCCGTCTGGATTTCGACTGCGTGCTGGACGCTTTCGGCGGCACGGGCGCGGTGGCACATGCGTTCAAGCGCGCAGGCAAGGCGGTCACGTACAACGACGGCCTGGAATTCAACCACCAGATCGGCCTGGCCCTTATAGAGAATGACGGCGTCGCACTTTCCGCCGAGGAGATTGAGTCGATCGGACGCCGGCACGACGGCGTGGTCTATCCGGATTTCATAGAGCGGACCTTCGACGGCATTTACTTCACGCGCGCGGAGAACCGGTGGCTCGACGCCGCGGTGACGAACATCCGCGGCCTTTCGTGCCGTTACAAACGGGCGCTGGCATGGTTCGCCGTGTTTCAATCCGCGATGGCCAAACGCCCTTACAACCTTTTCCACCGCAAGAATCTGTACATGCGCACCGCGGACGTGGAAAGGAGCTTCGGAAACAAACGAAGCTGGGATCGGAGCTTCGCGGAGCACTTCGCCTCGTTCTCCGACGAGGCCGCGTCAGGCTTGATCGACTCGGGCGGGAGGTGTCGTGCGGTTTGCGCCGACGCGCTGGACCTCGAGCCGGGCTACGACATGGTGTACATCGATACTCCCTACATAAGCCGCGCGGGGGTGGGCGTGTGTTATCGAGATTTCTATCACTTTCTCGAAGGGCTTGTCGCCTACGACACGTGGGAGACGATGATCGATTACAAGTCCAAGCATCGGCGGCTGAGCGCGGGTGGCGTCGACCCTTGGACGTGCGCCGCCCGATGCCGAGAGCAATTCCACGGATTGTTCGCGCTTTTTCGCGAGAGCAACCTGGTCGTGTCATACAGAGACGACGGCATTCCGGGAATCGATGAACTGGTCGCCATGCTAAGCTGCTTTAAGCGTGTCGTTGAGGTCGTGGACGGCCGGCGGCGCCAGTACGCCTTGTCCACGCGCCGCAAGACTCGAGAAGTCCTCATAATCGCCACCGATGGTTGAATCTTCAGGCCCCTTCGGGGGTTCCGATTACAACTGTGATGCCGCGGATTCCTTGAATTCCCGTCGCGCGCTTATGGGCATCTCCGTGCGCATCGCGTGGGCCATAATGGTTTGGTCGCCAACGTCACATTGCCGGCACGCGCGTGGCACGCCGGACGGCGGTTGCGGCCCGAAGTAAGGGTTTTCCCTAAGTTTGATTTCAAGCGATGACCGCCTTCAACCGAATCATCGAGAGGCGCCCGAGTTGCCGCCCGCGCCGCGTTGTAACAGCGGCGGACGTAGCGGGTCCCGCTCTCGAATATGTCCCGTGTGAGGACGGCGCCGCTCCGGAACGAGAATGGGCGTAGGCGCAGGTTGTAGTGCGAAAGTCCGATAGTCCGGACGCCGGGTGGCCGAGGGCGCGAATTACGCCGTGTAGCTGTACAAGGAGCCCCGAGCGGCGAGTTGCAGGATCGAGGATATTCTCGCGGCGCGTGCAGGTGCCCTGCCGTGCGGCGCGCGCAGAGCGGCAGGGAGGTGCGATAACCAGATGCCACCGAAGTTAATAGAGACACTGCAATCGTGCGGGAGGATCCCGACTCCGCCCGGAGTGGTGCTTCAGCTTCTGGAGCTAACGCGGCGGCCGGACGTGTCGATTCGCGAGATCGCGGACGTTATCGGAATGGACGCCGGCCTGTCGATGAAGGTATTGCGTTTCGCGAACTCACCGCTGGCCGGCGCGGCGCGGCGGGTCAACTCCCTTCACCATGCCGCCTCACTCATGGGCGTAAACGGCATCAAGCTCACCGCGCTGTCGTTTTCCATACTCTCGGCCGCTGAACCAAAGGGCTGCAAGGGCTTCAACACGAAGGCGTTTTCGCTTCAGTCGCTGGCCTGTGGGATCGGCGCTCAGGTTGTGGCATCGCGAACCAAGGCATATCCGCCGCACGAGGCGTTTGTCGGAGGGTTGCTGAGCCAGATCGGCCGCCACGTCCTGGCGGTTGCATATCCGGAAGAGTATTCGAGGGTGCTGGCATCGGCGAAGCGGGTTCCCGGCGATCTTCCCGAGCTGGAGCAGGCTGCATTCGGGGAGACCTACGCCACCATCGGCGCGCAGCTTCTTGCGTCGTGGAACCTCCCCGAGCCGATCTGTAGCGCCGTGGGCGCATTCCGCTCCACGGAGACGGGACTCGAGAAGCCCGGCCTGGCGAAGATTCTGTATGCGGCCGAGCGGGCCGCATCGCTTGTGGCACCGTGGGATGAGCGGGATCCTGAACCGGCGGACGAGTTTCTGACTGCCGTGCGCGGCTGGTTCAAATGCGACGACCAATGCTGTCAGGACGTGATGAGCGAGATCGCCGAAGCGACCGAGAAAATGAGGCAAGTGCTCAATCTGCCCGAGGCGCACCTGCGCTCCGCCGCGGAGATCGAGGCGGACATACGGGACCGCATCGCCGAGCTGAGCGTCGCGATGCACATCGAGAACCAAGACCTCGTTCACAACCAGAAGGCCCTTTTGCGCAGGGCGACGACCGACCCGCTCACCGGCGTCGGGAATCGCGCGGCATTGGAAGCGCGCATGGAACTGGAGTTGGAATCGGCGGCGCGCAGCGGCCACGGCGTGGCGGTGATAATGATCGACGTAGACAGATTCAAGAGCTTCAACGACACGCACGGGCACCAGGCCGGCGACCGCGTGCTGCAAGCGGTGGCACGGACGCTCGACGACAACATTCGCAAGGTGGACTGTCTGGCGCGCTACGGTGGGGAGGAGTTCATTGTCGTTGCGCCGAACACGTGCGAGGAGGGGGCGCTTACGCTCGCCGAGCGACTTCGCAGCGCCGTCGAGTTGCTGCGAGTCGGCTGGGATGGCAAAGCGTTGAAGGTATCAATCAGTCTCGGAGTGAGCGTCGCGGCGCAGGTGTCGGGGTCGGGCGACGCCTCCGAGTTGATTCGCATCGCCGACGAACAGCTTTATTCGGCCAAGTGCGGCGGGCGCAACCGCGTGGAATGCCGTGTGCGGGAGCGTGCTGCGGAAGGATCGCCCTCGGCGGCGAGCACCGGCGGGGCGGTTTCGGGGAAACGCGCCCGAGAGTGAAGCATAGGTTGTTTTACGTGTTCCCGTCGCGCGTGTCGAAGTCAAGACGCGCTTAATCTCGTCCGAACATCTTGTGGTCGTTTTCGGGCGCCGAGACGCTTGACGTTTAGCGTGGGCGCGAGGAGAATTCCGCGCTTTGGTCATGGGCGCCGGCCCACGGAGTACCGCAAATGAAACGAAGCGTTCGCCGGGAGATTGACACCGAAAACGCGCGCGTCACGAAGCTCAAGAATCGCAAGCGCAAGACGGCGGAGCGGGCGAGGCGCGACGCCCGCATGAAGGACAAGGTCCGGACGGGGAGCTTGCCCTACACACCTGTCGTAATGAGTTGGCTAAGCCGCAAGCTGGAAAAACGGGCCGAGAACATCACATCTCAGGACGTAAATACCCTATTGACCTGATGCCGTAGCGAGTGGAAGCGGTGGCGTTGGGTGATGTGAAATGTTGGGTTGCGAACGAGCGGCGCGACGCGAGCAAGTGCAAGGAAATGGTTTGGAAGAGACGGCCGGTTGGATAAGCCGGCCGTTTGCGTGCGCGGAGGTCAACGCCGCGACGTTGCCGCGTGATCGACGCGCGCTGCTTCCGCCTCGCGTTTTTCAGCAAAGCGCCAGGTAGGCCATGAACGCGAAGAAGCCGATTTTGAGCTTGCGCCGAAAGAACCAGTATATCTTCGTCCGGAACATTCTTTCCCCTCCGGGCGGCGCCGATACGAAGGGGCCGCCTCGCGTATCAGTTTGGCACGGCCCGTTCCGCCCCGGCCGGTAGGCGCGCGCCGTGGAAACGCCTCATAATCTAGCTGTTTTCGGTGGCCGGGGCGATGATCCGTGGTCATGTACGGTTGAGGCGGGATGTGCCGATTGTGACGGCGGGGTGTGCGGCGGCGCCATCTGTGTGCCAGCGTGGCTCCACGACGCGGAGGCTCTTTCGGGCAGCACCCGCGTATCGCCCGACCGTTGCCCGGGGTGTGGGACGAGTGCGGTGCGCGCATAGCAGATTTGGCAGCCTGTTGAAGAACTCCCAAACTATGTGGGACCGACTTTCCAGTCGGTCATTCTCGCGGCAACAGACCCGTCCGACGGACTGGAAAGTCGGTCCCACAAACTTCTTCAACAGGCTGTTGGGCTTTCGCTGATCGTGTGTATCGCGCCGCGATAAAGACAGAGTTCGACGCGCGATCAACGAGAAGCTAAGTTGAAGTTGGCCTGCCGGACTCAAGCGCATGATGTTAAAGGGAATTGTATACACGTCTCTGCTTGGAGCACTTGCGGGATGTGTCCTCGGCGCGTGGGTTGCGTGGCAACATGATCCGATCGTCAGCATGGGCACGAAGATCGTCTTATCAATGTTCCCGCGTCTCGGAGTCGGTCTTGTATTTTTCGGCGCGGTGTTCGGATGGGCGCTGGCCTGGTGCGCGGAATGCGTGACACAGGTTGCGGATGCCCAATTGTGGCGGCCGATCACGGCGGGTCTGCTGACCTGTGTCGTGGTCTTCCTTGTCTGGAGCCTTGCGGCAATAGCGAAGCCCTCGGCGCTCGTGCTGGGATTGTCTTTGCTCGCGGTCACGCTGCCCGCGATCATAGCCGCGGCCATACGGATGAGCGCTGAATCCTGAGTATTGCGCGGCATGCGCGGCTGTAGCAGCCTGTTGAAGTGCGCCGTGACAAGGCGCGTGTTCTCAGTGGGAGAATACCCACCCGGCAACTCTCGCTCCAGCCGGTAGCAATCGGAGCGGCGATGGAGGTAACGAAATCGTCGAAG
>Ga0326597_10002810_pt1 | contig 25787 bp, 3 predicted proteins | sample RVTome_12_FD_203789 | JGI IMG/M metagenome (GOLD analysis project Ga0326597, IMG submission 203789) | Soil microbial communities from uranium-contaminated site in the Upper Colorado River Basin, Wyoming, United States - RVT100D185 | ecosystem: Environmental > Terrestrial > Soil > Contaminated >... | reverse complement strand
CCACGGCGAATGAATCCGGCAGGACCGTTGAGGACGTTATCATCATTGTCACGCTTGTCAGCGTGTCGGGATCTGTCAGCGTGAACCGCGCCCCGATGAGGTTGCGCGATGTGGAGGTATGGGTGATGCTGTTGGTATGAACGCCGTTATCATAGCCAATTCTCTCTCCCAATTCCAGCAATGCGGTTGCCGTGTCGTTCGGTCCGGTGAAGTTGGATGAGTACATGCGAACGTTGTACATATCCGCCGCTGTCGATGATGCGTTCCATTGCCCCAGTGCGAACGTTGAATCACTGAAGGCAGGCACGGTTGCGCCGGTGATTGAATTCGTGAAGACCGTCGACGAGTTGACAACCTCCACATTGAGGTCGCCGTTATCCGAGGGACCGACATTCGAAAACGTGCCCGAGAAATCAATCGCTGACACGATGCCCGTTTGTGTGAGAGGCATCTTGGTCAACAATGGCGTCTCGACCCTCTGCGCCTGGATCTCATAGGGGAATCCGAGACTGTCGATCTCATTGATCGTGACGTCATCGATTGCCATGTCGCTTGTGAAGCTCGATCCGGTAATGCCGCGGAATCGGACCTTGATCACCTGACCTGCATAGGCGCCAAGCTCCACCCCGGCCCTCAGCCATGCGGCTGTGTCCGCCGTCTGATATTGGCCGACGAGCGGAGATCTCACATCGTTCGTCCAGCTTCCGGATGACCACACGTCAACGTGGAGCTCGCCCATTGTGGCACCGAACATATGGAACCAGAATTCCATGGCCGGATTCACTTTCCCGGCGAGATCGATGTATGGCGATGTCAGGTTAGCCACTTTGGCCGGAGAATTCGGCGATGAAGACTCGGTGAACATGTATTTGCCGACGCTCGTCCCCAGTGTGTGGTCCACTGCCGGTCCTGTACCCGAAGACGGAGTGCCTCCGGCATCGACATACCACTCGAAATCGTCGCCCCCTTCATTTGTCCAGTCAACCGGCAGAGTGCCGGGCGTCCCGACCGAGCCGGACTCGAAATCCTGGGAATACGGTGCAGCGTAAACGGTAGCGACAGGGACGGAGGTCGTCAGCGTATCGTTTCCCGGGTTGCCGTCGCCTGTAACAGGTCTCACGGCGGCCATGATTGCATCAGCGCTTGTCGTCGTCATATAGGACGTGCTGACCGTATCGCGTTGACCGCCGGCCAGAGACGAGTAGCCGACCGATGATGAGAAAACGCTGTTGACATACACGTCCACAGTATCCGCGGGAATGGGATCTGTCCCGAAGTTAGCCACCTCGATATCGAACGTCTGGACTGACCCCGGAAGAGGCGCAACAGGCAGGTTGAGGAACTGGGACACCCCAGCGTCTATGGCCGATGGGGTAAACTCATAGGCTCCGGCATCAGGTGTTCCGGGACGAGGGTTACCATCGAAGTCGTCGGTCACCTCGGCCAACGATGCACCGATGTCGTTGACAAGTCCCGATGTGGGTCTGAAGTTCTCACCGGCAAGACTCGTGTACACCGGATCTGCGTTGACGCTTGCGGAGTCATAGATGCCTCCGTTTGCGGTCCGCCAATCGATGTAGGTGGTAAAGTTCGTGCCGCCGAAGTTGCCAAAGTGCTGGGCACCGCTTCCGGCCGAGTTCAGAAAGATGGCATTGTTGTTGGAGATGATCGTGGAGGTGGAAGTGCTGAAATACAACCCGTGTTTGATCCCCGAGCCTCCACGCGTAATCGTGATGATGTTATTGCGGAAGTCGATGTTGTCCGCCAGCGTAATCTGATAGAACCCTCGTGTCTCTCCGCCGGTGGCGGTTATGTGGTCGAGCGAGATGGTGTTGTTGTAGTAGTACGCCCCGTTACTGCTGGAGTTGTACACGGCATACGCCGTTCCGTTCGAGTTGAAATTGTAGATGAGGTTGTTCTTCGCAACGTTTTCCTGTCCCGCGGGAGCGTCGGCACCGGTAAAATAGAGCGCATACGACGCACCTGTGAGGCTGCTGGCAGAGCCATGTGTGTTATGGATCCGGTTCTTCTCAATGGTAACACCCTCATTCCCCGATATCAGGTAGACTCCATAGAACGTGGAAACACCTGTCCGGTTTGGCCGTGAAATATCGTTGCCGGAGATCAGAGCATCCATCTGATCGTCCAGGTAGATATTGTAGATGTAGGTATCCTGGATCGTGGAGTTCGTGACGGCGTTGTTATTTCCGCTTGTCGCGTTGCCGTTCAGCCGGATGCCGTAATATCCCCCGATCACAGTGCAACCGTCGATCGTGAGATCGTTTGCATTATCTCCGGCGGTTGAGGGAGAAGTATGCGAACCCGTGGCAACGATTCCCGCGAAGTTGAGCGACGATGTGCTTGTGACGTCCCCGTTGATGGTACAGTTGAAAAGTGAGTTGTTGTTTGCAGCATTTGAGAGCTGCACCCCCCATCCATAGGTGGCGCCGGAGTCGACCCGGATCGTGAGATCGTTGAGCGTGACATAGTCGGCACCGTTCAACCTCACAATATGTCGCGCATCAGTGACCGCAGGCGCAAAGTGAATTGTCGCACCGGCACAATTGAATGTGACCGTGTTGGTGGAATTCGCACCCGCTATTTCCATCAGCTCCAGCTGCTCATTGTACATACCTGCCGCAACATTGAATACCACCGGACCGCAGATTCCATTGGTGTTGAGAGCCGATGCAGCTGCGGAGAAGTCCACGTAGTCAGGTGAAACACCCCCAATGGTGTAGGTGCCACCCGCAATGCCAAAGTGGACTGTCGCAGATGCGGTGTCATTTGCAGGGTTGCCATCGGAGCCGCCATTGGGGTTCTCGGTCCATGCAACAATTGCGTCACCATCGGCAAAGGTGAACGGGCCAATCTGCACCGGGCCAAGGGAGCCGCCGCCCGGAATTGAACCCGTCCAGTTGTACACCGGCTGCGCAAGTCCATTCACCGTCCAGTGGACATCCACACTGCTCAATGTCCCTGACCCGTAGTTCTGAATCGTCACCCAGAGGTCGGGGTTGTTGCACGACGGAGTTGCCGGTGAATCGATCGCCGCTATTCCGGCGTCAACAGCTGCGGGGGAGAACTCATACGCCCCGGGGTCCGGGGTTGATGGACGGGGGGTACCAAGGATGTCCTCGGTAACCTCCGCCAACGGAACGCCTATATCATTGACAACTCCCGACGTGGGTATGAAATTATTGTTCAGAACATCGGTGTAGAGAGGATCCGCATTGACGCTCAGAGAGTCATAAATGCCCCCGTTCGCGGTCCGCCAATCGTTGTACGTTGTGTAATCCGTACCGCCGAAGTTACCGAAGTGCTGGGCACCGCTCCCTGCCGAGTTCAGGTAGATGGCATTGTTGTTGGAGACGATCGTTGAGGTTGCGGTGCTGAAGTACAGCCCATGCTTGATCCCCGAACCTCCGCGTGTAATGGTGATGATGTTGTTACGGAAATCGATGTTGGCCGCTTGAGTAACCTGATAGAATCCCCTCGTCGCACCTGCAGTTGCCGCGGTATTGTCCAGCGAGATGGTGTTGTTATAGTAGTATGCACCATCACTGCTGGAATTATACACTGCGTACGCTAATCCATTGCCATTGAAGTCATACAGCAGGTTGTTTTTTGCGACGTTCTCCTGTCCGGCCGGCGCATCGGCAGCAGAGAAGTAGATTCCGTACCCTGCGGCGGTTGACGTCGGAGATGACGCGTGTGTGTTGTGAATGACATTCTTTTCAACGGTGCAATTGGAGCTCCCCGTCACGTACACACCGTAGAATGTCGATATGGTGGTCCGGTTGGGTCGTGAGATGTCATTGCCAGAGACGAGGGCGCCCGCCTGACCGTTCAGATAAACATTATAGAGGTACGTATTCTGGATCGTGGAGTTCGTTACCGTGTTGCCACTCCCGCTGGTGGTGCTGCCATTCAACCTGATGCCGTAATATCCTCCTACCACACTGCATCCATCGATGGTGAGATTGCTGGCATTGTCTCCGCTGGTTGCGGGAGTCGTGTTTGAAGCAGTGGCGGCGATTCCCACAAAGTTCACCGAGGATGTGCTCGTGGTATCCCCGTTTATCGTGCAGCCGACAAGCGAGTTATTGTCGGAGGCGTTTGACAGCTGGACTCCCCATCCGTAAGTGGCACCAGCGTCGACCTGGATGACGAGGTCATTAAATGTGACGAAGTCGGCGCCGTTGAGTCTTACGATATGCCGGGCATCGCTCACCGTGGGAGCAAAGTGGATCGTGGCACCCGCACAGTTGAATGTAATCGTGTTGGTCGAGTTTGTACCCGCTATTTCCAGCAGTTCCAGTTGCTCGTTGTACGTTCCAGCAGCAACATTGAATACCACCGGTCCGCAGATCCCCTGCGCGTTGAGAACAGCCGCAGCAGAAGAGAAATCCGCGAAGTCCGGCGTAGCACCTCCGATAGTGTATGTCCCACCCGGAAAGCCAAAACCAACTGTTGTGGAAGCGGTGTCATTTGCGGCGTTTCCGTCCGAACCTCCGTTCGGATTCTCGGTCCAGGCAACAATTAGATCTCCATCCGCAAACGCGTACGGTCCGATCTGCACAGGTCCTGTGGAAGCTCCCGGTGCAAGAGGACCCGTCCAGTTGTAGGTCGTCTGCGGAACGCCGTTCACGGTCCAATGCACCTCGGCGCTGTCCAGTGTCATTGTGCCGAAATTCTGGATGGTCACCCACAGGTCGGGATTGCCGCATGCCGGAGTGGCAGGTGAATCGATCACGGCCACACCTGCATCGACCGGTGACAGGATGAAGAATTCAATGTAGTCATTGTCCGTGTTCGCGCTTCCATTCCCTCCCTGTACAAGGGTGCTGTCACCAAACTGGAACGCCGTGGTATTGTCAAGCTGAATTCCCGCCGTCGTGGTGAGCAAAGGGGATGTGGAATTGTACTGGTCGACAAGATAGATCTTGTTCGTTGTCTCTTCGAGCACAACCGCAAAGTATGAGAAGGCGACCGTTCCGTACTCAAATGAATACCACTTAATCCAGAACTGGCGGTTCGGCGCGGTGCCGAACACTTTAACCGTTATGTCATCGCCAGTGCCGGTGGGAGGACTTGATGTGAAGTGATCCCAATAGCAGGCAATCGTCATGTCCGGCAGAGAACCGGACGGCAGATTCGTGTTATCGTCAGGCAACGCTGTCGCTGCTGTATCGAACGTGACCAGCCCATTCTGACTGGCCTTGAAGTGTGTCACAGCGGTCCCAAAAAACTCGAACGCAAACGGGATAGCCTCCACGGGTGACCACACGTTTGCCGATTGTGGCCCCAGCATAATGTCTGTCCAGGAAGTGGTTGTTGCATCGCCGTCCGTGTTCAGTCCGGCAGGGTTTCCCACATCGGTGTGCTGGGCAGACCCGTAGATGGTCTGGGCCTGCGCGGTGCCCGCAGAAATCAGTCCAAGACACGTCAGGATAACAAGAGGGAAGCAGTATCGTGTACTCATGATCGTTTACCTCCAGAAAGGTCGTTAAAGGTGAGAGAAACTCTGTTATTCATCCTTCATTCATCCTTTGCCTTCTTCACAGGTTCCGGACTCTTCTGCACCTTCTCGGGCGTCGATATCGGGCGGACAGCAGATCGCTCCTTTGACGCCGGGGCTCCCACGGGGATTCCTTTGCTTGCGCCGGGAACAACGACCCCTCCCTTCGCGTCGTATTTCACACTTTGTTCAGGCTTCTGCGTGTTGCTGATGCGGGTGACCTTTCGCATCTGGTCCTCCCTCACCACTCCGTGTTCTGTCGCCTTCACCTCCTGGCCAGTTCTTTCGGACTCCTGGACGGAGGCTTCATCATCGAGCTTGGTTGCCTCGCTCTTGGCCTGCGCGATCAATGAAGTCGAGCAGAAGACCAGCAAGGCCAGCAATGAGCCAATGACCGTTTTCATGGAATCTCCTCCTTTGCTATGGTATATGTGAAAGTACGGTGACTTGTCGATGCAGGAATAATCCTTCCGCCCTACGGAAGGCACTAATGGTATATGACGCCGGGAAAGGGAACAGGTTTCCCCGACGCGGCGAGTTGCGTTACGGAATTAGTTTACGGATAGAGTCCGGAGTCGATCTTTGCGGTCCGGGGGACGGTGTTTACATGATGCAAGGTGTTGTTCGAGTATTGCTGCGGCTGCGGAATCTGAGAGGATACAAGAGGCGGGAGAATGGAAGCGAGATGGCGTCTTCCATCCAATAAGGCGCGTATGCTGTTTCCTCATGGCTGGGTCTCCTTACAGAAAATGACGGAAAGTAAATTTTCTCGACACAACAACCGGATTCTTGAACAGATTCAGCAGGGCTGCTGTCGTTAGGTCGAGGACAACTGAAGGAATCTTCGGCTTTGGAAAGCTAACAAGTGAACTCCAGAATGTCAAGGGCTGCTTCATGAAAATCTTTTAACATTCATCGAAAAGCCGTCCCCTTGCGGGGACGGCTTCTGATACCAACGAACACTACTTCACAAGCACCATCTTTCTAAACTGATTGAACGAGCTACCATCTGTTCCCTGAGCCTCCAGCCGCAGGAAGTACGCACCGCTGCCGAGCTGTTGTCCCGAAACACCTGTTCCGTTCCACTCCACTGTGTGGAAACCGGCAGCCCGTTGCTCGTTGATGAGCGTTTTCACCCTCTGACCCAACACGTTGTAGATCTCCACCGTCACCCTGCTCTCCACCGGCAACGCAAACCTGATGTTTGTTGTCGGGTTGAACGGGTTCGGGTAGTTCTGCATCAGGGCGAACTCCTCGGGCAGGACGCCGCTTCCCGTCACCTTCAACACGAGGTGGCTTGCCTCGCTGTTCGTGATCTTCAGCGTCCCTTCACCACGAACGGCATGCGAAACCACACCGTCACTCAGCTCGTACGATGCAGTCGTGCCGTTGACCTTCCATGATACCGTCAACCCCGACCCAGTCGGGGCGCTCGATTGAACCGTGATCGGGAAGTCAACCACCGTGTTCACCTCATCCCCATGCGTCTGCACCATCAGACCACCCTCTGCCGACTCGAACCGTGCATCGAACGATCCTGCCGGTGGTGCCGGCGGCATTGCAAACATGGCAACGGGTATCTCATTGTTGCCATCGGCGCCAAAGTAGAGTGTCTGTGACCCTCCGTTGGCATCCTGAATGGTGAGCGTGTTGAGATCTTCAATCGACTTTCCTGCTGCCGTGGGCTCACCCGATGCTTTCGCTGACGGACCCGTGACGTGCATGAAGAACGACCCTGCACCGTTGGCTTTCACCCAGTAGCCGGAACCCGGATCAATCGTGGTTGCAACGACATACCCGGCTGCGTACCTGAAGTAATTCGACGCACGCAGGTTCGCCGGTGTCGGTGTCACATGGGCCACCGACGTATCAATCGATGTCGAGATCGACCCGATCATGTTCCAGTTATTCGCCACTGGAATGCTCAACGTATCCCGGGCAGTGCCGGTGATGTTCTGCGTGTACGCCGTGGTGCTCTTGACCCAGTAGCCGGGTCCCGGCTCCATCACGAACCTCTGCACGTAGCCACCGACGAACGCGAAAGCATACGGATTGGCAGAGTTCACATAGATGTGCTTCACGGAATCGTCGGGCACGGGATCAGAGACCGGGAGTGACACGATGTTCCAGTTTTGTGCGACAGGAACACCGATCGTCACAGTTCCACCACCACCAAATTCATCCCCTCCGATATCGGGTGTTGTTGCATTCCGGGTTTCACCATCGAAATCCGTCGTGATACCCACGATCGGGGTCCCTGCATTGCTTGCCGGCGAGTTCTCGTCCGTGATGTGCAGGTCGATTGCACCGACAAAGAGTGGATCGCCCGTCACGCTGTTGGAATCGCCTCCGCTTGCAGTCTGCCAGCCGGCAAAGGTCTGGTCAGTCGATGCCCAGAGACCGAGCGTGGCAGGATTGCTTGCGTGCAGCACGTTGTAGTTCGAGGCAGTTGATGACCATCCGGTGTCGTTCGGGACGGTGCTCTGATTTGCGATTGCGTAATGCTTGCCCGTGCCACCCGACCGTGTATTGCTGAAGACGTTGTTGCGCAACGTCAGCGCAGTGTTCGGGGTGAACCCGGTGTTGTCACCACGCATGAATGCAAACCCCGGAATAGCACCGCTCGATGCAGTTCCGGCCACGCTGATGGAATTGTAGGCAACCAGGATATCGTTGCCTGCATCTCCCGCAGTGTTCCAGACACCGTTGAACTGCGTGTTCGTGGTCTGATCAGATCCAACGGAGATCATGTTATTGGAGAACTCTGCTGCATCCATGAACCGCATGTACACGCCCGATGCGATCGGTGGCAACGTAAGCGTTGTACCGGTCGACAGGTTTCGGACGTCGTAAATCAGGTTCTTTGTTGCAGGACCCTGGAAGTTGGTCAGCATCATTCCTGTCGCAACCGACCCGAGCGCACCCGTGTTATTGGCCGCGATATCGTAGACGGTATTCCCCGACAAGACGCCGGGATAGAATGTGCTTCCGGTGAACATGTGAATACCAACCGCAACAGGCGACGTCGCACCGATGCCTGTCCCGGTGCTGTTTGTTGCCAGACTGTGGATCACGTTGTTCATTATGCTGAACTGCGATGCACCGGTGAAGTTAATGCCGCGTACGCGTACACTTGTACCCGTGCCGGTTGCGTTCAGGTTGGCCACCAGGTTACCTGTAACTGTACTGGGGTTCGTGATACTCGTCGAAGATACCGTGATGCCATGAGTCGTCGAGGTCCCGGCAACCAGGATGCTGTTTGCGGTGGTATTGTGGCCGACAGTGTTATTGCTGATTGTCGCCCGGCCCGTTGTCACGGCAATGCCGGTGAACGACCCGGTGCCGGTCAGGCTGAGGTTCTGCACCGTGTTGTTGTCAATCGCGCTCTGGCTGACGCTATCACACGTCATCGTGATGCCCGTAAATATCCCGCCGACAAGCCATGGGGTACCACCGGCGTTCGGTGCGGTTCCACCGATGAAGTTATCTTCAATCGTGTTGCCGCTGGAATTGATGCCACCCAGAGCGTTTATCACAACCCTGCTGGTCGTGTTCGAGGTGCCGGTGTTATCATAGAAATGATTACCGCTGATCACCCAGCCGCCGCCGTTCCCGGTGCTGCTCAATTCCACCCCCGACTCACCGAAGTTGAAGATCTCGTTGTTGGTGATGGTGTTGGAGCTGTTCCGGGCAGTTGTCGTGCCTGAGGAATAGATTCCGTTGTCCGGCGCGGTCGAGGTTACATCCGACCTGTCACGGATGGCATTGTTGGTGATCGTGTTGCCGCTGTTGCCGTCGGCGATGCCCGTGCTGAACATGATCGTTGCTTCCGTTGAGCCGGTGTTGCCCCCTTCAAGGACGCAGTTCTTGATCGTGTTGCTCGTGGCATCGTTTCTGAGCAAGATCGCGATGCCGCCCGTGTTGATGTTGCGGATCGTCATATCCCTGGTCGTTCCGGCAAGCGTGTTCGAGCCGTCAAAGATGAAGTTGTCGGCGCCTTCGAGGACGAACATCTCAGCAGCGTCACCGGAGATTACCGGGGAGATGCCCGTCTGTGGTTTCAGCGTTACCGTGTTCACGCTGCTTGACCCAACGATCTCTCCAACAGAGATCGGGTACGTCTCGGACGGATATGTTGCATCGACAAGGAGGAACCGTACCGCTCCGCCGACACCGCGCTCCGCCAAGTCGGTCATGGCAGCTGTGATGGTTGGGTACACCGCGTCCGGTCCACCCTCTGCACCCGATATGGGAAGAGGAGCCGACCGTTCGCCTGCGTACGGCACATCGCCGTCCATAAGAACTGGCACGACCACTTCTACGTCAACCAGGCGAATCCTGACTGGAATCTCGACTTCTTCGTTCTCGACCAGTGCGGCATGTTCAGGCACATCTGTCATTGGACGATCCTGGAGCAGCTTTGCTGCCGGAGCAGGAGCGAGAATCTCTGCTGCCACTGCCCGCGTGAGATGCTCTTCTTTCGATCCTTCCGCACGTTCCTCCACAGGAACCTCCTGCTTCACTATTTTTGTCGTGTAGCCAATGGTGAGGTCCTTGCCGGACGCCTTGTTGAAGTCCAGAAGGCCAATGGTGAAGTCGCCAGCCATCGGTACACCGATGATCTTGTACGAGTTTGGTACGTTCGGTCCCGACAATATGCTGCCGACCGACGTTGCAGAAAATCCTTCATACGGATTTGCACTCACGAAGGGTCCCGCCAAATCCTGTGCAACGACAAAATATTGCACGGTGTCACCTGCGGTGACGCCACCTCCGCCGAACAGGAGCGAATAGTCAAGAGTGAACGAGAACGGGGAGGTGGTGCCCGGAGTCTCCGCCCACTTCCAGCCGTTGAATGTGTTGTTGTTGGCCCCACCAAACGCGTTCGCGTCGGTTGCCCTCTTGTAGTAGACCCGCGGCTTTGTCCCCGCCGTGACATTCACGCCGCTTACGTCTGTGATTGCCACACCCGGGAGTGAGCGATTGGACGTGCTCGACGTGTTCCCCAGGAGGGTATAGCCGATGAACGGACCTGAGAAATCACCTGCAACCTCATAGCCACCTATGGTCGGCGTGCCGCCACGCGGTGTGCCGAGGAAGTCATCTGTGATTCCCGGAATTGTCACGCCGGCAAGGAGCAACGGCGAGCCGGGGAGCGGACGGAGGTCGTTCGGAGCGTTGTACATTGGGTCCGCAGCGATGGAGAACGCATCTTGTGGCGGCGTAAATGTTCCCTGCCAGGCAACGAGAGTTGTTACCGGGGTGTACGGCACCGATGTACCGAGGCCGCCGAGGGCCATCTGCGCATTTGCCGTGTTTACATAGTAGTCATTGTAGTCCGCACCTCCCGTCCCCCACGAGTACGCCGCCGAAGGAGCGACGATCGCGTAGTGCCGCAGTGTGTCTGTGTTGGAGGTCAGGTCGATGTGAATGGCGTTGTCCTTCAATGTAAGGTTGGTAACATCGGCAGCAATCGTAATCCGGATGCCGGTGCCGCTCTGCGTCGCCGTTGTCGCAGGGGCAGGATCGATGTCACCTATCATGGAGATCGAGTTGAATACAACCACGTCTCCAACCAGATCATCCATCGCGATGCCCACCGCGTGATCAGACACCGTCCCATTCGCGCGGATGTTATACATCACGTTGTTGGCAATCAGGTTATTGGAGGGCGATGACGTCGATGCGACCAGGATCCCCACGGCCGAAAACGTTCGTTCCTCGATAATATTATAGATAAGATTGCGTGTGACCGTTGCATTGCTGATGGCGGTCGCCAATGGTGACGTCCACGCGTCATCGCCGAGACCGATGGCCACTCTATCCGTGCCGCTGGTCGTCGTGGCAAAGGTCCCGCCAACATACCTGATGGTGTTCTGCGTAATCGTGACGGCGTCCTGATGCTCGACCACAATCCCGTCTTTGCCGATCTGATCGGATCCAAACGCGGTCGGTCCAACGAGGTTGCCGGAGATAGTGTTGCCGTCGTTCTGATTCGCAACATCACCACGGAGGTAGATGCCGTACCGGACCTTCACAATCTCATTGTTCTGGAACGTATTGTTGTCGTTGTCGTCACCATCTGTTGCACTACCGATGGTTGCACCGGACGAAATTATTCCGAATGTTAAGTTCGTCCCCGTACTCTGGTCTGCACCGCACTTCAGGATGCAGTTCTTGATCACATTGTTCGTCGCACCTGAGCCCGGACCACCGCTTGACAGCCAGATTGCGGCAGTGGAGGTATTGGTGGAAGTATTCTCGATCGTCAAATCACGCGAGGATCCGCCCGAGTTGGAGCCGTCTATGATGACGTAATCGCAGCGATTGAACTTGAAAATGCTCGTGGATGTACCACCCGAGTTGCCGGAAATCAACACCGTTGTCGCAGGCGCCGGTTTGATCGTCAGCGTGTTCGTTACACTTGAACCCGGGAACGAATCAATGACGACGGGGAAGGTCTCGGTGTATGATGCGTCCTCAAGCAGGAACGTTACTGGACCGTTCGCGCTGGCAAGCATCAACGCGGCAAGTGCGCTCGTAATGGAGTTGTACGGAGCGGGCTGTGCGGTACCGATGGTGTAGTTCCCGGAAAATGGACCCTGGATCGTCCGGCTTCCTGCCGGATTGGTCACCGATGGGATTCTGTTGACTCCTCCGACAACGACTGCTTCGGCCTGTCCGTCCACCACATTGCTGATGGTTGCGCCGGAAGCGATGTCGTAACTCAGCCAGAAGTAGTTCGTCCCTGTCACGAGCGCCTGGGTTCCGGTGAATACCATCTGACCGGAAGGCGTCGCAATGGTTGAGCCAAACTGGTTCCCCGTGGAGAATACATCACTGGTGCCGGTGTAAAAGACCTTGGCATTCGCAATATCCGCCGGGTTTGTTGACCCAGCAGTATTGAACGTAATACTCGTAGCGTTGAGCGGGTTCGAGAAGCCGGAGGTCACCACCTGGATATTGATGATCCCGTTATCGACCGTCCCCTGGTAGACAGGCGTTGTTGCACCCTGTGCCGATGTGCTCGAAACATACATCATGAGCGGGGCAGGTACCCCATCAAACTCGTCGGCGCCGAGATCCGGAGCTGTAGCGCCTCCATTCACCGATCCCGGAGGACCAGGGCGCGTCTGGTTGTCATAGTCCGTGGTGTAACTCAGGATAACCGTTCCGGCTGATTCGAGTGAGGTCGGCGTAGTACCCATGTTCATGTGGAGGTTGCCGTTTGCAGCATCGACAAATGTTACCGTAACTCCCGATTGGCTGTTGTTGTCCCCGCCCGACTCCGTCTGCCACCCGCTCATGCTGGTTGGCGAGCCGGTGGAGAGCCATTGACCGACAGCGGAGGACACAACAGCGTTCAGCACATTATAGTTGGACGCGTTGACATCCCAGCCGTTTGCGTTGGTATTGGTGTTGGCAATGGCCAGATCAGCGCCGGTACCGCCTGTCGTCCTTGTGTTGTTGAAGATGTTGTTCATGATGGAGACGGTGTCGGCGGAACTTCTCCAGAACGCGTACGAGTTATTCACGCCCGTTGTCGTCGCTCCAGCGACGTGGACAGTGTTGTAATAGAAGTTGTTGCTGTACGTCGAGGAGGCCAGGTCACGAATACCGACGATGCGCGACTCATCACCGGCGCCAATACCCACAGAGATCATGTTGTTCACATAGGTACCACGACCGCTGGAGATGTAGATACCGAACACCTGAGGCGAGCCCGTCCCTGTACCTGTACCTGCAACCGTCAAGCCACTGATGTTGTTGCGACTGAACACGGTTCCGAGGGGCGTTACTGAAACATACATACCCGACACCGGATACGCCGATGTTCCTGTCGCCAGACTGGCGAGGTCTTTGATGGTATTTCCTTCCACAAGATGGGCTGCGGTTGAGGCGGAAATGTAAATGCCGTTCAACAACGAACCGATGGTCGTGGAGGTCGCAGTTGTGGTGAGATTGCGGATCGTGTTGTTCGTGATCGTGTTCGTTCCCGACGTGCTCCGAATGCCGTTCAGCCAATCGGCGCCGATGCTTGTGTTGGTAACATACCGGATGGTGTTGTTCGATATGTTGACGATGCCGGACCCGGTGTTGTAGATGCAGTAGATGTCGTAGTTCGTCCGGATCGTATCGTACGCTGCCGCGCCACCCCCGATGATATTGCCGGTGGTGGTTCCGATGTTCACATTTCCACCTGTCACATTGACGAGATGCGACAGCGTAACTCCGGAGTTGTCGATGTTGGAGAACGTGTTCCCCTGAATTTCCGTCGGAGCTGTTGTCCCCACAGTGAATTCAAAGGCGATGACTGCACCCGTCGTATTTGTCAACGGCGCACCGCTCCGGTTGGGTGCCGAGCCTCCGAAGCTGTTGTTGCTGACCGTGTGGCCGCTTCCCGTGTTGAGGTCGATCCCCTTCAGGGTGGCTGCCCTGTTTGCCGTCTGGTAGAAGCTGTTGCTGGAGATACTCCATCCATCCCCGTTGCCGGTCGAGCTCTGGTTGACGGCAATGTTCGTCCAGTTAAACAGGTTGTTCCCCGTGATCGTAATGTTGCTGTTCGGCGCCGCGGTCGTGCCGGAGGCATAAATCAGGTTTGCGGGTACGCCCGTCACATCAGAACGGTCACGGATATCGTTACCGCTGAAGACGAGGTTGCTGTTGCCCGTCGACCCGCCAACTGAGGTACTGACCACGATAACACCGCTTACCGTCGAGGTGCTGGCGCCTTCGATTATCGAGTTCCGGATCGTATCGACCGTTGCGTCAGTGCGGAACAGGAACGTCCGGGCCGTGGATGCCGTGTTGGCATTCCTGTATGTCATGGTTTTTCCCACACCGTCGAATGTCACGTAGTCGGCCCCGTTCAGATCGATCAGCGCGCCCGCGATATCCCCTGATGCAACCCACGAGCCGCCTGACGGCCGAACGAGGATCCTGTACGGACCGCCGCTCGCATAAGCTACTTCGTTCAACGTGGCCGTTGCGGTTTCCGCCACGTCACTGGTGATGTTTGCGATGATGTCACCATCCACAAAGCTGGCATTCACCGAATCAAAGAACGCCTTTATGGTCGCGAATGTTGCCAGCTCCGGTCCGGGACCTGCTCCAATAGTAACTGTGCCCGAGATGGTTGGCTGCACATTGTAGAAGTTGGGGTTTGCAACCGTTGCGTTGGGAGGATTGATAGTCGGACTTGTTCCACCCGGGTTGGTGCCGGCGTTGTTCAGACTGTCCTGCGCCGCAACGTAATAGAAGACGGTGTCGCCTGCGGTCACTCCGCCGAGCGTCGCGGTATTGATCGTGAACGAGAACGAATCCGCCGGAGCCTCCACGCCGGTGTCGGAGAAGTAGCTTCCGCCGCTGTTCTTCTTGTAGTACATCCGCGGCGAGCCGGCCGCCGAGCGCTGTACGCCGGACGCATCGGTGATCCGTGCTTTGATTGACCTGTTACCGGTCAGGTATGTGCCGGGTAGAACATCGTATGATATGGCCGGTGATGTCAGATCTGCACCGATGCCGTTGAACTCATCCGCGCCGACGTCCGGTGTTGTCGCGTTGCGCGTGTCACCGTCGAAATCCTGGGTGATGCTCGGTGTTGAGATGGCCTGACCGCCACTCTCCGTCTGCGTCGCTACCGTCGTCTGCATGTGGAGGTTGTATGGGGTTGTGCCGACGTTGACAAATGGAGAGTTCTCCGTGAAGGAGTTACCATCCGCAGGACTAACGCGGGTCTTGAAATCACCGATGGTCTGATCTGAATTCGTTCCATCATAGAAGATCAGATTGCTCGCCGATGGCGTGCCGGCATACAGGTTATTGCTATTCGATGCAGTGGAATACGTGCCAATGGTCGTGGAACTCCGTCTGTACACAACCGCTCTTCCGGTACCCGTCGGTGTGGACTTATTGATGAGAATGTTGTTCCGCATCTCAACGGTTGGGCCCGTGTTTGCATATATGGCCGCGGTACTGAAGTTCGTCCCCGTACTTGTTGCATCGAGGTACACTGTGTTGTAATAGAAATAGTAACTGTTGGAGGAAGTGCTTGAAACCTCATAGATGCCCCGGATTCGGTCATCCCCATCCGATGCCGGTGTACGCAGGTCAGATACGAAGTTATTGTATGTGTAGACGGTGACTCCGGAACCGATATAGATTCCGTAGACAATGCCCGTTGCTCCGGAGTTGCTCAGATCGTAAATGTTGTTCTTGAACACATGTGTCGTCCCACCGGTTGACGAGTTGAGACCATACAACGTCCCACCGGCGGTCGAGTTTCCGTACACAGTGTTGCCATACGTCATTTTGGCCGTCGTTGTGGCCTCGTTGCTATACACGCAATACATGGATCCGGTGCCCGTATTGCTGTTCCCGTGGACGGTGTTGTTATACACGTTTGCCGCTCCGTTGGTAGCCGTGTTGAAGCTGTACAGGCAGTACATGATCCCGGTTCCCGGCTTGGAGTTATTCCGGACTGTATTGCCGTAGATATTCACCGTCATCGGAGAGGTGCTCTGGTAAAGACAGTACAACGTCCCGGAAGTGGCGGTCGGGTAGCTGCAGTTCTCAACAATATTGTTGTAGATGTTGACCGTGTTATCGGTACCCGAAGCTCCCATTCCATTGTTGATCGCGTAAATTGTGCTGGTCGTTCCACCTCCCGCAATCGTTACCGTGTTGCCATAGATGTCGACAGCGGAATTGGTGCCGGTGGAAGTAAAGATGCCATACAACGTCGTGGTAGTCCCCGTTCCGCCATTGATCGTGTTGTTGGCGAGTTTCAGGCTGTCCTGATAGATGGCATAGACTCCATACGCCGTTGCGCTGCCGCCACCATAGTTCGTAATGTTGTTTGCTCCGTCCACGCCGACGTCCACGAAGTGATCATAGTAATCTCTCGGTGCGGTTGTGTGGTTGTAGCCCCGTAGCTGGATGCCGGTGTAGATGTTGGAGATTGTGTTGTTATGAATCTTGACGTTCTCGGAACGACCGCCGGTGGATGTCACTGTCACTGCCGCACCCGCGCCATCAACATTCGAAACGTACACACCGGAGGAGATCACCACAGTTTTGTCGAGTGTGATTGTGGCATTTCGGATGGTAACATTCTTGGGTGCATCCGTTCCCGAAGCCTTCGCAAGCATGTAGCCATACTCGAACTTCTCCGTTGCCGTCGTGAACGCGGCATTATCCTGTACATCTATACCGTTGAATGTAATGTAGTCCCCACCGACGATTTTGATGATTGCATCAGCATTTGCGCCAAACGTAGTCGAGGTTATCGTACCTGCGGTTGACGGAATGACAAGGGGATTGGCTCCTGCGCCGTTTTTCTGGAAGACAATGGGGTCCGCCGACGTCCCCGTGGCCGTGATGGCCGGTGGGTTCTCGTTGAACGTTTCATCTGCTGCAACGTTGAACGTGACGCCGCCAGATCCAACGCCCTGTGTATTCAGGTCGTTGATTGCAGCAGTCAGAGTTGTGTAATCACCGCCGGTGCCAACGGTCTTTGTACCGGTGAGCTGGGCAAAAGCGCCTGTCGACAGGACCAACAGGAATACCACAACAACGGAAAAGCGAATCACTGCGTTCATATTTCCTCCCTAGGAATTGACCAACGAATCCTCCGGGGGCCGTCCACCGATCGCGATGCATCGCACCGCGAAGTCGTACTCCCTCGGCAGACCCCAAGGGACTCGTGAGATTATGTGATGATGATTGATAGAAATTAAACCGATGATGTTCTCTTCGTCAATGCTGTGGTATTTCCCAAACGGGAACAACGCAACGATACGTCAAAAGCATCGAGCCGCCGGCAGATGAGGTATTCGTCCGCTCTTTAGGAAAGTTACAGGTCAGTAAACAGTGGGATGCAAACAACCAGCAAAGAACAGGAAGTGACTACGAAGAAGGAAGAAGCTAACGCGTTCTCCCGCGCCATTCCGACTCATGTCCCCTGATCCGGTGAACTCCACTCTCACGTACAGCCCACCTGACTACATAAACGTTACGCTTGCTCCCAATCAAACGCAACTGTATCTACTACGGGATTTCATCCCCGTACTATTACGAGGTATCGTAGCACGTCAGGCGAGCAACCGCCTATTTGAGAAACACGAGTTTCCGCACATTCGTGAAAGTCGGAGAGGAACCACTTTGGGCCTTCAACCGCACGAAGTACACTCCGCTACCGAGCAACTGGCCTGACACGCCCGTGCCGTTCCATTCAATGACGTGGTAACCAGCGCCTCTTTGCTCGTTGAGCAGCGTCTTCACCTTCTGGCCAAGCACGTTGAAAATCTCCACCGTCACCTTGCTCTCCACCGGCAATGCGAACCTGATATTCGTCGTCGGGTTGAAGGGGTTCGGGTAGTTCTGCATCAGGGCAAACTCCTCCGGCAGCACACCGCTCCTGGTTACTTTGAGCACCAGCTGCTGCACCGAACTGTTGGTGATCTTCAGCGCCCCTTCACCTCGTACCTGATGAGAGGTGGCTCCGTCACTCAGCTCGTACGTTGAACCTGCGCCGTTCAACTTCCATGACACAGTCAGCGGATAGGCACTCGATTGAACCGTGATCGGGAACTCAATAACTGCATGCACTTCATCGGCATGGGTCTGCACCATCAGTCCACCCTCTGCCGACTCGAACCGTGCATCGAATGAACCCACAGGCGGTGCGGGCGGCATTGCGAACATGGCAACGGGAATCTCATTGGCCCCATCAGCTCCAAAGTAGAGAGTCTGTGAACCTCCGCTAGCGTCCTGAATGATCAATCTGTTAAGGCTCTCGACCAACCCGGCGGCCGCCTCATCTTGACCCGACGACTTGCCTGCTAGACAAGTCACATCCATGAAGAACGATCCCGCACCGTTGGCCTTCACCCAGTAGCCGGATCCCGGATCAATCATTGCTGCAATTGAATAGCCGCTATTGTACCGGAAAAAGTTCGAGCCACGCAAATTCGCCGGCGAAGGGGTCACACAAGCCGCCGACGTGTCGATCGATGTCGAGATCGATCCGATCATGTTCCAGCCCGACGCCACAGGGATGGTCAACGTGTCTATCGGCGTTCCTGTGATGCACACCGTCCCGGTAGAACTGCACTTGACCCAGTACCCTTTGCCTGGCTCCATTGTGAATCTCTGCACGTACCCGCCAGTGAATGCAAACGCGTAAGGATTAATCGAGCATGGGAAAAGGTGCTTCACTGAATCGTCTGGTATGGGATCCCGCACGGGAAGGGACACGAGATTCCAGCCCCCTGAGACGGGGAAGCACACCGTCACCAGACTGGTCCCGCCAAACTCATCCGCCCCGATATCGGGCGCGGTTGGATCGCGCGGGTCCCCATCGAAGTCCTCCGTGACAGCAATAGGACTGGTCACCGGCGTGCCGCCACCATCAAGCTGGGTTGTAGCTGTGCTGTCAATGTGAAGGTCGTACGGAGGCGTTGTCGCGTTCACAAAAGGCGGGTTCTCGGCAATTGAGCTCGCATCCCGCGGTGCAACGCGTGTCTGATACGCTGCAAATGTTGAATCCGCATTGGCAACGCCGGCGGTGGTTCCTTCACCATAGAAGTAACGCCGCACGCCCGCCGTCGTGTCGACAAAGAAGGCGTTGTTGTCAGACTCGTTCGCGTATGTGGTCAGCGTTGCGGAAGACCTTCGATACGCGACGGTCCCGCCACCCGTCGGTCCGGGCCCGGAAAGGTTCACCACAATATTATTCCGAAGATCCACCGTCGGCCCCGTGTTGGCAAAGATCCCGGACGTCCCGAAACTCGCCGCTGAGGTGCTTGTGGCGTTCAGAAAGATCGTATTGTGGAATACGCCGAAGTAATTCCCCGCGGTTGTCGTGACGATGTTCAGACCGATAACCGCATGTGCCGATGTGGCGTTGGGAGTCCGGAGGTCGGAGATGAAGTTGTTGTAGATGTAGGTTGCAGGAGTTGCGGCCAGCCTCCTGATGCCGAACACCGCTCCGGAACCAGTCCCGACACTGAGGTCATGGACGTTGTTGTTGAAAATCCTGTACTCGCTTGCTGTTGACGCGTCAATACCAATCACACCCCCCCCACCGCCGGCGCTGGTGAGCGAGTGGATCGTGTTGCCGCTGATCTCCGTGTTGCCTCCCGAGATCGTCGAGTTGCTGATCCCGTCAAGTGCCGACCCGCTGGTCGTTCCTGTGCGCGTGATGTTCCTGATGATATTGTTCCTGAAGAAGATGAACTGCGGGCTGCTGATCTGATAGATGCCGCGGATGATGCCGGTTCCCGGAACGGTCATATTCTCGATCGTATTGTTGGAAACGTTGAGCGTGACGGGGAGATTCGACGTGAACTGAATGACATACGTGGTCCCGGAGGTCGTGCTCGGCCGGTCGATCGTGATCGAATTGTTCGTTACGTTGTGGGTGTTCGTGGTACCCGCCGTCGAACCCGTTTGCATCGATATGGCGGTAACCTGGCCGGTGGTCGAGTGGCTCACCAGGGCAAAGGTGTTACCGTCGATATCGATGTCCGAATTGGTCGCCGTGGAAACGAAAAGACCGTAATGACCTGAATTCGTGGTCGTCCCGTCACCACCCATGATCACGTTGTTCCTGACGTAGAGGGAATCCTGATGGATGGCATAGAGGGCATACACGATCGTTGCACCGCCGCCGTAGTCGCTGACGGAGTTGCCGTTCCCGGAGGCTCCAACTTCGATGTTCGTATCGTAGAAATCGTACGGTGCCAGCGTGTGGTTGAACCCCCGCAGCTGAATGCCGCCATACGCGTTCGATATCGTGTTGCCGTACAATCTGATAGTCTCGCTCCGCCCGCCCGTGGAGGTTACGGTCACAGCCGTCGTGCCGGAGATATTCGACACAAATATGCCGAAGGAGTAGATGGCAGCTTTGTTGAGCGTGATCGAGCAGTTCCTGATCGTGATGTTCTTGCAGGCATCGGTCCCGGAGGCTTTTTTCAGGTAGTATCCATACTCCATCATGCCGTTCCCGGTGAACGTCGGGTCCGTTTGAAGGTCGATGCCGTCGAACGTGATGTCGTCACCTCCATTGATGATGAGAATACCGTCGCCGTGATTGCCCAGCGTCGTTGAGGATGCAACGATCCCGGGCGTTGCGGGGACGATGGCGGGGTTGGGAGCAACACCGTTCTTCTGAAAGATAATCTGGTTGGAGGCAGTCCCGGTTGCGGTAATCTCCGGCGGGCTCTCTGTGAAGATCTGCCCCGCAGTTACGTTGAACGTCACACCGCCGTTGCCCACACCTTCAGCGTTCAGCGCGGTGATTGCGTCCGTGAAGGACGCGTAATTGTCGCCACCTGTGGGCAATGTGTTGTCGATCGTCTTTGTTCCAACAAGTCCTCCATCTGCAACGTCGAACGAGCCCGCCATGACCGGTTGGTGAAGCGTACAATGGTAATTATAGGTTCCGAGGACCGGGATGACATACGAATACGACAATCCTGAGCTGTTGCCGAAAGCAGTCGCTCCGGGTGGGATGGTAGTGGATTGAAGTGGATGTTCCGCGAAACTTCCCTGCCATTCAACGGTATCGCCAACCACCGCCTGGAAGAACGAGGGTGTGTACTCACAGCATACAAAGGTGACAACATGCGTGGTGGCAAACGCAGGCAGTGAGACAGTGACAATTGAGAAGATCAACGCTGCGAACCAACTGCCGGTCAAAGTACCATACTCTCTTTTCATACGAGCATGCCTCCTCATTACGTACCGCGATACGCCCCATACGTTGAATGACTAACGGCAGAAGGTTGCGTTACCAGAGGTCAACTCCGATAAAGGCAACCTTCTTGCTTCTTGCCTCTTGCTTCCTGCTTCTCGCTTCTTGCCTCTTGCTTCCTGCCTCTCGCTTCTCACTTCACCATCATCATCTGCCATTCCAACTCATCTTACCGAAGCCCGCTTTGAAGGGATGAAGGTAAGATGACTCCCCGCAATACACAGGCAAGTTGGAATGAGCATCCCGACACGTTTTGCGTGTCGGGATCTGCACTACTTGACCATCATGAGCTTCCTCACTTCACTGAAGCTCCTTGCATCTTTGCCTTCCGCTGCCAGACGCAGGAAGTACAACCCGCTGCCAAGCTGCTGGCCTGCGACGCCCGTGCCGTTCCATTCGATGGCGTAGTAACCAGCGTCTCTCTGCTCGTTGAGCAGCGTCTTCACCTTCTGGCCAAGCACGTTGAAGATCTCCACCGTCACCCTGCTCTCCACCGGCAACGCGAACCTGATATTTGTCGTCGGGTTGAAGGGGTTCGGGTAGTTCTGCATCAGGGCAAACTCCTCCGGCAGCACAGCGCTCCCGGTTACTTTGAGCACCAGCTGCTGCACCGAACTGCTGGTGATCCTTAGCGCCCCTTCACCTCGTACCTGATGAAAGGTCGCTCCGTCACTCAGCTCGTATGTTGAACCCGCGTCGTTCAACTTCCATGACACAGTCAACGGATAGGCACTCGTTTGAAGCGTGATCGGGAAGTCAATAACCGCATCCACCTCATCGGCATGGGTCTGCACCATCAGTCCACCCTCTGCCGACTCGAACCGTGCATCGAACGACCCTACAGGAGGCGACGGCGGCATTGCGAACATGGAAACAGGAATCTCACTGTTCCCATCGGCACCAAAGTAGAGTGTCTGCGAGCCTCCGGTGGCATCTTGAATGGTCAGCGTGTTCAGATCTTCAATTCGACGCACCGACGTCGATCCGTCGGACGACCGCCCTGGTACTTGGCGATTACTCCGTGCTTTGCCTGTTGGACTTGTGGCGTACAAGCACAACATGCCTGCGCTGTTCGCCTTCACCCAATAACCAATGCCCGGGTCTATAGTTGCGGTCACGTTATACCCGCTGACGTACCTAAAGTAATTGGATCCCCGCACGTCGACTGGAATCGGCGTTACTTGAGAGGTATCAATAGGAGTGGAGATCGATCCGATCATGTTCCAGCCTGTCACGACCGGAATACACAACGAATCGATCTGTGTCCCCGTGATGTCCTGCATGTAGGTCTGAGAACTCTTGATCCAGTAACCGGGGCCCGGTTCCATCACAAACCGTTGAACATAGCCGCCTGCAAAGGCAAAGGCGTACGGGTTGACGGAATTCACGAAGAGGTGCTTCACGGAATCGTCAGGTATTGGAGATGAAACGGGAAGCGACACGATGTTCCAGTTGACTGCAACCGGAACACTGAGCGTGACGGTACCCCCGCCACCTGTGAATTCATCCGCACCAATGTCCGGGGTTGTTGCATGCCGCGGCTCGCCATCGAAATCATCGGTCACCACAGCAAGCGGTGCGCCGGCATTGCTGGCGGACGAGCTATCGGATGTGATGTGAAGGTCTGTGCTGCTCGTAAACAGTGGATTGCCCGCAACGCTGTTTGCGTCGTGGCCCGTCCCTGTTTGCCAGTCGGTCAGCGTCGCGTAGTTCGTCGTCAGGAATCCGACGTTATTGGTGCCTGCGGGAGCGTTGATATAGAGTACGTTATTGTTCGAGGCGATCGTGGAGCCAGCCGTTCCAAAGTAGAGGCAATGTTTCGTGCCCGTGCCACCGCGTGAGACGGAGACAATGTTGTTCCGGGATTCTACGTTTGCCGCGGTGCTCGTCTGGTAAATCCCTCTCGTCGTTCCGGCAGTCGAGCCCGGGTGGTCAAGCGAGACGGAGTTATAGAAATAGTGCGCCCCATCCGATCCGGAGTTGTAGATGCCATAGATGATGCCGGTCCCACTGTTGAACTGATAGAGCATATTGTTGGCTGCAACGTTCTCGCTCCCCACAGGCGCATCAACACTAGTGAAATAGATTCCGTACGCGGTCGTTGACTGGTTGATAGCATTGTTGTTCGTGCTGTGGATCCGGTTCTTCTCGATCCGCACATTCCTGCAGCCAGTGTTCAGAGTTACACCCTCAAAGATCGTGACAGTCACCCTGTTCTGCCTATGGATATCGTTGCCTGACACAAGAGTGCTGTCGGCATTGGAGAGCTCCACGCCCACACTGTAGAAATCTCGTACGATATTATCCACAATCTGGTTCCCCACGGCATTTAGTCCGCCGCTGTTGCCGTTCACACGGATGCCGCGATACGGCCCGCCTTCAGGCGCGCCCGTGATCGTGTTCCCGGAGAAGACACAATGGTTTGCATTGTTTCCGGCCGTCGTGACGCTGGTCGTCGAGCCGGTAGCGACGATTCCGATGGAGTTCGATTCCGTTGTGCTTCTCACGTCGCCCAGGTCGATCAAACAGTTGGTGATCGTATTGTTGTTCGCACCGTTGATGAGGTGAATTCCCCACCCGAAGGTCGTATCGGTCCCCGCGATGCTCAGATTATTGATGGTCAGCCATTGTGTACTGTTCAGCTTGACCACGTGACGGCTGGCAGTCGTCGGCGCAAAGGAAATCATCTCCCCGTTTCCGTTGATGGTCACGGTATTCGTGGAGCTCGCTCCCGGAATGGCCGTAAACTCCACCTGCTCATTGTACACCAGGGCATCGGACCGCAGCCCGGCACTCATTCGGGCAGGGCCTGGCTGGACGTTGAACACAACTGGACCCGATACGCCCGCAGAGCCAAGAAGGGCGGCGACATTGGTGAACGAGTCGAACGGATATGGCTGCGATGGCGATATCGTGTAGGAACCTGAGAGCGAACCGATAATCGATCTGCTTCCCGCAGGCGCAGTCACCGAAGGTGTCCGCCCGATTCCAGCGATGGTCATGGAAGGAACTTCGCCATCAACAACATTGCCACCGGATGCCGACTGCGGAATATCGTACGCAAGCCAGAAGTAGTTCGTTCCATTCACGAGCGTCTGACTCCCGGTAATGGCATACGTGGAAGGAGCAGGCGGAGGGGATGCAGACGACCCGAACAACACTGCAGTTCCAAATGTGCTGCTTGTGCCTGTATAGAATATCTTCGCCGTCGAAATATCCCCCGTAGCGTTTGTGGACCCGTTGGTGTTCAGCGTGAATGACGTAACTTCCAAAGGGCTGGAGAAGCCCGACGTCACGACTTCAATGCCGACGATATGGTTGTTGGTGGTGTTGGCAAAGACCGCGTCAGTGTTCTGTGTCGTCGTGCTGGAGACGTAGTTCATCGGAGCAAGCGGCACGCCTTCGAACTCGTCTGCACCCACGTCCGGCGCCGAGCCAGTCCCGCCATACCCGGAAGCGCCAAACCGCAGCTCCCCATCAATGTCTGTGGTAATCGCGCTGATCGATGTGGTTCCACCACTCTCAATCTGCGACGCGACACCCGGCTGGATATGAACGTCGTAGGGAGCAGTTGTGTCATTGACAAATGCCGGCATGATGGAGAACGAAGCAACTTCACGCGGCGTCACCCGTGCCTGGAACTCTGAGATAGTCTGGTCGCTGTTGGTGCCGTCGTAGTAGATCAGCCGGTTCGCCGAAGGTGTTCCGGCGTGGAAGTCGTTGTTGTTCGAGCTGGGTGAGTAGTTGTTGAGGCTCGCGTTCGTAATCCGGCGGAGCGCCGTCGCTACGCCCGTTCCGTTGGGTGTGGAGAGGTTCACGACGATGTTGTTCCTGAGGTCGTGGGCCGCAGCGGTGGCAGTCGTACTTCCGACGAACGACATGCCGGACGAGCCGAAGTTCGTTCCGCTCGAAGTTGCGTTCAGGTAAATCGTGTTGTAGTAGGCCGCAATGGAGGATCCACTGGCGGAGCCGATCCCGTTGATGCCAATAACCGCGTTGCGATTGCCGGAATTTGGCGCCCGGATGTCCGAAATGAAATTGTTGAGGACGGTGGAAGCCGACGTGCTTAGCACATTGTACGTAACGATCCCCGCCGCATAGCTCGAGGTATCTGTGGCGGATGTGCTCACGTCGTAGATGTTGTTGCCGTAATACTGAGACACCCCTCCGTACTGATGGTAGATGCCAACGGCGTTCCCCCCTGTCGACGACACACCGTAGACCGTGTTACCGTAGACGTTCTTTGGAGCGGTGTTCGACGACGACGAAGTGTTCGCATAGATCCCATACACTGCCCCGCTTCCGGAGAGATTATAGAATGTGTTGTTGAACACGGTCTGTCCAATGACACCGGTTCCACTGTTGTAATAACCGTACAGATTTCCTGCACTGGAATTATTATATACCGTGTTGGTGTAACAACTGACGTTAACGACACCCGTCTGGATACCATTTAAGCCACCACTACCGGTTTTCTGATTTCCATAGATTTGGTTCGCGTACACTTCC
>Ga0326597_10002808_pt1 | contig 25791 bp, 27 predicted proteins | sample RVTome_12_FD_203789 | JGI IMG/M metagenome (GOLD analysis project Ga0326597, IMG submission 203789) | Soil microbial communities from uranium-contaminated site in the Upper Colorado River Basin, Wyoming, United States - RVT100D185 | ecosystem: Environmental > Terrestrial > Soil > Contaminated >... | reverse complement strand
GTACGCGGCATCGTTCAGGAGATCTTCACCGCGTACCTATTCGCTCAGCGACCGCGGTACCTCAAACGCATCGAAGCCCTACGGTCAGTTCAGCTCCGGATCTGACAAAGTAGTATTAGGGGTCCATGTGGTCATACTGTAAGGCGATGAAACGGGCTCTTCGGCCATGCGAGATTGTCGAACTGTATGTCGATAGCTGTCGCGCGACCAGTCAAGAAGATACTGTTACATTCTTGAGACCCAGCAGGACGGACGGGAAGTGAAGACGATCTACGAGCTAGCGAGTAACACTTGGGGCGCCGAGGAACTCGATGCTATCCGCGCGGTCGTCGAGAGCGGCCGCCTGACCATGGGCGAACGGGTTCGCGAGTTCGAACGGGCGTTTGCCGCGACGTTCGGCATGAAGCACGCGGTCATGGTCAACTCAGGTTCGTCGGCGAACCTGGTCGGAGTGGCAGCGCTGTTCTACAGGCGCCAACGTCCGCTCCAGCGGGGCGACGAAGTGATCGTGCCGGCCATCTCCTGGGCAACCACGTACCACCCGCTGCAGCAGTACGGGTTGAAGCTGAGATTCGTCGACGTCGATCTACACACGCTCAACCTGGACGCTTCACGACTGGCGGCTGCACTGACACCACGCACGAGAATGGTGGTGGCCGTCAACGTCCTGGGCAACCCGTGCGCGCTCGACGTGATCCGTTCGTTCTGCGACGATCACAGGCTCTATCTGTTCGAGGACAACTGCGAGTCGATGGGCGCGAGCCTTCACGGCAAGCCGTGCGGCACCTGGGGGCACGTCAATACGTTCAGCACATTTTTCTCGCATCACATTTCGACGATGGAAGGTGGGGTCCTGCTCACCGACGACACGGAAATCGACCACCTGGCTCGCGTCATCCGCAACCACGGGTGGACACGCGATGTGCCCGCAGACAGCACGTTGTTCGAACCGCGGCAGGAGGAGTTCTTCGAGGCCTACCGCTTCGTCATGCCCGGCTACAACGTCCGTCCGCTCGAGATGTGCGGTGCCGTCGGAGTCGCGCAACTGAAGAAGCTGGATCGGACGGTGGAGGCACGCCGCACCAACGCGGCGCTGTTCGTCACGCTCTTCGGTCAGGACGAGCGTTTCATCATTCAACACGAGCACGGGCGCAGCTCCTGGTTCAGTCTTACGCTCATCCTCAACCCGGCGTTTGCGCTCGACCGCGCGACCATCATGCACGCGCTCAGAACGGCCGGCATCGAGTTCCGGATGATCACCGGCGGCTGCTTCCTGCGCCACGACGCGATCCGCTACTTCGATTACGACACGGCTGGCGACATCGTCAACGCGAACATCGCCCACGACCACGGATTCTTCGTCGGGAACCATCCGCGTGACCTCACGAAAGAGATCACGATGCTGCGCTCCGTCCTGGACCGCGCGGCCGTGCCTAAGCCGTCGGCGGCAGTACGGTGAAGATCCTCGTCACCGGCGGCGCTGGCTACATCGGGTCGGTACTGTGTCGGTCGCTCCTGGACGCCGGCCACGACGTCACGGTGCTTGACAGCTTCCTCTACAACCAGACCTCCCTCCTTGATTGCTGTCCGTCGCCGGCATTCTCGATCGTGCGCGGCGACTGCCGTGACGAGCGGATTGTGGCCAACCTCGTGCCGAGGGCCGATGCCATCATCCCGCTTGCGGCGATCGTCGGCGCACCGATCTGCGACGCCGACCGTACGGCCGCGGTGAGCACGAACCTCGACGCCATCCGGCTGTTGTGCCGCCTCGCGTCACCGTCGCAGCGGATTCTGTATCCCGTGACCAACAGCGGCTACGGCATCGGCGACCACGGTGTGGAATGCACCGAGGACTCTCCGCTGCGGCCGATTTCGCTGTACGGTGAAACGAAGGTCGCCGCGGAGCAGGCGGTGCTCGAACACGGCAACGCGATCACGTTGCGCCTTGCGACGGTCTTCGGCGCGTCTCCCCGCATGCGGCTGGACCTCCTGGTCAACGACTTTGTGTATCGGGCGGTCTTCGACCGCGCCGTCGTCCTCTTCGAAGCGCACTTCAAGCGCAACTACATTCATGTCCGCGACGTCGTGAAGGCGTTCCTCCACGGGCTCGTGCAGTTCGACGTGATGAAGGATCGCCCGTACAACGTCGGCCTCGACGAGGCGAACCTGTCGAAGAAAGAGCTGTGCGAGAAGATCAAGCAGCACGTGCCCGCTTTCGTATTCTTCGAGGCCCCGATCGGCCGCGACCCGGATCAGCGGGACTGCATCGTGTCGAATGCGCGAATCGCGGCGACGGGGTACCGGCCCGACTGGACGCTCGACGACGGCATCGTCGAGCTGATGAAGGCGTACCAAGTCGTCCGCCGCGTCGTCCACGCCAACTATTGATCTTTGCTCCGTGACTTCATGATCATCACGCGAACGCCATATCGCATGTCCTTCTTCGGCGGTGGAACCGACTATCCCGCATGGTTCCGCGAACACGGTGGCAGCGTTTTGGCAACGACGGTCAACAAATACTGCTACATCAGCTGTCGCAATCTACCGCCGTTCTTCGAGCATCGCTCGCGGATCGTGTACTCGCGGATCGAAAACGTCACGTCGAACGACGATATCCAGCATCCGGCCGTCCGCGGGGTCCTCAAGTTCCTGGGTGTGAACGACGGCCTGGAGATTCATCACGACGGCGATCTGCCCGCCCGGACCGGGCTCGGGTCGAGCTCTGCGTTCACCGTCGGCCTGCTGCACGCGGTGCAGGCGCTGAAGGGTATGATGCCCACCAAGATGGAGCTCGCGCGCGATGCGATTCACGTGGAGCAGGAGATTCTGCGGGAGTCCGTCGGCTGCCAGGATCAGGTGCTTGCGGCCTTCGGCGGTCTGGTCAAGATCGATTTTGAATCGACCGGCGGTATCGGTGTGAACCCGGTGGTGCTGACCGCCCACCGCGAGAACGAGCTGCAGAGCCACCTCTTGTTGTTCTTCACTGGATTCGCACGCACCGCTTCGGAGATCGCGCAGGAGCAGATCAACCGTGTCGCTCTGCTCACCAAAGAGCTGACGGAGCTCAATGCGATGGTGAAGGAAGCACAGTCGGTGCTCTGCAGCGGCCAGGACATCGGCGAGTTTGGCAGGCTCCTGCACGAGAGCTGGACGGTGAAGCGGAGCCTGACGCCGAGGATTGCCACGGCGGCGATCGATGAGATCTACGACGCGGCGCGACATGCGGGCGCGCTGGGCGGCAAGCTGATGGGCGCCGGCGGCGGCGGCTTCATGATGCTGTTCGCCCGGCCGGAGCATCATGAGGGGATCAAGCAGGCGCTCCGGGATTTCCTGCACGTTCCCTTCGGCTTCGAGACCGGAGGAAGTCAGATCATCGTCTACCAGCCCGATCGTCGTCCCGACGATCGGGCACTCACGGCAGTTCCTGTTCAATCGGAGATAGCGTCCAAATAATGCGTGCAGCGACGTATTCGGCTCGGCATTCTGGAGCGCACTAGTGGGGGAGACGCAGTCGGTCATCATCACCGGGCCAGGCTTCCAGGACGAGGAGTTCGTGTACCCCTACTATCGTCTTCTTGAAGCCGGTTGTGTCGTCGAAATTGCAACAAAAGACGGGGCTGTGGTTCACGGCAAGTACGGTGTTCCGGCGCGAGCGACGATGCCGACCACCGGGCTGTCGGCGGATCGTTTCGATCTGGTGGTGTTACCAGGCGGTTTCGAAGCGCCGGATCGTGTCAGGCTGGACACGGATGTGCTGCGGTTCATCCGTGCGATGAACGCTGCGGGAAAGGTGATTGCTGCAATTTGCCACGGACCCTGGATTCTCGTCTCAGCCGGGATCCTCGGCGGACGCCGCGTGACCGGCTACATGAGCATCGCGGACGATCTTCGCAACGCCGGCGCGGAGTATGTAGACGCATCCGTTGTGGAGGACGGCAATTTGATCACGTCCCCGCACTATCGCGATAACGGGGCGTTCATGAAGGCCGTCGTTCGGCGTTTCGCGGCGTAAGGTACGGACAAGACAGATGATTGCCGCACTCTATGACGACGTGGTCGTCGAGAAGCCATGGGGATACGAGTACCTGATGTTCAGGAACTCCGACGTGGCCCTCTGGTACCTGCTGCTAAGTCGCGACGAACGTACTTCTCTGCATTGCCACCCGCGGAAAAAGACCGGCTTTGTCGTCCTGTCCGGGTCTGTCAGCCTGTGTTTCCTGAACAACAGAACGGTTCTGAAGGCGCCGGCGAACGTGATGATCCGCGCGGGTCTATTTCACCAGTCGGTCGCGGACCGAGGCAGCGACGTGGCGTTGATTGAAGTTGAGACGCCGGTCGACAAGACCGACCTCGTCCGTCTGGACGACTCCTACGGGCGGCAGAAAGTGGGCTATGAGCCTGTAGTGGCAACACGTCCGCTCGATTCGACCTGTCTGCGCCTGTCGCCTGCGGCGCATGGCGACCTGTTGACGTGGCACTGTCACGATCATGTGTTGCGGATGCACGGACGCCGGGACGCCGAATCGTTGGCGGCCACCCTGAAGCCCCACGACATCGTGATTGTCCTAGAGGGAGGACTTGTCGCAGACCGCGACACCGCCATTCTGGGGCCGGGCGACGTCGTATCCGCGTCGACGCTTTCGCGCATTGGCGCGGCGTTTGCGTCGCCGACCGGCATGTCGGTACTCGTCATTACACCTTCGGAGATGCTTGCGAGATGAATTCGCCGGTCGTCAAGCCCAGGGATTCGTCGTTTGGCGTTCTGCCGGGTCTGAGAGAGTCGATCAACGCTGAGCAAATGCTCGCGGTGTTTGCGCAGACGGCGTTCAATAGAGGATTCGAGTTTGAGGTTGCGGCCGCTTTCGATCGGCGCCAGATTCGCGCTCCGATCTATCTGTCGATCGGTCAGGAACACGTACCGGCGGCGATTGCGTCAGCCCATCGCGATTGGCAGATTTTCGCGCAACACCGAGCACATTCGTACTATCTGTCTTTTGGGGGAAACGAAGAGGCGCTCGTGGACGAGTTGCTCCATCGCACGACGGGATGTGCCGGTGGCATGGGTGGCTCGGCCTCCATCCATCACCCGCCTACTCGAATGTTCGGTCACAGCGGACTCATGGGCGACCAGGTGCCCATCGCGGTCGGCGCTGCGCTTGTTTCCCAAAGAGCAACTTTGGCCGTGTTCGGCGACGCGTCGGCCGAAGAGGACTACGTCTTCGGCGCGATGGGGTTTGCGGCCACAAAGCGTGCGCCCGTGCTATTCGTGTGTGAGGACAACGATCTGTCGATCCTGACCCATGTGGCGGTGCGCCGGAGCTGGAATGTGGTCGCCGTCGCGCGCTCGTTTGGGCTCGTCGCCGAGGACATTACCGACGATCCTTGGCTCATCGTTCACCATGTCCAAGAGCTGGTGTCGAGGCTGCCCGCGTTTCTGAATGTTAGAACATGCCGTCAGCTCTGGCACGCCGGCACGGGCCACGACGGAGCACCCGAGTGGAATCGCTACGAGCTGTTCAAGAGCGCCCTGACGGATGTCGTCGAGCGCGAGCGCGTCGAGGGCGCTGAGCGAGAGGCCATGAGCCGCGCATCGAGATTATGGAACGAACGGTCGCAGAAGTGATCCGCGCGATCACCAGGGATCATCTGAAGAGCGGCCGCGGTGTCCTTTTCGGGCAGTGCGTGACCGCTGTCGGCTGGATCGGCGGTACCGTTCCGGAGCTCACGGAAGAGGACGGGATTATCGAACTGTCGATGGCGGACGTTGCCGGCGCGGGCATCGCCGTGGGGGCTGCGCTCGTGAGCGGTTGCCGGCCGATCTATGTGATTCGGTACCAGGGATTCATGTGGTACAACGCCGCCCCACTTCTGAACTACGCCGCCAAGTCGAAGGACATGTGGGGCGTCCCCTGTCCGATCCTGGTGCGGTCAATCGCCATGGAAGGAGGCATCGGACCGGTCGCCGGCGGTTGTCACCACTCGATGGTGATGCGGATGCCGGGGATGCCCGTTGTTGCGCCCATGACGCCTGGCGAGTGGACGTCAGCGTGGGACTGGTATATCAGTCACGATGATCCCGTCTACTTCAGTGAACACCGGCGGAGCTTTCCGCTGACGGACGAGATCCCCGACTCGGAGCGTCCGGACGCGCAACTGACGGTCTTCGCCATATCTGCAGGGCGTCTGAACGCGCGCGAGGCCATTCGTCAATTGGCGGTGGCACGCGTCTTCTGTGATTTCTTCAACATCGTGTGGCTGAAGCCTCTTACTCTGACGGATACGATGGTCGAGTCCCTGCGGAAGACCGGCCGCGGGCTCGTCGTGGACTCGGACTTTGAACTCTGCGGCGCCAGCCAGTCCATCGCGTATGACTTGATGCACGCCTCAGGCGTCCCCGTGCACGCTCTCGGCCTGGCAGATCGCTCCGCGGGGTTTGCCCCAGCTCTCGATAACCCTACGCCGTCGGTTGAGCGAATCATCGACGTCGTCAAGCGGCTGGCTGGGGTCAGCGCATGACCGCCGATGGTTTTTCCGTTGTGCTGTTCGACTTCGACGGCGTCATCCTTGATTCCACTGGTATCAAGGCTCGGGGGTTCGTGGAGTGCTTTACCGCCGAATCGGCGCCTGCGCGCGAGGCCATTCACGCGTACGTGGTCATGCACGGCGGTGTGTCACGCTACGACAAGTTTCGGCACATTCACGAGCGGATTCTCGGACGAGCCCTGGGAGCCGATCGCCTACGGGACCTGTGTGAACAGTACGGTCGAATCGTCGTCGAGCAGGTCGCCTGTGCACCTTTCGTCAAGGGCGCGCGTGAGCTCCTTGAGGCCATTCACCTCACGACCGACTGCTTCGTCGTTTCCGGAACACCGCAGATTGAACTGCGAGCGTTGGTCAGGCAGAGGGAGATTGACCACATGTTCAAAGACGTCGTCGGCTCGCCGTGGCCCAAGACGGTACTGACGGAGAACATTGTTCGGCGTTACTCCAGCCGCGACCGCATCGTCTTCATCGGCGACTCGATTACCGACTATGAGGCGGCGTGCCACGCAGGCATCGCTTTTCTCGCGGTAGCAGGCGAAGCGGCCGTCCAGGGGCTGCCGGCGGGCGTTGAAACTGCCGACGATCTGATGCATTACCTGCCGCGCTTCGCGCGCGCCGAGAGAATAGCTGCTCCGCGCGTGCAGCAGTTGCCGTGAACCGCCCGCTCGACGTCGTTTTCGTGAATGCCGACGGAGCGGCGAAAGCCTACCAGGACCTGAGTCGCGAGTATTCCGCGATAGAGACCCCAACCTGGTCCCTGCTCCTTGCACAGAGCTGCCGCGCGAAAGGCCACGGCGTGGCGATCCTCGATGCCACCGCCGAGAATCTGACAGACGAGCAGGCGGTCGCCCGTATTGTGGCGATGCAGCCGCGGCTGGCCTGTTTCGTCGTCTACGGGCAGAACCCGAACTCTGGCACGGCTAACATGGCAGGAAACCTGGCGTGCTGCGATCTCCTCAGGCGCGTCCATCCCGAGGTCCGAACGTGCTTCGTCGGGTCCCACACCAGCGCGCTGCCCCGGGAGGTGCTCCGCCTACCGTGCGTGGATTTCGTTCTGCTCAACGAGGGCGTCTATGCGCTTCACGATCTTCTGCAGACGGATCTCGACACCGGTCTTGAGAGAGTCAAAGGCATCGGATATAAGGAGGACGGGCATCCGGTTCTGAATCCCCCGCAGCGCGTCGTGCCGCAGGCGCAGATGGACACAGACCTCCCCGGCTATGCCTGGGACCTTCTGCCCAGCCGGCGGAAGCCGCTCGATCTGTACCGGGCGCACTTCTGGCACGCCGAATACAACCACGAACTGCGGACGCCATTCGCCGCCGTGTACACGTCGCTCGGCTGCCCGTTCAAGTGCGACTTCTGCATGATCAACATCGTCAATCGCGTCGACAACGCCGACGGTGTTCTGGCCGCGAATTCTCCTGGCATGCGCCACTGGTCGACAGCATTCATGCTCAGCGAGTTCGAAAAGTTGGCGTCGTTGGACGTTGAAACCATACGGATTTCGGATGAGATGTTCTTCCTGGACAAGACCTACTATGAGCCGCTGCTCAGAGGTGTCATCGAGCGCGGGATCCCGTTGCGCACCTGGTCGTATGCACGGGTGGATACGGTCCGGGACCAGTACCTGGAGCTGTTCAGAACAGCAGGCGTCAGGTGGCTGGGCATCGGTATCGAATCCGGCGATCAGGTGATTCGCACGGCGGTCTCGAAAGGCAGCTTCAAAGTCGTGAACATTCGCGACGTCGTGCGGTGCATCCAGGCCGCCGACATCAACGTAGGGGCGAACTACATCTTTGGATTTCCAGACGACACGATGGAGACGATGTATCGGACGCTGGATCTGTCGCTCGAGCTGTGCACGGAATTCGCCAATTTCTATCCGTGTCAAGCGCTGCCGGGCAGCGGCCTGTACAAGTTTGCGAAGGCGAACGGCTGGAAGCTGCCCGACACGTTTGCCGGCTTTGGATTCCTGTCCTACGAAAGCGAGCCGCTGCCGACGAGGCATCTGACCCCCGCCCAGGTACTCGAGTTTCGGGACGCCGCCTGGCACAGCTATTTCTCGCATCCGCCGTACCTGGACCTCGTCGAGCGCAAGTTCGGCGCGCAGCAGCGCCGCAATGTCGAAGAAATGGCCAAGGTGAAGCTGAAGCGGAAGTTACTGGGCGACTGATGCCCGCGGCCGAATCTTTGCGGACGATCGAGAGAGCGCTCTTGGACGAACACAGCATGCTCGACGCGACGGTCCTCCTCCTCGGCTTCACGGACCAGTACCGCTGGGGGTTCTCGGGCGAGAACGACATCTTTCTAAACTGCAGCACCGACGTTGAAGATGCTTGGTACGGCTCGCTCAGCCGTGTATTTAGCGCAGTAATCCGGTACGACATTTACAAGGGCGCCAATCGAGGGGGAATCTGCGCCGCAAACCGCGACATTATAGACATTGCTCAGGCTTACCTTCCCCGATACGTGTTTTATCCCTGCAACTTCTCTGGCATCGTGACCGAGGGAACGTTGGCTGCGCTTCGCGCCATGGGCTGTGTCGTCGTAGCCGACTTCTTCGACGACGAGGTGTACTTTGCGCGCCTTTCACGATGGATGGCCGCTTGTGTGGATTACGTCGTCACGCATGTCCCCTCGCTGGTCAAGGAGTACGAGAAACTCGGAGCGCGCTGTGTCCTTGCATCGACTGTTCCGATCGACCCTGCGGTATTTCAGAGGCTGCCTGATCAGCGCAAACTGTACGACGCGACCTTCGTGGGCACGCTCCACCCGTATCGACGCGACCGCCTCACGGAGATTGCAGCTCACGGAACGGCAGTCGTTTACATGGGGGGAGGAAACGCAAACAAACTTCCCTACAGCAGAATGGTGAGGATATTCAATCAATCCAGAGTCAACGTAAACCTGTCATCCAGCGATGCTCGAAGAGCCGTGGGCAAAATTCTCGAGGTTCCCCTGTGCGGCGGGTTCCTGCTGACGGAGCAGGTCTCTGGTCTGGAACGGTGGTTCGACGTTGGCCGGGAAATCGAATCCTTTCACACGGCGAGAGAGGCAGCTGACAAGATTCGGTACTATCTCGATCACCCGGACGAACGCCAGCAAATTGCGGCACGGGGGTACGAACGAGCTCGCGGCAACTACGCCGGCCCTGTGGTGCTCGGCAGAGTGATTCGCGAGATCGAAGAGGATTTGCGTGAGCGCGGCCGTCCGGCAGTGATTGCCCTGCCCGGTACTCCGACTACGTTGCGCGAGGCTGATGCGGACGAGTACTTCAAGTGGGTCCGCGCCCTTCTGAAGCAGCCCAAGCCTCTCCAGGACGAGTGGTACGAGACCGCGCAGCTCGTCATTGCGACGAATCCGGCGCATGCAGGTGCGAAACATCTATTGGATCGAGCACGGACGTCGAGCTGTCCCGAACTGGTAGAGAACCGATGGCGAGGCGGGGCTTCTTTACTGTTCAGCGCCCTGCGTTCCTTACGTAGACGGACACAAGCGAGGCTCTCAGACATTTCCGTACAGGTACGAACGCCGCTTCAACAGTTGCGTCGAGCGCGGTTTGCGCTCGAGGTTCAAGCGTTCCGAAAGCGCTACTCCACCGAGCCCGCTCCATTAGAACTGTGTGTCGGCCTGCGAATACGAGCTTCGACCATTTCGTGCGACGAAGACCCGCTCCTGCCGCCTTCCTCCCGACTGCTTACCAGCGGTGATTGTCTGCGCGATGCACAACTAGCGACCATCCTCCAAGGGGTCGAGCTGGGGCGATGGGCGATAGCCTCGGACACAGTTGACTGGTTGAGCGATTTTCTGCAGCGAGAACGGCCAAAGGTCGTTCTGGAGTTCGGGAGCGGGGTGAGTACCGTATGCATGTGCGCGTTGCTTCAGCGTCTTCATGGACCGGGTGGATACAAGCTTCTGTCGCTGGAACAGAATCCTGCTGAAGCCGAACGTACCAGCAAGATCCTGAATGCGTTGGCCGGCGGTGGGTCGTGTCACGTTGTGCACGTCCCCCTGATCCCGGCGGTGGTGGCCGGGGCACCGACCTTCTTTTACGACCTGAATGGTACCTGCAGCGAACGATTCGCTTGGCTTGGGAAAGCAGATTTTGTGTTCATCGATGGTCCTGCCGCCGAAGGTCCGTCTCGGTACGGAACCCTTACACAAGTACCTTCGAACATCGTCGCAGGCGCGAAATTTGCGATGGACGACGGCCTCAGAGAGGAAGAGCTGCTGACTGGGAGTCTTTGGGCGCAACAGGGGATCGTTGTGGACGGTGTACTTACCCGTGGGAAAGGTCTCATGATCGGCAATCTTCCCGTGAGCGCATAGCCTTGCCCCTGCCAGTGCCATACCGACGATCCCAGTCGTGCTCTTCGTGATCCCCTCTAAATGAGAACCGTACCATGAGGTTGCGATAGAGCCGGCAAGCGCCGCCGGGTCGCCTGGAGGCTGGTGTACGACGGTCAGGTCATATCCGGCGCAATCAAGCAGGTCGGAGCCCCGATGAAGTTCCTGATCGTCGACACGTACTACGAAGACTTCCTGCGTCGGTTCCGAGCCGAGCGGCGCGGCTCGGAAGCCCGTCCGTACAGCCAGCAGTGGCGTGATCTGATGGACGAGTGTTTCGGTGTGGCGGACTTCTATTCAGCGAACCTGGCGAAGCTGGGCCACGACGCCAACGAGGTCGTGGCCAACTGCGAGTGGCTTCAGGAGCAGTGGGCGAGGGAGCACGCCACGACGCCGGCGAAGCGCCCATGGCGAGCGCACTGGTCGGCGACGATCGCGCGAGGGGCCGCGCAGCGGCGGGCCTACGAGATCCTGATGGCTCAGGTGAGGCAGTACAGCCCGGACGTGCTCCACATCCAGGATATGAACGGCACCAATCCAGGCTTTCTGCGCGAGGCCAGGGCCCACGTCGGGTTGATCAGCGGCCAGATCTCCTGCCCCATCTCGCCAGGCGTCGACTTCTCGCCATACGACCTTGTGCTCTCGTCGTTCCCGCACTTCGTGAATCGTTTCAGGCGGCAAGGTCTCTCCGCCCATTACTTCAACCTCGGCTTCGAGCCGACCGTGTTCTCGCGCGTGAGCCGGCGCAGGGATCGATGGAAGCTCGTGTTCGTGGGGGGATTGACCGGACTTCACACGAGCCGCATCGACGTGCTGAACACCGTTGCCGCGTCTCACCCGCTGGACGTGTGGGGCTACGGTGTGTCCTCGCTGCCCCACGACGCGCCGGTTCGCAGGCGCCATCACGGCGAGGCGTGGGGACTCGACATGTACGACATCTTCCACAATGCAGACCTCGTCCTGAACCACCATGGCGAAGTGGCCGGAGACTGCGCAAACAACATGCGCCTGTACGAGGCTACCGGGTCGGGCGCGCTGCTGATTACGGATCGCAAGGCAAACCTGAAGCACCTCTTCGAGCCCGGACGAGAAGTGGTGACCTACGGGTCGGCAGCCGAGTGCGTCGAGCTCGTCGCACATTACCAGGCTCACGAGGCCGAACGTGCCGCCATTGCCCGGGCAGGACAGCGACGCACGCTGCGGGATCACACGTACGGCCGGCGCATGGAGGAGTTCGTCGGTCTGGTGAAGGCCGAAATGGACCGGCGCGGCCGATCGAGCGGCCCGGCCGGCGCCGCTCAATGGGCCCGCGAAGCGCGATGAGACCGCCGTCGGGGCGCTACGCCAACTTCGGGTGCGGCGATCATTACCGTCCAGGTTGGATCAACATCGATCTCGGGGTGTCCGCTGACGGTGTAATCCGGCACGACGTTACCCGCGGCGTCCCGATGCCGGACGAAAGCTGTGACCTCGTCTATCACTCCCACCTGCTGGAGCATCTGCGGCGGCCGGACGCGCTGCCCTTCATGCGAGAATGCCGTCGAGTCCTGCGGCCGGGCGGCGTTCTGCGCGTGGCCACGCCCGACCTGGAGCTGATCGCGCGGCTGTACCTCCAGAAGCTGGAGGAGTGCCTGAGCGGCATCGGGCACAGCGAGGCGGACTACGACTGGATGGTGCTCGAGCTGCTCGACCAATGCGTTCGAGAGGCGGCCGGCGGAAACATAGCGACTTACCTTGAGCGTGACGGCATCCCGAACGAGGCGTTCGTCTGCGAGCGCGTCGGCGCCGAGGCCAGAAAGCTGATCGACCGCGCGTCGGCCGCGCGAAGGTCGGAGTCGGCGGGCCACGGGGCGACACGCGGGGACACCGCGGCGGATGTCCCGCAGCGGGTAGCGCGGCTGCGCGGCGTCCTCTCGAGAAGCCGACGGGCGGTCCTCACGCGTGTGCTCGGACCCGCAGGGCTCCGTGCGCTGGCGGTCAGTCGATTCCGGTTGGGTGGTGAGGTGCATCACTGGCTCTACGATCGGTATTCCCTCGCCAGGCTCATGCGGGAGGCCGGGTTCGACGGCCCTGTGTGCCAGACCGCGAACAGCAGCCTAGTCGCCGACTGGCCGCGCGTGAACCTGGACATTGCAGCCGATGGTACGGTCCGTAAACCCGACTCCCTGTTCATGGAGGCCCGCAGGCGCGCCTGAGCCCATGCGCAGAGTCCGACGGATCGGCCGGCTTGTGCGATCTCCGCGCCGCCAGACACGGCAGGATGCTGCGTCCTGGACCGTGTCGGAGGACTACGCCGTGCTGGACGAGCTGGCCGACAGAGGGCTCGACGGTTGGCGCCTGGAACACGTCGCGGAACGGCAGCACCAGGCCTTCGTGCCCCTCGTTAGGGCTACGAAGAACGGTCACCCCCGACAGGATTTCCAGGCGGCGGCACGGGCGGTTACGGCGACGGGTGTCGCAGATCCGCTGATCGTGGAAGTCGGCTGCGGCAGCGGGTACTACTCCGAGGCGTTGCAGGTCCTGCTGCGGCGACGAATCCGATACATCGGCGTAGACTACGCGTCCAGTATGATCGCGCTCGCGCGACGCGCCTATCCGAACGAGCCGTTCGTGACAGGTGACGCGTGCAGGCTGCCGTTCAGGGCACGGACGTGTGACATTGTCTTCTCTGGCGTATCCCTGATGCACATCCCGGACTACCCCCTGGCGGTGGCCGAGAGCGTACGGGTCAGCCGGGCCTGGTGCGTCTTCCACACGGTTCCAGTTATGGTCCATCGCCAGACGACCGTCCTCCGAAAGCGAGCCTATGGCGAGCCCGTGATTGAGGTCATCTTCAACCAGGGCGAGATCGAGGCGCTCTTCCGGGCTCGCGGGCTGGCGATTCGGAGCGTGTACGAGAACATCCCCTACGATGTGAGCTCGGTCGTAGGCGAGCGCACCTGGACCGTGACCTACCTGTGCGAGACGACAGCCGCCGGACCGGGCGCTGAGTGATGCGCGAGTGTCGCGCGCACCTTGACAAGCGATGCGACGCGCGCGCTCCTTGAGGGATGAGATAAAACGTGCTGAGTCGGCGATGTTCCATGAGCTTTCGTGGACGGATGCCGAGCATGTCGTATCACGCCCTCGGGTGACTGCCGAGTAGCGATCGTGCACCATTTCTGCACCTATTTCGATGTCAACTACTTGACTCGTGGTCTCGCGCTGTACCGGTCGCTTGTTCGTCACTTGGCGCACCCGTTTACACTCTGGGTATTGTGCTTCGATGAGACGACCCTGGAGATCCTGACTGCCTTGCGCCTCCCCGGACTCAGGCTCATCTCGGTCGGCGAGTTCGAGCGGGGAGACCAGGAATTACAGGCGGCAAGGTTGAATCGTAGCCTCATCGAGTATTATTGGACCTGCACGCCTTCTCTGCCGCTCTGGATCCTTGCGGTGGATCCCGGAGTGGATCAGATCACCTACCTGGACGCCGATCTCCTCTTTTTTTCGTCCCCGGAGCCGGTTTTCGAGGAGTCCGGAGATCACTCGATCCTGCTGGTCAAGCACCGGTACGCGGCCGCTCACGAGAACCTGGCACCGGTCGCCGGGATCTACAACGTGGAGTTGCTCACGTTCCGCAGGGACCCAAGTGCGCTGGCGGCGCTCCGGTGGTGGCGCGAGCGGTGCATCGAGTGGTGTTACGCGCGACCAGAAGATGGGAGGTTTGGTGACCAGAAATACCTGAGCGACTGGCCGGCTAGGTTTTCGGGTGTGCACGTCCTGAGGCACACGGGGGCTGGCGTTGCCCCGTGGAACGCGGCGCGCTACGAGTTGCGCCACGAGGGAGGCCGTGTCTACGCGGATCGGGCGCCTCTAATCTTCTATCACTTCCACGGCTTCATGTGGCTCACCGACTGGATCTGCGTGATGGACCGGAACGGCTACCAGATCCCTTGGGAGTACACAGCGCTCGTGTATAGACCCTATCTTCATGCACTCCACGAGGCACTCGAGGAAGTCCGGAGGGAGCATCCGGGGTTTGATGCAGGCTTTACTTCCGTCTCGGTTCGGGAACTGCTCCAGTTCGTCGAGCAACGGAAGACCTTGTGCGCGAGGAGATCGGGAACGCGACTTGACCTTCGGAAGGTGTTTCGCGGTATTCGCTGGGCCGACCTCGGTCCGCTTGGGCAACAGATACTCGGAATGACCGCGCGGTTTGGGGGCCGAGGCGCTCGAAAGCTGCTGGGAGCGAGCGCAGCTTCACGGCGCTAAATCACTCACGTGTTCCCGATTTGTGGCTACTGGCGGCTTCGGTCGGGCAACCTCCATCCGGCGCGGAGATGGATGGAACCGGCGGTGGGAGTCACCGGCTGGCTTGCTCTGGGCGGATCGGTTGATGGACCTGGCGATCCCGACCAGCGGTAAGGAGGCTCGGATGGTCTGAAGGGTGATCAGGGGCCTGGTTCACAGGCACGCTTGGTCCACGTGCGCCAGCCGAGCAACCGATGTTCGCCCTTCCAGAAGCTCTCCAGGTCGCAGGCAGATGCGCCTCGTCAGTCAGATTAAGTCGTACTTCGTCAAACCTGGCGTGCGGCCGCGGAGGATCCTTTTGGGGGTCGCACGCAACGTGCGTTTCGGTATCGACCTGACATGCAAGAGCCAGCGGCTTCTCGGTCTCGAAGAGCGTGAGATTGCCGCGCCCTTTGCGCGTTTTTGCCGGGAGGCAAGAACCTTTGTCGATGTCGGGGCGAATGACGGCTATTACACGACCCTGGCGGCCGTGCTCAATTCGAGAGCGAAGATATTCGCGTGCGATCCGGCGCCGAGAATGCGCGAGCGCTGCCAGTTGAATCTGCGGCTCAACGGCCTCGATCTCGGAGAAAGGATCGATTATCGGGCTGACTGCGTCGGGACGAGCGTCGATACGGGTTTTGTCTCGTTGGACCGCCTATTGGACGGCGCCCCGTCGCCGGTTTGCATCAAGGTCGATGTTGACGGACCGGAGCTCGATGTTCTGCAAAGCGGCGAAAAGGCCCTAAGAACGCTTCTTTGCCGCCTGATCGTCGAAACGCACAGCCGGGAGCTCGAGCGCGACTGCATCGCTTATCTCGAGGCCTTGGCATACCGCTGCCGCGTCGTCAAAAACGCCTGGTGGCGGATTCTTGTGCCCGAGTTGCGGCGCCTTGAGCACAATCGGTGGTTCCTCGCCGAACCGGCCAATCCAGATGGGCCATCATGAAGTCTCAATTGACCGGCGGACAACTGTCTTTCGGCCGTCACGCGTGGGCGCGGTACGACCGCGTTGTCTGGGAGCCTCTTCCATTGTCATGAGATGCCCGACCTTGCATGAGTTGCCGCCTCCTCCGTCCGATAAGAACGGGTGGCCCTGGACCGTCGGAACGCCCCCGGCGTGCGATTCCGCCGTAGGCTGGCCCAAGATCAGCATCGTGACACCTTCCTTTAACCAGGCCGTGTTTCTCGAAGAGACTATACGCTCGGTTTTGCTGCAAGGGTACCCAAACCTCGAGTATTTCGTGATGGACGGCGGTAGCCGCGACGGCAGCGTCAAGGTGATCCGGAAATACGAGCGCTGGATCAGTTCTTGGATGAGCGGCCCTGACGGCGGGCAGACGAGTGCGCTCAATCGCGGTTTCGAGAGGAGCGGAGGCGAAATCCTCGCGTGGCTGAATTCGGACGACGTGTTGCTGGCCGGTGTGCTCCGGCGCGTTGCTCGGTACTGGGTCGAGCACGCGCCTTGCCACTTCCTGAGTGGAGACGGGGAGTACGTGAGCGCCGACGGCAAGCAGGTCCACTACCGCGTAAAGGCCGGGGCTTACTCGTTCCGTGATCTGATTCGCTTCTACCGGGACGTCTATTTGCCGCAGCCTTCCGTCTTCTTCAGCCGCCAGGCGTTCCTCGAGGCCGGCGCGTTCGACGCGAGCCTGCGGTACGGCATGGATCTCGATCTTTGGCTGCGCCTGTCGCTGCACTACCCACTGCATTACATTCCGGAGACGTTCTCCTACCTGCGCGTCCACGAATCGAGCAAGAGCTGCAGCGAGAGCGCCAAGTTCTGTCGGGAGCTGAGGGCGGTTATCCTGAGGTATCTCCACCACCTGCCGCTTCACCGACGGCCGGCCGTCGCGTTGGGCATCCGCCGCTGGAACGCAATCCGCATCTGCCAAGAAGGGCTGACGCTGTACGCCCGAGGCGACCGCGCCCTCTCGCGGCGCGCGCTTCGGCGCGCGCTCCTTCTGGATCCGTCCACCGCGTTTTCCTATCAGGCGCTGCGAGTGGCAGTCCGGCTGTATGTTCCGGAATTTCTGAAACGAAAGCTGCTTCAGTGACAAATTCCTGTCCGGCCTGCCAGACGTTTGTTCACGCCGCCGGAACTATCGAGGTCTGCAAGGTCTGCGGCCTGGGCCGGACCATCGGGAATCAACGCGGCAGTGCCCACCAGGACCACACACTGAAATCCGAACGCGAGCGCACCGCGCGGCGACGTTATTATTCTTCTATTGTGCCGGATCTTGAGCGCGTGGGTCCACGGGGCGGTTCCGTGCTGGATGTGGGCTGCGCGGATGGCCTTTTGACAAGAATGATGCGGGAGAGAGGTTTTCGGGCGGCGGGAATCGATGACTACAAAGATCTGAATACAGACATCAGAGGTGTTGTTCGTGCGCGCTTCGAGGAGTATTCGACAGACGAGCGGTTTGATCTCGTCATGATGATCCACGCATTCGAGCATTTTCCCGATCCTCGGCTGGCGCTCCGTCGCTGTCGCGCACTGCTCAAACCTGCCGGCAGACTGTATCTGGTCGTGCCGAATTTCGGAGGCAGCTGGTCTACAGTCGCCAAGGAGCGCTGGGATTGGCTGAATGTAGAGGAGCATGCATTTCACTACACGCGCGAGGCGCTTCAAAAGCTAGTGGAGCAAAACGGCTTCCGGGTACTTGACTGTGTCAGCCGTTCGCCGCTCGGCGAATGTCCGTCGCTGCTGACCGTACATCTGGTTGTTTCTGGCGCCTACGAGCGCTGGCCGCTGCGTCTTTGGCCGTTCGGTGGCGTGATCTACCGAGCCGCAGAAGCCCTTGGACCTTTTGTGAACTGGTTCGTAGACCGGCGCGGAGATGGCGCGGAAATCCGGCTGACCGCGAGATTGAAATGAACGCTCCCGACATTTCCTTTGTGATCCCGTGTTTCAACGCTGCCGCCTGGGTGGCCGAGGCGATCGAAAGCGCATTGGCCCAAGAAGGATTTGAGAAGGAAGTCATTGTCGTTGATGACGGCTCGACGGACGAGAGTAGGAAGAAGCTTTCAGCATTCGGCGGTACGATCCGCGCCGACTTTCGGCCGCACGGCGGGGCCAGCGCGGCACGCAACCGGGGGACCGAGCTGGCCGCGGGCCGATTCATCCAGTACTTAGATTCCGACGACCGGCTTCGCCCCGGCGCCGCGAAAAAGCGTATCGACGCACTGGAGACCTCTGGCGCCGACGTCGCGTATTCGGACTGGCAGCTTCTCGAATCGTACAACGGCCTGGGCTACGAACCCGGCGCAGTGATTCGGAAAAAGATCGAGGATGTGCACACGGACCCAGAGATCGCGGTTTTTACGGATTTTTGGGCGCCACCCGGCGCGATCCTCTACCGCCGCTCGCTGGTGGATCGGATCGGAGACTGGAACGAGTCACTTGCGGTCATTCAGGACGCGAGGTTTCTGCTGGACGCCGCGCTCTGCGGAGGCCGATTCGTTCATGTGGACGGGATCGGTATGGACTACCGCGTTCGAGGCACTGGCCTTTCGCGCTTGGATTCGCGCGCTCTTACCCGTGAGTGTTTCGTCAATGCCGTGCAAGTCCGACGGATATGGGAGGAGAGGGGGGCGCTCGACGGCGAACGGCGGCGGGCGCTTTTGCGCGTGCTCGGCCAAACGGCCCGGGCGAGCTACGGAAAAGACGCCGACACCTTTGAATCCGCCTACCGGATGATGAACGAGATCAAGCCCGGCCACGTCCCCCAGGGATCCAAGCCGTTTCGCGCTTTGTCGCTACTCGTGGGTTATCGCACCGCGGAGTGGATTGCTTCCCGATACCGCACTTGGAGCGAACCGCTCGGATGAAAGAAGCGCAGAAAATGAATCTCGAGGAGTTTTTCGCGGGTCAACCGCCTTTCGTTGACGTGGTCTCTTTCGTGAACGATTACTCTTTCCCCATGCTCGTGCTCTCTGTCGATGCGCCGGTGGGAACATCGCTCGTCCAGACGGACGCCTTGTTCGTCAAGGCCTGATGAAAACGGCGCTAAGAGCGAACCTCGAACGGTTCGGCCTCCTCGGGCCCTCACGCGCTCTCGTCTATTGGCTAACGCGACTCGATCGCGGAACGACACACCCGCGACGGCGCATGGTCCGCTTTTACTCGCAATTCATATCGAAAGGGGACCTCTGCTTTGACGTCGGGGCCAATATCGGCGACCGCTCGTCGATCTTCCTGGAGCTGGGTGCGCGGGTCGTCAGCATCGAGCCGCAGAGCTCCTGTATGGCGAGCATGCATGAGCGCTTCGAACGAGACCGCCGCGTGACGATCGTCGGAAAGGGCGTCTCCGATCGCGAAGGCTGGGCCGAGCTGTCCCTCTGTGAGGATGCACCACCCCTGGCCACGCTTTCCCAGGAATGGAAAGACGGCAGCCGTTTTTCGAAGGTTTACGGCTATCAGTGGAACCGAGCCGAACGGATCCAGTTGACGACGCTCGACCGTCTGATTGCCGATCACGGCGTGCCCTCATTCTGCAAGATCGACGTGGAAGGCTACGAGCGGGTAGTGCTGGCCGGCCTCTCCCAGCCGATTCCGTGCCTGTCGTTCGAATTTAACCGCGAAATGACCGACGAAGCCGAGCGATGCGTCGACCGCCTGCTCGAGCTGGCGCCCTATGAGTTCAATTTCTCGATCGCCGAACCCATGGAGCCGCTTTCCGGCGAATGGACTGCGGCCGACCGACTGTTCGATGCCCTTTCACGCATGACCGACCAGCTCCTCTGGGGCGACATCTACGCGAGATTAAAGGGGTGAAGCCGCTCAGGATTTATTCTTGCCTGATCGTCGAAGAGGATTCGAATCTCTGGCATCAGCAATTCACGCGGACGCTACGGACGATGGGGCACCGCGTTTTCGTGCCGCCGCCGATCGGCCTTCGTAGCTCCTGGGCGCGGTTGCATGCGGGGCTATGGCGTGAGCCCGACGCACAGACGATCACCGGCCGGATCCTCGAAGATGTTGGCCGGGTTGCCAGCCGCGAAGGAACCGACGTGTTTTTCTGTTACCTTTATCCGTTCCAGTTCGTGCCGGAGCTCCTCAAGTCCCTGACGCGGCGCGGCATTCCCTGCGTGTATTTCTTCTGTGACAATTTCTCGCATCCCGAATTGGCGAACGACTACGCGCCGCACGCGACGCTAAACTGGGTTCCAGAAAAGGAAGCACTTCCGTTCTTCCAGGCATCGGGGAGCCGCGCGGTCCATCTGCCCATGGCAGCGAACCCTGAGATTTACCGTCCGGTCGCGGTCGAGGAAACGCCATCCGTAACGTTCGTCGGGACGAAGAACCCGTACCGGCGGGAAAGGATTGGCCGACTCTTGACGGCCGGCATCCCCGTGCGTGTCTTTGGCGATGGATGGAATTCCAAAAACGCGTCCTACCATTCCCTCGAGGCACGGATCAACGGGGCGTCGGGGCGACGGTCGCTTGCGGACAGGATCCGTGCGTATGCCTGGTGGAAAAAGAGCGCGCTTATACGTTTCACGAACCACGGCATTGCCCCCTGGGTCAGGAGCCGCCGGTATGCCGCGCTCGGCCGCGAGTTTGAGGCGTTGACGTCGGACGCTGCCGGGACAGATGTGCTGGATCGCGAGGCGCTAAATCGGCGTTATTCGGAGAGTGCGGTAAGCCTGGGTATCAACGACCAATTCATCCCAGAGCGAACGGAGAACGACGGCATCGCGATCTATTCGAAGCTCAGGGATTTCGAGGCCACGATGGCGGGCGCATGTTACCTCACCCAGCGCACGCCCGAGAACGCCGAACACTTCGAGGACGGCCAGGAGATTATGACGTACGCGACGCCGGAAGAGCTCGTCGAGAAGGCACGCTTTCTCCTGGCGAATGAAACATTCCGAAAAAGGCTGCGAAAAGCGGGTCATCGGCGCGCGCTCGCGGAGCATACGTGGTCGCACCGTTTCGAGAAGATACTCTCGTTGCTGAAACCATGAGCGCTGAAGGCGCGAGCCCACCGACCCGTGTCAACTACGAGGCGTTGAAACCATCCAATTGTCCCGTTTGCAGCGGAAACCGCTATCAGACGGTCACCCGACGCTTCGATTCCGGACGGCTTGTCGAATGCCTGCACTGCGGGCACATCTTTCTGAATCCAACACTCCCGGCCGACGCGCTTCAGGCGATCTATCACGGATACCATGCGTCCGCGGCCGATGAGGACATGCTCGAGATGATCCGCGGCTGGGTTGCGGACGGCTCGGGAGCGTACCAATGGGCACTGCGGAAGGTCGGTGAGCGCGGCGGGTTCCGGAAGAAGCGCGTGCTGGAGATCGGCTGCGGACCCGGCGTCTTCCTGAACGAGTGCCGTTCCCGAGGCGCGGATGTCCTCGGCGTTGATCCGAGCCCGCGGGCGGCGCGTCTGGCCTCGCGCCAGGGTTTGCACATGATAGATTCGACGTTCGAGCACGCGCTGGAACAGGGCTGGCTGGGACCGCGCGCATTCGACCTTGTGTTCGCGTTCGAAGTCATTGAGCACGTGCCAAGGCCCGGCGCGTTCCTGGACGCCTTGCACGACTTGCTGGTCCTGGGCGGGGCGTTGTATCTGTCGACGCCGAATTTTCAGCTCTTCTACCTGATGGGCGCGGCTGCACCGGCGGTCACCAACTGGCAGGAGCACCTGCATTTCTTCACGCCAAAATCGTTGCGGAGCCGGCTCGAGGAACGGGGTTTCAAAGAGATCTGCGTCGAGACGCTTTCGCCGCTCACGGTCGCCGACAGGCAAAAACAGGTGCTTCTCCATCGGGCGTGGATCCGTTCGGCCTGGGGTGTCCTGCGTCATTGGACGGCCGTTCGACGGCTGAAGGATACGTTCTTCGCAAGGCTTGGTGCGCACCGAGAAGTGACGGATGGATGTATCCAGGGAGCGGGCCTCGTGGCCACAGCGACCGTTCAGGGCGGCGCATGAAGACGCTCCATATGCCGTTCTGCTTTCATCCGGATCCCGTAGGTGGGACCGAGGTTTACGTGGAGGGACTCTGCCGGCGGCTCATCGAGCGCGGCGTTGAAGCGGTCGTTGCTGCTCCCGCCGCGGACACCGCCGAGTACGACCACCGCGGGCTGCGCGTACGCCGTTTCAAGATCTCCAAGCGTCTGGATCTGAACGGCGTTTATTCCGAAGGCGACACGCTTGCCGCTGAATCCTTCCGCGAGCTCCTCCATTGCGAAAAACCCCATGTGGCGCATTTTCACGCGCTCACGCCAGCGATTTCTCTGCGGCTCTTGAGGGAAGCGACACGGGCCGGGATCCCGACGGTCTTCACGTACCACACGCCGATGGCTACGTGCGCGCGAGGGACGTTACTGCAATGGGGCGCGGTTGTCTGCGACGGTTTTCTGGACGCGAGGTTATGCGCGGGCTGCTCCCTGCACGGGCTGGGACTGCCGCGCCCCGCCGCGCGCCTTGTTGCCAGCGCGCCGGCCGAATGGAACGAGGCATTCTCGAAGGTCGGGTTGGCCGGGGGCGTCTGTACCGCGCTCCGGATGCACGGCCTCGTTACGGCGCGGCATGCGCTCCTCCGATGCTTTTTTCAGGAAGTGGACCATATCGTCGCGGTCTGCGAGTGGGTGCGCGCGTTACTCCTTCGGAACGGCGTTCGGCCTGAGAAAATCCTTCTTTCACGGCACGGCGTTTCCGAGGGCACCGGCCGCGAGCGTCCGCCGAAGGCCGCGGCCACCGGAAGCCTCCGCATCGCCTTCTTGGGAAGGGTGGATCGGGTAAAAGGCGTGCACGTGCTCCTCAACGCCCTGCGCAGGGTCCCGCGCGCGCCGGTCCGACTTGATATCTACGGCACCGTGCAAGGGAACTCCGGCGAACGGTATGCGCGGTTCTTACGGGATAGCGCCAAAGGCGATCCACGGATCGCGTTTCACGATCCGGTTCCACCGGAGGAAACAGTCTCGCTTCTGGCGCGGTACGACGTCCTCGCCGTCCCCTCCCAATGGCTCGAAACAGGGCCGCTGGTCGTCCTCGAGGCCTTTGCCGCCGGGACGCCGGTGATCGGTTCCGACCTCGGCGGCATCGCGGAACTCGTCACAGACAACGTGAACGGCGTTCTCGTGAAGGCCGATTCGACGGCCGCATGGTCGGCTGCGATCCTCGATTTGTCGGAAAAGAAAGAGAGGCTCGAGGCGCTCCGATCACGAATCGTTTTTCCGAGAACGATGAATGAGGTCGCCGACGAAATGGCCCGACTTTACGGACAGATGCGCAGGTGCGGATGAACCGAAGCCGACGCAGAGTGCTTTTCGTGCAATATGCGAATCCGGCCTGTTGGCCTCCCCTTACAGCACGCCTCGGGGATCTTGGCCGACGCGGGATGGGAGGTGCTGTTCCTTGCGGTCGGCGCCTATGCCGAGCCTCGAGGAATCCATCGCGTTCCACTTGTTGGTCGACGGCGTTTACGAACCGGGCACGGCGGATTTTCTCTCGGCCCACCTGAAGCGGGGCGGGACGCTCGCGGATGTCGGCGCCAATATCGGCGTCTTTGCGGTGCCCGCGGCGCGGAGAGTCGGGCCCGCGGGCCACGCCATCGCGATTGAGGCGTCGCCACGGATCATCCCTTATCTGCGGAAAAACATTGGGCTCAACGGCTGTCCGAACGTGCGGGTCCTTCCGTTCGCCGCCTATGAGTAGGACGGGGAAGTGCCTTTTTATGGCATCAACCTTCAACCTGATAGGTTTCACGGCGAATGGAACTATGTCATCAGACCTCATCGGTCAGCCTGGCATTGACGAGACGATTGACACCGTTATTTGTTTACGTAGCCTTACTGAGGCCGGGTACGTCGTCCGTGTCGTGCACGACGCCTGGTGGCGGGTGGTGTTGCCGGAACAGCGCCCGAGCACCCACAACCGCTGGCTGGTCGCTAGGCGGCGCGACGGATAGAGGCTTCCTTGCGTGGACGGATTCTCTACGTCCAGTACACGAACCCCGCAACGTATCCCCCGCTGGGACACAGCTCCCGGATCCTGGCCGATGCAGGTTGGGAGGTGGCTTTTCTGGGCACAGGGGCATTTGGCGCGGACGCGTTGCGTTTTCCCTCTCACCCGCGCATAGCTGTTCAACAGATTCCTTTCTGTTCGGCGGGTCTACGCCAGAAACTGCACTATGTGCGCTATGCTGCGTGGGTCTTGGCGTGGGCGTTGCGCTGGAAACCTGAGTGGGTCTATGCGTCGGACCCGCTCTCGTGCCCAGTTGCCGTCGTGCTGAGCCGCCTGCCGGGCGTTCGCGTGCTGTACCACGAGCATGACTCCCCAAGTTGGGCCGGAGTGGGTGGCTTCACGCGCCTGGCGCTCGCTGCGCGGCGGCTGCTGGCGCGGCGCGCGCAGCTCGCTGCCCTGCCGAACGCGGAGCGAGCGAGGCGGTTCACGGAGGAGACAGGTGCGACCTGCCCGGTGCTGACGGTGTGGAACTGCCCAACACGTGACGAAGTCGCACCGCCGGCGCCAGCCCGCAACGATGGCCTGGCGGTTGTCTACCATGGTTCCATCGGCCCGGCTCGCCTTCCCCAGAGCGTTGTTCTGGCGCTCGCACAGCTTCCGGCACCCGTGCGACTCCGCGTGGTGGGCTACGAGACCGTCGGCCACGCCGGCTACGTGCAACATCTCGCGCGTCTCGCTCGAAAAGTGGGAGCCGAAGAGCGTCTCGAGTTCATGGGCCCTGTTCCTCGGCGGCACCTGCTGACCCTGAACCGGCAGAGCGATGTCGGCCTGGCTTTCCTCCCGATAAGGTCTCGCGACATCAATCACCAGCACATGGTAGGTGCCTCGAATAAACCCTTCGATTATCTGGCGTCTGGCCTGGCGGTGCTCGTCCCGGACGCACCGCAATGGCGTCAGACCTACGTGGACCCAGGCTATGGGCTGGCTTGCGACCCGGACGACCCGTCCAGCATCGCTTCAGCGCTGCGCTGGTTGCTCGAGCATCCGGAAGAAAGGCGAGCCATGGGTGACCGCGGACGCCAGCGTATTCTCGACGAGTGGAACTACGAGCGGCAGTTCGCGCCTGTGCTGGAACGACTGACTGCCGCTGTGGCGTCACGTTGACATGGTTGCCCCCAGCCTGCCACTGCTTGCGCGGATGCTACGGCTCCTACCTTCCGAAATGCCGGGCAAGGCCCGTCTCGCGCGGCTTCTGCTTCGCGCGCACCTCGATGCTCGCGATGTCTACCTCCGGGACCGGTACGGCTGCACGCTGTGCGTTCCTAGCCTACGAGAGCCTGTCGGCTTCCACCTGCTCGTGAATGCAACGTACGAACGCTCGGCTGTGGAACTTGTGCTCGCTCGCCTCCGGCCCGGTTCGGTGTTCGTGGACGTCGGGGCGAACGTCGGGACATTTGCCCTTCCGGCGGCTAGGCGCGCTGGCTCTCGTGGGTTGGTCCTGGCCGTCGAGCCGTCGCCGATCATCCGCTCGTACCTTGCCCGCAACGTAGCACTCAACGGCTTGGAGAACGTGCGGTTAGACGGAGTAAATAAATAAAGATAGCAACTTTGGCGAGAAGTTGCTATGCTGCCCGCTGTGGGGACCCTGGCTGACCTGACAACGAAGTTCCGCGCGGTGTGGCCGCTGCTGGACGAACGCACGCGACGG
>Ga0326597_10002807_pt1 | contig 25792 bp, 27 predicted proteins | sample RVTome_12_FD_203789 | JGI IMG/M metagenome (GOLD analysis project Ga0326597, IMG submission 203789) | Soil microbial communities from uranium-contaminated site in the Upper Colorado River Basin, Wyoming, United States - RVT100D185 | ecosystem: Environmental > Terrestrial > Soil > Contaminated >... | reverse complement strand
GACCGGCAACCTCGATGCCGCCCTCGCGGCGGAGATCGGCGAGCTGTTCCGGTCGTTCAACCAGGTCGGCGTCACCGTGGTGATCGCCACCCACGACGAGGCCTTCGCGGCGCGGCTGAAACCACGGATGATCGCGCTCAAGGGGGGGAGGCTGGCGTGAGGGCCTGGCTCTGGCACCACCTGGACGCGTGCTCCACGACGGTAGCGCGGCTTGCGCGCACGCCGGTGACGACGCTGCTCAACCTGGGAGTGATCGGCATCGCCCTCGCGCTGCCGGTGGGGCTCTACGTGGCGCTCGACAACCTGCGGGTATTCGCGCGCTCGCTGGCTTCCGACCCGCAGCTCTCGGTGTTCCTCGCGCTCGACGCAGGCCGGTCCGAAGTGGAGAAGACCCGCGCGCGCCTGAAGCAGCACCCGGGCGTGCGCGAAGCGCGGTTCGTGCCGCGCGACCAGGCGCTGAAGGAGTTGAAGGCGAGCACCGGCCTCGGCGATGTCACGGACAGCCTGCCCCAGAACCCGCTGCCGGATGCCTTTGTGGTGCTGCCCCGCGACCGCGCGCCCGAGGCGCTGGAGAAGCTCCGCGACGAGCTGGCCATCTGGCCGGGGATCACGCACGTCCAGCTCGACACGGCATGGGCGCGGCGGCTCGAAGCGGGATTGAAGCTCGCGCGACTCGCCGTCGGGCTGCTGGCGACGCTGTTTGCCTTCGCGCTGGTGGCGGTGACCTTCAACACCATCCGCCTGCAGATCCTCACGCGCCGGGAAGAAATCGAAGTCTCCAAGCTGATCGGCGCGACCGATCCTTTCATCCGGCGCCCGTTCCTCTACTTCGGCGCGCTGCAGGGGTTGGCCGGCGGCATCGCCGCCTGGACGATCATCTGGGCCGGGGTGCAGCTCCTGAACGGCGCGCTCGCCGACCTGGCGCAGCTCTACGACGCCCGCTTCGAATTGAGGCACCTCAGCCTGGAAGACAGCCTGAGCCTGTTCGTGTTCTCGGCCGGGCTGGGCTGGTTCGGCGCCTGGCTCTCGGTCAGCCAGCACCTGGCGCAAATCGAGCCGCGCTAGGATTTCGCGGGCACCGCTCCCACGAAATCCTGAGCCCCAATAAGTACCTGATTCAACGCCAGAATTGTGCCTGGTTTCCTGCTGTAACTATATGAGTTGATGGAACTTTCCCGGGTTCTGGCACTCTGAGATCTTGAGTGCTAAACTAGGGCCATGGAGGAGTCGATATGACCGGTTTCGCTTTCCCAGTACCGTCGGCTGTCGGCAGCCTGGAAACCTATATCCAGACCGTCAACCGCTTCCCGCTCCTGACCCAGGAACAGGAGACGGACTATGCCCGTCGCTTCCGCCGCGAGGGCGACCTCGAGGCGGCGCGGGAACTGGTGCTGTCACACCTGCGGGTGGTGGTCGCGATCTCGCGCGGCTACCTGGGCTACGGCCTGCCGCAGGCCGACCTGATCCAGGAAGGCAACATCGGCCTGATGAAGGCGGTGAAACGCTTCGACCCCGAGCGCGGCGTGCGCCTGGTGTCATTCGCCGTGCACTGGATCCGCGCCGAGATCCACGAATATGTCCTGCGCAACTGGCGCATCATGAAGGTCGCGACCACCAAGGCACAGCGCAAGCTGTTCTTCAACCTGAGGAGCCTGAAGCGGAGTTCGAACAGCCTGGGCACCGACGAGGTGAAGGCGATCGCGAGGCAGCTCGGCGTCAAGCCGGAAGAAGTGGCCGAGATGGAAACGCGTCTTTCCGGCCAGGACATCTCGCTCGTGCCCGCGGGCGACGACGGGGAAGAAGCTTACGGCCCGATGGCTTATCTCGCGGCGGAAAATGCCGAGCCCGGCCGCGTCCTCGAGCACGAAGAGACCGCGCGCCTGCGCAGCGCCGGGCTGCAAAAAGCCCTGTCTAGCCTCGATGCGCGCAGCCGCCGCATTGTCGAGGCACGTTGGCTGGCCGAGAAGGACGCCGCCACGCTGCACGACCTCGCCGCGGAACTCGGCATCTCCGCCGAGCGCGTGCGGCAGATCGAAGCGAAGGCGCTCACTAAAATGAAAGGCGTCATCGCACGCGCATCAGCCTGAGCCGTGCGGCATATTCCAATCAACAGCCCCAGGATGTCCGGGGCTTTTTGTTTGTTACGGCGGCAGCGCTTACAACCAGTTGCCCATCAGGATGAACGGCGCCCAGAAGTAGGGATGGGCGAAGCTTCCTTTGACCGCTGCAATCGGCGCTTCCTGCGTGAGCTCGCGCTGCGCGGTACCGCCGGAAAACGCGGCCTGCCCTCGGATCATCAGGACTTGCGCCTGGCGCAGGGCCTCGGCCTTGTTGAGGCCGAACTTCTCGTACAGGCGGTAGAGGTTCTGCATGAACTGGGCCGTGCTTTCGTCCGCGACAGGCCAGAGCGTCGCAATGACACCGCGCGCGCCCTGTCGCTGCACCAGCGCCCCCAGTCCCTCGACCTCCTGCCCCTGCGAATCGCGCCCGCTGCCGACGCCGGTGTCGCAGGCCGACAGCGTGAGCAGATCGACCCGGCTGAAATCGAAGTTCTCGTCACGAATGCGCTTTAACGTAAGACGATCGCCATCTCCCAGCAGCAGGAACGAGCTTGCCTCCGTTCCCGGCCGGAACACGAAATGGCTCGCCACGTGGACGAGCGGATGGGACAGAGAAGACAGCAGGCGGCTCGCGCTGAAAGCCTGATCGAAATACAGTTCCGCCGGCAGTATGCTGCCGATTGCCTGCAGCTCCGCCTTCACCGCCGGCAGCGGCGAATACTCCTCGATGGCGCGGGTCAGCCCCAGCCCGGCGAGGGTCCGCCCCGTTTGCGGCGCGCGAGTCAAATTGTCCCGCGCCACTTCCGTGTAAACCGCCAGCGCGTAACGCTCGGCGAGGTACTGCTTGCCGTCATGGAGGACGGCCATCGGGATGTAACGCAGCGCGCCGTCCAGATAAAACATCAGCGTTCTCGCCTGCGCGCGCTTCAGGTCCGCGGCGATCGGCGCGATAAGCGTCTGGTAGAGATCCTGGGCAGCAGGCAGCGGATTGGTATTGGGCGCTCGCAGCACGCGCCGAAGGCGGTCTATCTTCCGATTGAGGTCGGACGCCCGCAGTCCGATCTGCTTGGCGTTCTGGCTCGTGGCGGTGGTAATGATGATGTTGAGCCGTTCACCGCCCTGTACGAAATGGAGCATCACGCTGCCCGCGCCGAGTTGCGACAGCAGTTTCTGCAAAGTGTCCCTATTTTCTTCGGCACCCGCCACATCCCGCGCCACGAGGTTCAGCTTTGCGAACACCGCCTGTGCTTCCGACAGGTACCGGGCCAGTTCCTTGCGGGTTGCCTTCGCCTGCAACGCTTCGAGCCGGGCCTGCCAGAGTTGCTCGTGCGGCAGGAACATGATCGTGCGCGTGCGCGGATCGTCGGACTCGCTGCGGCTGATGAAATCGAAGAACTCCTCCTCCTTCAGCATCCCCAGCACCTGCTGCGCCTCGGCAAGCCGGCCCTGTTCGATCATGAGGTCGGCGAGATCGCGATAGACGGAGGTCTTGTCCTCCAGGAACGAGCGTTGCAGCGCCCGCTCGATGGCCGTGAGCCGCATGCGCAGGCTCTGAATCGTGTTTACCGCGAGCTTACCGAAGAAAATGGCGAGATCGGATTCACGCCGCTGCTGGTAGTAGGCGCGGTAAGCGTCCTGAAACCGCCAGACAAGCTTCGGATCGCCGGCCGCGAAGGCGCCGTGCAAGCCGCGCTCGAGCAAGGATCCCGACTCCACGAGCCGCTGCTCCGCGCGGCGGCTTTGCACGAGGTTCCACACGCCGATCACGGTGCGGTGATGCACGGGACCGAGGGTGCGGTCGCGGATTTCGAGGCTTTTTTCCAGCAACGCTCGCGCTTCCGCATGGCGCCCGAGGTCCGTCAGCGCGAGACCCAGATTGCTCATCGACTGCGCGACCAGCGGATCCTCCGCGCCGAGCCAGGCCGCGCGGATTTCGAGCGCGCGCTCGTATGCCGGCACCGCAAGTGCCGGTCGTGCCGACTCGCGATAGATGAAACCGAGGCTGTTGAAGGAATCGCCCACCAGCCGTCCGCAGCGACCGAACGCCGCCTCGCGGATCGTCAGCGCGCGCAAGTTCGCTTGCTCCGCCCGTTCCCAGTCCGCAAGCGAGATATAGACCGAACCCAGCGTGAACAGTGCATAGGCGGTATCGGGGTGTTGCGGACCGAGCAGGCGCTCGCGAATGGCAGCGGAATCGCGCAGCGCCTGTTCTGCTTCCGCGTAATGGCCGAGTTCGTTGTAGACGACGCCGAGCCAGTGCTGGCAGTAGGCGTAGTTCGCCGATTCCCGCCCGCCGCGCTTCCCGGCTTCCGTGCGGCATTGAAGCAGCGTTGCTTCAGCGAGATCGGAGCGGCTGCGCGCCCATTGCAGCACGCCGACGCGGAACAGAGCCTGCGCGTACTGCGGATCGCTGGTACGCCCGAGCCTCTCGCGCAGCCGCAATCCCTGGAGCAGCGCGGGTCCCGGCGTCTGGTCGTATTCCTCCTCGAGCGGTTGATGGAGGCCGGCGATGCGGTCGAGGAGCCGCAGGCGCTCGCCCAACGTTGCCGTGGTATCCACAAGCGCCTCGAGCTCGCGCTGCAGCCGCGCGAGCTCCGCCGGATCCGGCAGGGGGCGCTGCACGGACGGACAGGGTTGGGCGGTCGGGGGGCCTGACGCCGGCGCCGCGGCGGCGAGAAACGGCGCCACGGCAATCGCAATGCCGACCTTGATCAACCGGCAGGCGGCGTTCTGCGGATTCATGCTGCTGGAACGAAAACGCCGGCGCGAAGCCGGCGCTTTCCACTTACGACCGTTAGCCGCGCGCCGAAAGCGCCCGGCTGGCTGGCCGGAAACGAGCTTGGGTCTACTTCACTTCCTGAATTTCGGGCTGGAGGTCCTTGGGGTCCGGGGCCGGGCAACCGCCGCAGTCGGCAATGGCCGCAGCGCTCGTGAATAAGAACCCCACAAGGGCCAATAGAGCTGTCAGACGTTTCATGGCGTTATCTCCCTGAACAAAATATCGTTAACCGATTCATTTACAACCCATTTCTCCCCCAGGAGAATCCATTGGGAATGGCTACCCTGTTCCTCGCGGAACGTCAATGATGCGCAGCGCAGGTCGACTTGAAACTCGTGACATATGCCCGCCAGCTGGACGCAATCCGGAATGAATTGGCTGCTACCATGGCTGTATGACGTTTCGGATGGCATTTTGTCAGGGGTGGAGCCGCCTGAACTTTCCGGCTTTGGCGGCGGTACTGGCCCTACAAGGGTGCGCCACCCTGATGCCCCCCACCGACGAGGCCGCAAAGACCATGCTCATCGGCAACTGGTACGGCGAAATGGCCTGCGAGAGCTGCGGCGACAGTGATTACAACCGGCTGCGCTGGACCCGGATGAACTCGGCCGACGGCAAGCAGCGCGTGCACTTCCGCTACTACCGGGATGGCAAGATCCGGCAGAACGTGATCCGACTCGGCCGCTGGGGATATCGCGCTGGAACTTATTGGTTGACCTGCGAGGCGTATCACGTCGATGGGAAAGCGCAGCCCTGCCCGGACGACCGCTACGAGTTTGTCGTCGAGTCCCTGAACGCACGGAGCATGACCTACCGCATCGAGAAGTACGGCGTCCACTACACGGCCCGCCGTGTCGCCGACGATTTCCAGCTCAAGAACTGAGCGCGCCAGGAATCTACCATCTCACGCCCTCGGCGCGCGCCACGGCCCGAACGAGGTCTTCCTCCAGCAGGTAGCCGGCCTCCTTGAGCCTGATCGCGGCCAAGCGTACTTGCGCGACGTAGTCTTTCCGATCCCGGTAGCGCTCCACGAGCGATAGTCGTGGATCACCGCTCGCGATACGCTCGGCCCTGGTCCGCGCGAATGGAACGAATATTCCATCAAGGTAACAAAGCTCGCCAGCGCTCCCCGCTTCGGCCACGCGCAGCGCCCACCCGGTGGCGGTGCCGAGCGGCGCCGCGAGTTCGGGCATGCGCACGCCGCCGATCTCGTTGCCGTCGCGATCAACCGCGGGCACCAGAACTGGATACCGTCCCCTGCCGAGTGCCGGCAGTCCGGGAGCAAGTATGCCGCGGCTATAGTCGGGCCCGTGGTCGAAACGCTCCTTGGGGTTCGGTTCGAGTGGGAGCGCAACACCAGGGATTAGCGGAAAGCGCAGCGTTTTTGCATCGACCAGAGTGTGCCCGCGGATCGTCGGATACTCCGACGCGGGAGGTTGCGTGCCATTCTTCACCCAGCGGTCTAGAGCGAGCAGCAGCGCGCGCAGTACCGGGCGGGGATCGATGTCGAGGTTCGCAGGCAGCGAGCAGACGCCGGGCGGCATGGTCGCGGCGCTGGAGTGTTGAGTGCCCGCGAAATGATAGACCCGCACGTTGCTGGAGAGCTTCACGTCGCGTTTTCCGAGCGGATCGGTCGTCACCAACGAATTCCCGCTCTGCCAGTATTCGGTGGAAGTGACTGTATGCATGACCTTCGGGCAATTTCCGCGCCTCGAGCAGATCGACAAGATGCCGTCCTCCCGTCCCGAATAGGGATCTTTCAGGATCCCATAGGCGAAGGGAAAGCCCACGTCGCCGTAGCCGCGGAAGCCGTGCGCCAGGCTGAACGCGCGGGCGGGCTGCGCGAACCGCTGGTTGAGGGAGATGCGCGCAGCCGCGAGATGGATGTTCATGCCCTCGAATACGATGCGCCCAGCTTCGTCCTCGTTGAAGCCACGATACAGAAAGTCCCGCAGATACCGCCCGGCCTGGGAGTTACCGTGTGCGATAGCCTGCTTGAGCGCCGGTCTGCCGTCTTTCGCAAGCGGGTTGTGATTCCCGCCATCGCGACGCAGGAATGAAACAAAATCCCGTGTTGCGGCAAAACCCAGCCCGGAAATCGACGGGTTGACCGTCGGGTAGGTAAATTGATGAATGACGCCGATCGGGAATTCGGTTCCTGCGGGGAGCAGGCGGATATTTTGGTCGTCCCCGTACTCCCACATGAACGACGGGACAAGCCGCGGTTTGCTGCGATGATTGTCCAGAACATGCAGCGCCGAACGGTTTTTGTCGTCATTCAGCGCCTTGAATGTGAGCCGGGCGCTGGAAATGCCGCGTTCGTTCTCCAGGATTTCGTCCCATACAACCTGTTCCAGCCCGGCTATGTTGGGAACATTGATCCGTAGTCGACCCGAACGATCGGGTAGCCCGGTTTCCCAGCCGCTCCAGACGATGGTGAATCCCTGTCGCAGGAGAAAACCATTACCACCGTGCTCCAAAGCGATCGGGTCGTTTGTTCGAAGCGCATCATTGAACAAGAGCAACGCCAGCTTGTTGCCCCGATTGTTGACTTCGTAGAGCAGGGTTTCGTTTCCCGTACGGAGGTCCGCTGGCTTGAGTATGTCGAAGTCGGCGCTGTATTCGACCTTGCCGCGTGCGTTTACCGGCGCCTTGTCCATATCGGTGATGCCGGCGGTGATGGGATCTCCTGGATTGACCTCACCGTAAAAACGCCCGCTGATCCGTTCGTATGCGCCCACGCTGCCGTAAGCCTTGCCATCGGCAAATGGCTGGCGCCTCGTGACTTCGATCCGTGTGACCTCAGCGAGCGCGCAGCTGGAAACTGCAACCATCGCCACCAGAACCAGGTTTAGCATTTGAGGCATTCCAGACCAGCCCCTCTTCTTTAACGCCTGACAGCCGTGTCCCGGGAATCAAGCGGATTCGGTTCGTGCAGCTTAAGCGCGCAGGAGAATGCGGATGTCGTGGACCAGGGCCGCGGGACCCTGCCCGTACTGCGCGTACAGGCGCAGCCTGCCCTCGCGGTCGAGGATGAAGGTGCCCGCCCCGTGGTCCACGCTGTAGCCGCCGTTCCTGGCAGGCTGCTTCTGGAAGTACACCTTGAATTCCTTCGCGACACGCCGGGTCGCTTCAAGATCGCCGTGGAGCCCCAGGAAGGAAGGGTGAAATGACGGCACGTATTGCTTCAGCACCTGGGGCGTGTCGCGTTCCGGGTCCACCGTGATGAACAGCACCTGAAGCTTGTCGGCGTCCGGGCCGAGTTCCTTCACCACCTGCGCCATCTCGGCGAGCGTCGTGGGACAGACGTCGGGACAGTGCGTAAAGCCGAAGAACACCGTCACCACCTTGCCGCGGAAGTCCGCAAGCGTGCGCGGCTTCCCGTTGTGATCGGTGAGGTTGATCTCCCTGCCGAAGCCCGCCCCCGTCACGTCGGTCAACGTGAACTTCGGCGCCTGCGGCGCATCGCCGCCGCAACCCGCGAGCAGCGTCGAGAAAACCATTGCGAGAAGAAGCCTCATGCGAGGACCGTCCTGCGCGGTGCAGTTACAGCGGAATGCGGAAGTAGTGATCGAGCAGCAGCGCCGCGAACAGCGCCGTGAGATAGAAAATGGAATAGCGGAAAGTGCGCTGCGCGAGCCGGTCGCTGTAAGCGGCGTAGATGCGCACCGCGTACCACAGGAACAGGGCATCGAGCACGAGCGCCGAGGCAAGGTAGATCGCCCCGCTCATGCGCGTGACGAACGGCATCAGCGTCACCGCCGTGAGGATCACCGTGTAGAGCAGCACGTGCAGGCGCGTGAACTGGTCGCCGTGCGTGACCGGCAGCATCGGCACGCCGGCCCTGGCGTACTCGTGCTTGCGGTAGAGCGCGAGCGCCCAGAAATGCGGCGGGGTCCAGGCGAAGATGATGAGGAACAGCAGCAGCGCGTCGGGCGCGATATCGCCGGTGACCGTGGTCCAGCCCAGCACCGGCGGCATGGCGCCGGAAGCACCGCCGATCACGATGTTCTGCGGCGTCATTGGCTTCAACAGCACCGTGTAGATGAAGGCATAGCCGACGAACGTGGCCAGCGTCAGCCACATGGTGAGCGCGTTGACCCACTGGTGGAGGACCACGAGCCCCGCGCCGCCGACGACGCCCGCGAAAACGAGGGTCTGCAGCGAAGTCACCTGCCCGCGCGGCAGCGGCCGGCGGCGGGTGCGCGTCATCACCGCGTCGATCTTCTGCTCGACCAGGCAGTTGACCGCGGCGGCCGCGCCGGCGGTGAGCGCGATGCCGAGCGTGCCGGCGATGAGCGCCTGCAGCGGCACCATGCCGGGGGTCGCGAGGAACATGCCGATCACCGCCGTAAACACGATCAGCGACACGACGCGCGGCTTGGTGAGCTGGAAGAACTGGCTCGCCCGCGAAGCGAGCGGCTGGCTGGCAAGACTGGACGACATCAGATTAAGAACAAGAAATGAACAAGATTTAAGATATAAGAATCAAGATCAAGAACAATAGACAGGATTTACAAGATCTACAGGATTAGATCAAAAACGAAATCGAAAGGGATTGGGGGTTCTTGTTCGAATCTTGTTAATCCTGTTAATCCTGTCCATTCAGCCGCTTGAAGACGGTGAAGTTTAGCACCACCAGCACGGCCAGCAACAGCGCCGCGCCGCCGTTGTGAGCGGCCGCGAGCGCGAGCGGCAGGCGCATGAGGACGTTAGCGATGCCGAGCCCCGCCTGGAGGACCAGCAGCACCAGCAGCAGCGTGCCGACGGTCCGGAGCGCAAGCGTTCGCATGGCCCACAGCGCCAGGACGCCCAGGTAGGCGAGCGTGACCAGCGCCCCGGCGCGATGGCTCCACTGGATCGCGTTCAGCGCTTCCTGCGACAGCGGCGCGCCGCTCGCGGTCACGCCGAGTTCGCGCACCCAGTGGAACGCGTTGCCGAAATCCATGTCCGGCAGCCACTTGCCATGGCAGGCGGGGAAATCGACGCAGGCGAGCGCCGCGTAATTGGCGCTGACCCAGCCGCCGAGCGCGATCTGGCCGGCGAGCACGGCGAGCCCGGCGGCGGCCCACGGCCGCATCCGGCGCGCGAGTCCCGCCGGCGGCGGCGGCGGATCGAGTTCCCGCAGTGCGAGCCACAGCAGGACCGCGAAGGTCGCCATGCCGCCCAGCAAGTGGAGCGTGACGATGGCGGGCTTCAGCAGCATCGTCACCGTCCACATGCCGAGCGTCGCTTGGAACACGACGAGCGCGAACAGCGCGAAGCCGAGCACCGGGACCCGGCCGGTCTCCCTGCGCCGCGCCCACGCGATCGCGGTGATCGCGGCAACCAGGAAGCCCAGCGTGCCGGCGAGATAACGATGGAACATTTCCTTGCGCGCCCGGCCGGGGTCCACCGTCTTGCCGGGGAAAGCCTGCTGCGCGCGCGCGACTTCGTGCGCCTCGACCGGCACGCCGATGATCTGCCCGTAGCAGCCTGGCCAGTCCGGACAACCCAGTCCCGCGTCCGCCAGCCGCACGGTGGCGCCGACCACGATCACCAGGAAGGTGAGGACGGCGGCGCAGTAGACGAGGGGGCGATAGAGCTTCATCCGATGCGCGACGCCTTCAGCAGGCGCGCGAGGTCCTTGATCATGAGCCTGGGGTCGGGGTCGCGCGGGAACCGCATCATGAGGTTGCCGAGCGGGTCGACCAGGTAGATGTGGTCCGACACCGCGCCCTGCGCGGGAAAACGCTTGAGCAAGTCGTCGCCGCGAGCCCGAACGAGCCAGGTGCCCTGGTACTGCGATACCGTCCCGGCGGGCGGCGCGGCCTCGTCGGAGATCAACCACACTCTTTCCACGCGGTCGGCGTTCTTGCCCTGCGTCAGCCGCAGCTGCCGCATGTAGAGGAGCTTCCGGTCGCAACCCGCGTCGCAGCGCCCGGAATCCACGCTCGCCAGCAGCCACTTGCCCCGCAACTGCGACAACCGGAACGGCGCGCCGTCGGCCAGCGCGAGCGGCGGGTCCGGCAGCGGATGCGGGCCGATCAACTCCCCGTAGTTCACCCTGCCCTCCGGCTGCCAGAAAAAGTAGAGCAGGTACGAAGCCGCCACCGGCGCCACCGTCAGCGCGACGATGAGCCACAGGGTGGTGAGCTTCTTACGGGGCGCTGCGTCTGACATGGGTAATCAGGTAGAACACGAGTATCGTCGCGGCGAGCGCGAGCCACTGGAACGCGTAGCCGTAGTGCTTGTCGATTCCGAGGCTCGGTGGGTCCCACTCCCGCGCGAGGCCGTCGTCGAGCGGGCTTTCCTGCTGGATCATCACCGGCTGGACCCGGATCGGAAACGCCTCGCGGTAGCGCTCGAGCGTCAGGTTCTGCCACACCCTGCCCTCCGTGGAAGCGGCCGAAAGCTCCAGGAAGCGGCGGCCCGGGATGACCGCGAGGCCGGTGATCTCGACCGTCGCATCCGGCGTCCTGATCTCGGGCAGCCTGGCGCGGTCGGGGTTCCCGGCAATCCAGCCCCGGTTCACCAGCACGTAGCGCGCGCCAGCGCCGCTGTTACTTCCCAATTCGAGCGGCATCACCACGTGGTAACCCGCGACGCCGCGGTGTATCCGATTGTCGATGAGCACGCCGTAGCGGGGCTCGAAGCGCCCGCGAGCGGACACCCGCCGCCACTCGACGTCTTGCGCTTTCAACGCGGCCGCCGGGAGCGTCACCGGGGCGTCTTTCGCCAACGCCGCGAGCCGCGCTCCCAGCGCTTCCTTCTCATGCGCCCGGTTCAACTGCCAGTGGGCGAGTGCCAGCGTCACGGCGATGCCCGCCGCAGCGGCGAGCGTGGTGACCGGACGTGGTTGAAATCGGTAACGGACGGGCATGTGGTAACGGTATATGCTTGAGATAATCTTATTTGCCCGTCCGTCAGCCCATGAAAATCGTCGTCATCCTGTTCCTCGTCTTCATCGTCGGCAGCCTGTTCTCCGCGCTCTACTTCCTGGTCCGTGACAAGGGTCAGGGCGAGCGCACGGTGAAAGCGCTGACCGTGCGGGTCGTGCTGTCGGTGGTGCTGTTCGCGCTGCTGATGCTGGGCATCTATACCGGCCTCATCACGGACAAGCTCTAGGAATTTTTCGGACTTCGCCCGAAAAATTCCTGAATGAGACTTCACAAACCGAAACTTCATTCTGAAGCGGCAGGAAGCGGGGGGGACATCTGCTAGATACACCAGCTTTGACCGAAGCGCGGAAGACCGCGCGCAGCGCGGTCTTCCGCCAGGTATCTCGTCGTTCTTTTCCGTCAGGAATTTGCCGGCACCGGGTCCGGCAAATTCCTAGAGCATGTAGACGAAGATGAAGAGCCCGAGCCACACCACGTCGACGAAGTGCCAGTACCACGCCACGCCCTCGAAGCCGAAATGGTGATCGGGCTTGAAATGCCCGGCCACGCAGCGGAACAGGATCGTCGTCAGCATGAGGCAGCCCACGGTGACGTGGAAACCGTGGAAGCCGGTCAGCATGAAGAACGTCGCCCCATACGCCCCGGTGGTGAGCTTGAGGTTGAGCTCTGAGTAGGCATGCCCGTACTCGTAGATCTGGCAGGCGAGGAACAGCAGCCCCAGGCCGATGGTTGCGAACATCCAGGCGATGAGTTTGGTGCGGTCGTTGCGGAGCAGCGCCCAGTGTGCGAGCGTCACCGTGACGCCCGAGGACAGCAGGAGCAGCGTGTTGAACGCCGGGATGCCCCAGGCTCCCATCGGCGTAAAGGGATCCTTCATGCCCGGTCCGGTGACCGGCCAGCCGGCGGTAAAGTCCGGCCAGATCAGCTTGTGCTCGAGGTCGCCCAGCCAGGGCACCGACAGCACCCGCATGTAGAACAGCGCCCCGAAGAACGCCCCGAAGAACATGACCTCGGAGAAGATGAACCAGCCCATGCCCCAGCGGAACGAGAGGTCCACCTGCTTGTTGTACTTGCCGCTCTCGCTCTCGTGGGAAACGGTGTGGAACCAGCCGACGATCATGTAGGCGAGGATCGCCACGCCGGCGAGCAGGATGAACTTGCCGGGAGACCAGCCGTTGAACCAGGAGGCGGCCCCGGAGGCCATGCTGAGCAGCGCGATGGATCCGGTGATCGGCCAGATCGAAGGGTCCGGTATGTAGTAGCGTGACGTTTGATTCAACATCTCTGTTTCTCCCCTGTAGCTCTCCAGTCCTGCTTCCCGTTCATCAGCTGGTGATGTGGCGCACCAGCATGATCAGACTCACCACAAAGACGGCCGCGCCGATCAAGCCGGCGACGATGACCTGGAGCGGCGTGATCGTCACCGCGTCGTGCTCGTGCGCCGCGCGCTTGCGGATGCCGATGAAGGCGGACAGCACCGCCTTCGCCACTTGCAGCGGCGTCGCCTTGCGCGGGGTGTGCTGCGGCTCCGTCATGAGCATCAACTGCCCTTTCCCGCCTTGCCCTCGACCTCGAAGAAGGTATAGGACAGCGTCACGGTATTCACGTCCTGCGGCAGGCCGGGCTCGACCACGAACACGACCGGCATCAACCGGACCTCGCCCGGCGCCAGCGTCTGCTGCGTGAAGCAGAAGCAATCGAGCTTCTTGAAGTAGCCGCCCGCGAGCTGCGGACCGAAGCTCGGGATCGCCTGCCCGGTGACCGGGCGGTCGGAACGGTTGCGGACCTCGTAGGTGACCTGCGTCAGCGCGCCGGGATGGATGCGCACGCTCTTCTCGACCGGCGTGAAGGTCCACGGCAGGTTGCTGCGGAGGTTCGCGTCGAACTCGATCGTGAGCCAGCGCCCGCTATCCACCTGGGTATTCGTCACCGTGTCGACCTTGATCACGCTGTTCAATCCCAGCGCGTCGCACAGCACGCGGTAGAACGGCACCATCGCATAGCCGAAGCCGAACATCATGACGGCGATGACCAGGAGCTTGACCAGCGTCTGCTGGTTGACTTGCGACTGGCTTACCATACCCAGTGCCGGATCAGGACCCCGATAAAAAAGGCGGCCGCGATGGACGCAAGTAACAATGCGGTCTTGACGTTGCTGCTCATTGCGGCCTGCATCGTCCCGCCGCCTCCGTCATGTAATCGCAATAGTCACGCCACCACGTCGGCGGCCTTGCGTTCTTCGCGGGTCGCATCCCCCATCCCTCACTCCTTCCCTCTCTCCCGAGCGGAGAGAGGAAGGGTCGAGCCGCCCTTCTCCTCTTGGGAGAAGGGCGGGGATGAGGGATCGGGGCCCCTGCTCCGCCGCTCATAACGCTACTTGACCACCGGCGGGGTCTCGAAGGTGTGGTACGGCGGCGGCGAGGGCAGCGTCCACTCCAGCCCTTGCGCGCCTTCCCACACCTTGTCGGTCGCCTTCTCTCCCGCGCCGCGGATGCACTTCACGACCGCATAGACCAGGAGCAGCTGCGACAGGCCGAAGCCGAACGCGCCGATGGTCGAGATCATGTTGAAATCGGCGAACTGCATGTTGTAGTCCGGCACGCGCCGCGGCAGTCCCGCGAGCCCGGTGAAGTGCATCGGGAAGAAGGTGACGTTGAAGAAGATCATCGACAGCCAGAAGTGCCACTTTCCGACCATCTCGTCGTACATGTGGCCGGTCCACTTCGGGATCCAGAAATAGACGCCGGCGAACAGGGCGAACAGCGATCCGGCGACCAGCACGTAATGGAAATGCGCGACCACGTAGTAGGTGTCCTGCAGCTGGATGTCCACCGGCGTGATCGCCAGCACCAGCCCGGTGAAGCCGCCCATCGAGAATACGAAGATGAAGCCGCAGGCGAACAGCATCGGCGTCTCGAAGCTCAGCGAGCCCTTCCACATGGTCGCGATCCAGTTGAACACCTTCACGCCGGTCGGCACCGCGATCAGCATGGTCGCGTACATGAAGAAGAGCTGCGCCACCGCGGGCATGCCGACCGTGAACATGTGGTGCGCCCACACGATGAACGACAGGATCGCGATCGAGGAGGTCGCGTAGACCATGGAGGAATAGCCGAACAGGGGCTTCCTCGCGAACGTCGGCACGACCTGGGAGACGATGCCGAAGCCCGGCAGGATCATGATGTAGACCTCGGGGTGGCCGAAAAACCAGAAGATGTGCTGGAACATCACCGGGTCGCCGCCGCCGGCCGCGTTGAAGAAATGGGTGCCGAAATGGCGGTCGGTGAGCAGCATGGTGACCGCGCCCGCGAGCACCGGCATCACCGCGATCAGCAGGTACGCGGTGATGAGCCAGGTCCACACGAACAGCGGCATCTTCATCAGCGTCATCCCCGGCGCGCGCATGTTGAGGATGGTGGTGATGATGTTGATCGAGCCCATGATCGAGGACGCGCCCATGATGTGCAGCGCGAAGATCGCGAGGTCCATGCCCGGGCCCATCTGCGTCGACAGCGGCGCATAGATGGTCCAGCCCGCCGCGGTGGCCCCGCCCGGCACGAAGAAGGAGCCGACCAGCAGGATCCCCCCGACCGGCAGCAGCCAGAAGCTCCAGTTGTTCATGCGTGCGAACGCCATGTCGGGGGCGCCGATCATCATCGGCACCTGCCAGTTGGCGAAGCCGACGAACGCCGGCATGATCGCGCCGAACACCATGATCAGCCCGTGCATGGTGGTGAGCTGGTTGAAGAACTCGGGCCGCCAGAATTGCATGCCGGGCTCGAACAGCTCGAGGCGCAGCATCAGCGCGAGCAGCCCGCCGACGAAGAACATGCTCAGGCTGAACAGCAGGTAGAGCGTGCCGATGTCCTTGTGATTGGTGGTGGTGATCCAGCGCATGATCCCGTAGGGATGATGAGCGTGATCGCCGTGACCGTGGTGCGCGTGTGCAGCTTCCATAAACGTTCTCCTGATGCTCCTGATGCCTGTGATTGCCGCCTATTTGCGCGCGGTCTTGACCTCGGCCGGGGTCACCATATCCCCGGTCTTGTTCGCCCAGTTATTGCGGGTGAAGGTGATGACCGCCGCGATATCGGCGTCCGAGAGCTGCTTGCCGAAAGCCGCCATCAAGGTCGGCTTGCCGTCCTTCACCACACCGTTCAGCACGGTGTTGATCTGCGCCTCTTTCGGGCCTGTCACGACCTTGGAACCCGACAGCGCAGGGAACGTGCCCGGCACACCCATGCCGGTCAACTGGTGACAGGCGACGCAATTGCCGGCGTAGATCTTCCCGCCCTGGGCCTTCAGTTCTTCGAGCGTCCATTGCTTGCCGGGGTCGGGCGCGGCCGCGGCTATTTTCTTCTTCTGCTCGGTGACCCACGACGCATACTTCTCGGGGGCGACCACCTCCACGACGATCGGCATGAAGCCGTGGTCCTTGCCGCAGAGCTCGGCGCACTGGCCGCGATAGGTGCCTTCCTTGTCCGCCTTGAACCAGGTGTCGCGCACGAAGCCGGGGATGGCATCCTGCTTGATTCCAAGCTGCGGCACCCACCAGGCGTGGATGACGTCGTTGGCGGTGATGATGACACGCACCTTCTTGCCGACCGGGACCACCACCGGGTTGTCCACCTCGATCAGGTAGTGCTCGTTCTTCTTCGTGCCCTTGCGCTCGTAATCGTCAATCTGCTCGCGCGGGGTGGAAAGCGTGCTGTAGAAGCTGATGCCCTCCTGCAGGTAGTCGTAGCCCCATTTCCACTGATAGCCGGTCGCCTTGATGGTGATGTCGGCGCTGGAGGTGTCCTTCATCGAGATGATGGTCTTGGTCGCGGGCAGCGCCATGAAAATGAGGATGATGAACGGGACGATGGTCCAGGCGATCTCAACGCCCACATGCTCGTGAAATTGCGCCGCCTTGTGCCCGGCCGACTTGCGGTGCATGACGATGGCGTAAGTCATGAAACCGAACACCACGACGAAGATGCCGACGATGATCCACATGATCAGCGAGTGCAGGTCGTAGATCTCGCGCGCGATGATGGACTGCGGTTCCTGCAGGTTGTAGCGGTTGGCCAGCGCCGTTCCCGCCGCGAGCCACGCCACCAAGGCCGCAAACGATCGTAACCCCTTGCTGATCATGCTTCCCTCACCTATGAGACAGATGCGTTGTTATGGCTGCGGTCCGGGCGGCTCTCAGTGCGCCGCCGCCCCGCGCAGCTGACGTCCGAGCTCGCGCGCGAGCGCAAGCCGCTGCTCGTCGCTCAGGTGGCGGCCGATCTCCACCTCGCGCCCGTGGGAACGCAGCGCGAGCCGGCCGCCGTCAGGGCTCACCGCCAATTGCGCCCAGCAGCGGTTGAATTCGTGGCTTTGCGCGCGCCCGGCCTCGTAGAGCTCCACTGTCACCTTGTCGCCGGCTATCGCGATGCGCTCGCAGTCCGCGGCGTGCCGGTCGATGGTGCGGAAGGCCCAATAGAGCACCAGCATCTCGAGCCCGGTGAACGGCAGGATCAGCCACGCGCCGAGCGCCGCGAACGCGCAGGCGATTCCGACCGATACCACGAAAAGGAAGGCAAAAACCAGAAGCCTGCCGGTGGAACTGAGCGAGTTGTTGCGCCGGGCGACCCGTTCAAACTCGGCCGCGTGTGCCATTTCGCTGCAATCCATTTCTGCGGTCATTGTTCGCTAGCACCAGGAGTTTGCCGGATATTGTTCCGACAAGCTCCTAACGCAAAACCGCCTGCCATCAAACATGCAAATCGATTGTAGAAACATGGGTTCGGCACCGCTCCGGTCTGCAACGGCGGCCAAGAGAGGGGGCATTTGATTCAGCCTCAATCCAAATCTCCAGGCGGTTTTGCATTTAGCAGCCTGTCGTGCTCGATCTCGGCAGGCTGCTCCGTCGAGCGTGTGGACTTTATCACAGGCCCCCTAACCAGGCAACCAACTGACCGGGCAAAAACCTCAACGTACGCCGCAAGTTAGCGCGGGCGCATCATCCCAGTTTTCCGACGTCCAAAACCACCGCGATGGCACGGAGATCGGGCTCCGGCGCAAACGAAATGCGCGCGATCAACGGCGCGCTCAAGCGCTCTTCAAGCGCGCGCGCGTTCTCGTCCGCGGCGGCCATCTGCGGGTCGACGTGATTGGCGACCCAGCCGGCGAGCTTGAGACCGCGCGCAGAGATCGCCGCCGCCGTCAGCAACGCGTGGTTGAGGCAGCCGAGCCTCATGCCCACCACCAGCACCACGGGCAGCGCCAGCCGCGCGGCGAGTTGCGCGGCGTCGGCGCCGGGGCCGAGCGGAACCTGGAAGCCGCCCACGCCCTCCACCACCACCACCTGCGCGCGCGCGGCGAGCGCGCGGAAGCTGTGCTCGATGCGATCGAGCTCGACCGTGACGCCCGCCTGCCGCGCGGCGATATGCGGCGCGATCGGCGGCGCAAAGCAGTAGGGATTGACTTCCCCGCGCGGGGCGGCGACGTTGCCGGCCGCGACCAGCCGCAGGACATCGTCGTTGACGAGGCCGTCCACGCCCGGCTCGGCGCCGCACGCGACGGGTTTCATCCCGACCGCCTTCAGGCCGCGCGCGGCAAATGCCATGAGCAGCGCGCAGGCGACGAGGGTCTTGCCGACGCCAGTGTCCGTTCCGGTCACGAAGTAGCCGCGACCGCCCGGCCGCGGTAGTGTTGAGTGTTGAGTGTTGAGTGTTGAGTTCACGGTCACAACCGGGGTTTCAACTCAAAATTCATCACTCAAAACTCAACACTCACCGGCTTCCCCGCGACGGCATGTAGACCTTCACGGGTTTCACGCCCGGGGAAAGCCGGGGTTTCCAGGCGTGGCCGTAAACCACCTCGAACGTGGCGGGGAGCCTGCCGTCGCGGCGGAACGCTTCGTAGTTGCGCTCCATCCCCGCGAGCCGCTCCTTGCCGGCGAGCCCGGCGGGGCGGCCGCGCGTCATGTTGCGCGCGCCGATGGCCTTCAAGTCGCGCATCAATTCGCGCGTGCCGGCGTAGGTCAGCGTCACGACCTCCATGTCCATCACCGGGTCGGCGAAGCCGCTGGCGACCAGCAGGTCGCCCACGTCGTGCATGTCGATGAAGCGGTGCACGTGGGTATGCCGGTCCACGCCCTGGAACGCCGCGCGCAGTTCCTTCAGCGTGTCCGGCCCGAAGCTGCTGAAGAGGAGCAGCCCGCCGGGCGCGAGCACGCGGTGCATCTCGGCGAAAGCGCGCTGGGGCTCGACGATCCACTGCAGCGCGAGGTTCGACCACACCAGCCCGGCGCTGCCGGATGCGAGCGGCAGCCGCTCGATGTCGCCGCAGACCGCGGCGAGCCGCGCGCCGCGCCCGTCGAGCAGCCCCTTCCACCACGGCCGCCGCGCGCGCGCGCGCCGCGCCATGGCGAGCGCGAGGTCGAGCGCTACCGCGCGCGCGCGCGGGTAGCGCGCGAGCAGCCCGGTCAGCGCGTTGCCGGTGCCGCTGCCGGCGTCGAGGATCAGCGCCGGGTCAACCTTGATGTAGTCCAGCCGCGCGAGCATGCGCCGGCAGACTTCGTTCTGCAGCACCGCCGCCGCGTCGTAGGTCGCCGCGGCCTGCTCGAACGAGCGCCGCGCGAGCCGCTTGTCCAGCGCGAACGGGTCATTCATCGAAAAACCCCCGCAGCACGCGCGCGACCCGCCCGGGCTGCGACAGGAACGGCGCGTGCGCGCAGGCCCGCAGGAGCCGAAAACGCGCATCGTACAGCGCCGCGGCAAGCCGGCGCCCCGCCGCGGGCGGCACGATGCGATCGCGCGCGCCGTGCAATACCAGCGCCGGCTGTCTCACCCTGCCCAGCTCGCGCCGCAAATCGGCGCTCGACAGAACAGCGAGGCCCGCCGCGAGCACGGCATCGGGCACGCCGCACCCGCTCGATTGCTGCAACACGCCGGTGAATCGTCGGGCACGCGCGTCGCCCTTCGCCTGCGCCGCGACGAATCGCGCCAGCATGCCGGCGCGGTCGGCGGCGAGCGAGCGCCCGAATTCGTGCAGCACGGCCGGATCCGTCGCGCACGGCCAGCCGGGCCGGCGCGTAAAGCACGGGGTCGTCGCTATCAGCGCCAGCCGCCGCACCTGGTGGGGCGCGCGCCGCGCCCACGCCAGTGCGACCTCGCCGCCGAGCGACCAGCCGACCACGTGGCAGCGCCGCGGCGCGGCGCGCGCCACGGCATCGGCCAGCGTCTCCAGCGTGTACGGGACGCAGGCCGGGGCCGCGCCGTAGCCCGGCAGATCGGGAACATGCACGCGAAAATGCGGCGCCAGCCGGTCCGCCAGCTCCGCCCAGACGGCGGCGGAAAAAAACCAGCCGTGCAGAAAAACGATGTCCCTGACATCGTTTTTCTGTATCGGCTTCCGAATCGCTCGTTCGGTTTTCAATATCCTCTGTTCCGCGTCCACGGACACGACCACACAAGTAATGCAGCCATCGAACTAATCCGGCACGCTGGATCCCGTTCGCGGAACAGCGCGCTCGATCTCGTTCAGGGAACGTGCTAACCGCTCAACATCATGGACCGAGTGGGAAGCGGATAACGATATCCTTAAGCGCGCCGTTCCCGGGGGCACGGTCGGCGGCCGTATCGCCGGCACCAGCAGGCCGTCGCGCGCGAGCGCGCGCGACACCGCCACGGCTTCCTCGTTGGCGCCGATCACCAGCGGCTGGATCGCGGTCGTGGACGGCATCAGGCGCCAGCGTCTTGATATAACTATTTGATTTAAAACGATAATTAATTTAGAGAGTCCATCGCGGCGCCAGTCTTCACGCTCGATCAGATCGAGGCTTTTTAGCAGCGCATGCGCGAGCAGCGGCGGTGTGGCCGTGGTGTAGATATAGGAGCGCGCGCGCGCGAGCAGCCATTCGATGACCTCCTCCTGCGCCGCGACGAAAGCGCCGAACACGCCGGCGGCCTTGCCGAGCGTGGCCATGTAGATCACGCGCGGCGAGCGCGCGGCGAAGTGCGCGAGCACGCCCCGCCCCGCGCGCCCCAGCACGCCGAAGCCGTGCGCGTCGTCCACCAGCAGCCAGGCATCGTGGCGCTCGCACAGGGCGATCAACCCGGGCACCGGCGCGATGTCGCCGTCCATGCTGAACACGGCGTCGGTGACGACGAGCTTGCGGCGCGCCCTGGATGCGGAGAGCAGCCGTTCGAGCGCCGCAAGATCGAGGTGCGGATAGCGCTTGAATTCCGCGCGCGATAACAGCGCGGCGTCGTTCAACGAAGCGTGGTTCAGCCGGTCCGCGAACACGGCGTCGCCGCGCCCGACGAGCGCGGTGACGACGCCGATATTCGCCAGGTAGCCGGCGGAGAACAACAGCGCGCGCGGCAAACCGACGAATGCCGCCAGCCGCTCTTCCAACTCGTGGTGGGCAGCCGAATGCCCGAGCACCAGATGGGACGCGCCCGCGCCGACGCCGTAGCGCGCCGCGCCTGCGCGCGCCGCTTCGATCAGCTCCGGGTGCGCGGCAAGACCGAGGTAGTCGTTGCTGCAGAACGCGACGTAGTCGCGGCCGTCCACCGTGACGCGCGCGCCCTGCGGGCTCTCCAGCAAACGCCTGCGGCGTTCCAGGCCGGCGGCCTTTAGTTCCTTCAGATCCGCCGCAAGCGTTTGCTGGAGTGATGAGTGTTTAGTGTTGAGTGTTGAGTTGGTCACTTCGAACGTCCAGTAGTTTTGACGATCGCAGTGAGAATTCGAATCAGCTCCTCCACGTCATTAAGTTCCTCATGGACGTCCATACCAGCGATTCCGGATTTGTCGATCAGGCGGAGCCAATACTTGGATTCTCGGGCCTCCTTTGAGGCGATGGCCATCTTGGAAAGGAAGTCTTTGCGGCTCTGTCCTGCCTGGGCTTCTTCCACGTTGGATCCGACACTTGTTCCGGCCCTTACCAGTTGATCTGAAATTACATACTCGTGCTGTTGTCGAAGCGTGGTCGCAATCCGGATGACTTTCAGAGCGAACTCGAAGCTCTTTGTGCGAATTGGGCTGTCGGTCATGCCGGAAACCACTCAAAACTAAAAACTCAACACTCAACACTGAAGCGGATGGAGTCCAAGCTTCGCGAACAGGGCTCGATCCGCTTCGACGTCGGGATTGCCGGTGGTGAGCAGCTTCTCGCCGTAGAAGATCGAGTTGGCGCCGGCGAAGAAACACAGCGCCTGGACCGCTTCCGCCATCTCCTGGCGGCCGGCGGACAACCGCACCATCGCTTTCGGCATGGTGATGCGCGCGCAGGCGATGGTGCGCACGAACTCGAGAGGGTCGAGCGGCTCCGTGCCGTTCAACGGCGTCCCCGGCACCTGCACCAGGTTGTTGATCGGCACCGATTCCGGGTACGGGTCCATGGCTGCGAGCTGCGCGATCAAGGCCGCGCGCGAGCGGCGCGATTCGCCCATGCCGACGATACCGCCGCAGCAGACGTGGATCCCGGCCCGGCGCACGCGCTCGAGCGTCTCCAGCCGGTCGTCCTGCGTACGTGTCGTGATGATCGCACCGTAGAAATCGGACGAGGTGTCGATGTTGTGGTTGTAGTAGTCGAGGCCGGCGTCCTTGAGCTGCTCTGCCTGCCCTTCCCTGAGCAAGCCCAGCGTGGCGCAACTCTCGAGGCCTTCCGCGCGCACCGCTTTCACCATCTCGATCACCTGGTCGAGGTCGCGCTGCTTCGGGCCGCGCCACGCCGCGCCCATGCAGAAGCGCGTCGCGCCGTTCGCTTTCGCGAGCCGCGCCGCAACCGCCACCTGTTCGACCGGCATCAGCGCCTCGCTGGCAACGCCGGTGTGGTAGCGCGCGGCTTGCGGGCAGTAGCCGCAGTCCTCCGGGCAGCCGCCGGTCTTCACCGAGAGCAGCGTGGAGAGCTGCACCGCGTTGGGGTCGAAATGCGCCCGGTGCACGCCGTGCGCGCGGTGGATGAGATCGTTGAACGCCAGCTCGAACAGGGCTTCGACCTGGCGCGCGGGCCAGCCCGGCTCCGCGGCGGGCGCATTGTCGGCGACAACGGCGCGAGATTCGTTAAGGGTAGGTGTATCCATGCGGTTTACCGATGGGATCAGGAAAAAATCAGCGTTTTGAATCACTTGTATCATCGGGCTGGACACGCCTCTTGTCAAATTTTGGTCCGGGATTACTAAACAACTGCCTAAGCGCTGCGCGCGCGCTGCTGCCGCAATCGTGCCAGTTGTGTGGGGCCGACAGCGAAACGGGGCCGTTGTGCGCGCCGTGCGCAGCGGATTTGCCGTGGCTGCCGCCAGGGCGCTGCTCGGTGTGCGCGGTTCCGCTCGCGAGCGGCACGGTATGCGGCGCCTGCCTCGACCGCCCGCCGCGCTTCGACCGGGTGGAGGCGGTCTTCGCCTACCGCTACCCGGTGGACGCGCTGGTCCACGCTTACAAGTACGGCGGCAGGCTGGCGCTGGCGAGGCCGCTCGGAGAGGCGTTGGCGCAGCGCGTTGCGCGCGATGTGGACGTGATCGTCCCGATGCCGCTGGCGCGCGGGCGGCTGGCGGAGCGCGGCTTCAACCAGGCGCTCGAGATCGCACGGGTGATCGCGGCCGGCACCGGCATCCGGCTCCTCCCGGGCGCCTGCCGCAAGGTGGCCGATACGCCTCCTCAGGCGGTGCTGCCGTGGAAAGAGCGCGCGAAGAACGTGCGCCGCGCTTTCGTGTGCGATGCCGACCTCGAAGGCAGGCGGGTCGCGGTGGTGGACGACGTGCTCACGACCGGCGCGACGTTGAACGAGCTCGCGCGCGTCATGCGCAAGGCAGGCGCGGTGGAAATTCGCGGGTGGGTGGTGGCGCGAACGCTGCCGCGCTGAGTTGTCAGGCGTCAGTTGTCAGTTGTCAGTTGTCAGGCGTCAGTTGTCAGGCGCTCGTAGCTGTCACGAACACCCGGTCTCTGCTTGACGCTGGCGGCTGACTGCTGGCGGCTGGCGGCTTACTGCAATTGCTTCAGGCGCTGGTCGGCGAAGGCCGAGAGTTCGGGACTCAAGTTGTTGGCGGCGCGGGCGCGGCGGTAGGCATCCTGCGCGTCGGCGGCGCGGTTGGCCGCCTGCAGCGAGATGCCGAGTCCAAGCCACCATACGCCGGAAGCGGGCTTTGCCCGCAAAGCAGCCTGGAACTGCTCGATCGCCTCTTCGTGGCGGCCTTGCCGCTGGAGCAGCGCCGCGAGGAACGCGACATAGTCGGCGTTGCCCTGGGCGTAGTCGAGCCCCTTTCTCAGGGTGGCCGCCGCCTGGGCGGCATCGCCGCGATCCACTTGCAGGCGCGCGAGCGCCATGGCGAAACCGGTTTGCGCGGGCGCTTGCGCCAGCCCTTCCTGGAGCACCCGCTCGGCTTCGCCGAGCTTCTTCGCTTCCACCAGCAGTCCCACCAGCGCCTGGCGCGCGCCGTGATATCCGGGATACAGGTTCAACGCCGCCTCGAACCCTTCCTGGGCCTCGGCGAGCCGCCCTTGATGCAACAAGGCGACCGCCTTGCGGTACTCGTTCTCCGCGAGATCGCGCGAAGTGGGCTGACGCACCTGTTTCTGGATCTCGGGCTGTGCGCCCGCCGCGGGCCTTGCCGTCGCCACGACGGGGGCCTTGGCCGGCCCGGCACGCTCCGGCCGCGCGCTCGCCTGGGCTGCCGGTTCGCTGCCGCCTGCCGCGGAATCCGCGTCAGCGCGCCCAATCACCCGCGACGCCGGCAGCGGCGCGGGAACGCTTCGCTTGCCTGTCGTCGCCTGCGCGTCGCCCGGTGGCGCGGTCTCGGCGGGCGGGTTGGAAAGCTCGAAGCTGAAGCGGAAGGCCGGGGACGGTCTGTCGCCGCGATCTTCCTCGGGTTTCACGTCGGCCGTCACGCCCGCGGAGGCAATGACCACTTTTTCGATCGCAACCTCCGCGCCGGTGCGCGGCAGCGGACTCGACCGCGTCGCGCTCGACCCCGCGAGCAGCACCCAGGCGGCAGCGGCCACGACGACGACGGCGATACCGCCCGCAACCCACCCCCAAGGCATCGCGGCGCGGCTGTCATCGGGCAGCGCCCGCACGTGGTTGGGCACCGTGCCGCGCTCGGCGGGGCTGGCGCGCCGTTTCTCGAGATCGAGCAGGACCTGGTTGATGACGCTCATGACAGCATCACCCAGCCCAGGCTGCCGACCGACAGGAGCAGCATGGCGAAGCCCAGCCACCACCACGGCCGCCGCGGATGGGCGGCTGCGGGCGTGTCCGCCGCCGCCTGGCGCACGTGCAGCGGCAGCACCTGCTGCGACCCTTCGCCGTAAGCCAGCATCATCGCCTTGTGCGCGATGATGTTGACGAGACGCGGCACGCCGTCGCTCCAGCGGTGCACCAGGCGCGCCGCCGGACGGGTGAACAGGCGGTTGCCGCGGTAGCCCGCCACGCGCAGCCGGTGGGCGATGTACTGCTCGACTTCGTCGCGCCCCAGCGCCGTCAACCGGTACTGGAACGTGATGCGCTGCCGCAACTGCCGCACCGATTCGCCCTCGAGTTTCTGGTCGAGCTCGGGCTGGCCGAACAGCACCACCTGGATCAACTTGCGTTTCTCGGTCTCGAGATTGGTGAGCAGCCGCAGCGCCTCCAGCGTCTCGATCGGCATCGCCTGCGCCTCGTCGAGGCACAGCACCACGGTCTTGCCCTGGCGCGCGAAATTGAGCAACCCGCGCGTCAGCTCCTTCAGCAACTGGTGCTGGTCGGCGTCCTTCGGCAGCGCCACGCGCAGCTCCTCGGCAAGCGCGAACAGCAGCGTGCGCGGCTCGAGGTACGGGTTGGGAATGTAGGCCGAGACGTGGTTCGGGTCGATGGTCGCGAGGAACCTGCGGCACAGCAGCGTCTTGCCGGTGCCGACCTCGCCGGTGATCTTGATGAAACCCTCGCCGTTCTTGACCGCGACCAGCAGCGTGTTGAGCGCTTCCTGGTGGGTGTTGCAGGCGTAGGCGAAGTTCGTGTCGGGCGTGATCCCGAACGGCATCTCGCGGAGCCCGAAGTGGTTGCGGTACATGGTCATGACCGGTTGCGCCCTCTCATTGCGCCGGCTGCTGGGATGGCCGCG
>Ga0326597_10002806_pt1 | contig 25797 bp, 30 predicted proteins | sample RVTome_12_FD_203789 | JGI IMG/M metagenome (GOLD analysis project Ga0326597, IMG submission 203789) | Soil microbial communities from uranium-contaminated site in the Upper Colorado River Basin, Wyoming, United States - RVT100D185 | ecosystem: Environmental > Terrestrial > Soil > Contaminated >... | reverse complement strand
GATCTACTAATTAGCGTCGCGCAGCGGAGCGGGTACCTCTGACGGCGCGGCGCTTCGCCGCGCGCCGGCGATCAAGCGCTCCCCTCCTCTAAGGCATCCACGCGCTTGCACATCCAGCCGCCAACGTAGAGCGTCACGGCCAGCACGATCAGCGAGCCGATGCGCACCAGCGGGGCGGCGTTGTCGAGGTCGAATAGCAGCACCTTGACGACCGAGGCGCCGAAGATCAACAGCGAGGACTTGCCCAGCGTGCGGTCCTGCGCCTTGAACGCCAACGTCAAGCACGCCAGCGCACAAAACCCCACGCGAGCGATACGGCTAGGCGGCCGTCGAACAGTTGCACCGCCGCGCCAAGTGTCGCCACGTGTCCCGAAACGAGCGCCGGCAATGAGAACGCATCCAGCATCGGGTTTTGGCGAGTCAGGTAGAAGGCCACATAGAGCAGGAAAGCCCACACGTAGAATGTCGTATCGTTACCCGACGATACGACGTCGAAATCCCACTCGGCCGCCAAGGGCGCGATGAACGTCGCCAGTGTCGCGAGCATCGCTAGTCCGGAGAACACCGGAAACAGCAGCAATGAGCGGTTCTCGCTGACCAATGCTGCGGAGGCCGTAATCAGCGACCAGCTACGGCCGAAACGGTCGAACATGGCGGCTCCCGGCTGTGCGGATCGCACGAATTATCGCGTTTCCGGCCGGAACGAGTGCAGGTACCAAATCGACATTTTCAAGTGTGCGCATGGTGACAACTTGACTCGCCCGCAGGGCGGTAGCAGGCTGTATCAGGCCCTCAAACAAGAAGAGCCGCGTGGATTCAACGAGACGCACGTTGCTGGCGACGGGCGCCGCGGCAGCGGCGGTGGCTGCGACGCGGCGTGCATTCGCCCAACGACGGAATGGGCAAGGAGAGGCGGCCATGTCGTTCTACGATAGAGGTGAGGTTCGTATCCACTACGAAGACACCGGCTCCGGCTATCCCCTGCTGCTGATCGCGGGCGGTGGCCTGAATTCGGTGATGTCCTACTTCGGCGACAGAGCGCCGTTCAATGCCATCGAGGAATTCAAGAGCGAGTACCGTTGCATCACGATGGACCTGCGCAATGCCATCGGCGGCCAATCCACCGGCCCGCTCGAGATCGACCGGCCCTGGGACGCGCACACGGACGACCAGCTCGGCCTGATGGATCATCTCGGAATTAACGAGTTCATGGTGATGGGCTTTTGCATCGGCGGGCCCTTCATCTGGAACCTCTTAGAGCGGGCGTCGGAGCGGATCCCCGCGGCCGTGCTGGCGCAGCCCAGCGGCTTTCGTCCGGAGATCCCCGACCTCTTCTACCAAAACAACATCACCGGCTGGGGCCCGGACCTCATCGCCCGTCGGCCCGAGATTACGATGGCGATGATCGAGGCCTATCTGCACAACATGTACCGCGCGAACGCGGATTTCGTGTTCACGGTCACGCGCGACTTCGTGCGCGCTTGCCAAACACCCATCTTGGTCCTGCCGGATGACATTCCGGCCCACCCGTATGAAGTCGCGATGGAGACGGTGCTGCTCGCACCGAACTCCGAAGTCAGCCTGTTCCCTTGGAAAGAACCGCCAGAGCGTATTCCGTTGGCCGTGCGCCAGATTCGTTCTTTTCTGAAGGCGCACCGGCCTGTCAACAGCGCTTAGAACGCCGCCTCCGCGTCGCCCAGCGCTGCATGAACGTCAATTCGGAACGACGGCGACGGCTTCCACCTCCAAAATAAAACGCGGGTCCGTCGCGAGCCTGACGATCTCCACCGTCGTGCTTGCCGGGCGGTGGTCGGGGCCCCAGTAGCGATTCATCACGCTATTGATCGCGTCCTGGTTGGCCGCTACGTCGCGAACGAATCGCGTTACCTGGATGATATCGGTAAGCTGCCCGCCCGCGGCTTCGACCATCGTCTTTAAGTTCTCCATGACGCTGACGGTTTGGGCCTCGGCGCTGAAATCGAGGTGATCGAACTCTGCCGGGACATGTGGATGGCTGTGCGGCGTCGGCGCGCCCGTGGTACCGGACAGGAATACGATGCTGCCGGAGCGCACTTTGATTGCCGACGTAAACGGCATATTAGCGCCCGCGCCCGGCTCGGTGCCGGGCAAATGGATGTACTCAAACGGCTGGTTCGCGCCTCCACAGCCCGCAATGGTGACCAAGGCGACTGCCATAAAGAGATGGAGGCGACTGCTCCTAAATCGCGTATATAGATGCATGGTAAATACCCCCCTCCGGATCGTGAGTTCTGCCTAGCTTAGCCCATTAACAAGTTGCTTCGCGGCCAAGCACGGTCTTTGTATTCAGAATACGCGCTCTGGGACCGGCCGGCGGCCAGCCGCAGCAGCTCTCCCGGCATTCTAGGCGTCAATGCCGCCGCGCCGCTGGTGCAAATTGGCTTCCGCCGCAGTATATTGCTGGGGACTGGTCGACTGACCCTCGTTACTTGGCGAACGGGATCCAACGATGGAAGCACACCGTAGACAGCCATGACTCAGAGCTTCAGCGCCGCAGCCGCTTCTGCTGCCGCACTCTTGGCCCTGATCAGCTACCGGGTCGACATCAGCGCGCAACCCGTATCCGAACTCGAAGTGACCGCCGACGGCCTGCACCGCGTGGATCCGTCGGTCTTGCCCACCGCCTGGGTGCGACCCGAAGCCGACTTCACTCAGTACACCCACGCCTTCGTCATGCCGACCATTGTCCTATTCCGGGACTTGCCGGCGCCATCGCATAGCTCCTGGGCCGACTCGGCGCGCACGACATTTCCTGTCTCCGAAGCGATGCAGCAGCGCCTGCGGGAAACGTTTGGCGAATCGTTTCATCAAGCCATGGGGGTATCGCACGATTACGAAATTTCCGACAGGCTCGGGCGACACGTCGTGCTAGTTCAAGGCTATGTCACGGACGTCGCGACCGGGCTGCCACTGGAACTGGCAGGCACGAATGTCAACACCATCCGCTGGGTCTGGGAGGGTAATCTGGTTCTCGAGCTACGCGACTCGATGAGCGACGACGTCTTAGTGCGGATACTCAACCGTCAGCGGGTTGAAGGGCCCGTAGAGGCCGATCGGGTCTGGTCGCTGGCGCCGCAAGTGACGCGCCACTGGTCAAAATCGATGCTTGACGAGCTCTCGGTATTGACCGATTTCTATCCGAGCCGCCTGCAGCGAATGCACGAGCGCGCGCAGCGTGCGCAGATCGAGCAGCCTTGAAGATCAACATCGATCTTCGCGGACTACGGCGTAGGAACAAGGAATAACAAGACTGGGCCGTGACGGCCCTCGTCGGCGAAGTTATTTTTTTTTAAGTAGGGTCTTAGCTAATTTCAACGCGAAGTCCCTGCGGTCGCCAGTGGTAAATTCAGCGATTCTGCCAAGTTTCCGGTGACTGACCGTCACGAGAACCGGGCCATTGCCGACCGCCCACCAGGTAAAGCGCTCGTCCCCCACCGTCAACTCCTCGCTCAGCACTTGAGTGCGGGAATTATCCGGCACCACGGGTTCCCAAGGCGTCACGGTCTCCGCAGCGCTGCGAATATCGTCGCCAAAGAAATCCGTGTCATTGGAACCTGGCACGGCTTTTTTCGATATGTCCGAAGATTTCTGCATGGTCTGGCCCGCACTAAGGTCGGCCCCGTCATTAGGGCAGAGAACCGACGGTCAATCGACGACGCGAGTCACATTCGCGACGATTGAATCTGCCGTTTTAGGCCGCGGCGCGGCCGATTCCGGCGCTCTCCGGGCGGTAATTGGAGTGATATAGTCGCCTGGTTCGATTGGAGCACGGTTCCCGGCCCGCGGAGGATCTATGCGTCACCTGACACCCTGGCTGCTCGTCGCAGGACTACTGGCGACACCCAACGCCGCTGTCGCACAGAACCGAGGCAGTCTCGATATCTTCGTTCTGGATACCGAAGGCGGCGAAGCTGTGCTTTATATCGCGCCGACAGGCGAAGCGATGCTGTTCGACACCGGTCGCGCGGAGAATTTCGACCGCATTCTCGCGTTGATCGAGCAGGAGAATGTCCAAGTCCTCGACTACGTGATCGTGTCACACTACCACGGCGATCATGTGGGCAGTGCCGCGAGTCTGCCGCAACTCCCGGTGCGCAATATCCGCCAGTTCCTCGATCACGGTCCGTACACCACCGAACTGCAGCCGAACCAGCGCGCGCCTTTCGAGCGCTATCTGGCGTTGCGCAATATTGCCAAAGCGCGGCGGGCCGAGCCGGGCGAAAAGCTTTCCTTCGGAGCCGTCGAGGTCTTCATCGTTGCCTCATCGGGCGAGAGGATCAGCGAACCGTTACCCGGTGCCGGCCGGCCGAATCCCCTGTGCCGAAACCACGCGCCGAAAGTCGATCTACGCGCGGTGGAGAACGACGAAGCCGTTTCCGTCGTCGTCCGCTACGGCAATTTCAGTTTTCTCGAACTCAGCGACATGATCTGGAACCACGAGCAGCGGGTCGTATGCCCCAACAATCTGCTTGGCACGGTCGATGTCTACCACACCTCGGGGCACGGCGCGCAATGGGGATCCAATCCGGTGATGGTGCATGCCGTGCGGCCACGGGTGGCCGTGATGAATAATGCGGCAGTCAAAGGCGGGCATGCCGACACGTTCGCCACGCTGCGCAGCTCGCCGGGATTGGAGGACATTTGGCAAGCGCATTTCTCGACCGAATTCGCCGCGGCCGAGGACAATTCACCGGCGGACTTCATCGCCAACCTGGATGGGAGTCCCGGTCACGTCGGCCACTACATCAAGTTCTCCGCACGCGACGATGGCAGCTTCACGGTGACCAACAGTCGCAACGGCTTTATGAAGGAATATCCGCCAGCCGCATCGCGACGCTGACCTGGGGACCCGTCCCGCTACGGGAACCCGATCAATCTTCCAGCCAGCGCAATGGTCGCCCAAAGCGACAACGAAATAGCGCCAACGAGCTTGCGCTTAAACGCAATTACCGCCCCGTCGGCTGCGAGGAGAACGCGGCGGCGGACCGAAAACGTAAAGGCCAGCGCGAGCAATACGGCCCCGACTTTGATCCAGAAAGCCGTGAGGTAGTAATACTTCGTCGCGAAGCACATGAATAACAACAGGCCGGTCGGAACCATGACGCACAGGCTTGCGACCAACCAAGGCTGCGCGTCGCGGCCGACGTCGGCAACCGGCGGACGCGTGAGACCTAAGCCTAGGAGCCTGAGGTCGACGACGAGTACCGCACCGCCCAGCATTGCAAGCCCGAGCAGATGCACGCTTGCAATTGCGGGAAAAAGCCACGCAGAGCTGCGCATCGCGACGAGCGGCGAGGAATATTGCAGCCAATCGAATACCGCCAGTAGCGACATCAGAACCAGTACTGCTGATACGGGATCATGCGCCCGGCGGTGATGATGGCGGCCCACAGAATCAGGCCCACGCCGCCTGCGACTCTAGCGGCTGGCGGCGGGCGGCGATCGAACTCCCACTCGCCGATGCGCCGGTATGCGGTCTGGTGAAATATCCAGACGTTCAAACCGGCACAAATGAGCAGCACGAGCTTGGCGCGAAAAAATAGATTGCCGTAGCGCTCCAGCGGGGCCGCGTAAAAGAGCAACGATCCCGACAGGATCATCACGGTCAGACCACCAACCGCCCACGGCACGAGCCGCCCGACGAGGTCGGCGGCAGGAATTCGGCGCATCGCCAAGCCGAGCAAGCGCAGATCAATGATCGCGGCCATCCCGGCAAACACGCAAATCGTCATGACGTGCACGGTTAGCACGCCGAGGAATAGATAGCGGGACTCGTGGAGCGCAACGCTGCCCGGGGTCGCCGTGAGCCATTCAAAGAAACTAGTAACAGACATGCTGGGAGGGACGGGATCGCTCACGCTCCCGAGGCGCGGGCCGGATCGGTCGAGCTCTACTCGCCCGCAGTGCGCGGCGGGTTGCCGTCGGCGCCCGGCGCCGAACCGCCCAAGAAAACCTTACGGCCGTCGAGATGCTCGAAGAACACTCCGACCCCCTTGTTCTCGCCGCTCTTGGCCTGATAGGCGAACACGCGAATCTCGGTGCCGACCGGCAACGTGTTCTTGTTCACGCCGTTTCTGAACAGATTGACCGGCGGACCGCCTTCGAGCCCCCAATTGGAGACTGTGCCATCCGCATTCGTCACATCCATCCAGATCCATGAGTGCGGGTTGACGAGTTCGACCTTCGTGACGACGCCTTGCAGGTTCAGCGGCTTGCTCTCGTCGAATGCCGCCGCGAACGAGTGATGAGCGACCGCTACCGCAGAAAGCAGCAGCGCAGTCGCGGCGGCGGCGGCGGTGCAGACTAATGGGCTTGCTCTCGACATGGGTTCTCCCCCGCTGTTGTTTCGGAACGCGCTCAATCTTGCGACTGAGCTTCATACTCCTCTGCGCGAATCTGGGCCCCTTTGAGGACATTGATGATGCCATAGTTGTGCTCGTGGCATGCCCACTCGAAGAGCCCCGGCGGCTCCATCTTGGGCCAGGGTATCTCCATGGTCCACGGCGCCTCCCAAGTGGTCGGATCGGTTAACGTGGCCTCGTACAGCACTAGGTCGTCGGCGACCCGCGTCAATCGCTCGAGGAGCTGCAGATCGCCGCCGAGTCCCCGGGGACGTACCCACGTCCGGTCCTCGTGAAAATTGGTCGTCTCGATGACGAGCGTGTCGCCCTCCCAGTGACCCCGCGACACGCCGAGCCAGGCACGGACGTCGGCCGGCGGCTGCGGCCGATCACCCAACGGGATGATGCGCACGTCGCTATTGCTCTGCGTGATCAGCACCACATGGTCGGGTGTCTGGACAATACGCGACTCACCGATCTGCTGGATGAACGGCAGACGTGGCGGTCCTTCGGAGCCGACGATACAGCGCTCGGTCGGATGGCGGGACGTCATCGTCTCGCGCCGGGCTTGGGCCTCCCACCGCGTCCGCCCCATGGACGTCAATGCGGGAATTTGGCCATCGGGTGGGTCCACAATCAGGGCCGTGCGGCGATTCGGCCGGATCGGGCTTTGCCAATTGTCCATGCCGAACTCGGTCCAGTCATAGTGCACGGTCGCCGGATCGACGGCGGCATCGACGAGCACCGCGGCCTGAAAGGCCTCGATGGCTTCCTGAATCGCGTAAAGCGGTTTACCCGCGAGCTCCGCGGGCCGTTCGAGCGGCGTGTAGGTCGCGCTGATCCAATAACCGCGCAGATCCGGATGGCCCCACGGCGTGCGGGGCGAGGGCTCGCGCGGTCGTTCCGGATCCCAAACCATCTCGACGGCCCTCGCGAGCGCCGCGTCGACTTCGTCCTCGAAATAGGAAAACGTCTCGTCCGCGGAACGCAGCGAGAGTGCCCGCGCTGTCGCGACCGCCTCTTCAGCTTCCGGATTCACGAGCGCCGACGGCGGCACTCGACGCTGGCCGGCGACGGGGCCGGGCAGGATGAGTAGCGCCGCGATCCCGGCAATTGCCGCTGCGCGCAGTACGTTAGAAGTGCGCTTGCACATACTCCACTCCTCGCGATGCCACGGCCCTATTTACCCATGATTCCAAGCGGTGCGTACATGAGTTCCTCGACGAACGGGATACAGTTGAACTCAATGAGTTCCGCGTCCGGGTCAATGTGCTTATAGAGCGTGAAGCTCATGTTCCACGGCCGCGTGAACACCTTCGGATCTTCGATCGTGGCCTCATACCGGATGTGATACGGGCTCAGCGGCGTCCAGCGCTCGACGACATGCAACGCGTCGCTGTGAAAGTTGCCGGCCCGGTCGAACCACGTGTAGCCGTTAAAGCCGGTGACATCGACGACGAGCGTGTCCCCTGCCCAATGTCCGTTCGACCACCCCATCCACGTGTCGGTGGGCGGTTCAGATTCGGAATCCATCTGAATCGTTCGATAAGCGCCCTTGTACTCGTAGACGATGATGATCTCCTCGGGCGTCTGGAAGATCTGCAACGGAAACGGCATATAGTTCGCGCGCGGGACGCCGGCGCGGAAGCACTGCAACTCCGGATCGCCCGAATCGAACCGGCTCGGGTCATTGGTGATATTGGCGACCATGCGGTTGGCGTAGTTCTCTTGCTGCTTGGCCACCGCCCACGGCTGGTACGGGAGTTCGTTGCCTTCCACGATGCCCCGCCCCGCCCGCGCAGCGCCCCACGCGCCCAGCAGTTGCGAATGCGGTCCTGGCTGCGCCGAGTGCGCGAGGATGTCCCAGTTGGCCGTCGTGAACGACTGCCAGATGCCGCTGAGATCCGGTTGGCCGCCGGCCGTGCGCGGCACTGACGCGCGGGCTTCGCCGGAAACTGTTTGAGCCGCAGCGGGCTGGGTATCCATGAAACTAAAGACTATCGCGACTAATGCGACGGTCGTCAGGGCGATCGAGTAACGAGTGGTCAAAGCCTGTCTACCCCCAGAGTTGTCCCCAGAAGTCGGCTTTCCTTAGTCGAAATCGAGTGTGTAGACGGCAGGAACCGCTCCCATTCCTGCGAACCCGATCACTCTGTCATACGCGATCCGTCAGTGTCAACGCGCGCTGGCGGGCGACACTGTAGTCACCAGCCATATCTCGTAAACCAGAAGCGAGAGATATACGAGCATGAGACTCTGGAATACCAGGCGAACGGAAATTAGCCCGAGCAGGCGGATACGCGCCACGGCAACCAGCAGTACGATCCCGAAACCCTTAAGCGCCATCTTGATTGCTGCAAACAGGTTTGGATGCTCGTTGAGCATAAACGCGAGCAGCAAATAGGCTTCTTCAACGCCGCGGGTCAGCAATGTCACCGTCATGAAGGCGTCCGTGACGCTTAGCAGCAGCATCGCCAGCGCGAGAAACGGCAAGTACGGATCGTGCCATTCGATGGGAAAGTGACGATCGCTCGCGCGGCGTCCAGCGCGTCTGTGGGGTCTGAATGCGCCGACGATAACGCTTTTCAGGGATGTATTGCGGCGCTCCACGTTATCGGCACGTCGTTCGACGAACACAGAAACCCCTTAGGTGTCCGACACCGCCGGGTGTCTTTCGGCTCGTATGACGCGGTCACTCACTGAATCACTCGCTGTCGGCTCGCTCCGGGATCGAGATGGAGAAGCTCGCCGTGGGGATTGGTTGACCAGCTTGCTAATTCGCAGCAAGCAGGTCTGCGACTCACGTCAACCTTACGGCCCTGTGATTGCCTCGGCTGGTGCTGGCACTCGAACTACCTGTTCCTAAACGCCAGGCGGGCTGTTGCAGACTGGTTGAGAATCCGTTTGATTTTTCTTCCCTAACGGAGGAATGTCTGCCGGCCATATACTGACACGTAATGCAACTACTTATGGCATCGAGCTATCGCATTCGGTAAGCGTCCGGCCACTGCCGTATTGACAGTCCAGTAACGAACTCAGACGCGGTCGTCGGGCCCGTCGTTGACTTCGTCGATGAAGATTTGTTCTTCGTAGGCGAGATCGATGGCCGCCTCGAGACGTGTTAGCAGTTGCACGAGGGTTTCATCGTCTCGGCGCATCAGCATGGCCAGCGCCTGATGTCCATCGGAGGCGACAGCAGCACAACCGATCGGTGCGATGCACCCGATAGTGATTTCACCATCGCCGTCGATGAGGTCCTCGATGTTGGGCAGTGCCGGCAGCGGGTTGCTCATGCCGCGATGCGCTCAGCGTCGTCGTGGTCCAGGTTCCACGGCAACAGCTCGTCGACGCGGTTGACCGGATGCTCCGCGATGCGCTCGAGCACCGTCGTGAGATACGCCTGCGGATCGAGCCCGTTGAGCCGCGCCGTGCCGATCAGGCTGTAGATCAGCGCCGCTCGCTCGCCGCCGGCATCGGAGCCGGCGAACAGGTAGTTCTTGCGGCCCAGCGCCACGGCTCGGATCGCCCGTTCGGCGGCATTATTGTCGATCTCGATGCGGCCGTCATCGACGTAGCGCACCAGCGCCGTCCAGTGGGCGAGCGCATACTTGATCGCCGCCGCCAGCGCAGACTTCGTCGAGACCTGCGATAACGTGGCCTGAAGCCATGCCTGGAACGCCGCCAGCCGTGGGCCGGCCCGGGCCTGGCGTGTTGTTCGGCGCCGAGCCGGCGGCTGGCCGCGGACCTCCGCCTCGATGGCATAGAGTGCCGCGATCCGCTGCAAGGCGTCCTCGGCCAGCGGCGCAGGATGGGCCTGGGCGATATCGTAGAACTTGCGCCGTACGTGCGCCCAACAAGCCGCCTCGACGATGTGCTCGCCGTAGAGGGCATTGAAGCCGGCGTACGCATCGGCCTGCAGGATGCCGTGGAACCCTTTCAGGTGGGTCTGCGGATGCTGGCCCTTGCGGTCTGGCGAGTAGCGGAACAGCACCGCCGGTGGCGTCGCATCGGCCGCCGGGCGATCGTCGCGAACGTAAGCCCACAGCCGTCCCGTCTTCGTGCGGCCCGCGCCGGGCTTGAGTACGGGAACCGGTGTGTCGTCGGCGTGGACCTTGCCGGCAGCCAGCACGTGGCGCGCCAGTGCCTCACCGAGCGGTCGCAGCAACGCACTCGACTGACCGACCCAGTCGGCCAGCGTCGAACGATCCAACTCCACACCCTCGCGGGCGTAGATCGCCGATTGCCGGTACAGCGGCAGATGATCCGCGTACTTCGACACCAGCACATGCGCCAAGAGGCCAGGACCGGCCAGGCCGCGTGCGATCGGCCGCGAAGCCGCCGGCGCCTGGATGATCGCCGCGCAGTCGTCGCAGGCCAGCTTCGGGCGCACGTGCCGGATCACCTTGAAGCGGGCCGGCATGTACTCCAGCATCTCCGACACCGACTCGCCGATCCGGCGCAGCGCACCGCCGCAGTCCGGACAGGTGCACGCGGGCGCGTGCATCACCAACTCGCGGGGCAGATGCGCCGGCAACGGCCGGCGGGCCGGCCGCTGCCGCGGTGCGCGCGCGACAGTGGAGACTTCGGCGATGGCCCCTTCGCTCTCCAGCTCCTCGAGCCGGAGCTGGAGCTGCTCGATCGCGACCGTGAGCTTCTCCGAGGAGCGGCCGAATTGCAGCCGGCGCAACTTCAGGAGCGTCAGCGTCAACGCCTCGATCTCCCGATCACGTTGCGCCAGTGCCGCGCGGATCTCGTTTAGCTCCTCGTCACGCGCGGCCAACGCGGCGTGGCTCGCGTACACGAGTGCGCGCAACTCGGCAGGATCATCGGGAAGGTTGGAGAAGCTCGTCGGCACCGATGAATGATAACGATGCCGTCGACACAGTGCGATAAAAAATTACGCCGCGTGTCGCGGTCGTTCGGTGCGTTGCGGTCGTCGCCAGTCGATGCCTTCGAGCAGCATCGACAACTGTGCCGGCGTCAGGTGCACGACACCGTCTTGCGCGCGCGGCCAGACGAAGCGGCCGCGCTCCAGACGCTTGTAATAAAGACACAGTCCCTGACCGTCCCACCACAGCACCTTGACCCGATCACCGCGCCGGCCGCGGAACACAAATAGCTGACCGGAGAACGGATTGTCGCGCAGCGATGTCTGCACCAGCGCCGATAAACCATCGAAGCCCTTGCGCATGTCCGTGGCACCGGCCACCAGCCAGATCCGCGTCCCCGCCGGCAGCCCGATCACCGCGACAGGACCTCAAGCGCCGCTCGCAGCACCGCCGGCTCCACCGCGCCGCGGACCCGAACCCGGTGGCCTTGCGCCAGCAGCAGCTCCAGTTCCGCGCCGCCTTCCGCGGGTTTCGACACGTCTTTCTCCGCCGCCGCCGTCACCCGGATCGGCAACAACGTCGCCTTCTCCTCGGCCGCACCCGCCAGCGTGCCTTGCCGATAGCGTCGTCGCCAGGTGAACAGCAGGTTCGCGTTCAGATCGTGGCGCCGCGCCACCACCGATACCGATTCATCACCCGCCATCGCCTCTTCAACCACTTGTCGCTTGAACGCTAGCGTATAACCTCGCCGCCGCCCACGTTGCTGAGTCGTGTCCACTTCGCGTCTCCGTGGACACCTTCGGCGTGTCCATCTAAACCAAAGCGCGTATCCTTAATCGCAACGGACACCTCGGACTAGACGGTCGAGACCGGACGCTTACCGCATTCGAGCCTTTGAAAGAAATGATATTGCCCGCTGTGCATCCGCACTCGCGCCGACGCATGCAGAACCGCCATACAGTAGCGATTTATCGGCCGATGCGGCGCGAGACTTGTTGATCCGGACAATCGAACTGGAACCAAAGGGCTGCTGGCTAGCTGTCTCGAACGACAGCATTATTGGAGGCCTGCTGGCTTGCTCAAATTCTGTGGATGGAACTGACCTCACAATCTCCGAGTTATTCGTCGTTCCCGAATGGAGGCGCAAAGGCGTTGCCCACTCCCTCATTCACAAACTGCGGGAGCAATGGCCAATTGTAAGGAAGATTGGGTTGCTGGTTGATCGGCGGGCACCTGCATACGATGCCTACAAGCGGCTCGGCTTCACTGAACAGGAAAGGTTAGCGCCAATGATATGGGCACCTGACCAGTGACTAACTAGACGAACCAGATGTCAGTAAATGGCCGAGGCTAATGTATGAATGCGCTGATCTTCGCCCCGACTGCTGTGTACCCAAAATCGGAACTGGTCGCCGGAATGGACATCGAAGTCATGAAAGTTGTGCGCCTAAAGCGCGCTTAGCGATCGTACTGGAGATCAGATCAGCAGGCTTAGGGAATGCGATAGCCGCTCTGGCGGCAAGTAGCCGTTCGGCATCGCCCCCGATTAGTGTCGTGTCGTCCCACGAATGCCGAGCCAAACCTCAACGGCCATCAGGCTTAGATCCGTTGCGACCGGTTGGTTGTAGCGCTCGTAGATCAGATCGTACATACGGAATTTATCGCCGCCGCAGCGGATTCTTGGCCTGCGCAAAATCAGCCCCTGCCTAGCAGCGGCATTATCGGCTCGTAGCTCCCTCGGCGTCAGGTGCTCGTGCGTAATGACGGAGTCCGACGGAAACCTGGATTCGGATGCTGATCGGGGCACGGTAACTCTCCTGACATTGGCCTATATCAATAACGATCAAAGATCATTGCGCCTGAGACAATTCGTAAATCTACTTAGTGCTCACTGTTGCTCGCGGTGCGGAGACTTTCGGGTTAAACATGGCGTCTGAGAGGGTCAGGGTTCGAATCTACAACCTCAACAGGCGGACACCATGAAGCCCGATCCATCACTCGAACATCAAGGCGGCCAGCCGCTACCTTTCGGTCAGTACGAAAGATCAGATGCAGGCGTTAAACCTGTTGTAGCCTCCGCTCGCATCGGCAACGCCGACACGTTAGGCTTTGCCGATGATGCTTGAGACCTTGGCAACGAAGCTTACGGAGTTCGCGACACGCTTTGTGACCACAAACCGAAGGCGCAGGAAGCGGCTGACGGGACACCTCCGCAACCTCCGCGCAGAAATTAACGAGGCCATCGAGCATGCTCGCACCTATGAGATCTCAGCATACAAGGTCCCGGCCTACCGCTGCCCTACGACGGCCTACGACGGCACGTTCACTGAATTGCTCGTGGAGGAACTCGACGAGAACGAAGTGGTAGCCATTCGCGGCTTCTACAACGCCATCAGTCAATTCAATCGCTGCTTAGACCAAGCCCACAACGCGGTGGGCTCGCGCACAAAGCAGAGCGAAGTTGCCCGCGCGCGCGTAAAGGCCCGGCACGTCATGGAGCGCAGCCACGATGTACTGGCGGTTGTCGACGCCCGACTACGGAGCGTCTGAATCGAGGCTGGCAGCCTCGGCGAATCCCCGCATCCCGGCGAGCACGCGAAGCGCCCGCGCTTCTCGATCCGCCGGTTCTCCTAGGGACAAGTCAACAACACCCATCATCGCCAGGAGCGCCGTTGAGTCGGCCAAATTCAGCAGCCCGACGATCTCTTCATCGGAGAAGTCAGGCTCGATGTGGGTTTCCGTGCTGTGTCGGACAAGCTGCTGGATGCCGGTGTGCGTAAAACTGTTCATCGCCTTCCAGTTGTGCCGCATTATGTCCGACAATCCGCCTTCGCTGAACGCTTCATGCGTCTCAAGATCGGCCTTCAATCTCTCAACTTTCTTTAGCCAGTCAGTTCGCTTGAATTCCTCGATGTCTTCATGAGAAGCGCAATAGTGGAGCCACGCGCCGCGAATGTACGCCTCGAACTCAATACGTGCGAGCGCGAAAGCCGACCCGAGGTACGACGCTCCTGTGGTAAGCACGATTGCTCGATGGTGTTGGTGCGCCAGGATCAGGCAAGTCGCCGCAATTCGCGCTTGGTCGGTTGCGGGAATCTCCAAATCGTCAACGAAGCGAACGAGCCAGTCGATGAGTCTCTCGGATTCCTTGATGCGCTTTTCGACCGTCAACGGTTTCTCCCGACGATGTTATCTGACCACGAGTACAGTAGTCTCCATTAGAACCGCGGCGCCAAGAAGTAACCCGAGACTGAATACGCCGCCGTCTCGCATCATGGGCGCCCTTACCCACTCAGATGTGCCGCCTCGATCAGCGCTTCGAGCAGGCCCGACTCGTTGATCTCCTTCATGCACTCCGCGAGCTTATGCTCCTGACGTGATTGCTCGCGCTCGTTGGCTTCGAGGTAGTCTTCTAACGCTTCGCGACTGATCTTCACCTTCACACGGTTGCCGTCATCGTTGGTGAACCAGATCACTCCGTCGTCTCCATCGGCATCAGCCTTATCCCACGTGATCGCCGGAAATTCGGTCACAAGGGATTGTAGAAGGTCGCCGCAGGCGCGCCATGCGTCGTCGGATGTCCAGTTCAGGTCCTCGATCTCCCGGCAGTAACTGTTATTCCATACGCAGCTTCGGTCCAAGATGGGCGACGATTTGCTCGATAGTCGCTTCGTACTGATCGGCAAATGTGTCTGGCTCCGTATGATCAGCTGGCGCAAAGACTGTATCGAATTCCGCCGGCTCTGGCGGCTCTAGAGGGTCGGGATGCAGCGAGGCGACATGTAGAGCAGCCTGGCTGGACAGTTGACGCTCTTGAGCCGCTTGCGCGACCCCGTGTTCCCTGAGAAAAGAGCACACCGACTCGATCACAAAACCGTGGTCCATTAGCTGGTACTGTGTCGCCTTGGCGCGCCCTCTTAACCATAGGAGCCACTGTCTCCGAGAAAAAACCATGGACTGCCCCGAACACAAATCAAGCGGCATCTATGTCGACAATGTCTACGCACCCCCGCTAGCACAACGATAACCCTCGTATCGACCGCTAGATGAACGGTCGGGATGGCCGTGCGGCGTTGGTCGTGTGAGCAGCCACCGCTGACTTCGGAGTTGTAGAGGAGCGAGCAGCATTTTCTGGAACCAGACAGTTGAATGGCACATGGGCCTATACCTAGGTCAGCACCACGGAATCTCAACACTGAGCGAGATAGGCCGGGCCATTTTGGCGCTCGCTCGCGTGTACAAAGAGGGAGAGAAACCGCAGCGCATCGATCCCAAGATAGCGGCGCAGAGATCGTTGCGCCTGCGACAATTCGTAGATCTACCTAGTGCTCACTGATCCTCGCGGTGCGGAGACTTTCGGGCTAAACATGGCGTCTGAGAGGGTTAGAGTTCGCACTAAATGCATGGGCGAGCGAGTAGCCAGGTTCACCACCTTCGTGAATCGAACCAGGCGTATCAGGAGCACAGTGGCTCGAGATCCCAGCGGAAAAAGAAAATTGCTTGAACAGCCGTCGCTCACTCTCACGACGTTCTGAGCAGCAGGTTCTAACTCAGGTAGACCTGCCCGATGGAAACGTATCGGCAGCCTGTTGATTTGCACAGATTCGCAATTTGCTCGCGATCTCACCGCATCAACTTCGTGGAAAATACTATCGGCTATTCCGAGTCGAAGCAATTGATCTGTACAAACGGGCGACGTGCATCTGAAAGAAACGGACTGACGGCGCTCATCTTGTACAGTTAATATAGATAGGCGATTATAGTCACGAGAGCGCTGACGCATACGTAAACGAGAGAGTCTACAGCAGTGAAACGCTTCAAGAACATTCTTTTTATAACCGACGGAAGTCGCGGCGAAAAGATCGTACTCGCGCGCGCTGCACGCCTTGCGAGTACAAATAAGGCGAAGCTAACGCTCTTTGATAGTATCGAGGCTGAAGAGTACCGTTTCACGGATTCAGAGAACGACTCGTTGATCCAACGCTTAGTGAAGGAACGATTGAAGGCGCGACGGGAAGAACTGGAAATCCTTCGCAAGCGCGAGCTCGAGAAACATCCGCAGATGCGAATAGCGCTAGAGGTCCAGACGGGCAATATAGCCAGATCAGCCATTCGCGCCGTTCTCATGAATCACCATGATCTCGTAATGAAAGCGCCGGCGGGTGGCATAAAGCGGCCAAGAGTTCTATTTGGAAGCACCGATCAGGCATTAATGCGGAAATGCCCATGTCCAGTGTGGATCGTCAAACCGGAGCGGAAGAAATATTTTCGGAAAATTCTTGCGGCTGTGGACCTTAATCTAAACGAGCCGGAGTCGGAGCCTCTGGCAAAACAGATCGTATCGATAGCGACGTCACTGGCTAAGCAAGAAAGAAGCGAACTTCATGTCGTACATGCTTGGCATCTCGCAGGGGAGAGCAAACTGCGAGGACGTCAGATTTACGCTGCCAAGGTCGACAAAATTCTCGACGAGATGCGCGCAGCGTGCGCCGGACAGCTGCAGGCTCTCCTCAAACCTTACCCCTACGACAAATTGACAGTTCATCTCGTGAAAGGTCGAGCCGCAGCTATTATTCCCGAAGCCGTCGAGAAGCTCGAAATCGACTTGGTCGTCATCGGAACTGTTGGGCGAAGTGGAGTCTCAGGCATTTTGATAGGCAACACGGCTGAGACGGTGCTGAATTCCGTAGACTGCTCCGTACTGACGCTTAAGCCCGAAGATTTCGAGACTCCAATCAAGGTTTAGCCGCGTCGCCTCCGAGAGCAGCCGTTTGTTCTTCGTGACAATCGCTCGATTTCAGGATCAGCGAACGGCCGAACGACGAGTGGCAGCTCCAGCGTCGCTACATGCAGCTTGAAGGATTGCAGTCGCTCGTCGACAATCTGCCCACTCGATTGTCGGCCGTCGTCAACTGAGCACGAGTTCAACCGAGCCAAGACTCACGACTCGTACACCACGGATGGGAACGCAATCAAGTCCAGTGAGATAAGCCCCTGTTCTTGCGAAATACGGCAGGTTATTTGATCAAACGCGCCGCCGCCGACGGAATCGCGGGGTAAGGCACGAGATGACCGAATTCTTACCTTCTGTCGACGCCAGAAAAGTCGGTCCGATTTGCAGCGCTCCAAAGTGGAGCACATTCGACTTGGTTCAGGCGCGGCTGGCTGCACGGTGCAGCGCCTGATCGCTCCACGGGCCGATGAGCCGCTCGAACTCGGCGGCAGATACAGCGCGGCTGATCAGATAGCCTTGAGCCCGATCGCACTTGACTGACTCCAAGTACTCTAGGGCACCGCTCGTCTCGACACCTTCCGCACAGACGGTCATATTGAGGGCGTGTGCCATATCCACTGTCGCGCGAACGATGGCTCTTGCTTCAACGTCTCCGGGTAATTCGGTGACGAAGGCTCTGTCGATCTTCAACTCATCGAACGGCAGCTCATAAAGCTGTTTCAACGAGGAGAATCCGGTTCCGAAATCATCGATTGCAAGAACCACGTCATTGATGCGCAGGCGAAGGAAAACGTCTATCGCATTACTGGGATCTGCCATAGCAGCAGATTCCGTCAGCTCTAATGTCAGATTAGACCCGGGGACCTCATTGTCTTCCAACACCTTGTTTAGTCGATCTGGAAATTCGAGATCGTCTATTGACGTCGCGGATATATTGACAGCGACATTTAGATCCATGCCGCGTTTCAGCCAACTCGATAACTGACGGACCGCTGTTTGAATGACGAAGTCCGTGAGTGAGCCGATCAGATTCGATTCCTCGGCGATAGCCAGAAACTCGCCCGGCATAACCAAGCCATCGGTAGGATGCTTCCAACGAACCAGCGCTTCCGCGCCGCAGACTGCCCAACGACCGTTGTTATACGTGATCTTGGGTTGATAATGGACAACTAACTCATCAGCGGTGATCGCTTTCCCCAGATCGGCTCGAGCATAACGCCCCGAATTACTGGCAGCACTTTGTAGAGCTGATCGTAGTTCAGCAAGCCTGACCGGCTTCTGCAGCACTCCCGATACGGCGAGCCCATGCGAGCGCGCGAGTTTTTCTGCCGTATTGAGAGTTCGCTGATCCATACCACTGACCAGTATGATGCGAGCACTGCAGCGATCGTCTTTGAGGTTCTGGAGAAGCTGGATGCCATCGCGGCCGGGCATCTTGAGATCGAGCATGAGCACGGAGGGCGAAAATGACCGAAGCACTTCGAGGAAGCGCGCACTATCTGTCAGGCACTGCGCATCAAAGCCGAGCTGCGCGGCTGCTTTCTTCGCGAAGGCGCAGAATTTCGGCTCATCATCCACGATCATCAGCCGATCCTTTGCGTTCAGCAATGGCATACGCTCTCGCGGATTTAAAATACCTGGACGATACTAGCAATCCAAGTCGCTAGCACTAGGAACCGCGTCACATTTCAGTCTGGTATCAATGCAGCGCCAATCCGTTTGCGATCATGCAGTCAAAGCGTTTTCGATAGCCTCAGCGAGACGGGCCTTCCTGTAGGGTTTTCTGAGCAAATGGAATGGGCTCCCTCCGGCTGCCTTTTGGGCAGAGAAGCCACTCGTAAGTAATATTCGCAGGCCGGGGAATGCCTCTTGTGCCCTACTCGCAAGCTCCACACCGTTCATCCCACCTGGCATAACAACGTCGGTAAAAAGCAGCGCAACGTCAGGGTTGCATTGAAGGACTCGAATGGCCTCTGGCCCGGAACTCGCCTCGATAGTCTGATAGCCGAGAGCCCGCAGACTATTGATCACGGTCTTACGCACCGCCGGATCGTCCTCTACGACAAGGATCTGTTCGGGGCGAGCCTGAACATTGGCCAGCAGGCGAACTGTTTCTGTTGTCTCAGCGTCCTCGCTGCCATCCGTCTCCGGAAGATATAGCTTGACGCTTGTACCGTGCCCAACCTCGCTATAGATCCGGGCGTGACCACCCGACTGATTGAGAAACCCATATACCATGCTGAGGCCGAGCCCAGTCCCCTTGCCCGGGTCCTTAGTCGTAAAGAACGGCTCGAAGGCGCGTTTTCGTACGTCTGCCGGCATTCCCGTCCCAGTGTCGTCCACTTCGATTACAACGTAGTATCCGGGCTTCGCATCGGGCCGGGTCGCCGCGTAATCTTCATCGGCTTTGAATCGTTCTCCCGTGATCGAGAGCGTCCCGCCGTCCGGCATCGCATCGCGGGCATTGATCGCGAGATTTAGGATTGCGTTCTCCAGCTGGCCAGCATCGACAAGCACGAACGGCAACGTATCGGGGACTGAAATCTCTATATCGATAGCCGCGCCGAGAGTTCGGCGAAGCAGAGACTCCATGCCCGCAATAAGCGATGGGATCGAGATCACCTCCGGCTCTAGCATCTGTCTGCGGGAAAAGGCCAACAACCTCTGGCCGAGCTGGGCGCCCCGCTCGGCGGATTCGATTGCATCCGTTATCAGCTCCTTGGCGTCAGGATCGTTCTCCAGCTGTTCTTCCAACAGCTCGAGGTTGCCGATAATAACGGCGAGCAAGTTATTGAAGTCGTGAGCGATGCCTCCAGTTAACTGTCCCAGTGACTCCATCTTCTGTAGTTGCCCCAGCTCGTCTCTGAGTCGCCGACGCTCGGTAATGTCGCTTATAAAGCCTTGCAGCGCGGAGACCTCTCCATTTGAATCACGGAGGGCTCGGCCGCGTTCCCAAACTAACCTCTCATCACCGGTCGCGGTCTGAATCCGGTACTCAAACTGAAATTCTTTGTTTAGCCCAATCGCCTTCTGTACCTCTTTCCAGACTCGATCTCGGTCGTCCGGGTGAATCAGGCTCCCGTACGAGATCAGGTCACTGCTGAGTAGGTGCTCCCGTCGATACCCAGTGACCTCGTAGCACCCATTGCTGATGAACTCCATGCTCCAATCGCGATCGTTTCTGCAACGGTAGACCATTCCAGGCAAATCGTTTAGCAAGTGATCGATAGACTCTTTTCGCTCCGTGATGTCACGGGCCACGGCATAGAGAAGACCGTCTTGCTGATTGGGGACAGATGTCCACGCGAGCCACTTATAGGAGCCGTCCTTGCATCGGTAGCGATTCTCAAATCGCAGGGTCGTTTCTCCGAGGCTGAGTTTTTCCACCTCCGCGAGCGTTGCCGCACGATCGTCGGGATGGACAAAGTCGATGAAGGGCTTCGATTTAATTTCGTCTTCGGAATGCCCGAGTAGACGTCTGAACGCGGGGTTTACGCGCTTGAAGTACCCATCCATCCCCGCGACCCCGAGCAGATCGATCGAAAGCTCGAAAAGTGTCTCTAGGTCCCTCATCGTCTCATTCCGCGCCAATTGAGTCTGCATCGACAGACTGTATCCTGATCGGCGCGGAACTTGCTTGAATTCGGTCACAACGTTAGACAGTTGATTCGGGGCGATTGATCGGCCGCGCATTGAGACGGCGCTTTCCTCGAGGGGGCTCTGACCCTTCAGTCGGACCAGAAGTATCCGGGATCCGACACAAGATCCCCGTCAGGACGATCACCTGCCGGGCCTCAATGGGTATGCGCGGCCAGCTCCCTATTGCTTTCTCGTGCTTCTCGCACTCGGACATTAACGGGTTTGACTAGCGCCGGATCGACCGTTTCACCATCTTCCACTGTGCTTTGCAATCGTCAGTGAGGGTGCCTCCTTTTGTTTCAGCGTCGTTCGAGCTCGATCGGCCATCCGGCGCGCGCAAGCTCAGGATCATAATCCGTGCCGTTCCGCAGCATCGCCCAGGCAATGCGCACAGTCATCTTCGCCAACGCCACCGCAGCAACATTCGTGTGCTTTTTCTGGGCAAGCTCGGTCTGCCAGGTACTTAAGCGAACGGGCATCAGCATTTCCAACTACCTGTAAGTGATCGCTTGCGAGAATAGGCCGGACCGGCCCTCGGAGTTGAAAATGATCCTTGTACTGTGAAGATGCATGCTCAATTGATGCACTCACACGTGGATTTCCCATCAGCAATTGACCCGCCGGACGCTACCGATCGCGTAGAGTCGTAGGCCGTCGGGCGCGTCAGAATTCGATGCATATCCACGACCGAGCTCCTCGACCCCTCACGCCCCGCTTCCCATGCCGCTTGCGCCTACCGAATCGCCTCTCCGTAACCGCTCCAGCATCTGCCGGCTGTGCTCTCACAGGGCCTTTGAAAGTACTCCTCCTATCGATGCGTGGATGTCGTCGGGCCGGATTTCTCTCCGCTTCGACAGACCTGCTGGAAGGTGCTGACGCCTACCGGGCCAGGGTTGATCGAAACGGGCTAGCTACGCAGCGACCGACGCTGCCCGGCAGATCGCAGCTGACTACGGCGCCTCTATGGCTCGACGATGATCCGCGGCGACCCCTCCGGCAACACCTGAAGCGTCGTGAGAAAGCGCACGACGGCCTCTTGGTCTTCGATCGATTGGGCGGCGAAAGCGTTGCGCGAAGCGCGGGCTTCTCCACCGTGCGCCAGGATTGCCTCGGTGAGGGTGGTCAGGTCGCCACGGTGTCCGTAGGGCGCCGAGTTTCCTGCGTCCCATAGCTTGCGGGTGATGAAGAACTCGGCGCCGGGGCGCCCGCTTTGATCAGGGCGCCCCTGCGCCAGTCGCTCGTTGCAGTAATACCGGATCGGGTCGGGATCGCTCGGGGGATCGCAGAGACTATGACGTTTGAGGTCCGTATACGCCCGAACGATGGTACTGCCGTTCTTACCTTTTTCCAGCCGCGGCCGCTCGCCCTGCTTTGTCATGTCGAACGTGTAGGCTGGGCAAACCGTTGGATCGCTGCACGTACCAGGCGGATTGAAGGGGCTCGGCTCCACGAAGTATGGGCTCTCAAGGCGCATCTCCGGCACATGGCAACTGGCGCAGCCGATATCGGCGAACACCTTCTCTCCGTGAGCGACGATCGCGCGGGCACCCGGCTTCGCGGGCAAGACACGTCCCGGTATGCCGAGGCTGGCCTGCCAGGCGACGGCGGCGGTGATATCGCCCACTGTTAGCTCGCGTGCCACAGCATCCTCATCGAAGTCAGGATCGAAACCCTTAAGGGGGTTGAGATCGAAACGCTCCTCGGCCTGCATGCCGTGATGATGATTGAACGCGTTGACTGTGAACTCGCGAAGCGAGACCACGACCCCGGATTGGTGGAACGGCTTGATTACGAGATCCGTATCCACTCCTTCGCTCGCGACGACGGCGCCGCCCAGGATCGTAACCTTGAATGACACCCCCTTGGTGACGAGCGTGTGTGTCCCTTCGGGGAGTGCTGCGGCCTTGGCTTGGAGATCCGCGGTCATCTCGCGGGCGAGCATCTCGATCGCGCCCGAGCCGAACATGCCCAGAGTATTGCGCTCGTTGCTGAACGCGGGGTCTGCGGATAATGTGACGGGATCGAGCGCCTGCGCCAACACGACTACGTTGGCGACGAAGTCGCCGCTGCCGCCCGCTCGGGGTTGGTTGTGGCAGCCCGCGCATGCGTTCGAGTCGGGTGCAGACGTGCGGATCATCGCCGGCTCATCCGCCACGCGCTTTTCCCCGGTCCCCGTCGCAGCCGGGCGTCCTTGGCCGTCACAGACGTTGAAGTTGGCGACGAATCGCTCCTCGCCCGCATCGGCAACCTGCTCGAACGATAGGAGGGCACCGACGATGTCGAGCTGCTCGATATGTCCCGATAGTGTGGGCGTATCCGGGAACCCAGCCGGGCACCGGTGGGGCTCGTGGCTGTGCGTGTTCGACGGCAACGCGAGCAGCACCGCAATGCCGGCCGTAGTAACGAAAGCAAGCAAGGCTGTGCGATCCATAAGGCGACTCCCGTCTAGGTCGATACTCGCGTCAGAAGCGAGAACGCGCGGGGCTGATGCACTCAGCCCCGCTGCGGTCGGCCAAGAGTCGTCGTTCGACTCACTCCGTGCGAAAAACGTCGACGTTCATGGTAGCCGTAGACTGGTCACTCATGTCGCTGGAGTTGCTTTAATCCGGTCGTTGGCCAACGCGCCACCGCGTCAGTCCGCCCGCAAATCAGCAAGAAGCGTCCGCTCCTCACCCGCCGGGCACTACGCCCGGCAGATGAGAGGACCGGGGCGGGACTATCGTGATCCATTCCTATGGTAGGTGATGGGAGAACTGAATCGTCGAGCACTCACCCGGCGCATCCGGCACATCATCCGGGCTTGCAGCGAAGCCCCCCGGGCCTAGGAACACCGCACAGCCACCGAGGAAGCTGTTGAGCTGGTACTTGAGATCCTGTCCCGTCATCTTGGGGCCATGGCTGTGTATCGCAAGCATGATTTCGGCCGCGTAAGGATCGTCCAATGGCACGGGTGGCGCACCGAACTCGGCCCAGCCGGAACCCGAAACGTCACCGACCTGCAGATGCCCGGCGAACGTGGCGTTGCCCCTACCGCCTGTGACGTTACCCGCGCCGAAGTGAAAGTCGCCACCGGTCGCGAGGTCGCCGAGATCGCTCGGCTGACACGGATTGGCGACACAGTTCTCGGGGTTATTGAAGATAATAAACCAGAGTGTCACGGCCTGACCTGCGGGCAGACCGGATGTCTGGAAGATCGCCGTTGCGCCGCTCGGCGTTCGGATGACCCTCGAAGTGCCGACAGGATTCTCGGTATCGAAGAACCAATAGACAGACTCTTCAGTCTGCTGGCTACCCTGAGCCAACGCGACGCCCGTCGCAAAGCTCGCGATCAGAGTCAATAAGGCTGTGTGCTCGATACATCGTTTTAGATCAGTCGATTGAATTCTCATCTTGTCCCCTCCTCAGTCAGTTTTAGCTTCGTTCTTGCACGCAGAACTGCGCGTTGTTCGACACCGGCGCCACCGAGACCTGCTGCACGGAGCTCCTCTCAACCAGCCCCTGTGATGTGGTCACCGTTCCCCGGAGACTGGGCCCGGTGGCACAGCCGAGCACTGCCGTGATGAGCAAACTGCGAGATCAGAAGACATCTTGTCGTTGGCATCGGATCGTCCTCTGTTGGCTGTCGGGATTCGCCGCTTGGCGTTGTTGAGAGTTGTATGATCCGCGCCGCGGAGGCGCTTGAGGGAAAGTTCAGGTGAGCGTTATCTTTTTCTTCAGGAGTCTGAGGCTTTGCTCAAGGAATCCTCAGGCTTCCGGAAATCAGAAGGTTACGTGCCGCCTGCTCTCCGCTATAATCGAGGGACTTCCCCGTCGACGGTGGCCATGCCGTGAACGAGACGCGAAAAATCAAGATCGGGGACTGGACCGCCACACCGGCGCTGAATCTCCTTGAGCGCGACGGGCGCTCTCACAAGCTCGAACCGCGGGCCATGGAAGTGCTCGTGCACTTGGCCGAGCGCGCCGGGGAAGTGATCTCCGCGGAGGAGCTGGTCCACGCGGTCTGGCAGGGCCGGGTCGTGGGGGACGGCGCCGTTTACCAGAGCATCAGTCAGCTGCGCCACGCGCTGGGCGATGAGTCTGACGGCGTCCGGTATATCCAAACGATTCCCAAGCGCGGTTATCGGCTCGTTGCATCGGTCAGCTCACCGAAACCTGAGCCCGAGCCCGGCGATGCGGTTGCCGCGGATCCCGAAACGAGCACAAGGCGTTTCACCGGGCGAAGGCGCAACTACGTGATTCTAGGGTAAGCAGTGGTTGTCGTGGGGTGGCTCCTACTCGTACTGGTCGTCGCTTTCATGGCGTTTGATGATTACGTTCTACAGCGAACGGCCCGCCAACCATTGACCCCATTAGCAGTCATGGCCGACGCGCTCATACCACGTGAAGAAGCTACTGAGTCTGCGGCGCTACCTAATTCGATTGCCGTCTTGCCGTTCGAAAGCCTCAGCCCAGATCCCAGCAACGACTTCTTCGCTGCAAGTCTTCACGAAGAAATCCTCTCGCAGTTGGGCATTATTCGCGGGCTTCGGCCTATTGCCCGAACTTCAGTGCTCCAGTACGCCGGCGCAGCTCGGCCCATCACGGAAATTGCGCACGAGCTGAACGCCGAGTCCGTGATGGAAGGTAGTGTTGCCTATGGCGAGGGCCGCGTCGTCGTCAGCGTGCGGCTCATCGATGCAGCGACCGGCACACGCCTTTGGGGCGATCGTTACAACAATATGTTCGAAGATGTCTTTGAGATCCAGGAGGATATCGCGAGGAACGTGGTCGCCGCATTGGAGGCGGAATTCTTGCCCGGCGAACAGCAGAGAATCGGGCAGAGACGAACCGAATCACCGGCTGCCGACACCCTCTATCTCGAGGCGCGTAGCCTGGCCAGCGACCCCGTAACGGCCGAAGAACTTCTGGAGCGAGCGATTGGAATCGACCCGGAGTTCGCGCTCGCGCACGGCCACAAGGCATACCTGTATGCATCAGCCTTGAGGGGTACGGGACGCTTCGCGCGCAATGGTCTGAATCTTGTAACGCTCGCACGTGACGCGGCGAACCGCGCACTTGAGATCGACCCGTCGCTCGGCATCGCACACATGGCGCTAGGAAATACGCACTTCGTGTCTGGTGAGCTAGCTCAAGCGCAAGCGGAGTACGAACGCGCCCTTGAACTCAGCCCAAACGACTCGCTAGTACTAGCTCTGTATTCGGCATTCAAACGCTA
>Ga0326597_10002805_pt1 | contig 25798 bp, 19 predicted proteins | sample RVTome_12_FD_203789 | JGI IMG/M metagenome (GOLD analysis project Ga0326597, IMG submission 203789) | Soil microbial communities from uranium-contaminated site in the Upper Colorado River Basin, Wyoming, United States - RVT100D185 | ecosystem: Environmental > Terrestrial > Soil > Contaminated >... | reverse complement strand
GGCCACTGACTTCGGGTGTTACCGACTTTCATGACGTGACGGGCGGTGTGTACAAGGCCCGGGAACGTATTCACCGCAGCGTTGCTGATCTGCGATTACTAGCGACTCCGACTTCATGCAGTCGAGTTGCAGACTGCAATCCGAACTGAGACCGGTTTTGTGAGATTCGCTCCCCTTCGCAGGTTCGCAGCCCTCTGTACCGGCCATTGTAGCATGTGTGCAGCCCTGGACATAAGGGGCATGATGACTTGACGTCATCCCCACCTTCCTCCGGTTTGACACCGGCAGTCTCCCATGAGTCCCCGACCGAATCGCTGGCAACATAGGATAGGGGTTGCGCTCGTTGCGGGACTTAACCCAACATCTCACGACACGAGCTGACGACAGCCATGCACCACCTGTATAGCACGAACGAATCCGCTATATCTCTACAGCTGTAAGCTATATGTCAAGCCCAGGTAAGGTTCTTCGCGTTGCTTCGAATTAAGCCACATGCTCCGCCGCTTGTGCGGGCCCCCGTCAATTCCTTTGAGTTTTAGCCTTGCGGCCGTAGTCCCCAGGCGGGGTGCTTAACGCGTTAGCTTCGGCACGGAGGTCGTGAACGAACCCCCACACCTAGCACCCATCGTTTACAGCGTGGACTACCAGGGTATCTAATCCTGTTTGCTACCCACGCTTTCGCGTCTCAGCGTCAGGTAAGGCCCAGAGAGCCGCCTTCGCAACTGGTGTTCCTCCCGATATCTGCGCATTCCACCGCTACACCGGGAATTCCACTCTCCTCTACCTTCCTCAAGTCCAGCAGTATCGGATGCAGTTTCCGGGTTGAGCCCGAAGATTTCACATCCGACTTACTGGACCGCCTACACGCGCTTTACGCCCAATGATTCCGGACAACGCTCGCCCCCTACGTATTACCGCGGCTGCTGGCACGTAGTTGGCCGGGGCTTCTTCTGCATCTACCGTCACTTTCGCTTCTTCGATGCTGAAAGGGGTTTACAATCCGAAGACCTTCTTCCCCCACGCGGCGTGGCTGCCTCAGGCTTGCGCCCATTGGGCAAGATTCTCCACTGCTGCCTCCCGTAGGAGTCTGGACCGTGTCTCAGTTCCAGTGTGGCTGTTCGAGCTCTCACTCCAGCTACCCGTCGTTGCCTTGGTGAGCCGTTACCTCACCAACAAGCTGATAGGCCGCGAGGCGCTCCCAGACCGCCGGAGCTTTCCCACCTCGATCATGCGATCAAGGCGGAATATTCGGTATTAGCAACGGTTTCCCGTTGTTATCCCAAAGTCTGGGGTACGTTCCTCACGTGTTACTCACCCGTTCGCCGGTTTCCCCAAGAGCAAGCTCCTGGTTCGTCCCTCGACTTGCATGTGTTAAACCCGCCGCCAGCGTTCGTCCTGAGCCAGGATCAAACTCTCCGTTGAGTGACTTTCAATGTGGCGAACCACATATCAGTTGGTCTCAGCGAAGCGCTGAAATCCTGCGATGAATGGTCTCGTAATTGAGACCAGGACTCGCTTTGTTATAAAGGAATCGACCCTGCTCTTTCAGTGCACGAGGCACATCCCGAGCTGGGGCGTTGCATCGCCTCACGGCGATGCGATACTGACTTTTGGCACACTGTGCAGTTCTCAAGGAGCGGAATTCGATCCCGTTCGGGTTCCCCCCTGCGGATCGTCCGTTTGCCAATCCAGGCAAGGAGTGATCCCGGGAAGGCTTCCGAGTGGGGTCCGCTCAGCTGGGGCGACGTAGGCCCCGCGGAGGCGTGAACCATACCGCGGGTGTCGTACCGAGCCAAGTCCGCGAGGCGTTGCGCACGGGCCCTGCGGACCCGGGCGTTGCCCGTTGGGAATGGGCAGCGTACGAACCGCTGCCCTGAGGTGTCAAGTCGTGTCGTGAGCGCCGATCGTGGCGCGCTCCCTTGCGACGAGCCGAACGGTAACGCGTCGAGGCCTGGGTCCGCACCTCGCGCTCGACCGTGTGCGTCAATCGCCCGAACCCTGATCTGCGTTGTGTCGTGGTGCTGGGCGATGTAGGGAGACCCACGCCGATGCCCGCTGCAGCGCCGATTGCTGGGCTGGGGGCAGGTACTCACGTGCCAGCTGGCGAATCCTCCACGGGAGTTGCGCAGCACTGGGCGCCGACCAGCAAGCATGTCTCTCCCCGGGTCATCGGAAATCACCGACAGGTCCAGCCCGAGCGAGTCCCTGGCCCCACTGCCAGCCCCAAGTACGGCAGACTGCACACAAGGGAAAGCCTGCTCGATCCCTTCCCCACCACTGCGCAGGAACGATCATGAACAACGCCAAGAGCAGCAACTACGTCGCCATCGCCATGATGGCTGTCGGCTTCCTCCTGATCGTGCTGGGTTGGAACGGCGCCGCTTCCTACGACACGACACAGCAGCAGTTGCCGTACATCATCTCGGGCGGCCTGGCTGGCATCGCGCTCATCGCGTCCGGGCTGACCCTCATGGTGGTGATGGAACTGCGTCGCAACAGCGCCACGCTCGAGGCCCGACTGATCGCACTCACCGACACGCTCGAGTCCATGCGATCCACGCCCAGCGGCGACGTCGGCGGCATGGCCGGCCTCAGCGACCGGCAGCGTCGTGCCCTCGAGCGTGCTGGCGGCAACTGACGCGACTGCCACCCGCACACGACCAACGGGCCCCATGGCGAGAATCGCCGTGGGGCCGGTCTCGTGGGCTGCGTCCGGTCGGAATCAGCCCATCAGGACAGAGCTCACCTCGGTGCGGTCACGCAGCTTCTCGCCCCGCAACTCCTTGACCATGCGTCCCTGCTCCATGACCAGTCCGAGATCGGCGACGTCGAGTGCTCCGACGTTCTGCTCGATGAGCAGCACGGTGACGCCATCGGCGTTGATCTGGCTGATGATGTCGAAGACGTCCTTGACGATGACGGGTGCCAGGCCCATGGATGCCTCGTCGATGATCAGCAGCCGGGGACGCGCCATGAGGCCGCGCCCCATGGCCAACATCTGTTGCTCGCCGCCGGAGAGCGTCCCGGCCAACTGGCTGGTCCGCTCCCGGAGCCGGGGGAAGTATTCGAAGACCTGTTCACGCGCCTGCTCGACCCAATCCTTGTCGGAGCGCTGTGACCAGGCCCCCATCTGCAGGTTCTTCTCCACAGTGAGGTCGGGGAAGACCCGGCGCCCTTCCGGCACCATGACGATGCCCTCGGACACGCACCTGCGGGTGTTCCAGGCGTTGATCTCCTGGCCGGCGTAGCGGATGTGGCCACCCCATGGCTTCAGCGCGCCACAGACGTTGAGGGCAGTCGTGGTCTTGCCGGCCCCGTTGAGGCCGAGGAGCACGCACGTCTCCCCCACCCTGATGCTCGCCGTGACGCCGTGCAGGACCGGCAGGGATCCATAGCCGGACTTCAGGCCGTCAAGCTCGAGCAGGACGTCGGCAACGACCTCGGTCGGCAGAACCGGCTCTCGCAGCTTCGTGGTCAGCGCTCGGTTCGCCGCCGTCGGTTCCGGTGCGCCCGTGTCGGAGGCGGCATCGAGCACGAGCGTGGCATCGACATCGGCGTCGGGGTCGGCGTCACCGGGCGAGACTGGGCGCGCCGGGGCGTCCGGGATCAAGCCCTCGCCCGCAAAGTCGCCCGCCCGGACCGGCTCCAAGTCGCCAAGTTCGTCGGCGGGGTACGCGAACCCGTCGGTCGCCAGGACAAACGTGACGCCGTCCTCGATGAAGACGTATCGGCCCTCGTCGTCGACTTCCCAGATGACGTCCTCGCCGGCGTCCTGGTCGTCAGCCATGGAGTTCTCCTCGGTGCCCCCGGGGGCCGTTGAACCGATCAGGCCAGGGTCGCAGCACCCTGGCCCATGTAGGCCTCTGCCACGTCACGATTGACGCGGATCACCTCGGGCTCGCCCTGGGCGAGCAAGCGACCGAAGTTCAGCACGTAGAGGTAGTCACACACCCGCAGCATGAACGGCACGTGGTGCTCGATGATCACGATCGTGATCCCAAGGTCGCGGCGCATCTGGATGAGCCGGTCTCCGAACTCCTCGGACTCCTCCGGGCCGAGGCCGGCCAGCGGCTCGTCGAGCATCAGTACGTCCGGGTCGGTGGCCAGCACGGCAGCCACCTCGCACTGCTTCAGGGTGCCATATGACAGCCCGGAGAGGTGTTCGTTGGCCAAGGGCAGCAGGCCCAGGTAGTCCAGAACCTCGAAGGCTCGCTCGCGCAGGAGCTTCTCCTCGGCGAAGGTCCAGGGAGCGCCCAGCATCCCGGCAGCGGATCCGTAGGACACCTTCTGGTGCTGAGCGACCATCAGATTCTCCAGCACCGTGAATGACCGCACGAGGCCCACCTGCTGGAACGTCCGGCCGATGCCGAGGTGGGTGCGCTGGTCCGGGCGCAGGTGCGTGATGCGCTCGCCGCGGAAGAACACCTCGCCCTCGGTCGGCTGGTAGAAGCCGGTGATGCAGTTGAAGAACGTCGTCTTGCCGGCCCCGTTGGGACCGATCAGGCCGACAATCTCATGTTCCTCCACCTGGAAGGTCACGTCCTTCAGCGCCTGCAGGCCGCCAAAGCGGATGCCGATGGTGTCCGAGGACAGGATCGGGGGCGTGCCCCCGTGGTCAAGGCCGTGCACCCATGCCTCCTCCTGCGGTCCCGCCACCAACGGTGACGGCATCCGCACTCTTCAACGGCTTGAAGGACAGCCACCGGAAGACGGGGCCGAACTGCTCGGCAATCCCTCCGGGGTACTGGATGAGCGTCACCAGGAGCAGCACCGCCCCAATGAACGTCTCCCAGTTGGACTTCAGCAGAGCCCACATGCACGAGTTGCCCGTGATTGACCCCGCAAGGGCGGTGCCACCGACGGCGACAAGCACAAGGCCCAGGACAGCACTACCCGCGAGGCGTGCCCCATCGGACTCACCTCCCCGGAACCGCTTGACCGCGTGGCGAATCATCTCGGCCGCAGCGGCGAGGAACACCAGGCCGATCAGGAACTGCAGCGCCTTCGGCGGCAGCGACGTGCAGGTGCCGCCGTCGTCGGTGTGCGGTACGCCCCAGGCCTCGTGTGCCTTCTCCAGGAAGACCGGCAGAAAGGCGATGAACATGCCGCCGACCACAACGCCAGGCCGGCTGCCGAGCCCCCCGACGACCGTCATGAGCAGGAACGTCAGCGCCACCGTGAACGTGAACGACGGCGGTGCCGCCACCCCGTCGCGTGCCGCGTACAACAAGCCCGCGAACCCTGCAATGCCGCCTGACAGGACGAATGCCAGCAGCTTGTAGCCACGAACATTGATGCCCCACGATGCCGCGACGCGCTCGTCATCACGCAACGCCTGGATGGCCCGACCGGCCTTGGACGACGTCAGCCGCCAGTCGAAGAGCCACGTGAGCAGGAGCATCAGGATCAGAAAGTAGACGTACTTCTCGTCCGCGCTGAACTCCCAACCGAAGGTTTCGGACCCCGTGGTCAGGAACTCCGGCCGAGGGACCTCCTTGCCCGCGCCACCGCCGGTGAGGGCTCGAACCTTGAACAGCGTCTCTTCGGCGAGCAGTTGGTAGGCGATCGTCACGATCGCCAGCAGCAGGCCCCGCACCCGCAGAGCGATGGTGCCAAGGGCCAGAGCCAGGACGGCGCCAATCAGGATCGAGCCGAAGATCGCCGCCCCGAAGCCCAGGCCGAGGTCGACCGAGAAGTAGCCCCCGGCGAATGCTCCGGCGCCGACGAAGGCGGCATGCCCCAGCGAGGCCTGCCCTGCATACCCCATCAGGATGTTGAGCGAGAGTGCCACCATCGCGAAGACGATCGCACGGGCGAACTCGAAGACGAGGGAGCCTCCTGGTGATGCGCCGGTCATCCAGTGCGGCAGCCACAGGGCCAGAAACGCGATCCCGGCGAAGGCACCGAAGCGGCCAGCCATGCCCCCCGGTGATGGACGCCAGCGGACGCGCGGGTCAGCCAGATCCGTCGCGATGAGCCCGCCGAGGGCGTCGGCTGCGGTGGTCGTCGGTGTCGCCACGTCAGGCCTCCTTCCCGAACAGTCCCTTGGGGCGGAAGATCAGCACGATCACCAGGACGGCGAACGTGGCGACCTGCGGCGGTCCCGGAACAGTGCTGGTCAGGTTCATCGCAAGGACGGTCTCGTTGGCAAACGACACCGTGACACCGAGGATCAGCCCGCCGACCACCGCCCCCGGCATGGACGTCACCCCACCGAGCACGGCCGCAACGAGCGCCGGGATGAGAAACGTCGTGGTCATCAACCCGGGCCCGACCTTCTCGAAGACTCCAGCGCCGAGGATGCCGCCGATCGCGGCCAGCGCGCCGGCCATCCCCCAGGCCATCGCACCCATCGTCTGGACCGACACGCCTTGGATCTCGGCAGCGAAGGGGTCCTGGGCCGTGGCCAGGAGCGCCACACCGAAGGGTGTGCGGAAGAAGATGCCGAGCGCGGATGCGGCCCCCGCGAGCACGAGCACGACCAGAATCGTGTTCCACTGGATCGGGATGCCGCCAAGGGCCAGGACACCGCCACAAACGCCATCGGGATTGGTGCCCATGCACAGCGGGCCGACGTCGAGCGCCGGCGGAGCGCCATCGATGAAACGCGGGAAGTTGCGCAGCTTGGGCTCGAACACGATCAACTGGATCGAGACCATCAGCAGCATGATCCCGACGGTTGCGACCAATGAGGTGACGGGTGAGGCGTTCGCCACGCGTTGCACGACCGCGCTGTTGACCAGGATCGACAGCCCGGCGCCGAACAGGACCGCGATCACCGTGGCGATGAGCATCTTCCCGGGACCGGTGGCCCCAGCGTCGAGCGCGTCAAGCCCTTCGTAGTCGAGCGCGAGGACCTCACCGAAGGCCCCCGCCATGACAACCCACGCCAACCACGCGGACATGGTGCCGATCTCGCCCTGGGCGAAGTTCATCACCTTCGTGGACTTGTAGACCAAGGCGATGCCCAGGCCGACCAATGCGTAGACGGCTCCGAACTGCAGTCCATTGACGACGCCCGCCATGAGGCTGATGTCGAAGATGGCGCTGAACAGCACGACTGCCAGGACGATGGCCGCGCTGAGCGCGATCGGCTTCAGCGGCAGGCTGCGCACACGTTCCACGGCTTGGCCTCCCTCAGAACGATGTGGCGAAGGTGGCCAGCGTCTCGTGTTCCGTGGTGGCGCAGTTGGCCTTCAGGACGTGGATCGCTGTCCCGCCGAAGTGCCCATTGCGGGCGAAGTCAACCGTGGGGAACACGCCCGCCTCGATCGTCTGGGTTTCCACGAGGGCGCGGAAGTCCTCGCGCGTGAGATCGTTGCCGTAGGTGGCCCCGTAGGCCTGGAGCAGCTGGTGCTGCTGTTCCGCAACGCCCCAGAGCGCCAGCGCCAGGTCGTCCGTCGGCTTGCCATAACTCTCGCCGGCCGCGAAGAACTGCGGGCGATTCTGACGAGCCCAGTCCAGTCCCGGGAAGGGCGAGAAGAAGATCCCGCCGTCAACGTCGTCGCAACCGTTGGTCAGGACGGCATTGAGACCCTTGGAGATCCCGACGCCGACGTACTGCGGGTGGTAGTCGAGCGCCGACGCCTGCTGGGCGAACCGGATGTAGTCAGCTGGCGAGGACAGGATGTAGATCACCTCGACGCCATCGTTTTTCAGCTGGTTGGCGAATGTCGAGTACCAGGAACTGTCACCCTTGGAGTGGCGCAGCGTCCCGTTGTAGGTGACTCCCGACGCGGCCACGCCCTGCTCCCAGCCCGCCACGGCGTCGTCGAAGTTTGGCGTCGACGTGACGATCGCCGCGGTGTTCTGGCCGGCGAAGTTTCGCGCGACGTATTGCGCCAGCAGGATGCCCTGCTGGCGATAGGTCATCGACGAAGCGAAGTACCAGTCGTTGCCCTCGAGGCCGATCTCGGTCACGCCGGCCGAGAAGTAGGGCACTTGGGCGACGGCTGCGAACTGACCGCAGGCCTGGATCTGGTCAGTCCCACCGCCACCAGCGAAGATGAAGGTCGTGGCCTCGAGCTCGCGGCAGACCTGGCGGGCAGAAGCGGGGTCATACTTGTCGTCGCGGAAGGTGAGCTCGACGTCCGAGCGCCCCAGCAGGGTCTGGCCCTCGGTCTTGAAGATGTGATCCCAGTAGAGGTCGCCCGACTTCTCGAACGACGTGGCCGGGATGGGTGCGGCCCCGGTCACGGGGGCGTGCAGGCCGATCTTGATGACGTCAGCGGTGAGCCCCGTCCGATCACTGCCCGTCGGAGTCAGCTGTTGACCGCCCGTCCCACCACCGGTCCCGCCGCCGCCCGTGGAACCCCCGCCCGTGGAATCGCCGCCCGTGCTCGTGCCACCCGTCCCGGGCGTCGTCGCACCTCCGGTGTCACCCGGTGTGGTCGCCCCGCCGGTGCCCCCTGCACCCTGTCCCGAACCGGCGGTACCGCCACTGGGGGCGTCGCCAGTCCCAGCTCCGGTGCCGTCCGTCCCAAGCTGCCCGCCGTCTGCGGACCCACCGGGCGTTGCGACCTGGCCGTCACCGCCGGGCGCGGCAACAACGACCGCCGGTCCGTCGACGTGGACCCCGGGCTTCTGGCCGCAAGCGACGGCAAGCATGGACAGCGCGGCCACGACGGTGACGGCGCGCAGCGAACGAGCGTTGCTCATTGGGGAGCTCCAGGCATCTGACTGGGGTCGACCTGCGGCGCCGAGGGCGATGGTTCAGACCCTCGGTCCGGTGAGTCAGGTCGACGTGCTGGTTAAGCGATCATCGCACCCAGTGCCGCAAGCCTGCCACGGCGAGCGCGCAAACGGCACGGATTGCCGCTGCAGGGTCCCAAGAACCGCTGGGCAGGCCGACCTGGGTCAGGGCGGCGTCACTCGCCGCGCTGGCCCTGGTTCAGGTCGATCAGCCGAGTCATGGCGCCACGGCGCTCCGCCGCCAGGACCACCTCGGTCGTGAGCGACTGGGCAGTCAGGTACATCCCGGCGAGGAACACCGGCACCAGGAGCCACACCCACCAGGCGCTGGTTGCGGGCTCGAGGTCCAGCGCTGCCGTGACGAGCTGCCCATTGTCGGTGACCGGCAGGTCTGACGAGGGCGCGACCTCGGGCTGGCCGGGGGCGACGGAGGGCTCGAGCGGCACGTTGGCGGGCGGCGCGAAGGCGCTGCCCGTGGTCAGCGGCTGTGATGCAGCTGTGCTGGTGTTGGACGGGTTGGCGGGGCTGGCCGGTGGGACGCTGGACACGGGGGCAGAGGCTTCACTCGTCTCGAACACTCCACGAACGGCATTCGAGAACGTCACCTGTGCGAACGTGGAGGAGTCGGGGTCACCGAAGGCGAGGTTGGGCGCGGCGGTCGGGCGCAGGAAGATGCCCTCGTTGGGGAGCAGCCCTTCGAGCCAGGCCTGGGCGGCAAACGTGAGGTCGAACTCCCACATGCCGGTCGACTGGCCGGTCGCATCGCCGACATAGACGCCGTTGGTCCCGAAGACGCAATCGATCTCCGGCCGAGCGGCCTCACCCTGGTTGCCCGCGACGAAGCTGGTCACGACCGGGCAAGCCTCGATACCGATGGGGGCAACATCGATCGGGGCTGCCTCGAGGGCCTTCTGGAACTCGTCAGCCTCGGGTGTGCGCGATGCAATCGAGGCGAACAAGGCGAGAATGGCCTGGCGGAATTGCGGCGACGAGGAGTGGTAGGTGGGCTGGATCGCGTCCAACTGCAGCACGAACTGGTCCAACTGCTGGCCGTCTGCCACCGCGGGCACGACGATCTGCAGGGCCGATTCATAGTGGGTCACGCCGGACACGATGCTGACCGGGAGGGAGTCGGGCGGCGTCAGGGGTTCGGGCTCCTCGGGACCGGCCTCGACCCCCGCCGTGACGCCGGCCACCGCGTCACCCACTGGAGCGATCTCGCTCGGGCAGGTCTGAGGGACCAGCACGCACAGGAACCCGGGCGGGAACTCGGAGGTCAGGGTGTCCGGGGTCGACCGGCCGGCGGTCGTCGTGTAGATCGCCTGCTTGACAACCTCGATGTCCTGGGGCTCACCCGTCTGGGCCGATGCACCGGCCGGGCCGAGCTGCATCGCAGCACCGCCAAGCGCGATCGAACTGGCCATCATGGCCAGGCCGAGTCGGCGCCTGATGCCGCTTCCTGAGATCGTCATGGTTGCTCCGGTGTCGAGGTGATGCAGTCGGTGGGTGGCCGGGACGGAACGTGGGCGTTGTTCCTGTCGTCCAATCGGCCGATGACGCAAGCCTGCATGACCAATCAGAACGAGTCAACGAATGTGGCGAGCGTTTCGTACTCGCCGATCTCGCAGTTCGCACGGAGAAGGTGCGCCGTGGATGCTCCGAAGTGGTCGTCAGGGCTGTAGGAAACGTCCGGCAACACTCCCCCACTCACACCCTGTGAGGAGGCCACCAGGTCACGAAAGTCTTCGCGCGTCAGGTCCGTCCCGTAGGCGGAACGGTACCGCTCGAGCAGGCCGTGCAGTGAGGCGTTGGCCCCCCACAGGGCCAACGCGATGTCATCGGTGGGGACGCCGAAGTCGGCACCCGCCTCGAAGAACTCCGGCACATTGGTCCGTGCCCAGTCCAGGCCCGGGAACGGCGAGAGAAAGATCCCCTTGTCCACGAAGTCGCAGCCCGAGTTCAGCACGGCGTTGAGCCCCATGGAGACGCCGACGCCGATGAACTGGAAGTCGATGCCCAATTGCTGGGACTGCTGCGCGAACCGGATGTAGTCCACCGGGGAGGACAGGATGAACACGACCTCCACCCCCTGATCCGCCAACGACTTGGCGTAGGACGCGTACCAGGACGTGTCGCCCTTCGGGTGGCGCAGCGTGGTGGCATAGTCGAGGTTCTGGGCAGCGACGCCCTCCAGCCAACCATCGACGGCATCATCGAAGTTTGGGGTGTCGGTGACAATGGCTGCGAACCGGCGGCCAGCAAGATCGGGATGACGGGCCGCCACCTGGGCCAGCAGCGGGCCCTGCTGGCGATACGTCATCGAGGACGCGAAGTACCAGTCCAGGCCGCGCAGCCCGGCTTCGGTGACGCCGGCAGAGAAGTACGGGACCTGCAGACGGTTGGCAAGCTCACCGCAGGCCTGGATCTGGTCGGTACCTCCGCCGCCGGCCATGGTGAACACGGTTGCGGCCAGTTCGCGGCACACCTGGCGCGCGGAGGCAGGGTCGTACTTGTCGTCGCGAAAGATCATCTCGACCTTGGTTCTACCCAGCGCATCGCCACCCTCGCGGTCGATGAGATTGCGCCAGTAGAGGTCGCCAGACTTCTCGAACGATGTGGTCGGCAACGGAGCGGCGCCAGTCACCGGCGCATGGGTACCGAAGCTGATCACGTCGGCGGTGACACCAGTCCGGTCGGAACCCCGGACGCGGCCCGCCTCCTGGGACTGGTCCCCGGCCGGCGCTGCGGAGGGCTGGCCAGCACTGGGCGCGGCGTCGTCACCCTCGCTGAACTGGGTCGCTGGGCGCGAAGGTGCGACCGCGCCCGCGGACGGCGTCATGGAACCTGCGGCCGACCCGTCGTCAGGGCCCGGCGATGACGAGCCAACTTGGGGCTGGGTGACGCCCTCGACGTCGGCCGCCAGCGTCGTGGCGTTTGGCTGGGCGGCGACTGCAGCGGTGGCCCCCTGTGTGGCAGCACCCTCGACATGGATGCCAGGTTTCTGGCCGCATGCCGTCAGGGCCAGGGCCAGGGCCAGGGCGACCGTGACGGCAAGGGGACGTACGAGGGACGCCATGACGCTCCAGCAGAATCGGCTCCGAAGGAATGGTTCGACCGCCGTGTGGCAGACTCCTGCCCAGCGCGCGCAGCCCGCCGGCCCGACCCCGTTGCGGTGGCGCTTGGCGGTGCCTCCTCCCCCGGCCGCGTAAGGTCGCGGGATGCGTCCGCGCGCCCTGCTGACCCTGCTCCTCCTGCTCACGACGGCGTGCGCCCCAATGGTCACGCTCGAAGCTGGTGACCCCGTCAGGCGCATCCGCCAGCCGCAGACTTCACGCCTGCTCGCAGCGGACGGCAGGGTGTTGGCCGAACTCCACGGCGAGCAGGACCGCGACGAAGTCGCACTTGACGACGTCGACCCACTGTTGACGCAGGCGGTGCTGGCCGTCGAGGATCGTCGGTACTTCCTGCACGCCGGGGTCGACCTGGCCGCGATCGTCCGCGCCGCCGTGCGCAACGTCTCGGCTGGCGAGATCGCCCAGGGGGGCTCGACGATCACCCAGCAGTATGTGAAGAACACCATCACCGGGCCGGCCCAGACCCTGGAACGCAAGATCGAGGAGGCCGCCCTTGCTTGGCAGTTGGAGCAGCACCACTCCAAGCAGGACATCCTCGGGCGCTACCTGAACACGGCCTACTTCGGGCAGGGCGCCTACGGCGTCGCCGCCGCGTCCCGCCACTACTTCGGGCGCGAGCCGACGTCGCTGACGCTGGTGCAGGCTGCCCAACTTGCCGGGATGATCGCGTCCCCCAGCCGGTTCGACCCATACGACCATCCCGAGGCTGCCCATGCGCGGCGGGCGGTGGTCCTGCGGGCGTTGGTGGGGGCCGGCGTCATCAGCCAGGACGAGGCCGACGCGGCGGGCACTGGCGATGTTGGGCTGGTCGATCAATCGGTGCAGGAGCAGGACCTCGCGCCTTACGTGGTCGCCGAGGTCAAACGACTGCTGCAACACGACCCGCAGGGCCTCTTCGGCATCCTCGGGACGACCGTCGACGAGCGTGCCGACGTGTTGTTCACCGGCGGCCTGCGTGTGCACACGACGGTCGACCTGACCATGCAGGCCCAGGCGGAGCAGGCGGTGGCGTCGGTCCTTGACCAGGAGGGGGACCCCTCGGCGGCACTCGTCGCCATCGATCCGGCCACAGGCGCCGTCCGGGCCCTTGTTGGCGGGCGCGACTACAACGACCCGGATGACCCATTCGCGCGGTTCAACCTAGCCACCCAGGGCCGGCGACAACCGGGCTCGTCGTTCAAGCCGATCGTGCTGGCCACCGCCCTGAGCCTGGGCATCTCGCCCGATCGCCGCTTCCCCGCCGGTGATTGCGTCACCTTCCCCCAGATCCCGGACTGGCAGCCCTGCAACTACGGAGGCACCAGCTACCCCGAACTGACCCTGCGCGAAGCCACCGTTCATTCGGTCAACACGGTGTACGCACGGCTCGCCGTCGAGCTCGGCCCCCAGGCAATCGTCCAGACCGCGCATGCTCTGGGGATCGACGACGACCTCCCGTCCGTCGCCTCGATCGGACTGGGCACCGCCGAACTGTCACCGTGGGACCTCGCCGAGGCCTACACACCCTTCGCGACCCTCGGCACCCAGCATCCGGTGCACCTGATCGATCGGATCGAGGAAGCCGACGGCACGGTGCTGTGGGAGCACGACGACGAGACTCGTCGCGTCCTCGACCAGGCGGTCAGCTGGCTGATCACGCAGACCCTGACCGAGGTCGTGGCTCGCGGGACAGGCGTGCGAGCCAAGATCGATCGACCCCAGGCGGGAAAGACGGGCACGGCTCAGGACAACAGCGACGCGTGGTTCGTCGGCTACACGCCCGACCTGGTGGCCTCGGTCTGGGTGGGGTTCCCGGAGGGGCGTGTGGCCATGCGACCGCCGACCACCCGCGAGGTGGTGGAGGGCGGACGCTGGCCCGCGCAGATCTGGGCAGCCTTCGCCGGCGCCGCGCTGGCCGACGTTCCGGCCCGCGGATTCCCGGTCCCCGACCTCAGCATCGTCACGATCAAGGTCGACGTCACGCGCGACTGCCTCCCCAATCTTTACACCCCAGCCGACGTCGTGGAACTGCGCGAGTACGTCCGCGGGGCGGAGCCGACGCAACGCTGCACCGAGCCGGCCGGCCCGCCAATCGACGATGTGCCCATGGTCGTGGGGTTGCCTCTGGCCACGGCGCGGCGACTGCTGGCCGACGAGGGGTTCCTGGTCGACGTGCGCCAGGAGGTCTCGGCGCTGTATCCCACGGGGATCGTGGCGCGCCAGCGACCGGTCCCCGGCGCGACGACCCTCGAGCGTGACGGCAACGCCGTGGTCATCTGGGTGTCGACCGCCGTTCGGACACGTTCCGCGGTTCCTGACGTCGTCGGACTGGACGTCGACGATGCCCAGACCGTGCTGGAACTGACAGGCTGGGTCGTGGAGGTGCGCCGGTCCTGCGGAGGCGGCGACTGCCAGGGATTGAGCGCGGATGAGGTGTGGGCCCAGACCCCCGAGGGTGGCGAGGTCGCGCGCGACCACAGCCTCGTCGTGCTGACGGCTGCTCCCGCGTCACCGTGACGGCCGGAGATGTCACACCCGACCAACGTCGCTCACCCACCCAAGGAAGCGTTGCACCGGCCACGTGTTGACGACCTGCTCGGCGGTGACGCCCGCACGTCGTGCCAACCGCACCCCGTGGGCCGCGTTGGCGAGGGCGTCGACGTGGTGCGCGTCCGTGGAGATCACGAGGTTCACGCCGCGGGCCACAGCCTCGGCAACGACCTCGGCAGGGGCGTCCAGCCGCCGCGGGCTGGAGTTGATCTCGAGCGCCGTGCCCGTCTCGGACAGGGCAGTGAGCACAGCGTCGAGGTCGAACGCGATCCCCTCGCGGCGACCGAGCATCCGTCCCGTCAGGTGGCCGATCGCGGTGACGGACGGGTTGTGGATCGCGGCCACGAGGCGCTTGGTCTGCTCCTGCGAGGGGCGCCGGAACGAGCTGTGCACGCTTGCCACGCACCAGTCGAAGCCCGTCAGGAACTCGGCGTCGTAGTCCACAGACCCGGTGGCATCGATGTTCAGTTCGGCGCCGTGCAGGATCCGGAGCCCGTCGTACGTGTCAGCGAGGCGCTCCAGCTCGGCTCGTTGCTCGAGCATGCGCTCGCGAGTCAGGCCGTTGATGCGCAGGTCCTCGGCATGGTCGGTGATGGCGGCGTAGGCGAACCCGCGATCGTGCAGTGCCGCCAGCATGTCGGGCAGGGACGACCGGCCGTCGCCAGACCAGGTCGTGTGGACGTGGAGGTCGCCTCGAAGATCCTCGACCTGCACCAGGCCCAGGGGCGCGGGTCCGGCGCGGTCGGCCAAGCCGTCCCCGGAGTCGCGACGCTCGGGGGTTGACCGGTACAGCCCGAGGGCCCGATACAGCGCGTCCTCGTCCTCGACCATGACCTTGGCCCCGTCGGCGTCGCGCAGCCCGTCCGGGTCCAGCGTCATGCCACGCGCGGCGGCAAGCCCCACCAGTTCCCGGACGTGGTCGTCCGGGCCTGTCGCCACGACCAAATCCCAGCCCGCGCGTCGAGGATCTTCGATGACCACGACCCGCGCAGGCACGCCAAAGTGCAGCCCCGTTACGTCAAGCGGCTCCGATGCCACGATGACGACTTCCTCGAGGTGGTCCAGTCCCCGTCGCGCCGCGCCGGCAAGCACCGCACCGGCAGGGACGGCGGCTTCCGGTCCGGCCACGTCGACACCCGGGAGTGCCTCGAGGACGTCGGCCAGGGGGATTCGGTCCACGGCATCCAGGCGGAGCGCGGCGCGGAGCGCGTCCACGGTGGCCTGCCCGACACCTGGCAGACTGCCCAGCCGGCCGTCGTCGATCGCGGCACGGAGCGACGCAACGGACCCGATCCCCAGCACGTCGTGCAGGGAACGAACCAGCTTGGGACCCAGCCCGGGGACGCGGAGCAGCTCGAGTATCCCTGGGGGATGTTCCGCCCGCAGCCGCTCCAGGCGCTCGACCGGGCCGCCGTCGCGCCACTGGACGATGACCTCGACACTGGCCCGGCCCAACCCGGGCGTTGCGTGCAGCTGCGCTGGTTCCATGGTCAGCGCCGCAGGCCCGAGCCCGCGGACGGCCCGCGCCGCCTCCTTCCAGGCCCGAACGCGGAAGCCCTCGGCACTGCCTTCCGCAAGCGTGGTCCACGCGGCGAGTTCATCAAGGCAGCCCGCAAGTTCGTCATGCGTGCGCCCCATGCGTGCAACCCCTCGGTGGCGATGGTGCCAGATGCCGGCGGAGCCGATGACGACGGCCGGTTGGACCACCGGCGAGCAGCGTACGGACGACCCCGCGCGCTTGAGGCCACGGCGATGTTGCCGACGGGGCAGGCGTGAACAGCACCCACCCGCCAGCCGCGCGCCCGCGCGAGACTGGAAAAGCCCGAGCCGTGCCCATGGTGGCAGCGGCCCTGGTCGCCTTGACCGTCCTGGCAGCGACCCTGCTGCTGGCCAGCACCCGGCGAGACGCCGCCATCGATGAGCAGCATGACCAGGTGGCCCGAACCCTGGCCATTGCGGGCAACAGCATCGAGCAGACCGTGAGCTCGCATGCATCGGTGGCTGCGGTCGTCGCGGCATGGGTAGCCAATGCCAACCGCTCGCCCACAGCGCTGGAGTTCGAGCGATTCGCCCGGGCCCTGCTGGCTGCCCAGCCGAGCCTGCGGGCCGTCGAGTTGGCCCCGGACGGGATCATCAGCTACATCGAGCCATTGGTCGGCAACGAACAGGCTGCCGGCCTCGACCTGAACGTCCACCGCACCGGTCGGGTCAGCATGTCGTCTTTGCGCGCTGGGGCGGCGTTGATCATCGAGGGACCCGTCGACCTGGTCCAGGGTGGACAGGGCCTGATCCTGCGCCACCGCATCGACATCGACGACGACGGCAACCCTGCCACGCCCCGCGTGTTCTGGGGCCCATCGATCACCCTCGTGGACTTCACAGCCGTGGTCCGGGCCGCCGGCCTGGACCACCCTGACCTGTCCTGGTCGCTGGAGCGGATCTCCGAGGGAGCGGCACTGCTGGCCGGAGAGCCGCAACAAGGCCGCGACCCACTGGTGGTCGAGGTCAGCGTCCCGGGCGCGATGTGGGAGCTCGCAGGCTCACCCTCGGACCGGTGGGGGGTCGCAGCTGGGGCTCAGACGCCCTTGCTGGTGGGCGGGGCGTTGATGGCGGCTGTCCTCGCCGCACTCGCCTGGGTGTTTGCATCCCAGCCGATTCGCCTCAGGGCCAAGGTGGCTGAGGCCACGGCCGAGCTTGCGCGCTCGAACGCCCGCACCGACTCGGTGATGAATGCGGCCAGCGACGGCATCGTCGCACTCGGCCCAACTGGGGCGCTCCTCGCATGCAACCCCGCAGCACGCCACTTGCTCCGCATCGGCGAGGAGGACCTCGACGGGCCGACGCTTCTCGACCTCGTGCCGCTCGACCAGATCCGCGTCACCACGCGTGAGCAGGACGGCTACCTGACAGGACAGTCGACCGTCCGCGTCCAGCGCCTCGATGGCAGCGATTTCCCGGCCGACGTTGCCATCGCGACGGCCCCGGGTGGTGCGGTCCGGACCGTGATCATCCGCGACGTCACCGAGCGCGAACGCACCACCGAAGACCTCCGCCAGCACACGCACCAGCTGGAGCGACTCAACACGGAACTGCGCGATCTGGACCGCGTCAAGCGCGACTTCATGGCCGTTGCCAGCCACGAGATCCGCACGCCCATCACTGCCATCCGTGGGTTTGCGATCACCCTGTCCACGCGCTGGGAAGACCTCTCCGACGAGGACCGCCGGCGTTCGTTGGATGTGATCCATCGACAGGCGACGCGGCTTTGGCACCTCGTCAACGACGTCCTGACGACCAGCCAGATCGAGGGCGGCAGCCTCTCCCCGCGGGCGGTGCCGGTCCAGGTTGCGGCAGTGCTCAGCCGTGCGGTGACCGACAGCCAGATCCAACCCGGAGATGTCGTGAGTCACGTGCCGCCGGACCTCGCCGCCACAATCGATCGGGAACACCTCACCCGGATCCTGGTGGCCTTTCTGACCAACGCGGCCAAGTACGGGCGAGCGCCCGTCGAGGTCAAGGCGGAGCTGACGGTCGACGGGCTGGTCGTTTCCGTCCATGATCGGGGCGAGGGGGTGACGGAGGACTTCAAGGAGAGGCTCTTCGAGCCGTTCTCCCAGGCATCGACCGGCGAACGGCGCACCGCCGCCGGTACCGGGCTGGGCCTTTCCGTGGCGCGGGGCTTGGCGCGAGCCAGTGGCGGTGACGTCTGGTACGCACGAAATCCCCAAGGGGGGTCGGTGTTCAACGTCCGACTGCCCGCCCGGGGCATGACCGTGGCGCAGCGAGCACCCACTCCCCCGCGGCTGCGTGCCCTGATCCGGGAGGCAGAGATCGAGGAAGCCGTGGCTCAGGGGGCCGAGGCCTCCGTGGGTGCGCCGGAGCCGGGCGTCAGGTCGTCGGCGACGTCGGACTGATCCGCGCGCAGCCAGACCGTCCGCTGGGCGAACGGCATCTCGATGCCCGCCTTGTCCAGGGCGTACTTGACGCGTCGACGCAGGGCGCGCATGACCTTGAACTGCTCGCCCGGCAACGTCTTGATGACCATGCGCAGGAGCACGCGGTCTCCACCGAGTTCCTCGACCCCCCACACCTCCGGCGCTTCGAGCAGCACAGGCGACCAGGCGGGGTCACTGTGCAGCTCGACACCGGCACCCTCGATGACAGCCACGGCGTGGTCGATGTCCGCCCCGTAGGCCACGCTGACGTCGAGAAGCGCACGCGCCCATTCCTGGCTGGCATTCGCGACGCGCCGGATCTCTCCGTTGGGAACGTGCCAGAGCTGCCCCGACACGTCACGAATGCGCGTGCTCCGCAGCGAGATTCCCTCGACGACACCGGTCGCCTCACCGACGTCAACAACGTCGCCCACCCCGTACTGGTCTTCCATCAGGATCGACACTCCCGACAGGAAGTCCTTCACCAGGTCCTGAGCGCCGAACCCGAGGGCCACCCCGACGATTCCGGCACCGGCAATCAGCGGGGCCAGGTTGATCCCAACCGCTCCGAGGATCGTGAGCGTGGCGATCGACCAGATGACCGCGTTGGCAACGCTGCCGAACAGGGCACCGACGGACTCCGCGCGCCGCTCGATGCGTTCGCTGGTCCGCGCGTTTGCGCCGTCGACGGCCTGGGACAGCTTGGCGAGGCTGCGCGGACGCCCGGCCCGCAGCTGTGCGACCAGGCCGCGAACGCCGCGGCGAGCCACTGAACGAGCAATGACCGCCAGGACAAGGACGACCAGGATCTGCCCAACTGGTTCGAGCGCTCCGCCGACAAGGCGTGCCAACGATTCGTTGTCCGTCAGGTCGAAGACGACGTTGCAGACCGAACCGCAGTCGGTCAGGGCACCAGCGCCCTGGGCGAGTGTTGACACGGACGCGTCCCCCGGTCGGCGTGGATCGAGCTCCTCGGCAAGCAGCGAGCCCTCGACAGCCGACCTTACGACGTTGCCCGCCAACGGACAGTCGGCGCTCGATGTAACCCGGACGAAACACTCGAGACACGGCAGGGACACGGCTGGTTCCTACGGTCCCGACCGCACGATCGACAGGATCGAGCGCGCACCCATCGAACGGCCACCGGGCGCGAGGGGCACGACCGAGTCAAAGAACTCCGACGGCGAGGGCCCGTCGAGATCCCAACCGCGGCCGAGCTGATCGCTGCGGACAGCCGGGTCGCGTCGGCGGGTACCTCGCTCCCCCCTAGTCTCACCCTCGACTGACGCGTGGGCCCTCGAGCTCGCCCCAGTCCGCAACCACCGACTTCGGCCCCAGTTGGGGCGATGAACCCCCTCGCGCGGTACGCGCGACCGATTGACAGGAGCGACGTTGGGAACGTCTCCCCAGACCGCAAAAGATGTTCTCGCCCTCATCGCCGATGATGGCTACGAGTTCATCGACCTCCGTTTCGTTGACCTGCCCGGCCTGGTCCAGCACTTCTCCGTGCCGGCCGACCAGATCAGCGCGTCAACGTTCTCGGACGGCCTCTACTTCGACGGCTCGTCCGTGCGTGGGTTCCAGGGCATCCAGGAGTCGGACATGCTCCTTCTCCCCGACCCGACCAGCGCATTCGAGGACGTGTTCCGTCAGCACAAGACGCTGGCGATCTACTGCCACGTGCATGACGCGATCACCGGCGACGCGTACAGCCGTGACCCGCGCAACATCGTGCGCAAGGCCGAGGCGTACCTGAAGTCCACCGGCATCGCCGACACGGTCTTCATGGGGCCCGAGGCAGAGTTCTTCATCTTCGACTCCATCCAGTTCGCCACCGACCCGCACAACACGTTCTTCGCGATCGAGTCGGTCGAGGGCCCGTGGTCCACGGGTGACCCGATCAACGCGGACGGCACGCCCAACCTCGGTCACAAGCCGCGGACCAAGCAGGGCTACTTCCCAACCTCGCCCATGGACCACTACCAGGACCTGCGCTCCGAGATGGTCAAGCGGCTGCAGTCGGTTGGCATCGAGGTGGAGGTCCAGCACCACGAGGTCGGGGCCCCCGGCCAGGCCGAGATCGACATCCGGTTCGACGAGCTGGCGAAGGTGGCCGACAAGCTGATGACGTTCAAGTACGTCATCAAGAACACCGCCCTCGAGAACAACAAGTCCGTCACGTTCATGCCGAAGCCCATCTTCGGTGACAACGGCTCGGGTATGCACACCCACCAGTCCCTGTGGAAGGACGGCGAACCGCTGTTCTATGACGAGCAGGGCTACGGCCAGCTGTCGGACATGGCGCGTTGGTACATCGGCGGCCTGCTCTCTCACGCCCCGGCGATCCTTGCCTTCACCAACCCGACGACGAACTCCTACCGCCGCCTGGTGCCCGGCTACGAGGCGCCGGTCAACCTCGTGTACTCGGCTCGCAACCGCTCGGCCGCGATCCGGATCCCGATTTCGGGTCCGAACCCCAAGGCCAAGCGCATCGAGTTCCGCGTCCCCGACCCCTCGTCGAACCCGTACCTGGCATTCGCCGCGCAGTTGATGGCCGGCCTCGACGGCGTCCGCAACAAGATCGAGCCGCCGGCCCCGGTCGACAAGGACATATACGACCTCCCGCCGGAGGAGTTGCGCAACCTCCCATCGGTCCCCACCTCCCTCGGTGAGGCACTGGACGCGCTGGAGGCAGACATGGACTTCCTGCTCGAGGGAGACGTGTTCACGCCCGACCTGATCGAGACCTACGTGGCCTACAAGCGCCACGAAGAGATCGCGCAGGTCGCGCTGCGCCCCCACCCGATGGAGTACCAGCTCTACTACGACATCTAGGCACTGAGACCAGAAGACCGCCTCTGACCTGCGGTTCTTGCATCTGGTCCGGAACCTCTTTCCGCGAGGAATCCGCACGAGGACCGTGCGCGACGCCCCCAAGGCCCGCGCACGGTCCTCGTCGTTGGGCGGGATCACGTGGGCGAGTTGGGCCGTCCACCAACTGTCGAGGGCACCTTCCGAGACCCCCGGGCACCGCTCTAGGATGACCCTGAAGCTCGATATCGCCGCGAGGGGCGGAAGTTGGCGCTCGTGCCCTTCATCGTCACTGGGTCTGCTCGAAGCGGGTCATCCCTCATTCTGCTGACTCTGGGTCGTCATCCCGCCATCTTGGCTGCGGGCGAGCTGTTCCACCCTGACCCGACGCAACGTGAACAGAATCACGCGGTCCGCGCCGGCGGGAGTGCCCAGGCGTTCGATCCCGACGCCGAGGACGCCGTCCGTTTCGTGGAACGAACCGTCTGGTCGCCGAGGCGCGGCATCGCCGCCGCCGGCTTCAAGATGTTCGTCTACCACGAGACCACCCGCGGAGCCGACGGCCTCCTTTCGCGCCTTGCTCGGGAGCATCCCGATCTTCGCGTCATCCACGCTCGTCGCCGCAACTACCTCGACATGTGGGTGTCGCTGAAGAAGGCGGAGATCACTGGCCTCTGGGCAGCGACCTCACGTGCCAGCGGCCCTGAACTGGATCCGATAGCTGCGGATGCGCCACAGCTACAGAACTACTTCGAGGCCATCGAAGCGGCGGACGACCGAGTGGCGAGCCTGGTCTCCCCCGACAGGTATCTGGCCGTGGATTACGAACGCTTGTCCGCGAACTACGAGGAGGCGGTGAGCTCCGTGTTCGACTTCCTCGGCGTCGAGGCCAAACTCGGCCCGCCACCCTTGGCGAAGCAGAACCGCCAACCGCACTCCCACTTCCTGGCGAACTACGCCCAGCTTGCTGACCACTTCGCTGGGTCGCGCTTCTCCTGGTTCTTCTGACGCCCCTCGTCAGGCCTTCCTGACGTACCATGCCGTCAGGATGACCTGACAGCATGGATGGACCATGTCCGAACGCACTCCTTGGTGGCAACCCTTGGACGCCGCACTCGGGGCCGATGACATTGATGCCATCGAACTGCTTGGCGTCATCGGCCGATACCAAAGGTGGCTCGCGGCGCTGGAGAAGAAGGCCGTCGGCCACGCCCGACGCTCGGGGTCAACGTGGGGCGACATCGGTGAAGCGCTGGGGACGACCCGGCAGAGCGCCTGGGGTCGCTTCGCTCAGCAGGCCGTGGAGTCAGCCGTCGCGACTCCGGAGTCGTGGGTGCTGGCTCCGGGTCGAGACCTGTAGCGGTGCCGGCGAGGTTTCAAGCGGCCACCCGGCCCAAGCGATCTCACGTCGCACTGACCCGGCGGGGCACGCCCATTGATGTCTCCCGTGCCGAATAGAGTCCTCGGCTCGTGCGTCGTGGCCGAAGGGGAACTCATGGATCAACTCGAGACGCAGCGCCTCTCGGCCAACCGGGCGAACTGGGACGCGCGCGCAGTCGTTCATGCCGCGTCGGACTTCTACGACATCGACAGGTACGTCAGGGACCGCGCTTTCGTAAGCCCAATCGTGCGTGACGACCATCTGATCGTCGGTGATGTCACGGGACGAAGCCTGCTCCACCTGCAGTGCCACATTGGCACAGACACGATCTCCTGGGCACGTCTGGGAGCTCACGCCACCGGCTTGGACTTCTCGCCATCGTCCCTGGCTGTCGCTCGTGACCTGAGCAGCCGCTGCGCCGCACCGGTCACGTACGTCGAAGGCAACGTCCTTGACGCTCCATCGGTCTTGGAACGTCGGTTCGACGTGGTGTACGCCAGCATCGGCGTCCTCCCCTGGATCCCCAGCGTCTCGTCGTGGGCGAAGGCCGCCGCCGCCTGTCTGGAACCGGGAGGGACGCTGTATCTACGCGACGGCCACCCGTACAACTCGACCTTCGATTACGAACGCGACGACGAGTTGTTGGTCGCAGTCGGCCCCTACTTCCAACGCGAAGGTCCCCAACGCAGCGACGAGCCCTGGACCTACACCGACGGACCTGGCGTCCACGCAGCCGAGAACTACCAGTGGGCTCACGGGCTTGGGGAGGCAATCACTGCATTCATCGATGCCGGGCTCGTCATCCAGCGTGTCGACGAGCAGGACTCCATCCCTTGGCAGGCACTGCCGTGGCTCGTACGCGACGGTGCCGGCGAATACCGCATGCCGGCAGATCGACCAGCCATGCCGTTGACGTTCTCCATACTTGCGACGTCACCGAGCTAGCCAAGGTTCTGCTCTCCAGCGACTCAGGCCGCCACTCCCCCGAGGCGGGGAAGGACCTTGATCCACTCGAGGTCGGGGAGCTCGCGGCGCGCTCGGAGCAGGGCGTTCACCCCGACGTTGACGCGGTGGACTTCATCCTCCTCGGTTGACCAGTCGGTGTTTTGGAGTAGCCAGGTCGAGACGTCAGACCAGGACCAGCGTGCCCCCCAGCTGGTGTTGCGGACCGGCGGCGGGAACGGGTCGGTGGCGGACTTGAGCTCGCCGCGGGAGTACTTGGCGACGGCCTCGCGGCTCTTGCCGATCCGGTCGGCGATCTCCTGGAGCGTGACCTCGTCACCCTCGTCCTGGACGGCGAGGGTCTCGATCCCGAGGTCCAGCGACAAGGTCGCGATGCAGCCCAGCAGCAGGTCGCGGTAGCGCGGGTACTCGCCGGCACACTCGACGACCCACGCGCCGTGCTCCTCGCCGACCGCGAACGCGTAGCCGTCGAGAGCCTCGAAGATCTCCTCGTCGCGGTCACCAACGGACCGGTCGACGATCAGGGTGAACGTCCACTCTGGCATTTCAGTTCGTTCCCTTCGCGCACTTGTCGGACCACCGCTCCATCGCCCTGGCTGCTCCGGTCGGGTTCCTCGGCGTGCCGTTGATCGACTTGTGGCAGCACCCGTGCGGGCACTTGGCGATGTACGCGGCGTGGCTCTTGCCCTTGGCCGGCTCGACGGTCCATCCGGCGTCGACCAAGGCCTGCCTGGCGACCGCCAGGTCCTTGTGGAGCTTCTTCGCTGCGGCCACGGTTGCAACTATACAACCACGGAGTTGGAAAGTTCCAACCCATCCGTTGCATTGGCCCGAGACCCGTCCACGACGTGCGGCGTCATCCCTCGCCCCCAGTCGCGCTCCGCGAAACTTCCAGCGTGGAACCGGTAGACCATGAGTCCGACAGCTATCTCTCGACCCGGATAGCTGAGGACAACCAAGCGCACGACGACTCGCCAACGCACGGCGCACCGCACTCACGTCGTCAGCGCTTGGCACACCTGGCCCACAACTCGTTGACGAAGGACCGAGAATGACGCTGGGCGACGATCAAGGGTTGGAGTGCGTTGGGGGTGAGCGTGTGTGCGGTTGTGGATGGGCGACTTGACGTGACGTGGGTCGTTGCTACAGTCCGAACTGTTGTACTGCATGACGTGGAACCGGGGGCGGGGAAGCGACCAAGTACCCGTGACATCTCTCGCAGCATTTGCACCAGACCAAGTGACTGACACCTTCGAGGTGTTCGCCCAATTGGACGCCGCCGCGATGGCGGTTCGGGCTGCTGGCCAGTATTCCGACGTGTGTGACATCTCCGGCGTTGCGGGAATGGTGGCACGCCTGGTTCGACTCGAGGCCGAGGTGGCTGCCGCTTCGGCGGCTGCCCTCGCACGCGCGGTGGCGTTGGACCTGCCACGGACGGCGGGGTGTTCGTCGGCTGCCGCGTGGCTGGTCGACGTGGCTGGCCTGTCAGGACGTGAAGCTGCACGTCGGGCACGCCGGTCAAAGATGTTGCGGTCGCTGCCCGAAACGGCCGCAGCGTTGGCCGACGCCACGATCACCGCCGAACATGCCGACACGTTGGTGCGTGCCGTCGTTGATGGGACCTTCGGGGACACGGCCACCACCGAACAGGCACTCCTGCCGACCGCACTGGCCGCCGGCGCGGACGAGTTCGCCCGGGCGGTGCGCCGTGACGCCGCCACGCGCGAGATCGACCTGGCCGACCGTGACGCCCAACGGGCATTTCGGCGCCGGTCGGCCCGGTTCGTCCACCACCGCGACGGCACCATCAGCCTGCACAGCCTGCTGCCCGCCACCGCCGGGACCCTGGTCGAACAGGCCGTCGCTGCGATGACCCGGCCCGACCCGGCCGGCACACCCGACGGGCTGGTACGCACCCCGGATCAGCGGCGTGCTGACGGGCTGATCGACCTGGTCACCGCAGCCGTGACCTGCGGGGCCCCGCCCGAGTCCGGCGGGGTCCGTCCACACATCAACGTCCTTGTTCCTTACCAGCACATCCAACCCTGCAGGTCCGCGGACGCGGTCCCGGCCAGCCAGGCCAGCACCGCTGACCCGGTCGCCCCGGTCGGACCGGTCGAGCCGGTTGGCCGGGTTGGCCCCGTGCAGGTGGCACGACCGGTCGCGCCGGCCGATCTTGACGGGCACGGCCCGATCGCACGGTCACAACTGCGTCGGCTGCTGTGCGATGCCGGGATCACCCGCATCGTCACCGCCGGGGCATCCCAGATCCTCGACGTTGGTCGTGAAACCCGCGTCTGGCCCGTACCGACCCGCAAGGCCATCGCCGCCCGCGACCGCGGCTGCCGCTTCCC
>Ga0326597_10002804_pt1 | contig 25799 bp, 20 predicted proteins | sample RVTome_12_FD_203789 | JGI IMG/M metagenome (GOLD analysis project Ga0326597, IMG submission 203789) | Soil microbial communities from uranium-contaminated site in the Upper Colorado River Basin, Wyoming, United States - RVT100D185 | ecosystem: Environmental > Terrestrial > Soil > Contaminated >... | reverse complement strand
CCGTACGGCGCCCGGTATCTCCACCCGGAGACCCGGACCGCCGACAAGTGCACTTTCTGCTACCACCGGATCTCGTACGGGCTTCTCCCCGCCTGCGTCGAGGTGTGTCCGACCCAGGCGCGGGTCTTCGGAGACCTGAACGCCGCCGCGAGCCCAATGTCCCGGTTCCTTCGAATGAACAAGATCCACGTCCTGAAGCCCGGGCTGAACACCGAGCCGAAGGTCTACTACGCGAGCCTTGACGGAGAAGTCCGATGAATCCGGAACTCGTCCGCACCCTCCATGAGCTGATCCCCCAGATCCAGGGGTACATCTATCCGAACGAGATCGAGATCCACTGGGGCCTGCTGATCGTCGTCTACCCCTACATCACCGGGGTCGTCGCGGGAGCGTTCATCCTCGCGTCCCTGGTGAAGGTGTTCAACGTGAAGGAGGTCCAGCCGCTCTACCGGCTCTCCCTCCTCACCGCGCTCGCGTACCTCCTCGTCGCGCCGATGGCCCTGGTGTCGCACCTCGGGCACCCGGAGCGGTTCTACGAAATCCTCCTGACGCCGCAGACCTCCTCGGCGATGGCGATGTTCGGGTTCGTCTACGCCTGGTACCTGATGGCCGTCCTCCTCCTCGAGATCTGGTTCGTCCACCGGACGGACATGATCGAGTGGGCGGAGCACGAGACGGGAATGATGCGGTACATCCACAGGGCGCTCGCCCTGTATTCCCGCGACACGGGCGACCGTTCCGTCTCGTTCGATCACAAGGCGCTCAAGGTGATCACCATCGTCGGCATCCCGTCCGCCTTCCTTCTCCACGGGTACGTCGGGTTCATCTTCGGTTCGATCAAGGCGAACCCCTGGTGGAGCAGCGTCCTGATCCCCATCGTCTTCCTCTTCTCCGCCATCGTGTCCGGAATCGCGCTGGTCATCCTGCTCTACATGGTCATCACGCCGCTGACGGGCGGGAAGATCAGCATGCGCTGTGTCGACAAGGCGGTCGACTTCCTCTTCTACGCGGTCATCGTCGACTTCTCCCTCGAACTCGTCGACTTCATCCACCGGGTATACCAGAGCGAGGAGGAGATCAAGATCCTCTCCGAGATGGTGATGAACAAGCTGTTCGCGAGCCTCATCATCATCCAGGTCCTGTTGGGGATGCTGGTTCCCCTGAGCCTCATCTCCCTCACCAAGATCTTCAAGAAGCGCTTCCACCTGAACGAGGACCTGCGGAAGATGGTCTACTTCGTCGCCGTGATCCTCATCCAGTTCGGGATCTTCGCCACGCGGTGGAACGTCGTCATCGGGGGCCAGATGTTCTCGAAGAGTTTCCGCGGGCTCACCACGTACAAGATGGAGTTCGGGGGGATCGAGGGGCTTCTCTACGCGATCTTTCTGCTCGCCCTGCCGATCGTCATCCTCGCGGTCCTCACGAAGATCCTGCCGCCGTGGAAAGAGATGCACGGCCAGCCCGCCCCCGAAGGCGTCGAGGCCGCGGGCTCCTGACACCGGACGGCGCCGGGAACCGCCTTTCGGCTACGCCGCCTCGGAGGGCGGCTCCGCCGGATCCTCCCGTTGCGTGCGCCTTCCGTGCTGTCTTCCCGATACGTCGACGTATTTATGAATCGCAGTAATTAGCGGGCTTTCTTTGCGGGCCGGATGGGCTTGAACGACTCTCTCACCCTTCCGTTCTCGACGTCGATCCGGTAGTAGCCGTACCTCTGGAGCGGCGCGAGCGGGGCGCCGGCGCCGCCGGAAATCAGCAGCAGGACCCCGTCCCAATCCTCCACATGCTGGATGTGCTCGTGACCGCTCAGGACGGCGACCACGCCGTGCCGCTTCAGGATCGCGTGGAGCTTTGCGCTCCGCTCCTCGTAGTCGTACCGGGTCCCGTGGGGACGGCTCCCCACCGGTGCCGGGGGGACGTGCATCGCCACGATGAGGGTGGTGATCCCCTCCTTTCCCTTCGGATGGGCGGTGAGGTCGCGGTCGAGCCAGGCGAGGGCGGTGTCCGTGAACGTCCCCTTCGCATTGTCCACGACCGCGAAGTGGGCGTCCTTGTGGGTGAAGGACCAGGAGGCGCCGGGGAGGCCGAACCTCTCCGCGAACTTCTCCGACGTCCCTCCGTCGTAGAGCTCGTGGTTCCCGATCACGACGCGCAGCGGCTTGCGGAACCGGGCCGTCGCCTTCCGGTACGTGTCCCACTCGGCGGGCGCGTCCCTGTTCACCATGTCCCCCGTGTGGAGCAGGAACTCCATGCCGGAGTTGTCCACGGCGGAGAGGATCTGCGGGAAGATCCCGTCCTGGTCGTCCCGGCTGTCGCCGCACACCGCGAACGACCAGCCGAAGGCGTTCCCGGTCCATAGAAGAGCGACAAGGAGAGCGAAGAGAATCGGTTTCCGGGGCATCAAGATAGTTTACTGCATGGCTTGTGGGTTGTTGGCAGGGTTCACGGAAGATTTTTTGCGGGAGCAAACGGAGCCCCCCTGCGGAGTTGCTCCTTCAGGGAAGTCGACCGGAGTGTCCCGGTGTATTTACGCTGCGCGGTGGAGCTCCGGGTACCGGAAGCGGACCCACAGGCCGACGAGCAGCCCCGCGGCGGCGAGGGCGGCGAGGGCGATGGGGGCGGAGGTCATCGCGGCCAGCCCCCCGAGAAGAAGGCTACCCACCCGCAGGAGGCCGAGGAAGAGGGAGACGTAGATCGCCATCACCCGCCCGCGCAGGTGATCCGGCACCAGCTCCTGCAGCAGTGAATTCGCGGGCGCGTTCTGCAGAACGAAGGCGAATCCGACCCCGACGAGGAGCAGGATGGCGGCGGGGTAGCTCCGGCAGAAGGCGAACGCGAGCAGCAGGAAGGGGAACGTCAGGCTCCCCGCCGTGATGGCCGCCCCCTTGCGCGCGCCGACGCGGTACGACGCGGAGTAGAGCGACCCGAGGACCGCACCCACCCCCGCCGCGGACATGAGAACGCCGTACCCCTCGGCCCCCCGACCGAAGATCTCCTGCGCGTAGATGGGGATCAGCACGTGGTACGGCATGGCGAAGAGGGCCGACAGGGAGATGAGGACGACGACCGCCCGCGGCAGGCGCTCCGTGCGGAGATACCGCAGCCCCCCGAAAAGGTCCTTCGCGGATTCGTGCCCGTCGCCGGTGCGGCGGATGAGCGTCACGTCCATGAGGAACAGGACGAAAAGGACGGCGAGGAAACTCGCCCCGTTGATGAAGAAGGCGCCCGCGACGCCCGAGACGACGATGAGCAGGCCGGCCACGGCCGGGCCGAGGACGCGCGCGGCATGGAAGATCCCGGAGTTGAGCGCGATGGCGTTCGACAGGTCCTCCCTCCCCACCAGTTCCACGACGAACGCCTGCCGGGCGGGCGTGTCCAGCGCCTGCACGGCCCCCAGGAGGAACGCGAGGAGGAGAACGTGCCAGAAGCGCACCACCCCCGTCCAGCAGAGGGCGGCGAGCAGGAACGCGAGGACCATCATCGCGGCCTGGCACCAGAAGATCACCCTGCGCTTCTCGAAGCGGTCCGCGATCGCCCCGGCGTAGAGGGTGAGGGGGACGAGGGGGATCGCCCCGACGAAGTTCACGAGCCCGAGGTCCCGCGCGGAGCCGGTGAGCTGATACACGAGCCAGTTCTGGGCGATCGTCTGCATCCAGGTGCCCACCAGGGAGATGAGCTGGCCGAAGAACCAGAGGCGGAAGTTGCGGTGGCGCATCGCCCGGAACGTCGAGGAGAGCGCGCCGGTCCCGGACGGAAGCATAGAGTGTTTCAATTCATAAATACGGCAACGTATCGGGAAGACGGCACGGAAGGCGCACGCAACGGGAGGGTCCGGCGGAGCCGTAGCGCCTTCGGGGTTCGCTCTTTGGATACGTTGCCGAATTTATGAGATGGAGCACTTAGCGCTCGGGCAGGAGGAAGAGGGCGCCCAGCGGGGGAAGCGTGAGGGAGACGGAGTGGGGACGCCCCATCCAGGGAACGCTCTCCGCCGCGATGGAGCCGCCGTTCCCCGCGTTGCTCCCGCCGTAGGCGGCGGCGTCGCTGTTCAGCGCCTCGCGGTATCGCCCGGGCAAGGGGACGCCGACGCGGTACTTCTCCCTCGGGGTGGGGGTGAAGTTGAAGACGCACACGATGGCGTCGTCCGGATCCTTCCCGCGGCGCAGGAACGAGACGACGCTGTTGTCCACGTCCCGGAAGTCGATCCACTCGAAGCCTTCGGGGCGGAAGTCGACCTCGTGGAGCGGGGGGACCTCCCGGTAGAGGCGGTTCAGGTCGCGGACGAACCGCTGCACCCCCTGGTGGGTGTCCCACCGCAGCAGTTCCCAGGAGAGCGGCCGGTCGTGGTTCCACTCCTCCCACTGGGCGAACTCCTCCCCCATGAAAAGGAGCTTCTTTCCGGGGTGGGCGTACATGTACGCGTAGAGGAGGCGGAGGTTCGCGAACTTCCCCCACAGGTCGCCCGGCATCTTGTCGAGCATCGAGCGTTTCAGGTGCACCACCTCGTCGTGGGAGAAGGGGAGAACGAAGTTTTCGTGGAAGGCGTACAGCAGGGCGAAGGTGAGCTGGCCGAAGTGGTATTTCCGGTGGATCGGATCCTTCTCCATGAAGGAGAGCATGTCGTGCATCCATCCCATGTTCCATTTCAGGGAGAACCCGAGCCCCCCGAGGTACGTCGGCCGCGACACGGCCGGCCAGGCGGTCGACTCCTCCGCGACCGTGACCGCGCCGGGATGCCGCTCATGGACCAGTTCGTTCATCCGCTTGAGAAAGGCGATCGCCTCGAGGTTCTCGTTCCCCCCGTGGACGTTCGGGATCCACTCGCCCGGTTTCCGGGAGTAGTCGAGGTAGAGCATCGACGCCACGGCGTCGACGCGCAGGCCGTCGATGTGGTACTTGTCCAGCCAGAAGAGGGCGTTCGACAGGAGGAAGTTCGCAACCTCCCGGCGTCCGTAGTTGAAGATGAGCGTTCCCCATTCCTGCTGCTCCCCCCGCCGCGGGTCGGCGTGCTCGTAGAGGTGGGTTCCGTCGAAGCGCGCCAGCCCGTGGGCGTCGCGGGGAAAGTGGGCCGGCACCCAGTCCAGGATGACGCCGATTCCCTCTCGGTGGCATCGGTCGACGAACTCCATGAACCCGGCCGGGCGGCCGTGGCGCGACGTCGGTGCGAAGTACCCGAGCACCTGGTACCCCCACGAACCGTCGAACGGATGCTCCGCCACCGGAAGGAGCTCGATGTGGGTGTATCCCATCTCCTTGACGTAGGGAACGAGGTCGTCGGCCAGCTCCCGGTACGACAGGTACGGCCCCTCCTCGCCCACCTTCCGTTTCCAGGAGCCCAGGTGGACCTCGTACACCGCCATGGGCGCCTCGAGGATCGTTCGTCGCGCGCGGCTCTCCATCCAGGACGCGTCTCCCCACTCGTAGCCTTCGATGTCGCAGACGATCGTTCCCGTTCGCGGCGGGAGCTCGAACCGGAAGCCGAACGGATCGGTCTTGGCGAGCAGTTCGCCCGTGGCCCGGGAGCGGATCTCGTACTTGTAGACCTCCTCCTCGACGACGCCGGGAAGGAAGATCTCCCAGATCCCGGACTCTCCCCGGTTGCGCATGGGGTGCACGCGTCCGTCCCAGTGGTTGAAATTGCATACGACGGAGACGCGCTCCGCGTTGGGCGCCCAGACCGCGAACGCCGTGCCCCGGGTCCCGCCGATGTCGACGACATGGCTCCCCAGCTTCTCGTACTGCGCCAGGTGGCTCCCTTCGGACAGCAGGTGGATGTCGAAGTCGGTGAGGACCGTTCCGAACGCGTAGGGGTCGTGCTGCATCCAGCGGTAGCCGTCGCCGCCGGTGATCTCGAGCCGGTACGGGAAGATCTCCGCATCGAGCGGGAAGAGCGCCTCGAACACCCCGTCGGGGTGGATGCGGGTCATGGAGGCGCGCCGCGTCGCTCCGGCGTCGCGCACCACCTGCACCTCGCGGGCCCGGGGCTGGATCACCCGCACGGAGACGATCCGGCTTCCTTCCATTTCCACGAGATGGGGGCCGAGAACGGAGAAGGGGTCCCAATGGCGGGCGCCGACGAGGAGGTCGAGGTCCTGTTTCCGGAGGGAGGTCTTCATCGCCCCTCAATTGTAGCGGAAACGGAAAGAGATGGAGCCGCCGCCGTGGCCGAAGCGCGTCACCGGTGCACGCGGAACGTGATCTCCTCGATGTCCTTCCCTCCGCCGCGCGACACCACCGAAGCGACGACGCGGTACTTCCCCGGACGGGCGTTTTCGGGGAGCGTGATGGGGACGACGGAGCGCCAGGTGCCTCCCTCGCGCTCGATGTCGACCGAGGCCTCCCCGACCTTGCTGCCGTTGAAGAGGATCTCGCGGCTCTCTCGCACCGGGACCGTCACGTCTTCCCGGGGAGTGAGGACGGCGTAGGTCAGCTGGATCTCCACGGTCTCGCCCGGCGCGGCCGTGGCGGGGTTGGTCCGCACCCGTTCGATCTTGAGACGCGTTCCCTTGGCCGCGTCGTACTCCGCGTAGTCGCGCCGCGTCTCCGCGAGGCTTTTCTCGCGCTGGTCGTGGTAGTTGCCGACCAGTCCCCCGGCGAGCGCGCCGAGCAGCCCCCCGGCGACCGCCCCGCGCTTTCCGCCGAGCAGACCTCCGACGACGGCTCCGCCCACCGCCCCGGCCCCGGCGCCGACCGCCGCCCCCTTGTGCTCCCGCATCCCGCCGTTTTGCGCGGCGCACCCGGACAGGATCGACACGAACAGGGCGGCGATCGCCGCGAGACTCACGATTTTCCGCATGTACACCCTCCCGCGATTCCCCGCAGTTTTTTGACGCACTCGACGCTCTCCGTATTCAAGGACAAACCGGCGGTAAGGAGGCTGGCCTCCTAGACCGTGAACTTCCGCGATGGCCCTTCCCTGCGGGCCGCGTGGACCGGGACGTCCCCGAAACGGTGGCCGGAGAGGATCTCCCGCACGGTGCGGCGGGCCAGCTCCGGGGTGTTGTGGTCCGCGCTCAAGTGGCACAGGACGACGGCCTGCGGCGGCTTTCGGCTCTCCTGGAGGACCCGCACCAGGAACTTCCCGGCCTGGGCGTTCGAGAAGTGCCCCACGCTCGACCCCACCCGTCCCCGGTCGAGCCGGGGGCTGCGGTTCAGCATCTCCTCGTCGTAGTTCGCCTCGATCAGGATCAGGTCGCTGTCGAGGAACCGCTCGAAGAGGCCGTTCTCGTTCTGGCCGAGGTCGGTCGCCATCGACACGCGGACGTCCCGGGAGGCCGAGGTGAAGGTGAAACCGCACGTGACCCCCCGCGCGTCGTGGGGAACGCGGAACGGCTCGATCCCGATCCCCCCGATGGAGAACGTTTCGCCGTCCGAGAAGGGGCGGACCGGGCAGGAGCCGGGGGTCCGGGAGAGTACCTTCTTCGAGAAGCCGTCCAGGTTTTTCCGGTGAAGGTGGATCGGAATCTCGAACCGGGCGCAGCACGCCACCGCCGAGCCGTTCACGTGGTCGCCGTGGAGATGGGAGACCAGCAGCGCGTCCACGTCGTCCCAGGCGCAGTCGGCCTCGGTGAGGGCGGCCACGAGGCCACGCTGGGACGGCAGGCCCGCGTCGACCAGCAGGATGGTCCCCGCGTGCTCCACGAGCGTCAGGTTCCCGGAGCTCCCGCTGCGCAGCGGCGTGACGTGGAATCCCACTATGGCGCGTATCGCGTGAAGACGAAGTCGTGACCCTTGACGTTGGCGAGGTGGCACGGGAAACACGTGGCATGCACCTTCTCGTCCGCGGGTTTGCCATCGATGAACCGGCCGAAGCCCCAGCCGCCGGAGGAGGCGTATTTCTTCGAGTCCTTCACCATGAACTCGATCCGCGGCGCCACGCCGGGCACGAAGGTCTTGGGGAACTCCGTCGACTTTACGCGCTTCCACGCCAGTTTCGCGAGGATCGTGCCGTCCGGAAACGGGAGCGTATTCGCCCGGAAGGCCTTCATGGCGATGTCGTTGCCCAGGATGACCCGGATCTCGTCCGTATCGTCCCTCTGGGACGGCGCGATGACCTGCCAGTCGCGGTACCCCTCCGGGATCGTCACCCCGGTCGGAGCGGCGACGATCTCCGCGGCGGTGGCGGCCGGGAGCGCGGAAAACAGGAATCCCGCGGCGGTGAGGAGAGCGACGATCGTTGTGGCGTGGTGGCGCATGGTACCCTCCTTTTTCCGTTCGGGTTGGGAACGTTGCCGGCCATTATACCAGACCCGCCCCGCGGCCCGCGATCGGGGGATTCGCCCTCCGGCGGATGGAGTATAATCCCGGGCATGCCGCCAAAAGCGCACCCCGGAGGCGCCGCTTGAGCCGTCGCGCCGTCGCCCTCTTCTTCCTCTCCGTCGCGGTCATCTACTACACCGGGCTGGGCACCATCCCCCTGCTCGAGCCCGACGAGGGGCGGTACGCGGAGATCCCGAGGGAGATGCTCGCCCGGGGCGACTTCATCACCCCGCACCTGAACGGTGTCGTGTACCTCGAGAAGCCTCCGCTCTTCTACTGGGGAAACGCGGCCTCCTTCGCCCTCTTCGGGCAGAGCGAGTTTTCCGCGCGGTTCTTCACCGCCACCGCCTCGATCGCGGGGGTGCTCCTCACGTACTGGATGGGGGCGGTCCTCGCGGGTCCCCGGGCCGGCCTCTTCTCCGCCATGGTGCTTTGCACCTCCCTCTACCATTACATCGTCGGGCGGATCAACACCCTCGACATGACCCTCGCCGTCGCGATGACCGTCGCGATCTTCCCCGCCTTCCTCTACCTGTCGGGGAAGCGGGAGAGCCGATGGTACCTGCTCCTCTCGTACGTGGGCGCCGCGCTCGCGTTCCTCGCGAAGGGGCTGATCGGGGTCGTCTTCCCCGCGGCGATCCTCGTGATCTGGATGGCGCTGTCCCGGCGTCGCCGGGAGATCGGGAAGGCGGTCTCCCTCCCCGGGCTCGCCCTGTTCCTCGCGGTCGCCCTGCCGTGGGTCGTCCTCGTTCAGCGGGCGAACCCGGATTTCCTCTGGTTCTTCTTCGTGCGGGAGCACTTCCTGCGCTTCACGACGAAGATGCACCACCATTACGAGCCGTTCTGGTTCTTCTTCCCCATCGTGGTCGCGGGCCTCCTTCCGTGGCTGGCGTTCGCTCGCCGCGCCGTTCTGGCCGCGTGGGAGGCCCGGGGAACCTACCTGCCGGCGGAGGACCGGCGTTTCCTCTTCTGCTGGGTCCTCTTCATCCTCCTCTTCTTCTCCTTCTCCGATTCAAAGCTCGCCACCTACGCGACGCCGATGTTCCCCCCGCTGGCCGTCCTCTTCGGGCGCGCCCTCGACCTGTGGGCCGACCGCGAGGACGGGAGCGTCCGCTGCCGGACCCCGCTCGCGCTGGCGGCGCTCCTCGCCGCCGGGATCGTGCTGTTCCCCCCGTTCACACGGCACGCGATCGAACCGTCCCGGTGGGTCCCGCTGTGCGCCCTTCCCGCGGCGCTGATCCTGGCGTGGGGGGCGGTGCCGCTGTTCGTCCGGCGGCTCTCGGCGGAGCGGGTCGTCTACCTGTCGTTCCTGCTCCTCGCCCTGTTCCTCACCTCCCTCAACCGCCCGGCGGCGGAATATCTCGGGAACTACAAGTCCGTGAAGAAGCTCGCCTCGGTCCTTTCCGCCTCCCTGCGCGAGGGCGACGTCGTGGTGCAGTACGATACGTATCGCCAGGGGCTTCCCTTCTACACGAAACGGCGATCCGTCCTCGTGAACGAGGTAGGGGAGCTCGAGTTCGGTGCTTCCCTCGCGAAGGACCGGAAAGCGTTCTTTCTCGACGATGCGGGGTTCCTCGCTTTGTGGAATTCACCGGCCCGCGTTTTCTGCGTGGGACACAGGGACGCTCTTCCCCTCTTTCGGAGGAAGTTCCCCGACCTCCGGTTGCTCTACCGGTCCGATGAGGGTATCCTCGTCGTGAACCGGTTCCGCCCCACCCCACCAGGCCGCGAGGAACGGACGCACCCTTGAAGATCCGTGACGATTTCCTGCCGTTGTCCCGTCCCGCCCTGGACGAGGAGGAGGTGGCGGCGGTCGGGGAGTCGCTCCGCTCCGGCTGGATCACGAGCGGTCCGAGGGTCGAGGAGCTGGAAGGGATCTTCCGCGAATCCACCGGGGCGCCGCACGCCGTCGCGGTCACGTCCGCCACCGCGGGGCTCCACATCGTCCTTTCGGCCCTGGGAATCGGCCCGGGGGACGAAGTGGCGACCCCCTCGATGACGTTCGCCTCGACCGTCAACCAGATCGCACTGCGGGGGGCGGCGCCCGTCTTCGCCGACGTCGACTACGGGACGCTCCAGGTGCGGCCCGACGCGCTCGCGGCGAGGATCACCCCCCGCACAAGGGCGGTGATCCCCGTCCATTTCGCCGGCGCGCCCGCCGACCTCGGCCCGATCCGCGCGGCGGCCGACCGCGCCGGGATCCCGGTGATCGAGGATGCCGCGCACGCCGTTGGCACCTCGTACAAGGGCGTCCCCGCGGGCGGCCCTCCGCGTCCGGGCGCCCGGGGAAACATCGCGATCTTCTCCTTCCACCCGATCAAGAACATCACGACGGCCGAGGGGGGGATGGTCACCTGTTACGACGACGCCCTCGCCGCGCGCCTTCGGCTCCTCCGGTTCCACGGGATCGAGCGGGACGCATGGAAGCGGTACGGGAAGGGAGGCACCCCGCACTACGACATCCGGGAGCCGGGGTACAAGTACAACCTGTCCGATCTCCACGCCGCGGTCGGCGTGGTACAGATGCGCAAGGTCGCGGGGCTGAACGCCCGCCGGGCCGAGCTCGCCCGGATGTACTTCGACGGACTCTCCGGCGTCCCGGGGATCGATCTCCCCGAGGCCGTCCCGTACGCGCACGCCCACTCGTGGCACCTGTTCATCGTGAAGGTCGCCGGGATGGACCGGGACGCCTTCATCGGCGCCCTCGCGGAGCGCAACGTCGGGGTGGGCCTCCACTTCCCTCCGTGCCACCTTCTCTCGTACGTCCGGGAACGGTTCGGGACGCGGGAGGGCGACCTGCCCGACACCGAACGGGCGGGGCGGAGAATCGTCTCGCTCCCCCTGTTTCCCGGGATGTCCGACGCCGACGTCGGGTACGTCTGCGAGGCGGTCCGGGAGATCCTTCCGGGGGGCCGCCCGTGATCTCCGTTGTGGTCCCCGTCTACAACGAGGAGAAGAACCTTCACCTCCTGATGGACCGGCTCGAGGCGGCGCTGCGGGAGACGGGGCGGGCGTACGAAATCATCTACGTCGACGACGGCAGCCGGGACCGCTCCCTCGAGGTGCTGAAAGGGTTCGTCGGCCGGACCGGCGTCCGGGTCCTCGAACTCACGCGGAACTACGGGCAGCACGCGGCGATCATCTCGGGATTTGCGATCGTCCGGGGGGAGATCGTCGTCACGATCGACGCGGACCTGCAGAACCCCCCCGAGGAGATTCCCGCCATCGTGCGCGCGATGGAGGAAGGGAACTTCGAAGTCGTGGGGACGGTCCGGGAGATGCGGAAAGACTCGATCCTGCGGAGGATCCCCTCGCGGATCGTGAACGCGATGACCCGCCGGATCACGGGGATCCGTATGAGCGACTGGGGATGCATGCTGCGCGGGTACCGGCGCGAGGTGGTGGACCGCATGGTGGAGAGCCAGGAGTACTCCACGTTCATCCCCGCCCTGGCGACCCTCTTCGCGAAGCGGATGACGGAGATCCCGGTCGGACACGCGGAACGGCACGCGGGGGTGTCCAACTACAACCTGTGGAAGCTCATGAACCTCCAGTTCGACCTGCTCACCTCGTTCTCGGAGTTCCCCCTGCGGGTGCTTCTCTACATGGGGACGGGGATGGCGTTTCTCGGCGTCTCCTTCGGCGCGCTGCTGGCCGTGTTGCGGATCTTCTACGGGGCGGAATGGGCGGAGAACGGCATCTTCACCCTGTTCGCCGTCCTGTTCTTCTTCGTGGGGGCCCTCTTCTTCGCCCTCGGGATCATGGGGCAGTACATCGGCCGCATCTACCACGAGGTCCGCAAGCGCCCGCGCTTCACGATCCGCAAGCTCCACGAGGGGCCATGAGAGCGGTCGTCTTCGCGTACCACAACATGGGGATCGCCGGGATCCGCGCCCTGCTCGACCACGGCTTCACGATCCCGATGGTCCTGACCCACGAGGACGATCCGGCGGAGAACCGGTGGTTCGGTTCCGTGGCGAAGTTCTGCCGGGGCCGCGGGATCCCGGTCTTTTCCCCCGAGGACGTGAACGCGCCGCCGTGGCCGGACCGGATCCGTGCGGCCGCGCCTGACCTGCTCTTCTCCTTCTACTACCGGTCGATGCTGAAAAGGGGGATCCTCGAGATCCCGCCGCTGGGGGCGATGAACCTTCACGGCTCGCTGCTGCCGAAGTACCGGGGACGGGCGCCGGTCAACTGGGTGCTCGTGAGGGGGGAGACGGATACCGGGGTGACCCTCCATTTCATGACGGAGAAGCCCGACGCGGGGGATATCGTTGGCCAGGCGGCGGTGCCGATCGCCTTCGACGACACGGCGCTCACGCTGTTCGGGAAGATGGTGGATGCCGCTTCGAGGCTCCTCGCCGACCTGCTGCCCCGGATCGCGAACGGGGAGATTCCCCGGCGTCCGAACGACCTCGCCCACGGTAGCTACTTCGGCGGGCGCGTTCCCGAAGACGGGCGGATCGACTGGTCCCGGCCGGCGGTGGAGATCTACAATCTCGTCCGGGCGGTCACCCGTCCCTACCCGGGGGCGTTCGCGGAACTCGCGGGGGAGAAACTCACGGTGTGGTGGGCGATCCCCCTGCGGGCGGAACCGGGAAGCGTGCCGTCCCCGGGGACGATCCGGATTTCCGGCGGGCCGTCGTTCGCGATGGCGGGAGGGTGCCCCGCCCCGGTGTCCGTCCCGCGGCGGGTCGACGTCGAGACGGGGGAAGGGTGGCTTCGATTGGAGGAAATCGAATGGAGGGCGCGGACGGCGAAGGGGGAGGCGATCGTCGACCTGCTCGCCGGCGCCGCGAACGGGAGGCTTTCATGAAAGTGCTGATCCTGGGAGTGAACGGCTTCATCGGCCATCACCTGACGGCCAGGATCCTGAAGGAGACCGACTGGAAGATCTACGGGATGGATCTTTCCGCCGAGCGGCTGGGAAAATCGGCGAGGCATCCCCGGTTCGACTTCGTCGAGGGCGACATCTCGATCAACAAGGAGTGGATCGAGTACCATATCAAGAAGGCCGACGTGATCCTGCCGTTGGTGGCGATCGCCACGCCGAAGGTTTATGTCGAGCGGCCGCTGTCGGTCTTCGAGCTCGACTTCGAGGAGAACCTGCGCATCGTCCGCCAGGCGCATCGGTACGGCAAGCGGATCGTCTTTCCCTCCACCTCCGAGGTGTACGGGATGTGCGCGGACAAGGAGTTCGACGAGGAGAACTCGCCGCTGGTCCTGGGGCCGATCGCCAAGGAGCGGTGGATCTACTCGTGCTGCAAGCAGATGCTGGACCGGGTGATCTGGGCATACGGGCGCCAGGGGCTCGCCTTCACCCTCTTCCGCCCCTTCAACTGGATCGGTCCGCGGCTCGACTCGATCGAGACCGCCAAGGAGGGGAGCTCCCGCGTGGTCACGCAGTTCATCGCCGACCTGTACCTCGGCAAGCCGATCCAGGTGGTGGACGGCGGAGGGCAGCGCCGCTGCTTCACCTACGTGGACGACGGGATCGCGGGGCTGATGAAGATCCTCGCGAACAGGGACGGCTGCGCGAACGGCGGGATCTTCAACCTCGGGAACCCGGCGAACGACCACTCGGTCCGGGAGCTGGCCGGGATGCTCCGGGATCTGTACGCGAAGCACCCCCGGAACCGGGGGAAGAGGGTCTCCCCCATCGTCGAGGTCACCTCGAAGCAGTTCTACGGCGAGGGGTACCAGGACATCCAGACGCGGACCCCCTCCATCCGCCGGGCGAAGGAGATCCTGGGGTGGGAGCCGAAGGTGCCGATGAGGACGGCGCTGAAGAAAACCCTCGACGCCTTCCTCGCCGAGGCGGACGCATCGCCCGCAGGCCGGTAAACCTTTGGGGAAGCGCATCCTCGCGCTCAAGGTCGACGTCGACACGCGGCGCGGGATGGAGCGCGGCGTCCCGTCGCTGCTCGACACGCTCGGCGCGTTCCGCGTTCCCGCGACGTTCTTCCTCTCGTTCGGCCCCGACAACTCGGGAAAGGCCGTGTACCAGCTTCTGCGGAATCCGCGTTTCCTCGTTAAGATGCTCCGCACGAACGCCCCCGGCCTGTACGGTTTCCGGACCGCGCTGTACGGGACGCTCCTTCCCGCCCCGATGATCGCCTGCGCTCTTCCCGGCCTTTGCCGGGAAATAGAGAACCGCGGGCACGAGGTCGAGTTCCACGCCTGGGACCACCGGGCCTGGCAGGATACCCTCCCGCGGAGAGAGGCCGCGTGGATCCGGGAGTGGTTTCTCCGGGGCTTCGAATCCTACGAGGAGGTCCTCGGGCACCGCCCGCGCGCGTTCGGGGCGCCCGCGTGGCTGCTCACGGAAGAGGCGGTGGGCGTGCTGCGGGAGTTTCCGCTCGAATACCTGAGCTGCACGCGGGCCGCCGCGCCGTTCATCCTCGAGGGATCCGGCCTCGTCGAGGTCCCCTGCGACCTGCCGTGCCTCGAGGAGGTCGGGGGCGGGAACGGGGTTCCCCGGATCCTCTCCGCGCTCGACGCCGGGGGCGTCCACGTCTTTCCGGTGCACGCGGAGGCGGAAGGCGGGATCTGGCGGGACGCGTTCGCGGAGATCCTGCGCGGAGCCTCCGATCGCGGCTACTCGATCCATCCGCTTTCCCGGATCGCGGCCGACCGCCGCCGCGAGGTTCTCCCCGTCCGCCCGTTCCGGACCGTTCTTCTGCCGGGCCGGGCCGTCCCCTGTTCCGTATGAATCCGCATAATCCTTGATTTTCAGGTTGCAAAACGCCGTTTACGTTTATAATTAAGGATTACATACTCTTGTTGGGGGAATCGTGAAGCTTCCGGAACTTACCATCGGGCGGTTCAAGGCGAGGATACCGATCGTTCAGGGGGGGATGTCGGTCCGCGTCTCCACGTCGTCGCTGGCGGTGGCGGTGGCCGACTGCGGCGGGATCGGCACGATCGGCGGCTCCGGCATCCCGATCGACGAGCTGCAGCAGGATATCCGCAAGGCGAAGCGGATGACGAGCGGCATCGTGGCCGTCAACATCATGTTCGCGGTCAAGCAGTTCATGGAAGTGGTCAAGGCGTCGATCGAGGCGGGGGTGGACATGATCGTCACCGGCGCCGGGTTCTCCCGCGACATCTTCAAGGTGGGGAAGGATCACGACGTTCCTGTCGTATCCATCGTCTCCTCCCCGGAGTTCGGCAAGCTCGCGGAGCGGAGCGGCGCGGACGCGATCGTCGTGGAGGCGAAGGAGGCGGGCGGGCACCTGGGAACCGACCGGCCGCTGCGGGAGCTCTTCCCCGAGGTTCGCAAGGTGGTGAAGAAGGTCCCCCTGATCGCCGCGGGCGGGATCACCGACGGCTATGAGGTCGCCGAGATGCTGGGGAAGTTCGGCGCCGACGCGGTGCAGATGGCCACGCGCTTCGTCCTCACGAAGGAGTGCGACGTGTCCGACCGCTTCAAGCAGGCGTACCTGAACGCCCGCAAGGAGGACGTGGTCCTGATGAGATCCCCGGTCGGGCTCCCCGGCCGCGCGGTCCGCAACCCGTTCCTCGAGCGCCTGTTCGGCGGCGGGGACGTCTACGACGGGGAGTGCAGGCGGGGGTGCCTGAAGAGCTGCAGCCACAGCTTCTGCATCATCGATCGTCTCGAGATGTCGCGCGAAGGGGACATGGAGGAAGGGCTGGTCTTCGCGGGGGAGAACGTCTGGAGGATCAAGGACATCCCGAGCGTGAAGGAGTTGATCGACCGCCTCGTCACCGAGGCCGAGAGCGTGTACGCCCCCGCGTCCGCCGCCGCTTCCGCCTGCTGAACGGGATCCCCCTCCGGGGGACGACGGACGGAACCGCCGCCCGCGCTTGCACCGGGTCAGCCGGTGCGCGTGCGCGGCAATAGCCCGGCCACACCGGCCGTCGCGACCGCGCAAGACAGTCCCGCGGCGGCGAATCCCGCCGTGTACCCCATCCGCTGGATCACGAACCCGAGCGTGACGGCGGAGGCCATGAACCCGCCGTAGATGCAGGTGTTGTACCCCCCCATCGCCAATCCGCGGACGCTCGTGTCCACCGATTCCGACAGGACGGCGCCGACCGCCGTGAACGTCGCCGCCATCGTGGCGCCGACGCCGGCGAAGAGAAGGTAGAGCGGCAGCGGCCCCCGCGCCGTACCGGTGAGGGCGATGCAAAGCCCGAACAGGGCGTTCCCCCAGAGGATGTAGGAACGCCGGTTCCCCGTCCGGTCCTGGAGGTGTCCGATCGGGATGCGGCAGAGGGCGTTGACGCCCGCCTGGGTCGTGAAGATGAGGCCGGTCTGGGCGATCGAGATCCCGAGGTCCTTCGCGTACAGCGGGAAGAAGGCGAACAGCGACCCCCACGCGTAGGTCGAGAAGAAGGTGGCGACCCAGCAGCCGAGGACGGCGCGGTTGCGCAGGATCTCGCCGAAGTCCGAGCGGAGATTCCCTCCCGTGGCGGGGCGAGGGGCCGGCAGGGCCGGGCTCACGACACGGAACCCCGCCACGACCACTCCCGCGCCGATGATCGCGGCGGAGACCGCGAAGGCGGCCCCGAACCCTTTCGTCGCGACCGCTCCGCCGAAGCCCGGTCCGAGCGCCATCCCGAGGTAAAGGGCGGAAGTGTACCACCCGTACGCCCGTCCGAGGAAGTTCGGCGGGCAGGAATCCCCCACGTGGGACATCATGGCGGGGGAGAAGCAGGCCAGCCCCACTCCGGAGAAAAGGTAGATCAGCCCGACGTGGAGGGGCGTCCGGGCCGCGAGCAGGAAGAGGGAGGTCAGGCAGGAGATCCCCATTCCGGCAAGGATGAGGCGCTTCCGCCCGAGCCGGTCGGACATGAGGCCCAGCGGGAGCGCGAGGGCGGCGGCCGCCAGCATGAAGCCGGCGTTGATCATTCCGACATCGACAGTGGAGGCTCCCAGCCCCCGCGCGAACAGGGGGACCAGCGGAAGGCGCATGTAGGCCCCAAGATACAGGACGAGCGTCAGCCCGCACGCGACGAGGATGGGCGTCGGGACCGTCGTGCCGCCGGTGGGGGGCTGTTTTATGGGACCACGACGCGTGGCGAGTCGGTCCTTTCTCCAAGGGATCTCGTCATTGTACAAGGAATCCGGCCCTCCGGGCCCCTGTCATCGGCTCCGGCCCCGAAAAAGCGGGAACAAACCGTCTTTCTATAGGGTCAAGATGGATATATTTATCCAAATAAAAGCATTGCGTATTGACATCTCGGAATAATCTGCAGAGAATGAAGCATGAAAACATTAACTTTCGGAGGGAATCATGGACAAGAAGGCGCTGTTGGAGCTCACGACGGATATTGTATCCGCACACGCTTCGGTAAATGAGATGGGGAAGGAAGAACTTCTCGAGGAATTGCAGTCGGTGTTCCAGAAGTTACTGAGCCTCGCCGGATCCGAGGGCGGTGAAGGGGGGGAAATTTCCGGAGAGTTAAAGCCGGCCGTTCCGGTGAACAAGGCGTTCGGCGCCGACAAGGTCGTTTGCCTTGTTTGCGGAAAAGGGTTCACCACGCTGAAGAAGCATATCTCCGTCAGCCACCAGATGTCCCCGAAGGAGTACCGGAAGACGTTCGGCATCCCGTCGAAGACGCCCCTCGTCGCCCGGAAATATTCGGAGGCGAAGAGGAAGGTCGCCCAGGAGAAGGGGCTTGCATTGAAATTGGCGGAAGGCCGGAAGAAGAAGGCGGGGAAGTAACCCGAAGACCGCCGTCACCGCGGCGCCGTTCGCAGGGAGGGCCCGCCGGCCGCGACGCCGTGCGGGCTCTTTTTTTTCTTCGAGGCATTTCACCCGTGCCACGTGTCCGGGCGCCGCGGTATGATAACCTGTCGGGAAACTTCCGCGAAAGGAGACGCGCGATGCCTTACGTGGCGAAGGATTTCGGGGCGCTGGTCGGGATGGACGGCTTCAGCGAGACCCTGCTGAAGAACCATTTCACGCTCTACCAGGGGTACGTGGCGAACACGAACAAGCTGTCGGACCTTCTCGGGGGGATGCTGGCGGAGGGGAAGACGGCCACCCCGGAGTACGCCGAGCTGAAGCGCCGCTTCGGCTGGGAGTGGAACGGGATGCGTCTGCACGAGTTCTACTTCGAGAACCTCGCAGGCAAGGGGGTGCTCGATCCGGCCTCGAAGCTCGGGAAGGCGCTCGCCGCGGAGTTCGGCAGCGTGGAGAAGTGGGAGGCCGACTTCCGTGCCGCGGGCGCGCTGCGCGGGATCGGCTGGGTCGTTCTCTACCAGGACAAGGCGGGCGGCCGCCTGTTCAACCAGTGGGTCAACGAGCATGATGTGGGGAACCCGGCCGGGGCGGTCCCGCTCCTCGTCATGGACGTGTTCGAACACGCCTTCATGGTCGATTACGGGCTGAAGCGGGCCGACTACATCGCGGCGTTTTTCCGGAACGTGAACTGGAAGGCGGCCGAGGCCCGGCTCGCCTGAAAGAGGTTCGGCGGCTCGCCGGGACCGTCCGCGGAAGGCATCGCCACCGACGGGCTATTGCGGGGGATACCGCGCATTGGCCCGCATTTCTCACCAGGCTTCTGCGGCGGCGGCGGATACGGGCATGTCTACTGCGTTGCGCTCGGTCGGGCTCCTCGACGTAGTCTCAACTACGCCTCCGGGGCCCTCGGTCGCGCGCCTTGTATCCACGCCCGTCTCCACCGCCTCGCGACGAACCCTGGTGAGAAATGCGGGCCTGCCCGTTTCCATTCCGGAATGCGGCGGAGGACCGTGGATTATTACGCGCAGGGGAGCCTGGTCGCGGCGGTGGTGGCGCTGGCCATCGCCGTGTACCTGCGCGCCTTCGCACGGGGAGACGTGGAGGCGAGGGCGTTCTCCGACCTCTCCCTCCTCATCTTCCTTTGGTGCTTCCCCGAGTACCTCTGGAAGACGCTCCCGTCGGACTTCTGGCACAAGGTGAGCCTGGCGGGGGTGATGTTCATCCCTCCCTTCGCCCTTCGCTACTGCGGAGCCGCGGTGCGGACCCGCCCGAGATGGCTCCCGGCGGCCTTCGTCGCCGGCGTCTGGGCGAGCGTCGCGTTCGCGGCGACGATTTTCTACGACCCGGTCCTCGATTCCCCCTGGTGGAACGTCGCCGCGCTCCTGTACGTCTACCCGTACCTCGGCGCGGGACTGTATGTCATCGTCCTCCACGGGTTCCGGGACTCCCCCTCCGCCGTGGAGCGGAAGAAGTACCAGTTCCTCGTCGTAGGGGGCGGAATCGCCAGCCTTGTGGCGCCGCTCAACTTCCTCCCCGGCACGGGGGTCGACTTCCCGCCGCTGGCGGCGTTCGCGGTTCTCGTCTTCTTCTACTTCATGGCGACGGGGATCCTGCATCTCCACTTCTTCGAGCTTCCCGACATCGTCGGACGCGGGGTCGTGCTGGTCATCCAGATCTTCGCCTTCGCCGTCGTCTTCGGGGTGATGGAGGTCGTCTCCGGCCGGAAGTTCTGGTTCCCCCTCGCGGGGGTGTTCCTCATCTCGTTCTTCCTGCTCTCGTTCTATCCCTTCCTGATGCGGAAGCTCGGCGGCATCTCCGCGGACCTGCTCGTCCGGCAGTCGCGGCGGGTCCAGTCGGTGTTATCCGGTTTCGCGCAGAAGCTGCCCGAGTCGACGTCCCTTCCGGAGATCGCCCGGACCGTGGAGAATGCCCTGGCGCAGGTCCCCTTCGTTGAGCGCGCGTCGCTGTGGGTCCTTCCCGAGGGGGGAACCGACGAGGGGATCGGGACGCTTCCCGTGCGGCCCGACGAGTACCTGCGCGCCTTCTCCCGCTTCACGAAACGGTACCCCGTGCTGCGGATCATGGAGCACGGCGGGTCGAAGGCCGCGGACGTGGCGATCTGGGACGATTCGTTCGATGCCTCGATCCCCCTCTTCCTCCGCGGGTCCCTCCACGCGGTCGTCCTCTTCCATTGGCGCGACAAGCGGCCGTCGTTCCGGGAGATGGACCTGCTCATCCCATTCCTCGACGGGATCGCGCTGGCGGTGGAGAACATCCGGCAGCAGCAGCGGATCCAGCGTCGGGAGCACTTCGCGACGGTCGGGGAGCTGGCGGCGGGGCTGGCCCACGAGGTCCGGACGCCGGCGGGGGTGATCAAGGGCGCGGCGCAGTTCCTCTCCCGCGAAGCGCGTCCGAAGGAGCGGGAGTTCCTCGACATCATCGTCGAGGAGGCGGATCGGCTGAACGCCGTGGTCACGGAGTTCCTGGAGTATGCCCGCCCGACGCAGCGCAAGCCGCAGACGATCTCCCTGAGGGAGCCGGTGGAGAAGGCGATCGCCCTCCTCTTCCGGGAGCGCGGGGAGCGGATGGGAACGGTGGGCCGGCACGTCCTGATCCAGGAGCCGGGTCCCCGGGTCAACGCGGACCCCGCCGAGATCGAGCGGGTGGTCTACAATCTTCTGACGAACGCGGTCGAGGCGATGCCGGGGGCGGGGGATCTCACCGTCCGCGTGACCTCCGGGGGCGGGGAGGCGCGGATCGCGGTCGAGGACACCGGCGCGGGGATCCCCGAGAAGGACCGGCCCCAGCTCTTCCGCCCCTTCTTCACGACGCGGGAGCGCGGCGTCGGGATGGGGCTGGCCATCTGCCGGCGGATCGTCGAGGAGAACGGCGGGTCCGTATCGGTCGAGACGACCCCGGGGCGGGGGAGCCGGTTCACCGTGAAGCTTCCGGAGGCGTGAGAGCATGAAAGGTACGATTCTCCTGGCGGAAGACGACCGGAATCTCCGTCGCGTCCTGCAGGCGACGCTGGCGCGGGAGGGGTACGAGGTGGCGGCGACGCCCGACGGCGCGGCGGCGGCGGAGTGGCTCGACACGCAGCGGGCCGACGCCCTGATCACCGATATACGGATGCCGAAGATGGACGGGCTCGCCCTCTTCCGACGGTGCCGCGAGCGGCACCCGGAGCTGCCGGTGATCCTCATCACCGCGTTCGGGAAGATCGAGGACGCGGTCGAGGCGATGCGGGCCGGTGCCTTCGACTACGTCTCCAAGCCGTTCGACGAGGCGGAGCTGCTCCGCGTGGTCGGCAACGCGGTGGCCACGTCCGAGGCCGGCGACCGGGAGGGAGTGAGCGCCCCGGCGGAGGAGTGGTTCGGGATGGTCGGCGGCTCCCCCGCCTGGCTCGACGTGCGCAAGGTGATCGAAAAGGCCGCGGCGTCTCCCTTCTCCGTACTGATCACGGGGGAGACGGGCACGGGGAAGGAGCTCGTGGCGAGGGCGATCCACCGGATCAGCGGACGGCGCGACGGGCCGTTCCTCAAGATCAACGGGGCCGCGATTCCGCCCACGCTGTGGGAGGCCGAGATGTTCGGCTACGAGAAGGGGGCGTTCACCGGGGCGGTCCAATCCAAGCCCGGCCGGTTCGAGCTCGCCGACGGGGGGACCTTCTTCCTCGACGAGGTGGGCGAGGTGCCGCTCGCCGCCCAGGGGAAGCTGCTCCGGGTCCTCGAGGACGGGGAGTTCGAGCGGGTAGGGGGCGTGAAGACCCTGACCGCCGACGTGCGACTGATCTGCGCGTCGAACCGCGACCTGAAGCGGGAGACTTCGCTCGGGCGGTTCCGCGAGGACCTCTACTACCGGGTGAGCGGGATCCCGATCCACCTCCCCCCTCTGCGGGATCGGCGCGAGGATCTCGTGCCGCTGGCGGAGTTCTTCCTCTCGCGAACGTGCAGGGAACTGGGCGTCGGCGCGAAGAGGTTTTCCCCGGGGACGGCGGAAGCGCTGGACCGGTACACGTGGCCCGGGAATATCCGCGAACTGGAGAACGCCGTCGCGCGCGCCGTGGCGCTCTCGGACGATGATTCCCTCACCCCCGCCGACCTGTGCCTCGGCCTGGCCGAGCCGGAGGCGGCGATCTCCCCGGCGGACGCCGAGGGGGAGCGGTTCCACCAATCCGTGCGGGAGCACAAGCGGGCGGTGATCCGCCGGGCGATCGCCAAGGCGGGGGGGAGCAAGATGCGGGCGGCGGAGATCCTCGGGCTGTCCCCGACCTACCTGTCCCGCCTCCTCCGCATCCTCGGCGTCGAGGGGAAAGGGGACGGCGCGTGACAACGATTTGATTTCCGTCCGCCGCCCAGGTCGCCGGGAAAGATCGAAGGCCGGCTCAGGAGAGCGACGGCGGTGGGCTCAGGCCGGCCTTCCCCCGTCGTCTACGGTGCCCGGGGACGGAGGAACGGGTTCCGTGGCGCCGAAGGCCCCTGCCTTGTAGATCTCGAAGAGGGAGAGAAAGAGGGAGAGAAGGACGGGGCCGACGACGACACCCACCAGGCCGAAGGCGGCGAACCCGCCGATCGCGCCCAGAGCCATCACGAAAACGGGCATCTTCCCCTTCCCCCCGATAAGAAGCGGACGGATGATGTTGTCGGCGCTGCCGATGGCGACGACCCCCCAGAGGAGCAGGAAGATCCCTTTCGCGGTCTTCCCCGCGAGGAACAGGTAGATCGCCCCCGGAAGCCAGATCAGGGCCGTCCCGACGAAGGGGATCAGGGCTGCGACCGCCATGAGGCTGCCGAAGAGGACGGGGGACCGAAGGCCTCCGATCCAGAACCCGATTCCCCCAAGGAGCCCCTGTGCGAGGCAGGTTCCGAGGATGCCGATGATGCCGGCCTTGAGGACCCTGGACAGTTTCTCCTTGAGGACCGACTTGTCGTGGTCCCGGAGAGGCATCACTTCCCAGAACTCCCTCTCGAGGCGGCCGCCGTCCTTGTAGATGAAGAAGAGGACGGCGAGCATCACAACGAGGTACAGAAGGGAAATGAAGACGTTCTTCGCGACGCCGGTCGCGAATCCCAGGAGCGAGGCGACCGCCTGCCTCGCCGCCGGGAGCAGGCTTGCCGTAACGTCGATGCCGAGGGGCCGCAGGAGCAGATCCGCCCGGGCGATCCAGGGGGTGACGGACGGGTGGACGGCGAGTCCCTCGAGGGCCGTCACCCCTCGACCCGCGCCGGCCGCCTCGAGGAGCTTGTAGGCGTCGGCGGCCTCCCCTGCCAGGAGGGCGACGAGACCGGCCATGGGAAGGACGAAGACCAGGATGACAAGGACGGTCATGACCGTCGAGGCCAGCCAGTCCCTCCCCCGGAACCGGAGGAGGAGCCTCTCGTAAAGGGGGAACGTGGCGATCCCGATGACCGCCGCCCAGACCAGGGGAACGCCGAAGGGGGCCAGGATCCGGTAGAGCAGGTAAAGGAAAAGGAGCGCGAAGGTGTAGGCGACAAGGGTCCAGAACATTCTCCGGTCCATGGCGGCTATTTTCTCCGAGGGAGGCGCCGGTGTCCAATACAATCCGCCGGGCGCCGCATCACTGCACCGCCTCCCCCAGGTTCCCGCGTCCTCGGCCCGGGTCGCCCATCGCTCGCGCGGCGATCTTGCCCAGTTCGCTTAGCCACAGGACCGAGCTGGCGACCGCGGCGCATCGCAGCCAGTCGCCCGCGCTTAAACTCACGGTCGAGAAAGCCTTTTGCAGGAATGGGACATGAACCACGGCGACCTGGAGCGCGAGCGACAATCCGATGGCCCCCCACAGCCAGCGATTCCGGAAGAGTCCGCTGAACGCGCTGCGTTCATCGGAACGCGCGTTGAAGACGTTGAAGAGTTGAAACATCGTCAGCGTCGTGAACGCCATCGTCTGCGCGTATCGCAAAGTGCCGGATCCTTCGATCAGGCCCCCGGACATGCCGGCATCGAGCACCAGCAGCGTCCCCGCCGCCATCACGAGGCCGACGAAGACGATGCCGAACCACATGCGGCCCGTGATCGCGCCTTCGGCCGGCGGGCGCGGCGGGCGCGCCATCAAGTCCACGTCCGCCGGATCAACGCCGAGCGCGAGCGCCGGCGCGCCGTCCGTCACCAGGTTGATCCACAGGATTTGCGTCGCCAGGAGCGGCAGCACGACGGCGTTTTCTCCCGCCGGCAAGCCGATCACGCCGACAAGGAGAACCCCGAAGAACATCGTCATCACTTCACCGATATTCGAAGAGAGCAGGTACCGCAGAAACTTGCGGATATTGGAGAAGATCGCGCGTCCTTCCTCGACCGCCGCTACGATGGAAGCGAAGTTGTCGTCGGCCAGCACCATGTCGGCGGCTTCCCTGGAAACATCCGTTCCCGTGATGCCCATCGCCACGCCGATGTCCGCGGCCTTCAGCGCCGGCGCGTCGTTCACGCCGTCGCCGGTCATCGCCACCACGGCGCCCGCGCCTTGCAGCGCCTTCACGATGCGCAGCTTGTGCTCCGGGTTCACGCGCGCATACACGGAGACTTCCCGAACGGTTCGCACGAGCGCATCATCCGGCATCTTCTCGAGCTCGGCCCCTGTGACGGCTCGTCCATCCGTGACGATACCCAATTCTCCGGCGATGACCGCGGCGGTTTTCGGATGATCGCCGGTGATCATCATCGGACGGATTCCCGCCGCCTGGGCGCGCCTCACGGCCTCCTTCGCCTCCTGGCGCGGCGGGTCCATCATGCCCATGACTCCCGCGAACACGAGGTCCTGCTCGACGCGTTCATCCATATCATTCGCTTCGATGGCGTTCCTGGGCAGCTCACGGTACGCGACACCCAGCGTCCGTAACGCTTCCCCGGCGAGCTCTTCACTCGCCCGCAGGATCTCCGCGCGCCGTTCCTCGCTCATGGGCCGGGTCTCTTCCCCGACGAGCTCCCGCGAGCAACGCGCGAGAAGCACATCCGGCGCGCCTTTGGTGAAGACGACCAGTCGTTCCTGTTTCCGGGCGTCGGTGTGAATCGTGCTCATCAGCTTGCGCTCGGAGGAAAACGGCACTTCCCCGATGCGCTCGAAGCGCGCTTCAAGCCGCTCGGCATCCAGTCCGACCTTGCGCGCCGCAACGATCAACGCGCCTTCGGTCGGATCGCCCTGCACCGTCCAGCGTCCGTCGCGCTCCAGCAGCACGGCGTTGTTGGCGCGGTCGGCGACGGAAAGCGCACGCTCCAATTCGAATCGCAGTGCGTCGTTGATTCCCTCCCCTCCCACCCGGCGCGCCTCGCCTTCCGGCGCATAGCCGGTGCCGCTCAAGCTGACGCGCCCGCTCGCGGTGACGACCGCGCGAACCGTCATCTCGTTCCTCGTCAGCGTGCCGGTTTTGTCGGAAGCGATGACAGTGGCCGAGCCGAGCGTTTCGACCGCCACGAGGTGGCGCACGATGGCGTTCCTCTTCGCCATGCGCTGCACGCCGATCGCAAGTACGGCCGTCACGATCGCCGGCAGGCCCTCCGGCACCGCCGCCACGGCCAACGCTACGCCCAGGATCAGCACGTCGAAGAGGGCAGGGAAGCCGTGCACCTCTTCGACAAGGAGAATCGTCGCAATCATCACCACGGCAATGGCGACGACGATGAGGCCGAGGAGCCGCCCGACGCGGGCCAGTTCCTTTTGCAGCGGCGTGGCTTCGTCCGGGGTTGCTGACAGTATCCCGGCGATGCGTCCCATTTCGGTCCGCATCCCCGTCGCCGTGACCACGGCTTTGCCGCGCCCGTACGTCGCCACCGTGCCGCTGAAGATCATGTTGTGGCGGTCGCCGAGTCCGGCGTCTTCCG
>Ga0326597_10002802_pt1 | contig 25807 bp, 22 predicted proteins | sample RVTome_12_FD_203789 | JGI IMG/M metagenome (GOLD analysis project Ga0326597, IMG submission 203789) | Soil microbial communities from uranium-contaminated site in the Upper Colorado River Basin, Wyoming, United States - RVT100D185 | ecosystem: Environmental > Terrestrial > Soil > Contaminated >... | reverse complement strand
ATTTTCTCATTCACAAGAGCGGTGACCCTCGGTCGACACCCAAAACCGGCCATAGGTCGACACCTCAAAACCGGCCATAGAGGGTAGGCGCTCAAGACGTTGACGCGGCGGGAGGGACTGTGGTCCCTCTCGCCAGCATGACCAACATCTTGAGCGACGACAAACGACAGGACGTTCTGGCACTTGGGCGGCTGGGCTGGACGCTTCGGCGGATCCAGCAGGCGACGGGTGTGCGCCGCGAGACCGCCAGCGCCTATCTCAAGGCCGCCGGGCTCACCGTGCGGCCCCCGGGGCGCTGGGGCCACCCCGCGGCAAATCCGGCCATAGAGGTGTCCACCGACCCTGGTGCCCTTCCGCCGGGGCTCTCCACCCCGTTGCACACGCCGCCACCCCCAGGGCGCTCGCCCACGGCCAGCGCGTGCGCCCCGTATCGCGAGCTGATCGAGGGGGCCCTCGGCCGCGGCCGCGACGCCATGGCCATCTGGCGCGATCTGGTCGATGATCACGGCTTCCCCGCCCAGTACGCGAGCGTCCGGCGCTTTGTCCTCACGCTCCGCGGGCCGCGGCCCGTCGAGGCGCACCCGGTGATCATCACGTCGGTCGGCGAAGAGGGCCAGGTCGATTACGGCGACGGCCCGATGGTGCGGCATCCGGTCACGGGCAAGTACCGCCGCACGCGGCTGTTCGTCTTCACCCTGGGCTACAGCCGCAAGAGCGTCCGCCTGCTGACCTTTCAGTCGAGCACCCGGCGCTGGGCCGAGTTGCACGAGGAGACGTTTCGCCGGCTGGGCGGCGCCGTGCGGGTCGTGGTGCTCGACAACTTGCGCGAGGGCGTGCTGACCCCGGACATCTACGACCCCATCTTGAATCCGCTCTACCGCGACGTGCTCGCGCACTACGGCGCGGTCGCGCTGCCCTGTCGCGTCGCGGATCCTGATCGGAAGGGAAAAGTCGAGTCGGCCATCGCCCACACGCAGAGGGCCCTCAAGGGCCTGCGCTTCGAGACGCTCGCCGAGGCGCAGGCCTACCTCGACCGCTGGGACGCCCGCTGGGCCGACACCCGCATCCACGGCACCACCAAGCGCCAAGTCGCGGCCATGTTCGCCGAGGAGCGGCCGGCCCTGCTGCCGCTGCCGGTGGAGCCGTTCCGCTACTACCAGTTCGGCCTCCGCACGGTCCATCTCGACGGCTGCGTCGAGGTCGAGTATGCCTACTACGCCCCGCCGCCGGGCTGGATCGGGCATGCCCTGCCGGTCCAATGGGACGGTGTGCACGTCCGCCTCCTCCATCCCACCACGGGCGAGCTCCTGCGGGAGCATCGCCGCCAGGCGCCCGGGCGTCACACGATCCGTCCCGAGGATCGGCCGACGCGCACCCTGCCCACCACGCTGACGCTGCTCGCGCAGGCCGCCCGCGCCGGCGCCCACATCGGCACGCTCTGCGACAGGCTCCATCGCCGCGACGGCCCCCTCGGCGTCCGCCGCATCCTGGGGGTGCTCGGATTGGTCAAGAAGCACGGCCCCGCGGTGGTGGAGGACGCCTGCGCCGCCGCGCTGGAGTTGCAGATCGCCGACTACCGCTTCGTCCGGCGCTACCTCGAGCGGCATCCGGCGGTGCCCCTCACGCTGCGCCAGGTCGATCCGCTCATCCGCGACCTCACCCATTACCGCGACGTCATCGCGCGCAAAACCCAGGAGGAGATCCCGACATGAACCTCGTTGAACTGCAGCGTGCCCTCCGCCAACTCCGCTGCTCCGGCATGGCCGCCGGCCTCGAGCCGCGGCTGCTGGAGGCCCAGACCGCCCCGCTGGCCCCCATCGATTTCCTCTCGACGCTCGTCCAGGACGAGCTCTTGTGCCGCCAGGACCGGCTCCTCGATCGCCGCGTCACGCAAGCCGGCTTCCGCGACCGTGGGAAGACCCTCGACACCTTCGACTTTGACTTCAACAAGAGGATGCATCGCCGGCTCGTCTTCGAGCTCGCCACCGGCCGCTTCGTCACCCAGCACGAAGACGGCCTCTTCCTCGGGCCGCCTGGCACCGGGAAGAGCCACTTGGCGCAAGCGATCGGCTTCGCCGTGATCCAGCAAGGCCACCGCGTCCTCTACCGCGAAGCCCACGCCCTCCTTGATGAGCTCGCCGAGGCGCAGCTCGCCGGCACGCGCAAGCACTACGTCGCGCAGGTCACCGCCGTCCCCCTGCTCCTCATTGATGACCTCGGCATGCGGCGGCTGCCCCAGACCGCGGCCGAGGATCTCCTCGAGATCGTCATGCGCCGCTATGAAAAAGCCTCCACGCTGATCACATCGAATCGTCCCGTCGAAGACTGGGGCAAGCTCCTCGGCGACACCGCCGCCGTCACGGCGCTACTTGATCGGCTGCTCCATCATGCGCACGTCCTGACCTGCGGTCCCAGGAGCTGGCGCACGCGGCTGCAGGGCGACCAACGCGCGCCATGACCCGAGAGACCGCGACAATGAGCCCCGCATTTGGCTCAGGAGCCACGATCTCGGAGGGGGCGCTATCTGGGTATCCCCCTCACCGCGGTCGCCCGGCCATTGCCGGCGCCCTTCACGCGGCTTGCTCTCCCAGCAAGAACGCGCTACAACACATCCGGCCTTGAGCGCCCGCTCCTATGGCCGGTTTTGGCCTGTCCACGTATGGCCGGTTTTGAGGTGTCCACCGAGGGGCTGCGAGCCTTCACCGAGAAGGCTCACACCCTCGCCCCCTCCGGTACAGCACACTGCACAGAAAGCGTGAGCATAGCTGGTATCCCTGATGGGCAAGGTATTGGGCGAGCGGACTGCCGGGTGCGTCCGCTAGGCTGCGCAAGGCTAGATCCTCTGCCACGATCAGCTCCGGCCGGTAGCGCGACCAGTCATTGGTCGCCAGCACAGCAAGATCCATGCCCTCAACATCCACCGACATAAAGGTGATTGAAGCCCCGGTCGGCACGTGCCGGTCAAGGACATCGGAAAGACGCATCATCGGCACGCGCACGGCCCGCAGCGGGTGAATATCCCGATCCGCAAGTAACCGCACCTCTTCGACGTCAAACGTATTCAGCGCAGGCTCATCGTATTCGTAGTAGGTCTGCTCTCCCAGAGTCGATCCGATTGCCAGCTCGAGGTTAATATCGCCTGGGCGGAAGGTATCGAATAGGCCCTTGCTTCCTGGCCGAGGCTCGATGTTGATCCCGCGCCAGCCCTGGCGATAAAACAAGTACGTGTTTGAGAAGCGGAGCGGATGATGCGCCCCTACATCCACATAGAAGCCGCAGGCGCGCCCCATGAGCATGCGGCGCAATAGAATGTCTTCACCTTCTTGGGCATAGCTGAGCGTGCCGAACTCAAGATCGGGCCACCCAATTAAACGTTTTACCCACTTCTTGGAGGCTGCGGGCAAAACTTGCCTGATCACGCTTCCCTCTGGGACATGCTCGGCTCGTGTACCAACCATTCACCTCGCAGCAGAAACGTAGCGATCCCCGAGTGGAATCCTCGGCCATTGCCGTAGAAATCGCCCACCTCGACGTCGAAGTAGCCAACGTTACCCCGAGGCCAGTCGGCCTCTACACCGTTGACCAACACACGCGCTCCAATATAATAGCGCCCGGTTTTCAGCGGGAGTTCGCTAAGTCTAAACGCCACCGCTCCGGGCACCGGCAGTTTGGCGAACGGCTCGCCCGCGTAGTCGGTGTAGTGGATCGCAACCGTCTGGCCGGCTGCATCGTGAAACGAGATACCAAAGCTCACGTTCTCGCACGCCCGATCCCTATCTCCGTCGTACTCAAGAACGACTTTCAGAGGCCCGCCTGATGCAACCATATTTGTGGGCTCCCCTGCCTCATCCGCCGCATAGACTCGCCGCAACCGCACTCGTTCACTACCGGTCCGTGCTAGCGAGCCGACGTCCACCTCGACGCATTCGGAGTTCAATCTCACATACGTCCGAATGGCCTCTGCAGTGGATCCCTGGAACGCTACCTGGCCACGCTCTAGCACGACCGCTCGCTGGGTCAGGGTTTCGATCGCTCCCATGTTGTGGCTTACAAACAGGATCGTCCGTCCCTGATGGGCAACCTGTCCCATCTTGCCCATGCACTTACGCTGAAACGCCGCATCACCGACTGCCAGGACTTCGTCAACGAGTAGAATCTCGGGCTCCAAATGCGCCGCGACCGCGAACGCCAGTCGAACGTACATGCCGTTGGAGTAGCGCTTTACCGGCGTGTCCAGAAAGTTTGAAATTTCCGCGAAATCAACGATCTCGTCGAATTTCTGTCGTATTTCGGCTCTCGTCATGCCAAGGATTGCTCCGTTCAGAAATATGTTCTCGCGGCCCGTCAACTCCGGATGAAACCCGGTCCCCACTTCCAAAAGGCTTGCCACACGGCCCCTGAGCCGAATCCGTCCCGATGTTGGCTCCGTAATCCGGCTGAGGAGCTTAAGCAGGGTAGACTTGCCGGCTCCATTTCTACCGATAATCCCCACCATCTCCCCATGCTTGATCTCAAAGGAGACGTTCTTGAGTGCCCAGAAATCTTCCGAAGTGGGGCGCGTGGAGCCCGGAGTGCGAAAGAGTCGTTTCGCACGATCAGCGATGACATCACGAAGCGCAACGTACTGCGGGCGTTCCGTCTCGTGCCGGATGCGATAGCGTTTCCCGAGGTTGTTGATGCTTATGGCCCAGTTGGACATGCAAGGTCCTCAAGTGCTCAGCGCGTGTGGTTAAATCATGTCGGCAAACGAAGATTCGACCTTCCTAAAATACCAAATACCAGAGACGCAGAGCATGGCGGTCAATGCCACGGAAGCCAGAAGGCCGGGCCAATAGAGCTGTGCTTGGCCCCGTAGGAGAGCCCAGCGAAAGCCGTCGATCACACCCACCATAGGGTTCAGCGAGTATGCTAGCCGCCACGTGTCGGGAACCAGTGAACTGCTGAAGCCCACCGGCGAGACATACAGCCCGAACTGAACGATGAACGGCACTATGTAGCGAAAGTCACGATATTTCACGTTCAGAGCGCATAGCCACAAGCCTGATCCTATGGCTACGCCCGACGCAAGTGCGAGGAAGAGGGGCAAGGAGACGAGGCGCCAGTCCGGCCAGAATTGATACCACCCCATCATCACCACGAGAATGGCGCAGGAGATCAGAAAGTCCGCAAAGCTTGTGATCACCGCGCTCACGGGAACAATCAAACGTGGGAAATAGATCTTGGACACAAGATTGGGGTTTGCAATGAGGCTGTTGCTGGACTCCGTGAGGGCAGTGGAGAAGAACTGCCAGGGTAGCATCGCGGCATAGACCAAAATGCAGTAGGGGGCCGTACCTTCGGAGGGGAGATTTGCAATCTTTCCAAACACGATAGTGAAAACCACCATACTCAACAGCGGACGGACCAGTGCCCACGCGATGCCGATGATTGTCTGCTTGTAACGAACAAGGAAGTCGCGCCATGCAAGAAAGTAAAAGAGCTCCCTGTACCGCCAGAGATCCTTCCAGTACTGTGTTCCTGATCGGCCCGCTTCGATTACGATTTCGTCCATGCTCTCTCCTACTTCCTCAGGCGCTCGGACCTGCCATGCTGCTCCATGACCTGCCTTACGAGGGTGCCCAGAGATCTCGCAACGGCGTCGGGACCGTAGGCTTCCCGTGTCGCGTGTGGCGACTTGTGTTCGTATCGGCGCTCTCCGATCACCTGTCTCAAGGTCGCCGCGATCGTGGCGGGAGAGTTGTCCGGCATATAGGTGATTCCGGCCTCGAGTGCGGACTCCAGAGTGCCCATCGGCGTGGTGATGACGTGGGCACCGGCGGCCAGGTATTCGATGATCTTGAAGGCGAAAACATTGCCGGGAGTTCGGCTTACTTGGTGCGGGTTGACGCAGATTTTCGCCGAACACATGAGTCGAAGCAATTCAGACCGGCTGACCAACCCGTGGAATTCGATGCCTTGAACGCCCTGAGCCATGCTCCGCAGTGCGTCGGTGAGTTGGCCATACCCGGTGATATGGAGCTCCCAGTCTGGGAGCCGCGCCTGGCGCCACCCTTCGATGAGCTCCGCGATACCGTTCGACGCGATGTGCGTACCAGCGAACAGCACCGAGTTCTTCCTTTCGGCCCTCGATCCCTCGTCGGCCTTGATCAGGTCGCTGCCGACCACGCCCCGGAGAAGGAGCGTCGGAATCCCGGGTGGCAGCTGGGACAGCAGGTGCGGCGAGACGGCGATACAACCGGACACCTCGCGAAACAGTCGCTGCGCTGCTCGCATGTCCCGCCTCAGCGCGAAGTCATCGATGGCCTCCCCCTGCACGTTCACGAATCGGTCGTCTTCGTATTCCAGGATGACGGGAAGGCCCAGATGCCGAACCGCGTGGCTTGCGCAGGAGAGCTGCGGACCCTGGAGGTTGTAGATGATCATCAGGTCATACGGCGCGACGTGATGGCGGGCCTTGAGGAGGTGCAGCGTTCGTGCGTTCGACCAGAGGCCGTTGAGGCGCCTGATCGGGAGCACCGAGCCGTAGTAGATCGGAATCTCCGGGTGAAACGGTTGCGGCTCAGCGAAGGATGGATAGAACACCAAGCCAGACTCGATGACCGCTCCCTGCGAAATGATCTCGACGTCATGCGCGCTCGAGCGGAGCAGCCCCGCGATGAGCCCGATCTTGGTCGCGCTGGCCATGCTGCGATTGCGGACGATCGGACGCCGCTCCAGCAGGGTCGGTCCATGGTAGGGAGCTACGTACGCGATTCTCATATCGCCACCGCATCAACGACCCGAGGCGCAATACCAGTCGATGGTGCGGCCGAGACCCTCCATGAAGACCGTCTTCGCGCGGAAGCCGAACCCCTTCTCGGCTCGGCTCGTGTCCAGGCATCGCCGGGGCTGGCCGTTGGGCTTGCCGATGTCCCAGACGATCCGGCCGTCGAAGGCGGTCAGTTTCGCGATGATCTCGACCAAGTCCTTGATGCTGATCTCGTGGGAGCTTCCGAGGTTGACCGGCTCACTATCGTTGTATCGTTCCGCTGCAAACATGATGCCCTCCGCCGCATCCTCGACGTACAGAAACTCCCGGGTGGGTGATCCGTCGCCCCATACCACGATCTCCTTCTCGCCGCACTCCTTCGCTTCGACGCATTTCCTGATGAGCGCGGGAATAACGTGGCTGCTCGACGGATCGAAGTTGTCCCTAGGCCCGTAGAGGTTGACGGGCATCAGGAAGATGCTGTTGAACCCGTACTGCTGCCTGTACGCCTGGGACTGCACGAGGAGCATCTTCTTGGCGAGGCCATACGGCGCGTTGGTCTCCTCGGGATAGCCGTCCCAGACGTTCTCCTCGCGGAACGGGATCGGGGAGTGCTTGGGGTAGCAGCATATAGTTCCCAGCGCAACGAACTTCTCCACGCCCGCCGCCCAGCTCTCGTGGAGGAGAGGCACGCTCATCATGAGATTGTCGTAGAAGAACTCGGCCGCGTGCTCGCGGTTCGCGCCGATTCCGCCGACCCTCGCCGCCAGGTGAATGACGACGTCCGGCGTCGCGTCGCGGAGGAGTCGCCGAACGTTTTCCAGGGCGCGCAGATCGTAGTCGCTGCGCCGCGGAACGAAGACGTCGGCGGCGCCACGCCGCACCAGCGCCTCGACGACATACGAGCCGAGGAACCCCGATCCGCCCGTCACCACGACTCGCTTACCCTTCCAGACGTTCCGGCTATCCGGCCACCCGTTCTCCATCAACGCATCCCTCCTTCACTGGACAATGAACTGCGCATTGCGATAGCGGCTGTCCGTCGCGTCCTTGATGAGCCCGAGCTGCAGCGCGTCCCGGACCTCCACGATGCCGTCTTCGACCCCGATCGCCGGCTCGAATCCCAGCTCGCGCTTGATCTTGGCGAAGGACACGGTGATGTCCCGCATGTCGCCGCCGAAGCTGAGGTCCTTGTGGGTGACTTTCACGCCATCCACATGCTTCTTCACCAGCGCCACGATCTCGTCCTTCGTGAAGTTGCCTCGATCCGACCCAAGGTTGAAGACCTGCCCGCAGATCTTCTCGCGTGGTACCGACAGAGCGAGAGCCAGGCCTTCGACGACATCGCGAACGTGCACGAAGGAGCGGGAGTAGCCCCGCTGGTAGATGATCAATTCCCGCTTCGTCAGCGCCTCCAGGACGAACTGGTTGACAATGAGGTCGAAGCGCGTGCGCGGGGAAACCCCGAAAAGCGTCGCGAAGCGGAAGATCAGGGGGGCACACGCAGACGTTTTGACCTGCTCCAGCAAGTACTCCTCCGCCGCGATCTTGGTCTCCGCATACAACGACTGCGGGAAGAGGGGAGAGTCCTCGGTGACCGCCTTTCCGTCCGCGGCCAGCCCGTAGTTACTGTAGGTCGACGAGAAGGCGAACCGTTGAGATCCGGTCTCCTCGGCCAGCTGAAACACCCGCTGCACCGATTCCACGTTGTACCGCCACGCCACCTCCCTGCCGACGGCTTGGCAGGCCGGGAACCCGACGATGGCGGCAAGATGGACGACGGCATGGTAGCGACTCGTGACACGGTCGAGCACGGAGGGGTCGCAGACGTCGCCTTTGACGAAGCGGAAACTCGGATGCGAAAGATACGCGAGGAGAGATTCGCCTCCGAAGAGGAGGTCGTCCACGACGGTGACGTGATATCCGCGGCGAAGCAGCAGGCCGGTGAGCAAAGAACCGATGTATCCGGCCCCGCCGGTAATCAGAACCCGCTGGGAATCAGACATTGCGCATGCCTCCCTTGTGTCCGGCGCTCGCGAGCACGAGCTCCCGCTCGGCCCCCTCAAGATCGTGCCGCACCATCATCTGGACCAGTTGCTCGAAATTAACCTTGGGCGTCCACCCGAGGATGCGGCGCGCCTTCGAGCTGTCACCGAGAAGACAATCGACCTCGGTCGGGCGGTAATAGCGGAGGTCCTTTTCGACGTACCGCGACCAATCGAGCCCGGCGAATGCGCCGGCCACTTCCAGGAATTCCCGCACGGAATGTGACTCGCCGGTCGCGATCACGTAGTCATCCGGCTTGCTGTGCTGCATCATCCGCCACATCGCCTCGACGTAGTCACCGGCGTAGCCCCAGTCCCGACGGGCGTCGAGGTTGCCGAGGTAGAGCTTGTCCTGCAGTCCGTGCTTGATCCGCGCTAGCCCCTTCGTAATCTTGCGCGTCACGAACGTCTCGCCGCGGCGGGAAGACTCGTGGTTGAAGAGGATCCCGTTGACCACGAACAGGCCGTAGGCCTCCCGGTAGTTCACACAGTACCAGTGCGCCGCGACCTTGCTCACGGCGTACGGGCTGCGCGGATGAAAACACGTCGACTCATCCTGCGGCGGCTTCGCCGCGCCGAACATCTCGGAGGAGCCGGCCTGATAGAGCCTGACGGTACCGGCGTTCCGGGAGTAGTCGCGAACCGCCTCCAGCACGTGTAGCGTCCCGGTGGCGACGACGTCGGCCGTGTATTCGGGCTGGTCGAAGCTGACGCGCACGTGCGATTGCGCCGCGAGGTTGTAGATCTCGTCGGGACGGACTTGTTCCAGGATCTTTCGCAGGCCGCCGGCATCGGTCATGTCGCCGTAGTGCAGGAAGAGCCTCACGTTCGTCTCGTGGGGATCGGCATAGATCGAATCGAGTCTGGCCGTATTGAACGTGGACGCGCGACGGATGACGCCGTGAACCTCGTATCCCTGCGCGAGCAGGAACTCCGCGAGGAAGGATCCATCCTGGCCGGTGATTCCGGTGATGAGCGCCTTCTTCATGAGGAGTGACCTCGAGGGGTGATCTGTTCGAAGATCTCGTCCATGATCCGGGCGGTGAGCACGATCTGCCGGTAAGGGATCGGCAGGGGGGCGCCCTCGGCGATGGAGCGGTAGAACGCCCCGATCAGATATTTCATGCCGGACTCCATCTGGAAATCACCCGCCAGGAATGTCCGCATGTTGCGCGCGGTGTCGCCCAGGTACTGCTTCGCCAGAACCGCCGGAGAAAAGAAGTGTTCCGCGTAGCTCTTGTATCGCTTGCCTCTGAGGCGGATCAGCGTCTCATTGTCCTGATCGAGCACCAGGCCGTTGCGCGGTCCATAGATACGGAACTGGTGGAGCGACGGGCGCATCCGGCTCGAGAACGTGAAGTAGGCCGTCGCCCCATTCTCGTCGCAGATGAGCACTCTGAGCTCATCCACGATCTCTTCTTCACCGAACGCCCTGAGCATGGGACTCACGAAGCCGTGGGCGAAGACCCGGGGTGAATCGCTCACCACGAACTCCGCGAGCCGGGCTATGCCATGGCTGATGATGTTGTGCAGGAGTCGGCCGGGTAGCTTGCGCACCCAGTGGTCCTTGTCGCCTAACGCGCTCGTCGCCTCGAGGTCCTCGTAGCCGTAGTAGCTCTCCATGTGCACCGGCGCGCCGCCGAGATACCCGTCGCGCACCGCCTGCCGGAGGCGCCTCGCGGCGTGGCGGAACTGGTCGTCGTGGCCTGTCGTCAACTTGACCTTGTGGCTCTCCGCCAGTTCAATGAGCTCCTCCGCCTCCTTGCGGTAGAGCGTGAACGGCTTCTCGACGTAGACGTTGCAGCCCTCTTCCAGGCAACGCTTCGCGACGCTGAAATGACCTTGGGGGGGCGTCGTGATGTGAACAACGTCCGGACGGGTCTCCTTGATCAGCTCCGACAGATCCGCGAAATGTCGTCTGATGTGAAAGCGTTCGGCCAGTTGCCCGGCCATGAGCTCTTCGCGGTCGCAGACACCGACAATCTCGCAGCCTTTGATCCGCTGGATCTGAGACGCATGCGCATCCGCGATCTTCCCGCAGCCGACGAGCGCGGCCCTAAGCACGATGCGCCTTTTCTCTGCAGCTCTCGAAGTACCGACGCAGCGCTTCCGCCGGAGGCACCGTCGGCTTCCAGCCGAGGCGCTCCTTGAGCTTCGCGTTCGTGTAGCGGGTCTTTTTCCAGTAGGCGTACCAGCTCCTCCGGTTGAAGGTGGGAGGGAGCTGTCCCTCGGACCAGCGGGAGTACTTTTCCCACAGGTAGCACAGGATGTAGCTGAGGGCGTGCGGGACGTAGACTGAGCGGAAGGGCCTCACGTTTCTCTTGTACAGCTGCAGGAGACGTCTGCTCGACGGCAGATCGTCGTCCACGACGTTGAAGACCTCGCCGTCCACGCCGGGCTTCACGCCGGCCAAAACGATCGCCTCGGCGCAGTTGTCCACGTACGTCACGGGGATAGTGTTCGAGCCTCCCAGGTGCAGGAAGATCCCGAACGTCGCGATGCCGACCCGATTCGTCAGCGTCTCGTTGCCGGGGCCGTACACGGAGCCGGGCCTGACGGTCACGCAGGGAACGCCGAACCTCCTTCCGTACTCAGCCACGATCTCATCCTGCTTGGCCTTGCCGAACATGTACGGCTCGCCGCGTTCCGCCGGCTCGGTCTCGACGGGACAGGACTCGTCCAGCAATCGCCGTCGCACCTTGTTCCGGTTGGAATACACGGAGAAAGAGCTGACATTGACGAACCGCTTGAGACACCCGTGCGCGACCGCCGCCTGGAGCAGATTCCGCGTCGTGACGACAGAGTTCATGAAGGCGTCGGCGAACATGTCGCTTCGGCCGGCCGCAAGGTGGTAGATGATACCGACGCCCTTGGTGGCGCGCGCGCAGTCGTCGGCGGACAGCAGGTTGCCGGTTATCACCTCCACACGATCGATAGCTCCGTGCCGACGCACGAGGCGTTCGAGGTCCTCGAGATTTCCGGCGGGTCTGACGATGCATCGCACGTTGCGATAGCCGCGGTCCAGCAGGTTGTCCACGACCCGGAGCCCGATGAACCCCGCGGCTCCGGTCACGAGAATGAGGCCGTCGGGCGTTATGATCGTGGAGTCAGTGTTCATGATGAAGCGGAGCGCTCCGTGTCGACTTCAGTCTCTGCGCGCCAACTGCTCGTACACCGCACAGGTCATCCGGCTCACGGCGTCCCAAGAATAGCGCTCGCGAGCATAGTCAACTATCTCTCGGCGGCCCCTCGGCAGCCTCTTGAATAGATCGCTCCGGAAATAGCGCTCGATCGCCGCCGCCAGGTCGAGAGGATCGCCGGGCTTGAAGAGGAAACCGGTTTTCCCCTCGACGACGTCTCCTCCGAAGGACCCCACGTCGGCGGCGACGACGGGGAGGCCGAAGGAGTACCCGAGGACGAGGACGCCACTCTGGGAGATCTGCGTATAGGGGAGTACCAGGAGATCTGCCGCCTTGAAGTATACCTCTGTCTCCTCGTCCGGGATGAACTCGATCCGCTGGATGACCCGGTCGCGGCTAGGATCGTCACGGATCAGCCGGCGGATCCCGTCCAGGTAATCCTCGCAGCCTCGCCCCGGCTGGCCGCCGATGATGAGACGACAGTCGGGATGTGCGGCCACCACCCGTTGAAACGCGGTCACGAGGAATTCGAGCCCTTTATAGGGTCCGATGTGTCCGAAGAAGAGGATCGTTCGGGCATCGGCCTCGATACCCAGTCGCTGCCTGGCCTGCGCAGCCGTGAGCTCGGTGTTCGGGGTCGCATTGTTGATCCCGAAGGGGATGACACTGATCGCTTCCTCGCGAACACCGAAATCTGCGAGGAGCTCTTTCTTCATTGCCTCGGTGTGAACGAAGATGTGGTCGGCCAGCCCATACTGGATTCGCAGGGTGAGACGATTGAGCGCCGAGTCGTTCGAGTCTCTCCGGCGCGCGTTGACGTTGTGCGCGGTGAAGACGATCTTCTTGCCCAGCAGTTTGTAGTAGAGCATCAGCAGCGTCCGATCGAAGAACTCGAATTTGTTGTTCCAGAGAATATGAAAGATCTCCGGCCCTGCGAACGAGGCGTAGCGGATGAGCCTAGCGTAGTAGATGAGTATCCTGGACACCTTCGTGAAGAGCCCGCCACCCGGGCGCTGACTTCCCCTCAGATTGAGGAAGTTGAGCTTCGGGCTGTCGCGCAGCTCGGGGATGTCCAGATCATCGCTCCCGATGAAATCCAGGCGGACGCCTTTCGACAGGAGGGCCTTGGCCAAACCGAACGCGTAGGGCCGATCGCTGCCGCCCGTGAGCAGGCCTACTTCGCTCTTCGTCGACACGCCCGACTCCACCAGTCAGCGACCCCCATCACCCAGCTCTGCAACTGGTTCGTCACCCCGCCAGTTCGCGAAACGCCCGGATGGGTTGAGTGGCCCGGACCTTCTCCTCAGCTGCGTAGTCCTCTTCGCGGTCGCAGAAGATGATCTGGCTGCCGGAGTAGTCGAACTTGAAGGGTACTTGGATCAGGGTGTTGAGCTTTTCCCGAACGCTGCGCTGCCTCGACGGCGGCACGAAGAACAGAAAGAACCCGCCGCCGCCGGCGCCGATCAGCTTGCCGCCGATCGCGCCCGCACTACGTGCGGCGTCGTAGAGCGCGTCCACGTCGGAGTTCGAAATGTCGACGCTCAAGCTACGCTTGGCGAGCCACGCCTCGTGGAGGAGCTCGCCGAACTCGAGAATGTCCCGGTCCCCACTCACGATCGAGATGCTCTCGTCCACGAGATCCTTCATGACCCGGAGCTGCCGCCGGCGGTCGTCGATGCCCTTGACGAAGGTGGCCGCGATGCTCGACGCGGTACGCTTGATCCCCGTGTAGCAGAGCATGAGGTGGGAGGCCAGCTCCTTGACACGCTCGGCGCCGACGGTGATGGGCGTCACGGAGATCTCACCGTTCGGAAGGAACTGGATATGGTTCAGGCCGCCGTACGCCGCCAGCACCTGGTCCTGCGAGCCGACGGTCTCCTTCAGCACGTCCTGCTCGAGGTACACGCTCTCCGTCGCGAGGCGATGCTTGCTGACCATCTGGCCCTTGAGGGCGTAAAGCGCGTTGAGGAGGCCCACTGTGAAGGCGGAGCTGGAGCCCACGCCGCTGCGCGCGGGGATGTCCGCGTCGTGGTGGACCTCCACACCGCGCTGGACGTCCAGATAGCGGAGCGCCTCGCGAACGGCCGGATGCTGGATCTCGTCGACGGTCTGGCAGTGCTCGACCCTCGAATAGACGATGCAGATACGGTGTTCGAAGAAGGGAGGGAGGTATCGACAGTTGATGTAGCAGTACTTGTCGATGGTTGTGGCCAGCACAGCGCCGCCATGCTGACGATACCATTCTGGATAGTCTGTGCCACCCCCGAAAAAAGAGATGCGAAACGGAGTGCGGCTGATGATCATGAGCCTGCCTCCCGGCCGTGGACAGTCACTAGAGCAGGGTAGAGGTCGCGTTCGACGAACCAACAGATCAAGTGTTCGACTGCCACATGTGTCTCCTGGATGTGCTGAGTGTCCTTGCTCGGCACCGAGATCGCGACGTCCGCCAGCCCGGCGAGCTGACCGCCGGCGCCGGTTAGGACGATGGACCGAAGCCCCGCTGTCCGCGCGTAGCGCACAGCCCGCACCACGTTGGGTGAGTTGCCGCTGGTGCTGATTCCGATCAGCACGTCGCCGGGCCGACCAAGGGCCTGGACCTGTCGCTCGAACAGACCGTCGAAGCCGCAGTCGTTGCCAAAGGCCGTGAGGAACGACGTGTCGGTGGTCAGGGCGACGGCCGGCAATCCGGGCCGCTCGACGTCCTTGGTCAAGCGACTCACAAACTCGGTGGCCATGTGCTGACAGTCGGCGGCACTCCCGCCGTTCCCGCAAAGCAGTACCTTCCCGCCCGCTCGAAAAGCCTGGGCGATGAGATCCGCCGCCGCGAGGATATCGTCGTCGCACTCGTCGGCGGTTCGGCGGATCATGTCCGCACTCTCAGCAAGATACATTCGTGTCACCTGACGGCGTTCGGTACTTGTGGGCATTCGTCTCTCTCCTTCAGGAGTCCGGGGCGGTCTGACGAGGTCGGGGCGCGGCCCAGCAGCAAACGAAATCCTCTGCTCTCGAAACGTCCTATGTCACAATCGAGACCCAGAATGAGGTTGACGCCCGCGCTTTTCCATCTCGGTCCAGAACAAACAACCTAGCGTCACGACGGCGAAGGCGACCATGGCCACTTCGGGCGGCACTAACGCCCCCTCATAGGAGGCTGATCGAGCAAGAGCCGGTGAAGCAGCTCCAGCGTCAGCACTTTGTGAATTTCGACCGTGTAGTTCCTATCCCCTTTGAGGTGGCCCCGCACCACAGCTTCGAGGCCGGCGCGCTCGAGATACGGGCGCGAGAGCGTCCGCGAATCCAGGAGCATGTCGCGGACGTACCCCGCGAGGGCGTCTCGGTACCAGACACGAAAGTGAAACGGCTTGTGCCTGCCGAGGAAGACGCGCTCGAAACGGAGCGGCGAGAACAGGTGATCGACCCTGGCCAGCCACTGGGGCATGGCGTAGTCGTAAGCGTGTTCTGCCCTGAACGTGAGCTCGAGGAGACATCGCGAGACCGCGGCACTTCCCCTACCTCCCCCTACACCCCGGTCAGTCTGGATTCGCCGAAGCGCTGGATTGCCTTCGCTGATCATCCGCAGGCGAATGTCGTCACTTGCAATTGCCACTTTCGGAGCGCGAAAGATCGCACGGACGAATTCGTTGTCAAGGTAGGGAGACCGCACAGCGAGCTGAGTCTGCTCGAGTGCCATCACTCCGAAATGAGACCAGGGGGTCTGCCGGAATGCAGCGAATGTCGCCGGGTGCTCACGGCGAAGCTCGGCATAGGTGATCTCCGCTCCCCGAACGTGAGCGAGCACCTCAGGAGTGAACAAGCCAGGTGCCACTCTTGTCGGTCTGAATGTCGGCACCTGGGAAAGGAGCTCACTTCCGTAAGTTCCTACGATCTTTACCGGAGCGACCTCGCGAGCCTTCTCGCTGACGTAAAGGTCGGGGCACCGACTCAAGTCGACACAACCGTCGGTGAGATAGACGCTGCGCTCGGCATAAGAGGGAAAGCGACTTAGAAAGTCGCCTCCGACGGAGATGACCTCGTGGGTCTGTTTGCAGAGTGAGGCTACCTTCCGCGCAATGAGGACATCCTGAGAATCGCGATACATCCCACCGAACGTGTAGCAGGGCAGTGTGCGAGGGGCGGCCTTCCGCCAGGCCATGATCATCCTGGTATCGAGTCCCCCGGTCAGGGACATTCCGATCTGCTCGCATCCCCCGAAGTACCGAGGGAGAGTCCGCGTGAACGCGCCACGAAGCTCCTCGTAGTAGGCTTCCGGCTCTAGGGGGACCTGGTCCTCCCACTCGCGCGGCTGGAAGTACGTGCCTCTCGACTGAATGGCGCCAGCGCGAAACATCCAGGCCGCGCCCGGCGGCAAGATCCGGATGCCCTGAAAGATCGTCCGATTCTCCAGCACACAGCCGCACGAGACGATTTCAGCGAGCCCTTGAGCGTCCACGGCCCGCAGCTCCGGGCGCACCGCAAGGATCGCCTTCGCTTCCGCGGCGAAATAGAATCCGTCCGTCGACTCGTGGTAGTAGAGGCGATGCATGCCGTACCGGTCGTTGAAAAGAGTGGCGGTTCCGCGTGTCCGATCCGTCAGGAGGCCGTGAAACCGTCCGTTCAGCCCCGCCAGGAAGTTCGGGGCTTCCTCGTAGAGGTGGACGAGGTAGGATGGGCCCTCGAGGTCGAGGCGATGACCCCGTTCCTTCAGACGTCGAGCCGTGCCAGGTTCGGGGAACTCCTCTCCAGAAAATACGAGGCTCACGTCTCGCCGATCGTTCCAGAGCGGCATTCCGTCGGAGAAAGAACCCTTCCGCGCGGAGCATCCGACGTAGACTCCGAGCGCCTTGTCCATCCACACGTCCGTCGTGTAGACGTTTTCGTGGCGGAGGGTCTCGACCATGCGCAGGACCTGCTGCTCTGCCTGCGCTCGAGGCATCCGCGTGATAAGCCCTACGATTCCTGGCATGTCGGTTGGCTTACTGGCTGAGCAACGGTCGGGCCGCTATCGGCTGGAGACCCAACCGCGACAAAGAAATACGAGATATGGAGCCGGCGGGAGGACTTGAACGCTCCATCTGCCGAATTACGATTTCGGCCGCTCTGACGTTGAGCTACACCGGCCCGACGAAAGCCTCGAATCGTACCACCTCGACCGAATCGCGACGCCGAGGCGCACCGCGCTCCGAGGAAGCCTGCCGACGAGCTCATGATGGAGCCCGACCGCCAGACCCAGTCGGCCCCGGAGCGTCAGCGGAACGTAGTATCTCGGCACGAACATTTCCTTGAAACCGTTTCGTGCCTTGAATTCCATCAGAGACGTCGCGCCTTGGTTGCCGTAGCTGTAGTGGCCATAGATGAAATAGGGGATGCCCTTCTCCGCGCACCGTTCCACGGCCTTCGCGATCAACGCGTTGGTCGGCCTGACGTCGTATCGGCTCGCCTTCGGCAGGAGCTGAAGCACCGATGCGGTGTCGCGCCCGTATACCAGCTTCAGGAAGCCCACCAGTTCATCGCCGAGATACGCGCAGATGAAATCGCTCTGCTTGAGCCAGGACGACTGATCTTTCCACACCTGCTCGTGTGTCTTGCCGTGATGCACGAATGGCACGCCCTGTCGTACGGGTGAGTCGTTGTTGACCTCGACGATTCCACGCACGAACTCGTCGTCGAGCTCTCTTACGCTGACGGCCACGCCACGCTTCTGGGCCCGCCGCGCGTTCTTGCGGCTTTCTTGTGGAAGCGCCTCCCACCAGTCCCTGAAGGTCGTCACGTGACAGACCGCGATGCTCTCTAGTTCTCTCATGTATGGGAACTTGGGCGCAGTGTCGGGCACGCGCTGCGCAAAGGTGAAGATGTCCGTCTTGAGGGCTCGGCCGGCGCGTCCCTTCAACCGCTCGATGCACGCCTCCGGGTCGCCGAGCGCGGTCTCCAGCCACTCCTCGTCGTGGATGACGGCCCGCCTGAGCCATCCTCCCTTGGCGACGATGGCGTAGCCATTGACGTGCAGCGCGGGCACGTGTCGCCACTTGCCCTTCACGCTGGTCTCGACGGTCTGCAGAGCGTCGCCGGCGCTCGCGCGATCCAGCGGGGCCCGATCCTGGGCGACCTTGGGAAGCCTCATCGTGGTGAGCCGGCCGCCTCGGCGGGGCGCGATACTTTGAGCGCCGGCCCCGCGGGACCCGCGAGCCGTGCCATTAGTGTCAGGTATCGCTCCTTCATCACGCCCCAGCAGATCGGCGCGTATTCGGCCTTGGCCCTGGCCGCCAATCGGCCGCGCAGCCCGGCGTCGCGAGAGACGCGCACCATCTGCTTGGCCAGGTCGGCATGGCTGTTGGGCTCGAAATAGGCCAGCGCGTCCTCGCTGAAGTAGTGCCCGATCGCCTTGAGGCGTGCCACGACGACGCTCTTGCCGAGGACGATGTATTCCGACAGCTTGTTGGGGAAGGCATAATCGAGGAAGACGTCGCGTCGCATCGGAAGGACCCCGATGTCGCACTTCTCCACCCAGGCTGCGACCTCGGCCGGCGGGACGGAGCCAAGCAGGTTAACGCTCGATGCCAGCCCGCGCGCCCGGGCCAAGCGTTCCAGCGAGCCCATCTCGGGCCCGTCGCCCAGGATCCAGAACTCTGCGCCCGGCATCTCGTGGCGCGCAAGGGCAAAGGCCTCGATGGCAAGGTCGAGCCCGTAGATCCGGGTCAGCGTGCCGTGGTACATCATGACGAAGGTCGGCGATGCCGCCGCCGAGGCAGCCCGCGGCGCTTGGGCTCGTGCGGCGAAGCCCGACTCGTCTGCGGAGTTCATGATCACGGTCGATTTCGCGCGGGACAGCCCACGGCCGACGAGCAGATCCTGGATCGGCTCGTGGATCGTGATGACGTGATCGGCAAAGTTGAAGCTCATCTTCTCCTGGAGCCGCAGGACTCGGACGATCCATGAGCCCTCGGCAATCCCGTACTTGGAGACGTAGAACTCGGGGGTGATCTCGTGCATGTCCAAGACGAGCTTGGCTCCCATCCACCGAGCGAGGACCGGGGCGAAGATCAAGAAGTCGGGCAGCGTGTTGACGTCGATGACCGCGTAGCGTTTTCTCGGCATCAGGAGCGACACCCGCACGAACGCCCATACGAAGAACGCGACGTACTCGAAGACGTAACGCGGTAGCGTGCCCCGCTTCTTGCCCAGCGCAAGCGTGTAGACGTTCACCCCGTTCAGGGTGTACGACTTCTCGGCGTGGGAGGCGCGAAGGGCCAAAACGTCGACGGAGTACCCCGCCGCGACCAGGGCCTCGGCCTTCCGCCGAACCCGCACGTCTATGTCGTAGGGATTCTGGAGCAGCATGCAGACGGACTTCATCGGAGAAATCACCCTACCGTCACGTGCTATGCCGAAGGCTGGTGCAGAGCCTGGTCGAGATTCAGAGCGCTTCCGCCGTTCCAAGGGATGTCAACGTTCATCGAGCTTGGCCGGTGAACCCTAACGGTCAGGGGCGGGAGAATCTCGTCCCCTTCGTAGCGGAGGCGAGTCCGAGCAATACCGTCCGTATCCTCGACCCGCTCGAAGACAACCTCACGCCGCTTCCGAAACCAGCCGACGACTTGGTTCGCCGTCCCGAACCATCCGTCAAGCAAGCCCAAGGCCCGGACGAGCCGGACGTAGAAGCCACCCCAGAACCGTTCAGGCCCATGGCTTCTGTCGTGCCAGAGCACCGTGAGCACGCCTCCGAAGGTCCTCGCATGACCGAGGAGGTCTCCGCATCGCTTCCAAGCGTCAGACTCGGACAGGTCGAGCTTGTGAGGAAAGAACAACGCTCCATCCTGGATGTGCAGGGGCAGCTCGAGCAGCACCCGCGCACCCGATGGGCGAAACACCTGGGTCGTCCCGCTCCGGTACCCGATGGTCTCGTTGTATCCGACCGTGGAATCGTACGTGAAACCTGCTTCTTCCAGGGCACGGAATGTATTCTCGTCACGTACCAGCCAGTGCATTCGGACACCGATCCTGGAGTGGCCGCTGACAGCAGCCACCCTCGCTAGCTCGTCGCGCCCCTTCTCCACGCTATGCCAGGCATCGATTCCGTGCACGCCAAGCTCGCACCCCTCCTCCAAGAGCCTCGCCGTCCAGGGCGCCAGGTCACTGAGCTCATACGCAGCCCCGCGACGTGAGGCATGGGGAGCCGCGACCTTGTCACCGGGCCGCCGCTTGAAGGGAATCACGAAGTAGGTAGCGGGCAAGTTCTCCTCGACGCGCAAATACCAGCCAAACGGCTCCCAGAAGTCCTTTGCCCAGCCTGCGTACACCAGGGGGAGAGACACGGCAGCTCGCCAGCTCTGGAGTAGCTGCGACATCGAGAGTCGGCCTCGGACGAGATTGCGTGCAGCGCCAATGGTGGACCGGAAGAGGAATCCCCACATCGTGTGATCGAGCCTGTGGTGCCGTATGCCCGCAAAATCAATATCATGAGTCAGGCACACGGCAAACCTGTAACCTGCCGGGACGGGGGGGATCTCAAGGAGACTGATCCCGGCACTCAGGATCCACTCCCGGAGCATCATGACGTGGATGTCGAGCGTGGGACTATGCGCGTTCTGGACCGGCTGGCCGGTCGACAGGAGAAGGTCCACTTCGTCAAAGAGGTCATACCCGAGGCGCATCACGGTGGCATACGCGCTTTGCCTCCGCAGGCCGGCGGCCTCGTCCGTGTCGGCCACGACACAGAGGGGGGTACCGCCTCCACCCTCGAATGTCAGCACCTCGCCGTATATCGGCAGCCGGATCCCCCGGTAATCGAGCGTCCGTCCCCGGCACCGCGAATGCTCCGCAAGACCGTCCCCGGCGTCCCTCGTCTTGGGTCCGGCGCCGTACACGACGAGCAGGCTCGTGTTCACCGCCGGTATGTCATCCGTGGTGGCCACAACAACGTCGTAGCTTTCGCCGTGCCTGCAAACTTCCCAGGGGGTCTTGAACAACTGGAAGAACTCCTCGACAGCGGATGCCTGGTAGTCCTTCGCCACTACCCCGATCATGACCCACTCACTCCGCGTCGACCCGCCGCCGTAATACGCACCATCACGCCTCACGCGGCCGTTGCAAAGAACTCCCGGACGCACTCGACCACGTAGCGAGCCTGCTGGCCGGTGAGTTCCGGGTACACTGGAAGGGCCAGTGTTTCGCGGGCGGCCGCCTCGCTCTCAGGAAACGCGCCGACCTTGTAGCCGAGGTACGCGAAACACTCCTGGAGGTGCATGGGCACCGGATAGTAGATCTCTGTCCCCACGCCGTTCCGCTGCAGCGCCGCCTTCAACTCATCACGCCGCCCCACCCGGATCACGTATTGATTGAAGATATGGCGATCCGTCATGACCTTGGGCAGAAGGATATGTCCTGACCGCTTCGCACTTCCTGAACAGGAGTCGCTGCCCGCCCGGTACCCCGCGCTATCTTCGATCTCGAGTCCGGAAGCGGCCAGCAGCTGATCGTACCTCTCCGCGTTGCGCTGGCGCGCGGCTGTCCAACTGTCCAGATGCCGCAGCTTGGCGGATACGATGGCCGCCTGTAGCGCATCGAGGCGGAAGTTCCCTCCGATGATCTTGTGGTGGTACTTGGGTCTGGATCCGTGGGTCCGCAGGCACATGAGTCTCTCGGCTCGCTGACCATCGTTCGTGACGATCATTCCTCCATCTCCGGCTGCCCCGAGGTTCTTTGACGGAAAGAACGAGAAGCAGCCGTAGTGCCCGACGCTGCCCGCCCGCCGGTCCTTGTGCTCGGCGCCGACCGCTTGCGCCGCGTCCTCGATGACCACCAGGCCGTGCCTGTCAGCCACCCACATTACAGGATCCATATCAGCCATCTGACCATATAGGTGGACCGGAATAATCGCGCGGGTTCTGCTAGTCACCTTGGACTCGAGAAGCGCCGCATCGAGGTTGTAGCTGACGGGGTCGATGTCGACAAAGACCGGGATTGCTCCCACCCGCGCGATTGCGCCCGCCGTGGCAAAAAACGTGTAGGGGCTCGTGATAACCTCGTCTCCGACTCCGATGTTTTCAGCCATCAGGCACGCCAGCAAGGCATCGCTGCCCGACGACACCCCGACCGCGTGGGAGCAGCCGCAGTAGCGTGCGATCGCCTTCTCGCACTCCTCCACTTTCGGCCCCAGGATAAAGTGCTGGGATTCCAGCACTTCCTCGATCGCGGCGTCGATCTCCGGCTTGATGGCCCGGTACTGCGCCTTGAGATCCAGCAGCGGCACATTCATGGCGTGACCTCTTCTCTCAGTGCCCGGTACGACTTGCTGCCCTTGCTCAACTCCGCAGGGAGCGGAGCTTCCTCGTCCAGGTCGAGGCACCGGAGAACCCCGCGCGCATCCTTCTCGTAGCGATACCCGCTCTCTGGGCACCGCATGATCCCCTCGGCATCTGCCGAGTCGAGCCGATGGCCGTGCCGACTCATCCATCCGACCTGGCGGGCCGGATTACCGACCACCAGACCGAAGTCCGGCACGCTCCTCGTAACCACCGACCCCGCTCCGACGAAGGCGTAACGCCCGACGGTCACACCGCAGACGATCGTGGCATTGGCCCCGATGGTGCACCCTCGTTTCAGACGCGTGGTCTCATACAACGAGTGCCTGTTCACCTGGGCTCGCGGGTTGGTGACATTCGTCAAGACGCAGGATGGCCCCAGGAACACGTCATCCTCGATGACGACACCCGAATACACCGACACGTTGTTCTGGATCTTGACGTTGTTCCCGATAACCGTAGCGCCATCGACATTCACGTTCTGTCCGATGACGCACCGCTCGCCGATTCGCGCATTCTTCATCACGTGCGAGAAGTGCCACACCTTCGTGCCGGTCCCGACCTCTGCCCCGTCGTCGACGTAGGCTGATTCGTGCACGAAATACCGCTGTTCTCTCTTCCTGTTCGGGGCGTCACCCAGGTCGACGGCGGTTCCTCCGCTCAGGAGCGAACGCTGACACGCATCCAGCACTCGCAAGACCCGCAAGCCTTCTTTGCCGTCGCTCAGCGGCTCGTTTCTCGACGTCACACATTCGAGGAAATGCTGGCATTCCGCCTTCAGTGGCTCCCGGGCCTTCAGGGCCACTACTTCGCCTTCCGCTTTGACTGCGGTCGGAATCCGGTTTCTCCACTCCACCTTGTGGGGATACAACATCAGTTTGTGCTCCGCGGTGTCATCGAACACGGCCATCTTCTCGGAGCCCACGACGACGAGCCGCTGCTCCTTCACCGGATGCAACCAGCTCACGAAGATGTGCGCCTTGACTCCGCTCGGGAACTCGAAGTGGCTGAGCGTTACATCAACTACATGCCGATTCAGATATGCTCCACCCTGACACGCGACACGGCTCGGCCCCTCGTTGAGGAGCGACAGCATCACGGAGATATCATGGGGCGCGAAACTCCACAGAATATTCTCCTCGGTCCGTATCTTCCCGATGTTGAGACGGTTCGAATACAGGTAGTTGATCTGTCCGAGTGCTCCCTCCCGAATCAGTCCTTCCAGCCTCAGGATCGCCGGATGGTACCGGAGAATGTGGCCGACCATGAGGATTCTGCCTCTGCCCGCCGCCAGCTTCACCAGCTCTTCGCCCTGGGCCACATCGATGGCCAGCGGTTTCTCGACCAGGACATCCTTGCCCGACTCCAAGGCGGCTTTGGCCATCTCGTAGTGGGTGACGGCCGGAGTGGCCAAGGCGACGGCGCCGACCGAGGGATCGGACAACACGTCCCCGAACTCCCGACAAAATCTGACCTGACCGTACTCCTCCCGGCATCGTTCCCCTGCCGATGCCTCGGCGTCACACAGCACGGCCAGGGCGCCCAGCTGGTGGAAATTGCGGACAAGGTTCTTGCCCCAATAGCCGACTCCCACGACGGCCACGTTGACCCCGGATTTTCCGTTCTGTCCTCGTTCCATAGATATCCTTTCACCCCAGGAGATCAACGCACCTCGCCGCCGAACATCCGTCCCCGTAGAGGGGTGGATGCGAGCCGCCAGGCACAAGCGACTGTGCTGCCCGGACAATCCTCTCCGAGTCGCAGCCCACCAGTGTGTTCCACCCCGACGCCACGGTCTCCACCCATTCGGTCTCCTCTCGCAGCGTGAGACATGGGACCCCCAACCAGTACGCCTCCTTCTGCAGTCCACCCGAGTCCGTGACGATCAAGCGGGCCGAACCAGCCAACGCTATCATCTCGATGTAGCCCACCGGCTCAATCAGCTCGACATGACGTTTCGGCCGCCAATCCGTCTCCTTGATGACCCGCCGCGCACGGGGGTGCACAGGGAAGACCACCGGTTCAGGGAGCCCGTTGAGCGCGGTCAGAATGCGCGACAACCGTGTCACGTCGTCCGTGTTTTCACTTCGATGCACCGTCGCAAGCACGTACGCCTGTTCCTTCAGGCCAAGTCGACCCAGAACATCGGATCGCTTTGCCTCGGCGCGTTCCTTCGCCCAGTTCAGCACGTCGAGCATGACGTCGCCGACGAGGTGGACACCCGTCAGGACGCCCTCGGCGGACAGGTTCCGGACGGCCGTCTCGCTCGGGCAGAGCAGCAGGTCCGACACATGGTCCGCCACGACACGATTGATCTCCTCCGGCATCCGGCGATTGAAACTTCGCAGCCCCGCCTCGATGTGCGCGATGGGCACGGATAGCTTTGCGCCGGCCAAGGCACCGGCCAAGGTAGAGTTCGTGTCCCCGTAGATCACCACCCAATCCGGCCGCTTGCCGAGCAGCACCTCTTCGATTCCCTTCAGCATCGCGCCGGTCTGACTTCCGTGCGGGCCGGATCCGACACCCAGATTCACGTCGGGCGCCGGTATCTCGAGCCCGTCGAAAAAGACACCCGACATCTGATAGTCATAATGCTGCCCCGTATGTACCAAGGTCTCCTTGTGTCGCTCCCGCAGCTGCCTGCTCACCGCAGCAGCCTTGATGAACTGGGGTCGCGCCCCGACGATGGACACGATATTCACCTGGCCACTCGCTCCTCGACTGCTCCGCTCCTAGTCGGCACAGCACAACGCACGGGTTGCGGGGTTCGATCCCCAACGTGAGGCGGGTCGTTCTCCAACCGTGATTCCCGCTCAGCCGACGATGAGCTTCTTGCCATAGAAGGCTTCGGCATAGTTGCTCGGGGCGTTGCATTCCATACCACGGACACGGAGAAGGGATCGAAAGAGCTCCTCCGAGAACCACCGCTTGCCCGCCTGGCTGGGGAAGTTCGTCAGGATCGTCTCGATTTTCCGTCTGCAGAGGAACTCGTCGAGCGGCACGAAGACATTCGGCGCGCCCAGATCGCCGTCCCACTTCGGGATCTCATACTCCAGGATGAGGTGGTCCCTGAAGGTGTTCCAGGTGAGCTCTGAGATCAACCTGTGATCCTGGTGGAGGTCGTCGCGGTAGTGGGTCAGGATCAGATCCGGCGACACCTCGCCCTTGAGTTCCTCGAAGGCCTCCTTGACAAGGCTCCCCTCGTAGGGCAGGAAGCCGTCGCGGAACTTCTTGATGATGATCCGGGAGCCGGATGCTCGGCGCAGGAGGGCCTCGGCGCCCCGCAGCGCTTCCGCTTCCCGGGTGGCGTCAGAGCTGAACACCACCCAGGTGAAGGCCGGAGGATCCGTCCTCTCGGTGAGCGTGAGGACGGTACCGCCGCACCCGATCTCCAGGTCATCGCAATGCGCGCCCAGACAGAGCACGTGGCGGATGGGCGGGATGCACTGCTCGAAGCGAACACTAAGCATGCAGAGCGCGCCCATCCTTGGCCCGCCAGACCTGCCACGGCGTCTCGCCGCGGGCGTGCATGTCATCGAAGGCTTGCTTGTCCTTGAAGGTGTCCATGCACGCCCA
>Ga0326597_10002801_pt1 | contig 25819 bp, 22 predicted proteins | sample RVTome_12_FD_203789 | JGI IMG/M metagenome (GOLD analysis project Ga0326597, IMG submission 203789) | Soil microbial communities from uranium-contaminated site in the Upper Colorado River Basin, Wyoming, United States - RVT100D185 | ecosystem: Environmental > Terrestrial > Soil > Contaminated >... | reverse complement strand
CTCCGCCTTGGTGATGGGCTGCGCACTCCTGCTGTGGGCCCCGGTTGCACAGGCCCAGGCGGCCCGCTGTGCCGACCCCCAGCCCGGTGGACGGCTGCAGCACTGCCGCTTTGTGGGGGCCAGCCTGGCCGGTCGGGACTTCTCCGGGGCCGACCTGCGCGGCGCCGACTTCCAGGGCGCGGACCTGAAAGGGGCCGACTTCTCCGCCGTGCTGGCCGACGATGCCAACTTCTCCCAGGCCCAGCTGCAAAGCGCGGCGCTGACCGGCCGCTTCAGCCGCGCCCGCTTCCAGGGAGCGACCCTGGATGGCGCAGAGGCCGGCGGCGGCCTGTTCGACCGGGCAGACTTCTCCCGCGCCAGCCTGGTGCGCACCAATTTCTCCAAGGCCAACCTGGTACAGGCGCGCCTGACCGCTGTGCGGGCAGCCGGGGCCATCTTTCGCCAGGCCAACCTGGCCGGCGCCTTGGCGCGGGACGGCGACTTCCGCGGGGCCGACTTCTCCCGCGCCTACCTGGTCAACGCGGAGCTGCAGCGCGCCGGATTGCAGAATGCGCTGCTGCTCCAGGCCAATCTCACCCAGGCCTATCTGGATCAGGCGCGGCTGGAGGGGGCCAACCTGCAAGGGGCGTATCTGTTTGAAACGTCACTCATCGAGGCCCAGGCATCCCGCGTCGCGCTGGCGGAGGCTGTGCTGCTGCGCCCCCTGCTCTTTGATGCCGTGCTGGAGGGGGCCACCCATGCGCCCGAATGGCTCAGGCTCGGCCTGCGCGGCGGGCGCTATTCGTCGGAGCGGCTGGCCGAGGCCGTGGCCGAGGGCTTCACCGCCTTGGGCGGCGCCGATCTGCGCTTCGCGCCCCTGAGCGGCATGACCATCAAGGGGGGCGACTTCGCCTATGCGGGGCTGGAGGGGGCCGACCTGCGCGGGGCAGTGCTGGAAGATTGCACGTTTCACATGGCCCGCCTGGATCGGGCGGACCTGCGGGAGGCCGTGCTGCGCACCCCGGACATGTCCGGCGCGCGCCTGGAGGCAACCAAGCTAGGTGAGCATCTGCGGCGGGAGGCGGAAACGTGGCTCTTCACCGGTCGGCCGGACTGGCAGCCGGCTCCCGGCCCCGTGTCCGGCGCGGCGGGGACAGCCCCGGCGACCCCACCGCAATCCACGGCAGAGCCCTCCCCCGCGGCCCAATAGCGCCACAGGCCGTGGACTCAGGCAAAGAGAATGGAAGACAGCTGCTGGCGGTAGTCACCGAGCAGGGGCGAGTCGGCGGGCAGCAGGGCAAAAACAGCCAGCATGCCCTTGCGTCCCGCATCGTCCTGGAACTTGCGATTCTTCTTCACGATGTACAGCAGGTGCTCCAGCGCCGGCTCAAACTGTCCCTGCAGCGCCTGGGCGCAGGCGAGTTGCAGCCGGGCGTCCAGGGCATCGCCGTTGGCTTCCAGCCGGGCCGCGGCCTCAGCCGCATCACCCGCGTGGTCGGTGAGAAAGATCTTGGCCCGCAGTTCCGCCAGGTCCCGCTCGATGGCTTTCTGCTCCGGCAGACGATCCAGTTCCACCTCGGAGACATCGCGCTCCATGGTCTTGGCCTGCTCCACATCGCCCTGGTCGATGTAGTAGTTGCCCAGCCCCACCAGCGCCACGGCATTCTTGGGGTCTTCGGCCAGCGTCTGCTTGAACCGCTCCACGGCGGATTCCAGGTCGCCACTGTCCATCTGCTTGATGCCCTGCATGGCTTCCCGGTCTGCCTCGGAGGGCAGGTGGTGATCCAGAAAGCGCCGCACCTCCGGCTCCGGATAGGCCCCGGCGAACTCGTCCTGCAGCGCGCCGTTGACCACCAGCTTCACATTGGGAATGCTCTGAATGCGCAACGCCTGGGCCAGCATGGGGTTCTCGTCCATGTTGACCTTGACCAGCGTGAAACGCCCGGCGTACTCATCGGCCAGCCTTTCCAGCAGCGGCCCCAGCGTCTTGCAGGGCCCGCACCACGGTGCCCAGAAGTCCACCAGCATGGGAGTCTGATGGGAGGCATCGATCACCTTCTGCTGGAAATCCGCATCCGTCGCCTCAATCACGTAGGGTGATTGGGCGGTTCCCGTCATCTGTGTTTCCATCTGCGTGTCCTCGCGTTGGGGACGATTCCGCCTCAGGCGGCCATGCGCGCCGCCAGCAGCCTGTTGTTGAATCCTTTCAGTGTAGATGAATTTGCCCCGCTGTCCAAGCCGGGCAGGCGACAGGGGCCCGCACCGGAGGTCGGGAGGTGCTGTTGCTTCCTTGACAATGTATATGACATGCTGTCGGCAACCGGATCAGCCATTCACACCAACCCCCCGCCCAGCAGCCCTCAGCCAGTCACAGACGATTCAAAGCCTATGCAAGTGCAGGTCTGGAATGAGCGAGTCCAGCTCGACCATGTTCCGCAGCACGTGGTTGGGTTCGATCTGGAAATGGCGAATTCTTTCCAGCATCGCAAGGGTGTCGTGTGCATGATCGGCATGGGCACCTACGACGCAGCGCAGGGCCAGGCACGCACGGTGATCGGCTCCATCACCGACGCGGAGGAGGAGGGCGACCTGATCGCCTGGTTCCTCAACGAGCTGGAGGGCTTTGCCGAGGAACACGAGACCCCGCATCTGCTCAGCTTCTCCGGCCTGGACAACGATGTGCCCTGGATCAACGAGCGTCTGGTGCGGCTGAGCATCACCGATCCGGAGCAGTCGATCCTCAGCCGCTACGACCATATCGACCTGAAGCGCGAATTCTACCGCCGCACCCACAATCACAAGATATCCCTGAAGAAGCTGGAGGAAATCTTCGGCATCGAGCGCACCTCGGAGATGACCTCCAAGAAGGTCAGCTTCATGCTCACCAATGTGCTGGAGGGACGCCACGCCGAGCGCGTCATCCCGCCGCGCATCATGGAGTATCTGCGCCAGGATGTGCATCACATGCTGCTCATCCTCGATCAGTGGGCCAGCCACCCGCTGGACGGGCACCGCATGACCGATATCGAATATCTCGGTCTGCTCAACAGCCTGGCCAACCTGACCCAGAAGCTGCTTGCCTCCAGGCGCTTTCAGCGGGACTTCAAGGCCGAGCTGCCGGCATTCGAGACTTTCGCCGATGAGCTGCGGCGCCAATATGACCGGGTGCTGATCGACGAGTCCTTCGAGGCCTTCGCCCTGCCGCAGCTGCCCGAGGCGGACGGCAGGCATTTCGACATGGCGCGGCTCCAGAAGAAGTACCAGCACCTGCTGGAAATCCCCGTGCGCGACAAACGCACCGGCAAGGTGCGCCTGCGCCACACCCTGGATCGCCCCAAGGGTGCCCTGGCCGTGGTGCGGCACGAGGGCAAGCTGCTCATGATGCGCCGCGCCGAGCACCTGGAGCGGGCAGCCGGCCTGTGGGGGCTGCCCGGGGGCGCCTTCGAGGCGGGGGAGACCCCTGCCGAGGCGGCCACGCGGGAACTGTGGGAGGAACTGCACCTGGAAGGCCATGCCACCCGCGTGCTGGGCAGCAGCACCAGCTTCAGCGGCCACTTTCAGCTGTTCTGGGTGGAGGTGGAGGTGCCGGACATCAAGACCCTGCGGCCCAATTCGGACGAGGTGGCCGAAGTCCGTTGGGTACTGCCCCACGAGGTGCCGCGCCTGGACCCGTTGATTCCCGGCGCCGAGGACGGCATCCGCGAATTTCTCGGCGGCATCTGGGCCGCCAAGCGGCGCCGCTAGGGCGGGTCGAGCCGGAAAGTCATGCTGGTGCGGCCGCGCTTGAGGCTCAGCGTCACATCCACCGTGCCGATCTGCCCCGTCGCTGCCAGGTGTGTGCCCCCGCAGGGAATCCGCCATTCCTCGCAATGCCAGTAGCGGAAGCCGGGCCGGGCCTCGTCCGCAGTGGTGCGGATGGGGTGATCCTCCGCGATGAAGGCATTCAGCGCTTCTGTCACCTGGGACATCTGCGCCGGCGTGAGCACCTCCGGCCGCTCGTAGCGATTCAGCCCGAACCCCGGTTGCAGGTCGGAGACGTCCGGGTCGGGCAGATCGTCGCCCACGGTGCGGGCCACGAAGCAGTGCAGCAGATGGGCGGCACTGTGCAGGCGCATCTGCCGCAGCCGGAAATCCCAGTCCAGTGCCAGGGTTACCTCGCGCTCACCCGTCAGCGCCTCGTCCAACCCGGCGATGTCCACCTCGGGCGGCAGGATGTGCAGAATGCGCTCCCCATCGCGCCGCGTGTCCACCACGGGCAGCTGTTCGACACACTTGCCCGCCGAGGCCTCCGCGGGCGTGAGCCGCAGCGTGGCGCGGTCGCCCTTCTGCCCGCCCCCGTGGGGATGGCATATCGTATCGCTGAGAATCAGGTAGGGCCCCCAGCGCTCGTCCGTGCCGGCGGCATCCACCCACGCGCCCAGTTCCCGCTGGAAGGGATCCCGGTGATAGGCGGGGGTTTGTGCTGGGGGTAGATTCATCGGCGCGCCTCCGGGGACGGGTCAGGCGTGGAGCACTTCATAGCCGTCCTTGCTGTCCCGGACGACGTAGCCCATGGCCTGCAACTGATCACGCAGGCGGTCCGCCTCGGCCCACTGTTTGGCGTTGCGCGCGGCCCAGCGGGCCGCGGCGAGTTCCTGCACCGCCGGCGGCACCTCCCGCGCCGCTTCGATGCGCGTGAAATCGAACAGGTTTAGGGAGAGCACCTGATTGGCATATACGGCAAGGGCGATGTTCTCCGCCGCGCTGCGCGTGGAATCGCGCAGGGCGGTCCACAGGGCGGCCAGGGCGCGGGGCGTGTTCAGATCATCGGTCAGGGCCTCCAGCACCTCGCCACCCCTGGCGGCGTCGGCGGGCGGCAGCTTCGCAGGATCGGCCCCCGCATCGGCCAGCGCCCGGCGCAACCCCATCAGCGCCTTGTCCGCCGCGGTCAGCGCCGCGTGGGAGAATTGCAGGTAGCTGCGGTAGTGGTTGTTCAGGGCCAGGTAGCGGTAGGACAGGGGCTCGAAACCCTGGGCCATCAGGTCGTCCAGCAGCACCAGGTTGCCCTCGGACTTGCCCATGCGCTCGTCCTCGCCTAGCACCAGATGCTCACCATGCAGCCAATAGCGCACGAACGGGTGGCCCGTGGCCGCCTCGGACTGGGCGATCTCGTTGGTGTGATGCACCGGAATGTGGTCCGAGCCGCCGGTGTGTATGTCGAACTGCTCGCCCAGGTACTTCATGGACATGGCGGAGCATTCGATATGCCAGCCGGGAAAGCCGCGTCCCCAGGGGCTGTCCCATTCCATCTGCCGCCTGGAATCGGGCGGCGAGAATTTCCACAGGGCGAAGTCGGTCTTGTTGTGCTTGCCGCCCAGTTCCACCCGGCTGCCGCCCTGCAACCCCTCCACCTTCAGCCGGGCCAGGGCCCCGTAGCCGGCGAAGCGGGCCGTATCGAAGTAGATGCCGTCCTCGGTGCGGTAGGCGAAGCCCTTGTCCTCCAGGGTGCGGATCAGGGCAATCTGCTCGGCGATGTGGTCCGTGGCGCGGGGCAGCGCGTCGGGCGGCTCGATGTTCAACCGCGCCAGATCGGCCAGGTAGCGCTCGGTGTATTCCGCGGCGATGTCCCAGGCCGAGCGCGCACTCTGCTGGGCGGCCCGCTCCATCTTGTCCTCGCCCGTGTCCGCATCGGAGGTCAGGTGGCCCACGTCGGTCACGTTGATCACGTGGTGCACGCGGTAGCCCAGCAGGCGCAGGGTCTTCTTGAGAATGTCCGGAAAGATATAGCTGCGCAGGTTGCCGATGTGGGCCGGGCCATAGACCGTGGGCCCACAGGTGTAGATGCCCACCTGCCCCGGCGTGAGAGGCTCGAAGGTTTCCTTGGTGCGGGTCAGCGTGTTGTAGAGCCGCAATTGGACGGACGGGTCGCTCATGGCCGCTTGGCTGCACGGGTTGGGGGAATGCGTGACTGTCGCCCTCAACCCAGTATCGTGGCACGTGCCCTGCCACGAGACAAGGCGCACTGGCGCGCCATTCCCTGCCCTGGGCGCCTAGCCCGCCGAGGCCCGCGCGACGATTGCCCGGCGCTGCTGACGGTGGCGGGAGACCGCATCGGCGATGGCCTGGGCAATCTCCTCCCGTGTCTGCCAGCGCAGCACCGCCTGGCGGTCGGCCGCATTGTTCAGATTGGCCACCTCCACCAGCACGGAGACGGGCACGCGGCTATAGCGCAGTACGCCGGGCAGGGTGCGCTCGCCATTGCGGTAGTAGTAGGAACGCACCGGGCGCCGCTGACTGACCCCCAGATTGCGATTGCGGAAGGCGGCGACGACTTCCGTGGCGAAACCCTGGCTCAGGTCCTGGGCCTCGCGGTTGGCGTCCTCGCGATAGTAGATGGCCGTAGGCACGGCCTCGTTGCGGATGCGATACACGCGCCCGCGGGGGCCGAACTCCGTGCGACGCAGGCGGTGGTCGGGAAAATAGACCATGGCCCCGCGCAGGGTGGGGGCCAGTGCATCCCCATGTACGCTGACCAGCACCACATCCTCCGGGGCCACGCCCTGGCGCTCGGTCAAGTCCCGATAGATGGCGTCGATCAAATAGATGCGCATGTTCACGCCCACACGGGCGCTGGTGACCTTGTAGGGCGGATTCACCGGCACCACCTCGTGGCCCATGTGCGACATGTTCAGCACACGCACGGGCGTGTCACGATTCGGATTCACCAGGGTGGGATAGACGGCGAAGCCCCGCGCGCGGAGATGGGCCATGGTGCGCAGGGAAATGTCGTACACCACGACGTGCTCGTAGACCTCGTCACCCCGGCGCCGGCTGCCGTACACCGCACCGGCATCGGAGCCGCCGTGGCCGGGGTCCACGATCACATGCACCTTGCCGGAGCTGGGCCGGGCCTGGGCCACCTTGGGCTGGGCGCGCCGCGGCGGCGTCAGTTCCGCGGTGCCGGGGGCCGCGCGCTGGTTGAGATAGTCCTCGCTGATCCAGGTCAGCGGAATGCGCAGGGCCCGGCCGGCCTGCATGGCGCTCTCGGAGCGCAGATGATTGATCTTGGCCAGCAGGCGGGACATGCGGTTGATCTCTTCCGCGCGCTCGCGGTCCGTGAAGCGCAGGATCAGCGAGTACAGCGTTTCACCCGCCTGGGGCACGTAGCGCGCGTACTGCTCGCCGCTCTCCGCGTCCTTCTCCAGTTCCAGGGGCGGCTTGAGGGCCAGGGGAATCAGGCCCAGCGCATCCGGAATCCAGGCCAGCGGGATGACGATCTCGGTGCCCCGACGCAGGTTGTCCGGGTCCTTGAGGTTGTTGAACTTGGCCAACTGGCGGAAGCGCGCCTTGGAGCCGGTGTATGCCTCGGTAAGCTGGATCAGGGTCTCCACGGGGTTTTCCACGCGGTGGGACCAGCCGCGCTCGGTCAGCTCGTCCTCCGGCGCCAGGGCATGCAGCGCCTGCCCGCGCAGGGCCGGCTTGAGCAGAATCAGGGGCACCTTCACGCGCACCCCGGCCATCACAGGCCGGTCCCCGTTGAACCTGGCCAGGGCATTGGCCTGGGTCGGGTCTTCCAGAATGCGCTGGGCCAGCACCAGATAGCCCTCATTGGGCCGCGGCAGCACACCGACGATGATGCGGCCCCGGTACCAGTCCACGTGCATGGGCTCGGCGGGATCGCCGAATTCGGCCCCCTGCGCCACGGAAGGCGCCAGCACGGTCGCCAGCGGTACTGTCGCCAGCAGTATGCAGGCCAGCGCCAGCCACGCGGGCAAAACCACGGACGATGCAAACGGCGATGATAGCCGTGCGGCACACGGCAGCGACCACGCAGACGAATGCCTGCGGCGATGAGCGAGCATGTGCGTCTCCGTCCTTGGATCCAGGCGGGGCTTCCTGCCCCGATGCGCTCTCCCCCTAGAGATAGCGAATTCCGGCGCGGGGGAAAAGGATTTTCTCTGCCGACTGGCGCCATTCGTGCGCGGGGCGGCCCGCTTCGCGGGCACGAGCAGCCGGATTTCCCGGGCGATTCCGCCCCACGAGGCGCCCCCGTTTGCGTGCCGGAGGCCACTCTCCTATAATGACGGCAGCCGCGGGCGCTACCGGTCGCGGAATCTGGCGTTCCGTGGGCCATTCCCGCAGATGTTTTTTCGCCGCACACCAACAGGTTCGGAAGCGAGGCCCACCGTTGCAGGAGGTGCCAGGCCGCCTCCGACGAGGCCGTATGCACGTCAATCGACTTTATCGACCCAACAGACCCGTCTTCTCCGTCGAACTGTTTCCCCCCAAGACCCCCAAGGGGCTCGCCACGCTGAAAAGCCGGCTGTCGGAACTGCGCGACCATCACCCGGACTTCATGTCGGTCACCTACGGGGCCGCCGGCGGTACGCGGGAATATACCCTGGACATCTGCCGTACGCTGATCGAGGACTACGGCATCGAGGCCATGGCCCATCTGACCTGCGTCTACCACAGCCGCGGGGAAATTCAGGATGTGCTGGACGAGCTGAAGGCCGGCGGCGTGGACAATATCATGGCCCTGCGCGGCGACCCGCCCAAGGGCGAGACCTCCTTTTCGCCCAAGCCCGACGGCTTCCGCTATGCGGTGGAACTGGTGCGGGCGATTGTGGAACTGGACGGCTTCGGGATCGGGGTGGCGGGCTATCCCGAAGGCCATGTGGAAGCCCCCGACTACCGCACCGACCTGGAGCGGCTGGTGGAAAAGGTGCAGGCCGGCGGACAGTTCATCGTCTCGCAGTTCTTTCTGCGCAACGAGCACTTCCTGCGCTGGCGCGACGACCTGGCCAAGGCCGGGGTGGACGTGCCTGTCTCCGCGGGCATTCTGCCGGCCGTGTCGGCCGACCAGGTGACGCGCTTCGCCGGCACCTGCGGCGTGGAGGTGCCCCGCGCGCTCGTGGAGCGGCTGGAGCACTACGCCGAAGACGCGGAATCGGCCGCGGCCTATGGCATCGAGTATGCGCAGAAACAGGTGCTGGGCCTGCTGGCCGAGGGCGTGGCGGGGATTCACCTGTACGCGCTGAATCGCGTGGCCGCCGTGCGGCGCATCGCCCCCATCGTGCGGGCGGTGCAAACCACCTCCTACCACATCGCGTAGGGGCTGCTCAGCTGCCCACCAGAATGTGCTCCTCGCCGGCGAACATGGGCGAGTTGGGCACATCGATGAACGCGAAAGCATCCTTGTACAGGGCCACCGCCGCGGCACGGCCATCGGGCGTCTCGAGGGCGTTCAGGTAGGCCTCCTTGCTGTCGTACCACAGCTCGGCCACGCCATCGTAGGGCTTCTCGTTCACGTCGTCCCGCTCCAGGTTGGGCACGCTGCCCGCCGGCAGGGCATGGGTCTGCACGTAGCGGCGCACGGCCAGCTCCCGCTGGTGCCGGACGACCATCGCCCCATGCACCTCGCTCCAGTACCGGTAGAATGCCTCGCGGGTCATGCCCGGCTTGCGCCGCAGGCAGTACGTCGTCTTGAACATGCTGCTCTCCCTGGTGAGTGGTCTCCCCGTCGGCGCCATACTGGCCGCCTAGTCCAGATCGGGAAAGTTGCGGATCAGATCCTCGAAGCTCTCCCGGCGGCGGATCAGCCGCACGTCGCCGCCTTCCAGCATGATCTCCGCGGGGCGGGGGCGCAGGTTGTACTGGGAGGACTGGGACATGCCATAGGCCCCGGTGTCGCGGAAGGCCAGCAGGTCGCCCACGCGCGGCGTGGTGAGCAGGCGGTCCTCCAGACCCACCTTGTTCTGCGTGAAAACGTCCCCCGACTCGCAGAGGTTGCCCGCCACCACCACGGATTGCTGCACGCCCTCCACGCGGGTCGCATTCAGCACCTCGTGATAGGCGCCGTAAAGCGCCGGGCGCACCAGGTGGTTGAAGCCCGAGTCGGTGCCGACAAATGTGTGGGCGGGGGTGCTCTGAATATTGGTCACCTGCACCAGCAACGTGCCCGCCGGCCCCACCACGATGCGCCCCGGCTCCAGCTTCATGCGCAGGGGCCGGCCATAGACGCCACAGAATTCGCGGAAGCGCCGCGCCATCTCGCGACCCAACTCGGCAATGGGCAGGGGCTGCTCCCCCGGCCGGTAGGGAATGCCCAGGCCGCCGCCGAAGTTGATGAATTCCAGATCGTCGAAGGGCGCCGCCGTGCGCAGGATGATCTCCATCGCCCGCAGCATGTCGGCCGTCTCCAGGATGCCCGTGCCGATGTGGGAATGAATCCCCACCAGCCGCAGGTTGTGCCGCGCCAGCCGGGCCAGAATGGCCTCGTGCTCCGTGTGGTAGATGCCGAACTTGGAGTGGGGCCCCCCCGTGATCACATGGTGATGGTGCCCGGCGCCCACATCCGGATTGATGCGCAGGGACACGCTGCCCCCGGGATTCATCTCGCCGTAGCGCTCCAGTTCGCCCAGGGAGCCCAGGTTTACCGCCACGCCCTGCTCCAGGCAGTAGCGCAGATCCGCCTCGCTGGCATTGTTGCCCGTGTAGAGTATCTGTTCCGGGGCAAAGCCCACGGCCAGGCACAGGCGCACCTCGAAGGGCGACACTGCGTCGATGTTCAGCCCCTCTTCCCGCAGAATGCCCAGGATGGCCGGATTGAAGTTGGACTTGACCGCGAAATGAAACTCCGGCGCCACGTCGGCAAAACTATCCCGCAGCAGCCGGCACTGGCCGCGGATCACTTCCGCCTCGTAGACGTAGAGCGGCGTACCATGTGCCTTGACCAGGGCCTGGGCGTCATGCCCGCCCAGCAGCAGGCGATTTTCGTGAACCGTATTCAATTGCCCTTGATGCGCTCGGCTTGACCCACCCACATGCGTTCGCGCAGGGCGAACTTCTGCACCTTGCCCGTCGAGGTGCGCGGAAGGAGTTCGAAAATGACGGCCTTGGGACACTTGTAGTGGGCGATGTGCTCGCGACAGAAGTCGATCACCTGCTGCTCGGTCAGGCTGCGCCCTTCCTTGAGGCCCACGAAGGCCACCGGCACCTCGCCCCAGCGTTCGTCGGGGCGGCTGACCACGGCCGCCTCGGCAATGTCGGGATGGGCCACCAGGGTGTTTTCCACCTCGATGGTGGAAATGTTCTCCCCGCCACTGATGATGATGTCCTTGGCCCGGTCCTTCAGCTCGATGTAGCCGTCGGGATGGGTCACGCCCAGATCGCCGCTGTGGAACCAGCCGTTGCGGAAGGCCTTGGCGGTAGCCGCCTCATCCTTGTAGTAGCCCTTCATGACCGTATTGCCGTGCATGCACACCTCGCCCATGGACTTTCCGTCGGCGGGGAGGGGGCGGTCCTGCTCGTCCAGCACGGCCGTGGTGCCGCCGAGCAGGTGGGTTACGCCCTGGCGCGAGACCTGCCGCGCATACTGCTCCAGCGGCAGAGCCAGCCACTCGTCCTGCACCTCGCACAGGGTGTTGGGGCCGTAGGTCTCCGTGAGCCCGTAGAGATGGGTCACGTGCACGTTCATACGCTGCATGGTCTGCAACAGCGTGGGCGAGGGCGGCGCGCCGCCGGTGTTCACCTTGAGCGGCACCTCGAAGCGGAAGCCTTCCGCATCGGGCAGGGAGGCCAGCATTTGCAGCACGATGGGCGCCCCGCTGAAATGGGTCACGCCTTCCGCCAGGATCAGCTCGCGCATCAGCTGGGGATCGACCGCCCGCATGCAGACGCTGGCCGCCCCCACGCCGGGCACGCCCCAGGTGAAGCACCAGCCGTTGCAGTGGAACATGGGCAGGGACCACAGATACACCGAGCGGCGGGTGATCTCCGTCTGCAGGGTCACGCTGAGGGCATTCAGGTAGGCGCCCCGATGGGTGTACATCACGCCCTTGGGCTGACCGGTGGTGCCGCTGGTGTAGTCGATGGCGATGGTCTGCAGCTCGTCGGTGACCGGGATCGCCGGTTCCGCCGCGTCTGCCCCGGCGAGCAGCGCCTCGTAGTCCAGCGCACCGGCGGGGCGCCAGCCGTCGTCCGGGCCCGCGGCGGGATCCTCGATCACCACCACGTGCGACGGGCCCTGCCCCGCCTCCAGCACCGGGCGCACCACGGACAGCAGGCCGCGGTCCACGATGAGCAGGCGGCAGTCCGCATGATCGAGGATGTAACCCACCTCATGGCTGCTCAGCCGCACATTGATGGCCACGATCACCGCGCCGGCCAGGGGAATCCCATGGTGCGCCTCCAGCAGCGCGGGCACGTTGGGGGCCAGCACGGCCACCTTGTCATCCGGGCCGATCCCCAGGGCCCGCAATCCATTGGCGAGCCGGCACACACGCTCGTACATGGCCGCGAAATCGCGGCGCTGCTCGCCATACACCGTCGCGGTACGGGTGGGGAAGACCGCCGCCGTGCGGCGCAGCATGGTCAGGGGGGTCAGCGGTTCCTGATAGACGGGCATGGCGGACTCTCTACGCGGCGCCTGCGCCCGGCTAGTGCCTGCCAGCCCATGACCGGGGCAGCGCCCACCGGACGCAAAATGGAAAGGAAATCAATTCAGCAGCATAGGGAAAACCACCCAGCGGCGCAACAGGTGCAACAGGTGCAACAGGTGCAACAGTACCGCAGCCGGTCCGATTCCGGGACACCCGTTGCCGACCGGCCCGCCGGGGTGCGTGGCGGTCAATGGGCTTGTGAATCCGGCGGCCATCCCTTAAGTTTCAACGAGGGCACACCGGCCTGCGGACCATGGACGGTCGGGCAGCAGAGCATGGCGCAACGGAGAGCGGCACATGAGGGCTGGGCAGACGAGGGTTCGGCAGACGAGGGTTCCGCAGACGAAGGTTCCGCAGACATTGCGCCATCGCCGGAGCGGGCTGGCCGTGCTGGCCCTGTTACTGCTGTTGACCCTGTCCGCCTGTGGCGGCAATGGGGATGTGACGGCGCCCACCGAAGCGGAACAGACCGCCGCCGAGCAGGCCGCGGCGGAGGCACAAGCCGCGGCGGAACAGGAGGAGGCCGGCGAGCAGGCGCAGGCGCCCGCGGAACCCGCCGAACCGGAGGTGCCCGAGGAATTCTCCAGCGATAGGCCCCCCGTCTATCAGGCCCCGACAGAACCGGCCGCCGCGCCAGAGCGGGAGATTCCCTACGAAGAGGCCTTTCCGCCCCCGCCCCCCAAGGACACGCTGGTGCGCGTCTCGGTGTTGAGCCATGCCAACGCGCCCCAGACCGGCGAGCGCATCGCCCTGGTCATCGGCACGTTGCAGAAGGAGCGTCTCGAGAAGCGGCTGGGCAAGGAGGTGCGCCTGATCGTCACGTCACGGGGCCACCAGCGCAACCTCCGCGGCAGCGTGGTGCAGTTCCGCGAAGGCTACCTCGACGCGGCCATGGCCATCGCCTCGACCCTGTCCGACGCCCAGCATGTGGAACCCATGCCGCAAGAGGAAAGCGAGCGCGAGGGCATCGACGTGCTGATTTTGGCCGGACGCTGAGCCTCGCGGTGAGCCGGTTTCCTGCCACGGCGCAGCCCAGCAATATGGCGCCGCCCTGCACTATGGCGCAGCCCAAGCCCCTGAAGCCACATCAGAGAATCCGGTCGGGGGAAATGAGATTCCCCCGAGCCCCCATGACGGGATCACCATCCCCGGCATGGGCTTGATGTATCTGTCTCAAAAATTATGTGGCACTCGATGTCAGGGGCCTGCGGCACAGCCCAAGTCCCTGGCGCCCCAGCCCCCTGGCGCAGGTCTGGCCCCGGCACGGGTTCAGCCCTTGAGGGCCGGATTCTTGTAGAAGGGCCGGGCCGCCACCCGCGCCTCCACGGCCTTGCCCCGAATCTCAATCGTCAGCGGTGTACCCAGCTTGGCCAGCGCGGCCGGCACATGGGCCAGCCCCACGGCCTTGCCCACGGTGGGTGACATGACCCCTGAGGTCACGACGCCCACGGGCTGCCCGTCGGCCACCACCGGGTAGTCCGCCCGGGCGATGCCTCGCCCCACCATCTCGAAGCCGACCAGTCTGTGTGTCACGCCCGCCTGCTTGATCCTGGCCAGGGCCGCCTTGCCGCAGAAGTCGTCGGCGCCGTCCAGGTCCACCGCCCAGCCCACACCGGACTCCAGGGGATGCCATTCCTCGCGCAGCTCATGGCCGTAGAGGGCCATGCAGGCCTCCAGGCGCAGGCTGTCGCGCGCCGCCAGACCGATGGGGGTCATGCCCAGTTGCCCGAGCAGACCATCCCACACGGTGTCGGCGGCATCGGCCGGCACGGCCAGTTCCACGCCCGGCTCCCCCGTGTAGCCGGTGCGCGCCACGAATGCCGGCACACCGAAGACCTGGCTCTCCATGTGCGTGTAATAGCCCAGTTCCGCCGGCGCGCGCCCCATGTGCGGGGCCAGCCGGCCCAGGGCCTCCGGCCCCTGCACGGCCAGCAGGCACAGGCCCGGCGAGATGTCCGTCAGGGACACGCCGAAGCGCCCCGCCAGCCCTTGCAGCCAAGCGAAGTCCTTCTCGTGATTGCCCGCATTGACGATGATGCGGAAGCGCTCCCCGCTGACCCGGTAGACGATCAGATCGTCCAGCACACCGCCGTCCTCGCGGCAGATGGGAGAGTACAGCGCCGCGCCGTCGGCCAGGGGCCGCACGTTGTTCGTCAGGGCATATTGCAGAAATTCCAAGCTGCCCGGGCCTTCGGCGGTGAACTGGCCCATGTGGCTGATATCGAAGACGCCGGCGCCCTGGCGCACCGCATGATGCTCCTCGATGGGCTTGGTGTAGTAGAGGGGCATATGGTAGCCGGCGAATTCGCCGAATGTGGCGCCCAGGGCCTCATGCCGGGGCTGCAACGTCAATCGCTTCATGTATTGCAATGTCCTTCGCTGTGGGATGGGCAGGCGCCACACATCGCGTCGGGCCGTGCCCGGCGGCGCGCGTGCGGGGTGCATTCTTGCGGGATTGTGCGCTACTGTAGCCTACACCGATCCACGGGGCGGGCAAACGGCCTCGGGCCCTGCCCGCTCCCTCGTCGACCCGTGACAACCGCCCCCACCGGGGCCAGGACACGAGCCGCCGCACCAGGATCACACACCTCGATCACACAGCGTGATCACACACCCGATGACACATCGCGACCACACACTGCCGATAGATGCTCACGCTGCTGCATGACGAAAGGAATCGTCGTCACCTGGTGCTGGCCGTGGCGCTGCTCTGCGCCGCGGTGCTGGTGGGGGCCAATGCGGTGCGCGTGGACAAGGGCGTGCGCACGTTGCAGGAAGCGCGCATGTTCGACGGGGACGATGCACACACGATCCGCGGCAGCTGGATCCAGTGGACCCAGAACACCATCGACCATGAGAAGTCGATCCACACCGGCTTCTTCTACAACACCACCACGCTGCTCGGCGCGGCCCTGACCCCCTTCCTGGGCGACCGGGAATACACCATGGGTACCGCGGCACGCACCAATGCGCTGATACAGGGCGCACTGACCATCGTGCTGGCCACGGTGGCCCTGGGTGCGGTGAGCGGCTGGTCGCTGTGGACCGTGCTGGTGCCCCTGTTCCTGGTGGGCAACATGCACGTCAATTACCTGAGCGCGGTGGCCCGGGTGGACATCAGCATGTTCCTCTGGCTGGCCCTGGTGCCCTGGGCCTATACGCGGCTGTGGCTCGCGCCCGGCAAGCCCACCTACAAATGGGCGGTCATCACGACGACGTTTGCCTTTGCCAGCAAGCCGGCCATCCTGCCCCTGTTCCTGTTCTTCATCGGGCTCAATGCGGTGCAGGTGCTACGCGACGGGCAGCCGTTTCTGCGGGAGCTGCGCTGGCGCTTCGTGAAGGGGCTCAAGTATTTCCTGGTCACGATGCTGGTGGCCACTCCGGTGACGGTGTTTTCCTTCGGCCTGTTCGTGGCCTCCCTGCGCAGCGAATTGCGCAAGACCTCGGCCAAGTTCGACTTCCGGCCCTTCACCGACTGGTTCGACACGCTGCTCAGCGGGCACTACTTCGGGGCGCCCCTGTTGGTGGTCGGCGCACTGGTGCTCGCCGCATTCCTCGTGGTGCGCTGGTGGACACGGCGCGGGGCGCGGGCCCAGACCTTCGGCCGGCGACTGCAGGCGGCATCGCGCGATCCGCTGTTGGCCTTCCTGTGGATCAACCTGCTGTGGACGCTGTGCATCTGGGGCTTCGTGATCCTGCGCAGCCGCTCATTCATCGACCGCTATCTCAACCCGGGTCTGCTGCCGGCCGTCTTTACCGTGGTGGCCGCTGCCATCTGGCTATCCCGGCAGCACTGGTCGTTTGGGCAGCACCGACGCGGGCGGCTGCCGCTGGGCCATGCTGCCGGCGCGACGGTGCTGCTGGTGTTGCTGTGGGCCGCACCGGCCAACGTGGATCGGGTGCAGTGGCTGCGGCAGCAGGCGCTGGCCAAGCAGGAAGCCATGATTCCCCTGCGGGAATTCCTGGCGGAATTCGAGGCGCTGGTGCCCTTCGACAAGTCGGTGCTGTTCTCCACCCACGCCTATGTGGAGATGGAGCGCTACCCGGTGAGCCATCTGTTCTGGGACCTGCATCCGCGCCATTTCGACATCGAGCCGGAGTATCTGCTGCTGGCCGGCCATCCCCTGCGGGATCGGCAGACGTTCCTGCGGCTGACCGACATGAGCAAACCCAGTCACCTGCGGCGCAAGACGACGGCCATCATCTTCCGGGAGATCGAGCAGTCGCGGCTCTTCGGCACCCTGGAGCTGGTGAAGCACTGGCCCACGCAGGACGTGTCCCTGTTCCGTTTCACCCGCCCCACCGATCAGGCCTATGTGGACTGGCTCTTCGGCTGGGTCGCGGAGCAGCTCGATGTGCCCCAGCAACGGCTGCGGGATTTTTGAGCGTGTCTGATCACCCGGGCCGCCGGCACGTGCCGGCCAGGACGGACGCCCCATCGAGCGATGCCCCATGGCGCTGCTGAGACTGCACTACCACTACTGGCATCGCTACGCGGTGGTGCGCTTCCTCTTCGCCTCCGGCCTGGCGGCGATGGTGGACTACGGGCTGTATCTGCTGCTGGCCCGGAGCATGCGCCCGGAATGGGCCAACATGATCTCGGTGTCCGTGGCCATCGTGTTCAATTTCTCCCTGCAGCGGCTTGTGGTATTCAGGAACATCCGCCGTTCGATGTTGCCGTCGTTCGTCATCTCGATAACGCTGTCCTTTGCCGGGATGCTGCTCGCGACGCTGATCATCTACCTGATACGGCTGGGCTATCCCGAGGGTGTGCTCATCCCGAAGCTGATCGCCACCGGGCTGGTATTCTCCTGGAACTACTTCACCAAGAAACATCTGGCATTTCAGGACCGCGCGCCGGACAACACGACGACTTAGGCGCCGCGGCACCGGCCGGTGCGGCAACACCCGGCAGGAAGGCTTCCACCCAAGCACATCGAGCGCATGGACATCGATTTCATCATCCCCGTCTACCGCGAGCACGCGGATGTGCTGCGGCAGACCATCGCCGACCTCAAGGCGGCGCTGGCGCCCCTGGACGACCTGGCGTGGCAGATCATCGTGGTCAACGACGGCTCGCCGCCGGAATTCGACTATGGGGCCATCGGGCAGGAGGACAAGGTGACCCTGCTGGTGCAGGCGGAGAACCGGGGCTATGGAGCCGCGTTGAAGCGGGGCATCCGCCACTCCCGGGCCACCTGGATCGCCATCAGCGATGCGGACGGCACCTACCCCGTGGCCGATTTTCCCCGGCTGCTCGCCCATGTGGGACAGGACGACATGGTGGTCGGCGCCCGCACCACCCAGGTGCGCAACATCCCCTGGCTGCGGCGCCTGCCCAAGCATGTGCTCAATCGTTACGCGTCCTATCTGGCCGGGCAGCCGATCCCGGATCTCAACTCGGGCATGCGCATCTTCGACCGGGACAAGGCGCTAGCCTTTTGGAGTTTCTATCCGGACGGGTTCTCCTTCACCTCAACGATCACCATGGCCTTCATGGCCCACGGCTACCCGGTGCGCTACGTGCCGATCGACTACCATAAGCGCCATGGCAAATCGTCCATCCGGCCCATCTCGGACACGCGCCTGTTCTTTCAGCTCGTGGGGCGCATGGGGCTGTATTTCAATCCCCTGCGCCTGTTTCTGCCCGTGGCCTGGCTGCTGCTGCTGGGGGCCGTGAGCAAGGCGGCGCGGGACTATCTGCTGGAGGGGCACATCGGCAACCTGGCCGTAACCTTCGCCATTGCGGCGATTCAGATGTATTTCATGGGGCTGCTGGCCGAGCTGATCGTGCGCAAGAGCCGCTGAGCGGCACGCCACCTACCCCGGCATTTGCCACAGATACACCAACGAACCGAGGTATCCCCCCGATGAATGGACGCGTTCAGTTGCCCCCCTTTCCCCCCACCGAAAAGGAACGCATCGTGGAGCAGATTCGTGGCCATGCGCCCGTGCTGAATCTGCTGGGCGTGCAGCTCATCGAGCTGGAGCCGGGGCACTGCCGCATGCACCTGCCCTTCAAGCGGGACATCACGCGGGGCGACGGCGTGGTGCAGGGGGGCATCGTGACCACCATCGCCGATACGTCCATCGCCCATGCGGCGCTGGCCTCGCTGTTCCCCACCCAATCCACCAGCACGATCGAGCTGAAGATGAACTTCATCCGCGCCGCCCGCACGGACCTGGACGTGGAGGCCTGGCTGATTCACAAGGGCCGCACGACCATCGTGGGCGAGTCGGCAGTGACCGACGCGGACGGCAAGCTGGTCGCCAAGTGCCTGGCCTCGGTGATGGTGATGAATATCCGCAGCCCATTCGCCAAGGATTCCGCCTGAATTGGCGGCATTTCCGGCGCCGCGGTCATTCCCAAAACGGCCCTGCGCGGCTAGACTTGTTCAGCAGCACGGCTGTGCAGCAACACGGCAGCAGTCCCCGCGCTTGCCGCGCCGATGGCGCGGGCGGCCCTGGACATCTCGCAACCCCAAGCCCTGACGACATGGACGGAATTCTGGTACTGAGCAACGGCCGAACCTTTCGCGGCAGGCTGCGCGGCGCACAGCGCGCCACGGCCGGCGAGGTGATCTTCAACACGGCCATGACCGGCTACCAGGAAATCCTCACCGATCCGTCCTACTGCGGACAGATCGTGACCATGACCTATCCGCACATCGGGAATTACGGCATCAACCCGGAGGACATGGAATCCCGCCGGCCGTTCGCGGCCGGTCTGATCGTCAAGGAACTCAGCCCGATTACCAGCAACTGGCGCGCCAGCGGCAGCCTGGATGATTTCCTGGCCCGGCACGGCATCACGGCGCTGGAGGGCGTGGACACGCGGGCACTGGTGATCGCCCTGCGCGACGCGGGGGCGGTGCCGGGCATGATCGTCCCGGCAGAGGGGGCCAATCTGGACGTGCTGATCCGGCAGGCAGCCGATGTGCCCGGGATGCAGGGGCGCAATCTGGCGAAGGAGGTGTCCGTGACAGAGGGCTATGCCTGGACGGGCGATGCGGGCACGGCGGCCATGAGCGCCATTGGCGGTCTCGCCGCACCGCAGGGCAACCCGGGCAATGGCAACCCGGGCCATGGCAAGCCGTTCCGCGTGATCGCCTACGACTATGGCATCAAGTACAACATCCTGCGCTCCCTGGCCGCCCGCGGCGCGGCGGTGGACGTTGTGCCCTACGATTACAGCGCGGCGGATGTGCTGGCCCGCCAGCCGGACGGCGTCTTTCTCTCCAACGGGCCGGGCGACCCGGAGCCGGTGGAGGCCGGTATCCGCAACATCAAGGCCCTGCTGGGCCAGGTGCCCATCTTCGGCATCTGCCTGGGCCACCAGATTCTGGCACTGGCGCTCGGCGCCAGGTCGTACAAGCTCAAGTTCGGGCACCATGGGGCCAATCACCCCGTGCTGAACCTCGACACGCAGCAGGTGGAAGTCACCAGTCAGAACCATGGCTTCGCCGTGGATGCCGCTTCGCTGCCCAGCGATGTGCGCATGACCCACCGCAGCCTCAACGACGACACGGTGGAGGGCATCGAGTCGCTGACCTATCCGGCCTACTCGGTGCAGTACCATCCGGAGGCAAGCCCCGGCCCGCACGATGCGAGCTATCTGTTCGACCGCTTCATCCAGATGATGCAGCGCCGCCGCGCCCAGGCGAGCTGAGCGGCCGCCGCTGCCCGACTCAGGTGAGCGCCAGTTCGGCCAGGGCATCCATGTCGCGCACCACGGTCTTGCGCTGCCGGGTGGAGATCAGCCCCCGCTGCCGGAATTCCATGAAGGCATAGCTCACCGTTTCGCGCGTGGTGGCAATCAGGTTGCCGATCTCCTGGTGGGTGATGGGATAGTCGATGTGCACGCCGTCGGGCCCCGCAACGCCGTATTCCCGTGCCAGATTGACCAGCACCTGGGCCACCTTGCCGTTGGCGCTCTTGAAGAGCAGGCTCTCCAGGCGGCTTTCCATGCGCGACTGCCGGGCACCCATGAAGCGCGCCAGCCAGAAGCCGAACGCGCGATCGTCCCGCACCAGCCCCAGCAGCGCCTCGCGTTCCACGACCTGCAGCGTCACCTCCGTGCGCGCCGTCGCCTGGCATTCCCGCGGGCGACCCAGCAGAATCTCCTGCTCGCCAAAGATTTCCCCGGCGGTGAGGTGATCCAGGGTGAACTCCCGTCCCTCAGGGGTGTACCGGGAGAGCTTCACCTCCCCCGCAACGATCCGGTAGACGAGCTCGGCGGTATCGCCCGGCGCATAGATCACTCCGTGGCGGGCGAAGGTACGCATCTGGCCCAGTTGATGGAACAGGTCGGTGCCGGACGTGTCAGGTAACGGGACCGGCGCCGAGGCGACGTGCAGTAATTCCATGGAGCCCTCCTGCCGCATGGTCAAATGATGACGGCACCGCTGGTCCGCGTTACCGTATGAACTACTGGTAAGTCTGATTCACGTGAAAAATGTTACATATTCGCCGTGACGCGCCCGGGAGAATGGCCGACTGCCGGCCCCCGGCGGCGCTCTCACGGCGACAGGCGGGGACAGCCGTCATCAGACACGGCCGTTAATCGGGCACAGCCGTTCATGGGGACTCCGGACATCAAGCGACTGGCCCGGCTCTTGCGGGACGGAGACGAACCGGCCTTTGAGGAGTTCGTGCGCCTGTTCAGCACGCCGGCCTACCGGCTGGCCCAGCGGGTGCTGCGCAATCAGGACGATGCACTGGAGGTCGTGCAGGAGGCGCTGGTCGCGGCCTACGAAGGGCGGGCCCGTTTCAGCGGCACGAGCCATCCCCGCAGCTGGCTGCTGTCGATCACGTACAATCGGGCCGTGGACCGGCTGAAGGAGCGCAACCGCTTCGACCCCTATGACGAGACGGCGAGCGACCACCGGGAAGCCCCGACGCGGGCCGTCATGGTTCGCCACATTACGGACTGGTGGCACAATCCGGAGCAGATACTGTCCGACCAGCAATTGCGGGCACAACTGGATACGGCCCTGGGCAATCTGCCCCCGGTATCGCAGGCCGTGTTTGAACTGCGGGAAATGCAGGGGATGACATCCCGTGAAGTTTCCGAGACTCTCAACTTGAGCGAGGCGGCCGTCCGCGTCCGCTTGCATCGCGTGCGTCAATTCCTGATGGGCGCGTTGCAGGACGCCTTCGACCGAAAATAGCCGTGGCTATGCATCTGAGTTGCCAGGAAATTTTCGACTTCCTCATCGACTACCAGGAGGGAAAGCTCTCATGGTGGCAGCGGATGAAGTTCAGGCTGCACCTGTGGATGTGCCCGCCCTGCGCGCGCTATCTCAAGGCATACAGCGCCAGCTCGGAGATCTTCCGGCAGGCCCTGGAGCAGGACCCGCCACCGGAGTCATTGATGGAATTGACGGAGAATTTTCTGCGCAAACAGCGGCGTGACGCGCCGCCCGAACCGACCAGGAAGGATTAGCGCGCCGCTGCCGCGGCCTCGGTGCGCGGGCCTTCCTTGAGCAATTCGGTCTGCTCGTGGGTCAGCAGCGCCTCGGTCAGCTCACCCAAGGCCCCCTGCATCACCTGATCCAGCTTGTACAGGGTCAACCCGATGCGATGATCGGTGACCCGCCCCTGGGGGAAATTGTAGGTGCGAATACGCTCGCTGCGATCCCCCGTGCCCACCATGCCGCGGCGCTGGGTGGCCTCCTCGGCCTTGCGCGCTTCCAGCACCTGCTCGTACACGCGGGCCTTGAGCACCTTCATGGCGCGGGCCTTGTTCTTGTGCTGGGACTTCTCGTCCTGGCTCTGTGCCACGATGCCCGTGGGCACGTGGGTGATGCGCACGGCGGAATCGGTCGTGTTCACGCTCTGCCCGCCAGGGCCGGAGGAGCGGAAGATATCGATGCGCAGATCGGCCGCATTGATTTCCACCTCGATCTCGTCCGCCTCGGGCATCACCGCCACGGTGGCCGTGGAGGTGTGGATGCGGCCCTGCGCCTCGGTCTGGGGCACGCGCTGCACGCGGTGCACGCCGCTCTCGAACTTCAGCCGGCGATAGACCATGTTGCCCGAGATGCCGACGATGATTTCCTTGAATCCCCCCGCCTCGCTATGGCTGGACGAGAGCACCTCGGTGCGCCAGCCCTGGTGTTCCGCGTAGCGCTCGTACATACGGTACAGATCGCCCACGAACAGCGCCGCCTCGTCCCCGCCGGTGCCGGCGCGGATTTCGAGCACGATGTCGTTGTTGTCCAGGGGGTCCTGGGGCAGCAGGAGCAGCTTGAGTTCCTCTTCCAGGGACTCGGCCTGCTCATGCAACGTGGGGATTTCCTGCTCGGCCAACGCCTTGACGTCCGGATCCTCGTTGGGATCGTCCAGCAGTTCCTGCTGGCTGTCCAACTCCCGCTTGACCTTGGTGAAGGCCTCGTAGGCCTCCATGATGGGCTTCAGCTCCGAGTGTTCCTTGCTCAGCTTGCGGTAGCGCTCCTGATCGGAGAACACATCCGCGTCGCTGAGCTGCCTGGTGATATCCTCGTACCGCGCCTGCACCTCTTGGAGGTTCGCAATCATGGGCTGGGTCTTCGGGAGATCAGGAGCTCGTGCGGCCGTAGCGGCGGTTGAACTTGTCGATGCGGCCGGCGGTATCCACCAGCTTCGCCTTGCCCGTGAAGAACGGATGGCACTTGGAGCAGATGTCGACCCGCACCGCGCCGCCCAGGGTGGACATGGCGGTGAAGGATTCGCCGCACGCGCAGGCGAATTGGGTCTCTTTGTACTCCGGATGAATGTCAGCTTTCATACAGACCTCCTGTTTTTTATCAGTTTGTGCATGACATACCGCATAATTAAGATACTTCTATTTTCGCATCAAAAACAGAACATATAGAGTGTATAGCATTAAGGTTGAATATTTTTACTTGTCGACAATAGATTGGCCGAGTCTGTCTTCTATTCTAGAAACTAGATCTTGAGCTGCATTTGATCGCATTTGGTCATTCTTTTTTGCGTAGTCAGCGACGCGGTTAACAAGAGATGAATATACTAGCCTTATCCAAATGCCTGCTTCCGGGTTTGGCAGCAGTTTCGATGTCAAAATGGAAGCAATGATCAAGATGCCAATTATGACAAAACCATGAATAATTCCAGAAACCCAGAAAATAAAAACAACTCCACCAATTATAAGCGCATAAAGTACTAGTCCCATGTTTGCCCAAGATGGTGGTGTTACAGCGTCTTGCAATCCTTTTTTGCTATCAAAATCGGAAATCGCCCTCCCAATAAACAGGCAAGCCTGCGTAGTGCGCAAGTCAACACCGAGACCAACGCCAAGCAGAATTCCTCCGATATATTCCAGTACAATTACTAACATGCCATAGCCACTCGGCAGTAGTGCGCTTCGGAATATCGAGCAATTTTGACACTGTATTTCCGCCTGACACGGCTGCCCCGCTACATCTTGTCCATCATATCAAGAAATTCGGCATTGCTCTTGAAATTTGAGAGCTTGCCGGAGAGAAATTCCATGCTCTCCACCACGCTCAGGGGCTGCAACACGCGGCGCAACACCCAGATGCGGTCCAGATCGCACTTGGGAATCAGCAATTCCTCCTTCCGCGTCGCGGACTTGGAGATGTCGATGGCCGGGAAGATGCGTTTTTCGACCAGCTTGCGGTCCAGGGACAGCTCCATGTTGCCCGTGCCCTTGAACTCCTCGAAGATCACCTCGTCCATGCGGCTGCCCGTGTCCACCAGGGCCGTGGCGATGATCGTCAGCGAGCCGCCTTCCTCGATGTTGCGGGCGGCGCCGAAGAAGCGCTTGGGCTTGTGCAGGGCGTTGGAATCCACCCCGCCGGAGAGAATCTTGCCACTGGGCGGCACGACGGAATTGTAGGCGCGGGCCAGCCGCGTGATGGAGTCGAGCAGGATCACCACGTCCTTCTGGTGCTCCACGAGGCGCTTGGCCTTCTCGATGACCATCTCGGCCACCTGCACGTGCCGGGTGGCCGGCTCGTCAAAGGTGGAACTGATCACCTCGCCCCGCACCGAGCGCTCCATGTCCGTCACTTCCTCGGGCCGCTCGTCGATCAGCAGCACGATCAACACCGTGTCCGGGTGATTGATGGAGATGCTGTTGGCGATGCTCTGCAGGATCATGGTCTTGCCGGTGCGCGGCGGAGCCACGATCAGCCCGCGCTGGCCCATCCCGATCGGGGAGATGAGGTCCATGATGCGCGTCGTCAGATCCTCCTGATCCCGCTCCAGCACCATGCGCTGTTCCGGATAGAGCGGCGTCAGATTGTCGAAGAGTATCTTGTCCTTGGAGGCTTCCGGCGGCTCGAAGTTGAGGTCCTCCACCTTCAGCAGCGCGTAATAGCGCTCGTTCTCCTTGGGCGGGCGAATCTGCCCGGAGATGGTGTCCCCCGTGCGCATGTTGAAGCGCCGGATCTGCGAGGGAGAGACGTAGATGTCGTCCGGCCCCGGCAGATAGTTGTAGTCGGGAGAGCGCAGGAATCCGAAACCGTCAGGCAGGGTCTCCAGCACACCGGATCCGTAGATGAGCCCGTTCTGCGCCGACTGCGCCTGCAACAGGGCGAAGATCAGTTCCTGGCGGCGCATGCTGCTGGCGTTCTCGATATTGAGCGCCTTGGCCCGCTGGGTCAGATCGCTGATGCTGATCCGTTTCAGCTCGGTCAGGTCCATCGCGGGCGGCAGCGGGCCGCGCGTCTCCTTGGTTTCCTTGCTCGGCGGAGGCCCAGCAGTGGTCTTCCCGTCGGAGGCTTCTTCTGCGGAATTGGTCTGTTTCATACAGAGGTGTTTGCTAGATTGAGGGGTTGCGGGGGCCTACCCATGGCATGCGCCCGAATTGACGGCAGGTTTCACGGAACGTGATCGGATGATGCGTGGGCTCGCTATGCGCAGCCCCGCGGCCCGGGCCGATGACTGCCGGGCGGATGGCGCGGCGATGAGCGCGCCAAGCTTGTGCTCCCCTGGGGAGATCACTCGTTTGTCGATGCATCCTGCCCTGCACGCATGGCGTGGCCGGCGGATTCTATGGTTGCGGTCGCTTACAGATTCTCGATCAGCATTCAGTCGCCCGAAAGCTCACTTTCGGGGGCCCGGCTGAACTCTCAGGTGATTGATGGATTCCGACAAAGCGGGGGTCACTTAACGGTCAATCAAGCCGAGCCTATTGATCAGCGGGTCGGTTCTTCGTCGCGGGATTTTCAAGGAAAGACCATCCAGATAATCCCACCGTAAGCGCTCAGTAACGCCGTGTCAAGCCCGATCCGTGGTATTGCCCCTTTTTTGCCCAAGCCCCCGTCATGCCTCTTCCGCGTCGGCGGCCTCCTCGTCATCGGTAAAGGGGTCCCGCGCTTCCGGAAATTTGCCCCGTCCATGCCAGTCCAGATCCAGGTTGTCGCGATAGCGGGCCAGCCGCTCCTGCCACT
>Ga0326597_10002800_pt1 | contig 25823 bp, 26 predicted proteins | sample RVTome_12_FD_203789 | JGI IMG/M metagenome (GOLD analysis project Ga0326597, IMG submission 203789) | Soil microbial communities from uranium-contaminated site in the Upper Colorado River Basin, Wyoming, United States - RVT100D185 | ecosystem: Environmental > Terrestrial > Soil > Contaminated >... | reverse complement strand
GTCTCCATATCGTGAGCCTGGACGGAGCGCGAGAGACCCGGACCTTTGCCCAACGGTATCGCGAGGTGTGGGGGGGAACGCAAAAAAAAACCACCGGCATGCCCAAGATCGGCCTTGGCCGCTTCATTGTTGTCGCACATAGCGACAGCGAGGCCATGGAAAAGGCGCGCCGGGCGTACCGCTTATGGAGAAGAAATTTTTACCACTTATACGAGGCTCGCGGCGGCCGGCCGACGCACCCGCGGCCGACCGATTTCGACGCCGTCATGGAGGCTGGCCTCGGCGTTGCGGGCACGCCGGAAACCGTCGGCGCCTTTCTGCAGTCACAACTAGAGGAATCCGAGGCCACCTATTTACTGGGGCAATTCGCCTTCGGAGACCTTTCCCTCCATGAAGCCGAGCTGTCCGTGGAACTCTTTCGCCGTGAGGTGATGCCCGGCCTGAACACCCCGGGAACGTGATACGGAGCCCTGGGCTACGATTCCGGGTGGAAGAGGGCGCAGACCTTTGTTGAGTTGAACAGGTAGGTTTCGGCGTAGGCTACCACCTCGGCTCTCTGGCCACCCATGGCGCCCGCCAGGCAGATCCAATTCAAAAGCTCGTGCTGGCCCGCATCGGTCAAGGTATCGAGGTTCAGGTTGCGCCATTTTTCGTGACGGCCGGACTCGAGTTCCCCCAACCTTTCACGGTCCGAGATCACGTCGGGGTACAGGCCGTGATGCTTCCGCGTGAGAAAGGCGTGAGACCACGACGAGGAGCCGATGACCACGGCACGCCATGGACTGGCCTGAAGGATGCGGGCGACCTCCCACCCAAGGTCGAAACAACGGGCGGGGCTTGGAGCGGGGGGAGCCGCCTCGCCATCCGCAAAATTCGTCGCCGCGCGCCTCGCGATCAGATCGCTCCCGTAACAGTTAACGTGAAAAGGAATGATGGGGTAGTCGAAGCCCCGCTGATCGTAGTCCAGATACATCAGGGTACGCATAAACGAGTGAGCCAGGCCCGGATGGTGGTGCGCCTTGTAGGCGTAACATACGTCGAAGTGGTTCACCGTCAACTCCCGCACCAGGTGGTGCGCGGCCTGCCGATGGCCACGCACCAGCAGCGGTTTGTCCTCGGGCTGCCCCCAAACGTTCACCGGCGTGCTGATGACGGCACTCCCCCGGAAGGGAAAGCATTCGAGCTGATCGTAAACGTAAATGCAAAAGGGAGGAACGATGTCCTCCCGGAAGTTTTCATACTGGTCATCCCCCCAGATGAGCACGAAGTCGGGACGGAAAGCGTCCAGGGCGGCCCGCAGCCGGCGAAAGCCGGCAACGATAAGCTCGCGGTGCCGGCGGGCGGAGCTCAAACCCTCGTCGTCCCCCCATTCCACCTGCATGGGTTCGGGCCAATGGCGCACCTCTCTTAAGTCTTCCGGAAGACGCGGGCTCTTCAGAAACCGGCGCAGAATATCGGCCATGTTCTCGTCCGGGAATTGAAACATCGGGGCATGGGACAACCCCATTCCGAGCAGCTCCGCCATAGATTTCTCCCACCGTTATTCTAAAACAGGTTTGGTCGAATCAAAACTGATGATCCGGTTTTTTCCCGTCTCATGGACCAGGGCCATGGGCTCGCCGCCCCTTTGAACGAATTCAATCTGCTCCCGCAGCAACTTACGGTACATGGTGATGCCGTCGCCGTAGTACAGGGAGGTTCCTCGATGGGGGCAATGCTCGGCGACGCAACCGTAACGGACTTCCTTTCTACCCGACTCGGAGCGAAGGCGGAACACCACCAGCTCCTCCCCCATGATCTGAACCCGTTTTTTAGGGTTTGTTTCCGTAAGCTCGCGGGCCAAACAGACAGGCTGCCAGTAACGGCGCAGGAGCTGGCCTGCCGGCGTGCCGGGTCCTACGCGGGTGAGGAGCTCATTCGCCTCGGGCGAAAGCATGACCGCAATCTCCTTGGCACAGTCTACAGAAATGGGGGCAGTCTATTGAGATTGACCAACGCTGTCAAACCGGCCGGCAAACTATCTTTTTACCCATGTCGAAGGCAAAATAGCAGCCAGGGATCTCAAGAGTTACATGCTCCCGAATCGAATTTGACAACCCTACGCTTTAGCAATACACTGCCGCCCAATTCGCCCTGCGCCGCGTGGCTTGCTTTATTCAGCCCATGGGCAAGTCCACCCGGCCCTGGAGTTGTTGAGCCCTTCTCACCCGCGAGGGTCGATAGGTGCACGCCTATGGGACCCACGTGGAATGAGAGAATCCATGGCGAGGTCGTGGACTTTCTTATGCGCGAAGCGGAACTTCTGGATAACAAGAATTTCGAGCAGTGGTTGGAGACCCTTACTCGGGATGTTCTCTACCATGTCCCCATCGAACCCCGCCGGGACAGGACCGAGGGCTTTGACCTTCTCAGTCAAGGCGCGTGGCTGAGCGAAAACCGGAAGTCTGTAGAGATGCGGGTGAAGCGGCTCAGCACCCCGGGAGCGCTTGCGGAAGAACCTCCTTCGCGCACCCGGCACTTTGCTTCCAACATCCGCGTGGCGGCGGGCACTGCGCCGGCAGAAGTCCGGGCGCTCGTGTATCGCCCCCGCGGCGAATTTGTCCACTATGACCTGTTTTCCGGGGAACGATGGGGCAAACTTCGTCGGGCGGACGGGAACTGGAAGCTTGCCCGCCGGGACCTCTTGCTCGATTTAAGCCTCGTCGGAGCCTAGAATCTATCCATCATTCTGTAAAACGATACCGGAGGAACCGGCGGTCAACCCACACACGCATTCAATGAATGCAAGACGGAGGGACATACCATGAGGCATCCCAGTTCGAGGCTGATGACCTTAGCGGCGATTTTCATCTTGTTGCTGGCAGCTGTTAACGTTGGACTCCGCCCCCGCCCGGCCAAGGCCGCGAACCCCTGGGGGCCCATGGATGCAATCGAAAAGGCGGCCCGCGGGGAGGGCAAGCTGGTTGTTTACGCGGCCCCCGGCCATATGGGTCCAAGGGCCCAAAGGGAGATAAGCACGCGCTTCAGCGAGAAATACGGCATTGCTATCGACTGGACGAGCCTGAGCGCCCGGGATATCGCTCCCCGGGTACTGGCCGAGCAGCGAACTCAACAGCGGGTGGTGGACGTGGTGATGTCCGGCATCGCCGGCAACTACACGACCTTGAAGCCCAAGGGTTATGTGCTCCCCATCCTCGCTCCGTCCACAATGGAGAAGGACGTTTGGTGGTTGGACCCGGCCTCTGCTTTGCCCGAGGATAGGGACTGGCTCTTTATCTACATGACTCTCACGCCGAGCTTCTTTATCAACACGGAACTCATACCCGCCGGGGAGCGGCCGGCGAGCTACAAGGACCTGCTGAATCCCAAGTGGAAGGGGAAAATTGTGATGATGACGCCGGCCCGTGGCGGCGCCGGCTCAGGATGGTTCCGGGCCACCTACCGGTCTCTGGGTCTGGACTACATGAAGGCGCTTGCCAAGCAGATCGTGCTGGCGGCTAAAGTCAACGACCCTCCCGACATGGTCGCCAGGGGCCAGTATCTGATTTCTATCGGGGCCACGACAACGCGGGGCTTGCAGCTCATGAGCCAAGGCGCCCCGGTGAACTTTATCCATCCCAAAGAAGGATCGCACCTGACCACACAGGGCGTAAGTTTTGTCGTCAACTCTCCCCATCCCAACGCCGCAATGCTCTTCATCAACTGGTTCTATTCCAAGGAAGGGCAGGACATTTACGCGGTGGCGAACGAGGTTATCTCCCTGAGGAAAGACGTCAGCCAGGATCATCTCCCCGCGGCCATCCGTTACTCCGCCGGCCAGCCCCTGATGATGCCCACAACCGAGGATCAACAGGGAAACCGCCCCCGCGAGCTCTTAAAGGTTGGCAAGGAGATCTTCGAAGTCGGGAAATAAGGCTCACGAACAGGTGGCGACGGCTCGGCCCACGTGCCACCTCCCCTCGAATCTTCGTCTTTATCCTCGGCTCCGGGGTCGTGGGGGGCGCCAGGAGGGGGCCTCCCCCGCCTCATTGACAGGGCGGCACGGTTTCTGTTAAGTTAAGCTTTAGGTTCGTAGCGTGACTTCCATTGCATGCTCCGAGCCTGCAATGGCATCGCGATCAGACCTTCATTGGAACCGGTTCCCCCCACCCGCTGCTTTCCCCGGCTCTACTGACCACGTGTTCATGCAAACATTTCGGTATAAGGAATATTTCTATGTCTCCATCGGAAACTCTATCCTTTGATTCTTTCGGGCTGTCCGCCCCCCTGCTGCGTGACATCGCGCGCGCAGGATTCACGGAACCCACCCCCATTCAGGCCAAAGCTCTGCCCCCTGGTCTCCAGGGCCGCGACGTCCTCGGCTGCGCCCAGACGGGCACGGGCAAGACCGCGGCCTTTGTCATTCCCATGGTGGAGAGGCTGGCAGAAGGGCCCAAGGGCCCTCCCGCCGGGCTGATCCTCGCTCCCACTCGAGAGCTGGCGTTCCAGATCCAGGGCACCGTGGACCAACTCGGGCACTCCCGCCGGGTCTTTGCCACCACCATTGTGGGCGGCGACGATATGCGGGCCCAGCTCCGGGGCCTTTCCCGGGGTCCTGAAATCATCGTGGCCACACCAGGGCGATTATTGGATCACATGTGGCGCGGAAGCATCGACCTGAGGCACTTCCGCATAGTGGTCCTGGACGAGGCGGATCGCATGCTCGATATGGGATTTGCCGCGCAGCTGAATGAGATCCTCAGTGCCTTGCCGGAAGAGCGGCAAACCCTGCTCTTTTCCGCCACCCTGTCTGGCGACGTGGGCGGCTTCGCCCGCCTGTCCCTCCACGATCCCGTGCGTGCCATGGTGGCCAGGCCGGCCACCACCGTGGACGGCGTCACGCAGCTCGTCCGCCACACCACCCAGGCACAAAAGACCTCCCTCCTGCTTTCACTTCTAAAAGAGCACGAGGGAAGCGTTCTGGTATTCACGCGGACCAAGCACCGGGCCGACCGCCTCGGGCGGAGTTTGGAAGAGTCCGGTCACCACGTTGCGGTCCTGCACGGGGATCTGACGCTTTCCCAGAGGCGCAAGGCACTGGAGGGCTTTCGCCGGGGGCGCGTTCGCGTCCTCGTGGCCACCGACATCGCGGCCCGCGGGATAGATGTGGCTAATATCGGTCACGTGGTCAACTACGATCTGCCTCATTGTCCGGAGGATTACGTGCACCGCGTCGGACGCACGGCTCGCATGAAGGCCGTGGGGCTTGCCACGAGTTTCGTTACGGAAGAGGACTCGCACCAGATGCGGGCCATAGAAAAGCTCCTGGGGCAGCCCATCCCCCATGGTGGTTCCACCGGCCCCTCCCACCGGCAAAGACCCAGCGCCGAACCCGACGCTGAGCGGCACGGCCGACCGAGACGGTCCAGAAACAGCCGCCGGTCCAAGAGATCCCATTCTACCCCCTCCGGACAACCGGTTTAGAGGGTCTCGCCCCCTCATTCTTGGTCGTTTTGCCTGGCCCTCATTTCCTCCTCCACCGCGTCGATGGCTCGGCCCCGCTCCGTCTCCCTTCGTTCAACAGACGCAAAAAGAAAACTACCGATAACCATCAGCGTCAGAGACAGCGGAAGGACATCGAGCGCCACCAAAAGCACCCGGTGCAATCCGATCCAATCCTCGGGCGCCAGGAACCAGCTCACCAGGGACGTGGATCCGCCGCTCCCCGGAGGACTGGCGAGGAGCCGGTTAACCACCCAGAGAAGGTCCATGCCGAACCATTCCCCCGTTTGGTATCGAATGTACCCCTGATAGACCAGGACGCCGATACCGGAAAGAAGAAAAACCTCCGCAAAAAATCGAACGATGGACCGCAGGATGAACATCCGGTGGTCTCCCCCAGCTTAACCGTTTCCACTGGCCATTAATAAGATCTTCCCACCGGGTCGCCTCGGCTGTCAAACCGCCGGCCGGGGTGGACATTTGCACCCCCATGGGATAAGAGAACCCGCATCCTTCACCGTCAACCGCGAATTAGAGGGCAACCACGATCCATGGGCGAGCTTCCACGCGTCGCGATAATTTTTACCGGAGGAACCATCGACTCGGTGGCCAAAGACCGCCTGGACCTCGCCTGGTACTACGAGACCCACAACCGGATCGATCCCGGCGACCTGCTGGCCCGGATCCCCGAGCTCGACTCCATCGCCAATATCGAAAGGGTTCCCTTCCGCCGCCTGCCCAGCCACCAGCTCGCGGACAAGGATTGGCTTGACTTGCTCCGGGCCATTCATGCAATTTTTGATAGCGGCCGGGCCGATGGCATCGTCGTCACCCACGGGACCAACACCCTGGAGGAGACCGGTTACTTTCTCAACCTCGCCCTGAAGACCGACCGCCCCGTGGTTCTGGCGGGCTCCATGCGGCCGTCCTCGGCCCTTGGCGCCGACGGCGACCTGAACCTTCTCCAGGCGGTCCGGGTCGCGGCGGACCCCGCTTCTCCGGCCCGGGGGGTACTCGTGGTCATGAACGACACCATCTTCGCCGCCCGGGACGTCACTAAAACCGCCACCTACCGCCTCCACGCCTTTCAGGGACGCGACCTGGGACCCCTGGGCTTTGCCGACGCCGACGGGAACGTGGTCTTCTACCACCAGACCGCGAAAAAACACACGGTGGCAACGGAATTCAACGTGCGCGGGCTCGACTCCCTGCCCCGCGTCGACGTTGTGGTGTCCTACGTGGGTGCCGACGGCGCCCTTATCGACGCCGCCCGCGCTGCCGGCGCCAGGGGCATTGTCAGCGCGGGGACCGGCGCCGGCCGTCCCACGGCAGGCGAGGAAGAAGCCTTGGAGCGAGCGGTCCAAAGAGGGGCCTTGGTCTGCATCGCAAGCCGCGTGGGGTCCGGACGGGTGGCGCGCGGTCCGGGGCTCGTTCGGCGGGGATTTGTGGCGGCGGATAACCTGCAGCCCTGGAAGGCCCGGGTCCTGTTGTCCCTAGCGCTCACGAAAACCAACCGCCCGGACGAGATCCAGCGGATGTTTGACGACTACTGAAGCCCCCCGGGATCCAATGCGGAAAGGATCCGACCACGAATAGCGTTTCAAAAGGCTAACGATCCTCTTCGTGGTCCCGCTGTCCCGGCTTGACGGAAATGCACGTGAGCTCATCAGAGACGATTCCCCTGGAGAGGCTTCCGGGCTTCGACGTTCTGGTCGCCGGGGGCGGCAATGCCGCGCTCTGCGCGGCCATGACCGCGCGCCGCGCCGGGGCGACGGTGCTCCTGCTCGAAAGCGCGCCCGAGTCACTGAGGGGCGGCAACAGCCGCCACACGCGAAACCTCCGCTACACCCACGACCGTGCCAGTCGCTTCCTGAGCGGCGCCTACGGTGAGGAAGAGTTCTGGAACGACCTCGCCGCGGTGACCGGAGGAGAAACCAACGAGGAGCTTGCCCGCCTGACCATCCGGGAATCGGAGGACCTCGGAGATTGGATGACCGGCCACGGGGTCCGCTGGCAGCCCTCTCTCCGGGGCACCCTACAGTTATCGCGCACCAACGCCTTCTTCCTGGGCGGGGGCAAGGCGCTGGTCAACGCGTACTACCAAACGGCGCGGGCCCTGGGCGTGGATATCCGGTACGATGCGGAGGTGTGCGAACTCCGGATTCGCGACGGCGCCTTCCGCGCCGCCGTAGTCCAATCCGACGGAAGATCCGTAGTGGTGCCGGCCAAGGCCCTGGTGGCGGCCTCAGGCGGCTTCGAAGCCAACGTTCCATGGTTACGGGAGTACTGGGGGGAGGCGGCGGAGAATTTCGTGATTCGCGGCACCCCGCACAATCGCGGGCGGGTGCTGCGCGGGCTTTTGGACCACGGCGCGCGCCCCGTGGGCAACCCGCGCGCTTTTCACGCCATCGCCGTAGACGCCAGGGCCGTCAAGTTCGACGGCGGCATCGTCACCAGGCTGGACAGCGTCCCCTTCGGTATCGTCGTCAACAAAGATGCCAGGCGTTTCTATGACGAGGGGGAGGATTTCTGGCCCCGGCGCTACGCCATTTGGGGCGGCCTCATCGCCCGCCAGCCGGATCAGATCGCATACTCCATCGTCGACCGAAAAGCGATGGGGTTGTTTCTGCCCTCGGTCTTTCCGCCCATCCAGGCGGGCTCCATTCGGGAATTGGCCTCGGCATTGAAGGTCGATCCGAGCGCGCTGGAAGACACCGTAACCGCCTTCAACCGGGCCGCTCGGCCCGGCATTTTCGACCCGTCGAGGCTCGACGACTGCGCGACGGCGGGCCTGGCTCCTCCTAAAACGCACTGGGCCCGGGCCATTGACGACCCTCCCTTCCATGCCTATCCACTGCGGCCCGGTATCACGTTCACCTACCTGGGCGTGGCCGTCGACAGGGGGGCGAGGGTGCTCTTCCGGGACGGCGGGGCGTCGGAAAACATCTACGCCGCCGGCGAGATCATGGCGGGGAACATTCTCGGGCGGGGATACCTGGCCGGCCTGGGAATGACCATCGGAACCGTCTTCGGGCGCATCGCCGGGAGGGAGGCGGCGCGCCGTGCCCTCGCCTGATCACCTGAAGGAAGCCGAGCGGGTGATGACCCTCTGCAACGCCTGCCGCTACTGCGAGGGCTACTGCGCGGTCTTCCCGGCCATGGAGCGGCGGAGCTCCTTCACCAAGCCGGACCTCGTTCACCTTGCCAACCTCTGTTTCGAATGCCGTGCCTGCTATTACGCCTGTCCCTATGCGCCCCCTCATGAGTTCGGGGTGAACGTTCCGAAGACCCTCGCGGAGCTCCGCGCGGACTCCTACCGGGACTACGCCTGGCCGCCCGCGCTGGGGCAACTGTTCGTCCGCAACCGGTTGGCCGCAGGGCTGGTTACGGCGGGGAGCGTCGCTGCGGTGTGCCTGCTCGTGCTCTACCTGAGGGGAACGTCAACGGTCTTTGCTACCCACGTGGGAGCGGGAGCCTTCTACGCCGTGGTCCCCTTTGAGGCCATGGTGCTTACGGCTGCGGCTCTCTTCCTCTACGCCGTTTTTGCCCTGGGCGTTGGCCTTACCCTTTATTTGCGCGAACGGCCCGGGGTGAGCAAAGAGCCGGCCGGTCCCGCCGCCTTCATGCAGGCGGCCCGAGAGGCTTTAGCCCTCGTCTACCTGCGGGGCGGGGGCGAGGGATGCAACTATCCGGGGGCTGAATTTTCACACCTCAGGCGACGCTACCACCACCTGGTCTTCTACGGCTTTCTCCTCGACCTGGCCTCCACATCCGTGGCCGCGCTCTACCACCACCTTCTGGATTGGCCCGCCCCTTATCCCTTCTGGAGCGTGCCCGTCCTCCTCGGGACCGTGGGAGGGGTCATGCTCCTATTGGGAACGGCGGGCCTGCTGTATCTAAAGAGCCGGAGCGACCACGAACCGGCCGACCCGCAGATGCTGGACATGGACGTGGCCCTTCTCGTGCTCCTCTTACTCACGAGCCTCACGGGGCTTCTCCTCCTCGCCTTCCGCGAGACCGCGGCTATGGGCACGCTCCTCGCCGTGCACCTGGGAACGGTCGCCGGTCTGTTCCTCACGCTCCCCTACGGAAAGTTCGCCCACGCCTTGTACCGTTATGCGGCCCTGGTGCTCAACGCCGCCGAAAAGCGCGAGGAGGCGTCCAAAGGGAGTATCCAACCTCCCACTTGGTAAGGAGTTCATTGGCATCTAGACATCCGACATGGCTGGCCTCCCCCTCGGGCCAAGTCCTTCCGAGCGTGGTCAATAGGCCCGTGCCTTGTAGGCCACCTCCCCGTCCTCTCCAAGGGTGGCGGCTCCCCGGGCCGGGGCCTGAACGCAACCTCTACGCTCCTGTGCCCGCGCTCTCCAGGGCTCGCCCCTCGGTCGCACGATGCCCACTTAACTTATGAACTCCTTAGTAGAAGTAACGACAACCCCGAGCGCAAGGGAACCCGACCCTACCCAATAGCTTTGGCGCGCTGGATCACCGTTTCGGCGAACCGTGTAAGGTATCCTTGGCGCTCTTCCGGGGCGCCGGGCAGGTTCAGGAACGTCACCGTGACATAGCCGACCCCCATGGCCGCCAGGCGGCCAAACGCCTCCAGGCAATCGTCGGGTCCCCCGGTCACGGCCCAGTCGGTCAGTTGGGAATCGGATTCGATATTTATTTTTACCATGGTGCTTTCCTGCATGTTCCACGTGCGATAGGTACGGTAGGAGGCGGCCGCCGCATCCTGGGCTTCCTGCACGGCCCTTTTCCGGTCCGCCGCGAAGCTTACCCCGCGGGAGATGCCGATCCTGCCCGGTTGCTGCCCCGTAGACGACCGCTCGTCCCGGTAGGCGGCGATCAACGCTTCCAGATCCTTGAAGCCGATCTGAGGGGCGAGATAGCAGGCGTCGGCAAGGCGGGCCGCCCGGCGCACGGCTCCCGGGCTCTGGCAGGCCATCCAGATGGGAGGGTGGGGCTTTTGCAGGGGAACAAAACCCATCCTGGCGGCGTGTACGGTCCAGTACTTCCCCTCGTAATCCACCGGCTCTCCACTCCACAGCCGTTTCATGAGTTCGATGGACTCGGTAAGCCTCGGTACCCGGTCCTTTCGCGTTGCCCCCGCCGCCTCGAGCTCGGTTTCACGATAGCCCAGACCCACGCCGAGCACGAGACGCCCCTTGCTGATATGGTCCAGGGTTGCGGCATCCTCGGCCATCTGGACCGGATTGTGCAACGGCAGCAGCACGATGCCGGTGAGAAGGCGCATGCTACCGGTTTCCGGGGCGAGACGCGCGAGCATTTGGAAGGGTTGCGGCCAGATGGTCGGGTGCGAGACCCAGTGCTGCGGCATGGCGACGGCTGCAAAACCCGAATCCCGCGCCGCGTGGCAGATCCCCACCACGTCATCGATCTGCTCGTGAAGCGCCCTCGAGGGTGTATTGAGAAACGAGCGAAGGTACAATCCGAATTCCACGACCCCACCTGTGGCAGAGCCTATCCGATCACCGGCGGCGAGGTCAACTTGTCGTCCCCTCGAAGGGAGACCCGGCGTGCCGGGAGACTCCAAGGAACAAATGACACCGGTTGCCCGGCCCCCCGGCGCCATTGTATGCTCGCTCGTAAGAGTCCGACGGGCAAAGTGCCGTACGCCATGGCCCTTTTAATAAAAGCCGGGGAGCTTAAGGGATTGATCGGCATTGACGACGCCATCGCCGCGGTGGAGCAGGGCTTTCGCGATCTGGGGCAGCGCCCCCATTTCAGCCTTCCCCGCCTGCGCATGCTGCATGAGGACCGCAGGCTCACTCTTCATCCCGGCGGCTGCCGCGACCTCGGCGTCGCAGGCGCCTTCATTCACTACGAACGCTTCAGCTACACCCGGGAAGCCCAGCAATACGCCCGCACCGGCGCCCGTGTCTACGTGCTCTACCACAGCGAGACCGCTGAGCTCCTGGCCGTTATCGTTGGGTCCCTGCCCCTTTTCGAGTTCGACGGCCCCGGCGACCTCTTTGCAACGGAAACGAGCTTGACCAGCGCCGTGGGCACGAAATACCTGGCCCGCCCCGATAGCCGGGTCCTGGGGCTTTACGGCACGGGACGCCAGGCCCGCCGCCACCTCATGGCCATGAGCGCCATCCGGCCCATCGAGAAGGTCAAAGTCTACAGCAGGAGCGCCGAAAACCGAGCCGCCTTTTGCCGTCGGATGGCGCCCCACGTGCGGGCGGAAATCGAAGCCGTGGACCGCCCGGAAACGGTTGCTTCGGGTGCCGACCTTATCGTCTGCGCAACCGGAAGCAACCTCCCGGTGCTCTGCGGCCGGTGGTTGGAGCCCGGCGTGCATGTGACCTCCATCGTGGGCAGCAACCGGGAGCTCCTCGAGCAGGGCCTCGTGGCCGAACCCCGCCGCGAGCTGGACGACGAGGTCCTTAGGCGCGCCAACGTGGTGGTCGCAACCCTAGTCGAGCAGGCCCGGCGCGACGAGCAAGGGGACCTGGCCGGGCCCGTTTCCAGAGGGCTCCTCCAGTGGAGTGAGATCGGCGAGCTCGGGGCGCTAGTGGCAGGGAGAGTCCCCGGCCGGCGCAGCGCCGAGGAGATCACCCTCTTCAAACAGAACAGCGACCAGGGGGTCGGCTTTATGGCCCTCGGGCAACTGGCCTATGCCAGGGCCCGGGAGGCCGGTATCGGGATCGAAATTTGACGGCTCAATGGAAAACGGAGGTGGGAACATGGCCCTTTCACCGGACCGGGTGCGCGAAGAGATACTGGAAATCATGGACCGCTCTGCCGCCGCCATGAAACGGGTGGTCGATGCCTACGTGGCAAAGCGAACTCGGGAGCGCGACATCCACTGGTTAGCTTTGCAAGCGGCCAAGGAGTATACGGCCGCCCACGTCCACGCCCGGAGGCTTTTGGGCCCGACGGAGCCGTTGGCCAGCGCCGAGGAAGTCAAAAAGGCCCTGCACGACGCCTCGGAGGAGGTGGAACACTACGCCGCCTACATGGAGGTACTCAACTGGTTCCTGGGCGGCCAACCGTGCCCGGTCGAGAATTGGCAACGTTACGGCAATCCCGGCGCCTACGGGTGGCGCTTTGGAGGAAGCTTCGAAGACACGCTGGCCCTCTGGCCGGCAAGCTACGCCTACTACACCACGCGGGCTAAGGCCTGCAAGGAGAGCTCCCACTGGGGAACCGCGGCGATCCTCGCCTGTGGCGAGGGAGGGGCGGTGGGCTGGCACCACGCCATGAGCCAGTTGGACCTAACGGACCGGTTCTTTGCCCGCATCGTGCCCATTGAGAGAGAAATCGTCGCCGACGAGCTCTATCACGGCCCGGAGACCATCGCCCGCCTGGCCGCAACGCCCCCCGGCGAGCCTGAATTCACGGAGGTTAAAAAATACATCCTGCATGTCCGGGCCCGGGAGCTGGGCCAGAGAAATGAGCAGTTCCTCCACCCGCTCGGGGATAAAGAAATGGCGGCTATCGAGAACGACTTCGTTAGCGGCCGCACCAAACCCCTGGAGCTTTTCCGCTCCGTCCATCTCCAATCCCTGGAGAAGGAAGAGGCGAAAAAGAAGGTCATCTTTGCGGACCGCTGAGCTTACAACTTACTCGCGTTCCAAGTTTCAATTTTCGTCTCCCCCCGCAGGATGGGTATTGACGCCACTCCATGAAGGGGATTAAACAAGCACGACAGGACCCCCGGTGCCCCGGGGCCCTGCAACCTCTCGTAGGCCGAGGAATCGACGATGAGTTCGCGAGCATTTTGAAGGAAAATGGAATCCGAACCCAGGGTACCAACGGAGCTTCCCGGGAGGAGCCCTCATGAGCCCCGGCGGGATCCATATTTCGACCCTGTCCTTGCTCGGACCAGGCCTTCGCGGCTTCACAACGGCGCGGGAGAAATATCAGGGGGCCGCTAGGGCCCGGAACCAGGGAGAACCGAACTGTGGAAATTGGTTTTACCGTCATCGTTGAAGCTCTCTTGCGTATCGCCTTCGGGCTACGCTTTCTCTACAGCGGGGTGGACAACGTTCGGCGCTGGCCCGGCGCCGTGAACACGGCGCGCATCGTTTTTTCCACCGGGACCACCGTTTTCGCCGTCGCCGCCATAGCCCTGCTGCTCCTGGGAAGCATCGGGCTCGTCCTGGGTTTTCAGACCCGCGTGGCCGCGCTGATGATCGCTCTATTTTTGATCCCCACCTTTCCCGTGCAGTTCCATTTCCTGAGGACCTACCCTCAACTGCTTCAGAGGCTATTGAACATGCTTCCTGAAAACGGCCCCAAAGCCGAGGCGCAACGCCTGGGGCGCCACGCCGTGCACACTTCGGAGGTGGGCTGGCAGAGCAACGTTGTTTACTTCCTGCTCGCTATTTATTTCGCGCTGCGCGGTTCCGTCTTCCTGGGACTGGACAACCTGCTCAGGTAGAGGCGAAGGACGCCCCGAGGCTCACGGATACCGATAACAACGGAGACCTCGGGGGCATGGTTTTCATGGGTCGCGTGACGCATAGCTGTCAGCATTCAGCCATCAACCCCCATTCCGTAACCAACACGAATCACGAGCACAGACACACTTTTTACGGGCGACGACGGGGGTTGAGCCTGAAGGCCGGCCGCAGGGAACGGGAAGGTTAAGTCAGGCCCTGCCGTTGGTACCAGCACAATTGGGGAGAGTTGGGCGGTGGCCGTTCGGCCGAGCTCCCTTCGGGTCCGAGCCTCAGGGTCGAGGACAGGCCGAGGCCCTCGAGGCACAGACCCATTGCGGACAACCGGAAGGTTCAGTCCCCGAGGAGCGGGAAGGAACGGCCTTGGGGGGGGCGGGCCCCAACGAGTCCGGCAAAAACCGCAATCAGCGGCCGCGGACGGTGAGGACCGGACGATCCGACATGGAGACCACGCGCGAGGCGACGCTTCCGAGAAGGAGCTTGGACAACCCGGTCCGCCCCTGCGTTCCCATCACGATGAGATCCACGCGCCGGCCCTTGGCGGCCCGCAGGATCTGCTGGGCGGCGGCTCCCTTGCGAAGCTGGGTGAGGCAATTGACCTTAGCCTTTTTTGCCGCTGCCTCAAGTCGCGCCAATGCGGACTCCGCGTATTTCCGGGCGTCCGCCTCGATGCGATTGTAGAGCGAAGGAGGGGCCGCTTCCCCGTCAGTGTAGACGATGGGCATGGCCAGGGCATGGAAGATCGTCAACTCGGCCCTGTTCTGCTTGGCCATGTCCAGGGCCGCATCAAAAGCACGCTTCGATGAACGTGAAAAATCCGTGGCAAAAAGTATCTTTCGAATACGCATCATCCTTGGGGCTCCTACATCAAAGCTGTTGAAAATAGTGTCCGCCATCCTAGATAAACCCGTACGGCGTGTCAAACCGGGCTCTAAAAAGGAGATACCGGCCCGCAACCGGGCAGACCGCCGACAGGAATCGTGGGTTTCAAAAAGAATGAGCGAAGGGGAAGGAATCGATCCGTTATGAACCCGATGCAACCTTTTCGTTGTCCAGGAACAGATGGATGCCGTTGAGTAGCTGGCTCTGGGTGAAGGGCTTCGCAATATAATAGTCGGCTCCCGTCTTGTAGCCCTTGAGCACGCTTTCATGTTCGACCTTTCCAGTGAGCAAAATCACTGGAATCATCGAGGTGGAGTCCTTATCTTTGAGCCGCTTGAGGACCTCCCACCCGTCCATCTCGGGCATGGTAATGTCCAGTAGGATGAGGTCCGGGGGGGCTGCGGTGGCCATTTCCAGGCCCTGGCGGCCGTTAATGGCGATCTCGACATCGTAAGCGTCCTTGAGAATCAACTGCACAATATTGAGCAACGCCCGTTCGTCTTCCACGATGAGGATTTTCTTTTTCATATCCGTCCCCAATGGGGGAGCAAAATGGATGCCAACCTGCAACCATTGGATATTTAAAGGTTTCCCGCCGCGATCATTCATTCGCGGATACTCCTGCGCCAACAAATTGACAAAAATTTTCACCCTGGAATCTTGCGGTCTGTGCGGTCCCGGCTCATGGCTGGACAAAAAAGGAATGCACTTGACCCGGTCTGGCTTTCCTCAGGGATGGATGGCGCTTGAAGTCCGGGGCGATTTGCGGGGGGGGGAGGGAGGACAGGATCGCCGGGCCACTCCCCGTAGGGACAATCGATAGTCGACTGAAAAACGTCTCTCTTCGGTTGCCGGACGATACATGGTCCAAGCGCCTCAAGTGTCAAGCTTGACATCCAGGACAACGAAGTCATCCGATGCCAGGGACTCTTGCAGAGCTGGGACAAGCTCCTCCCTGCGGGCAACGGCATATCCCCTGGCTCCATAGAGCTCCGCCAGGCGAACGAGGTCAGGAACGAAGAGATCGGTACCGATCGCCCGCCCGTCATATTTTTTTTGCTGATCTCGCTTCATGGACCCGTAGGCGTTGTTACGAAGCACTATGAGAAGAACGGGAATACCATGCAGCCGCGCCGTAGCCATCTCCTCCTGCTCCATCATGAATGAGCCGTCTCCGGTAACACAAACCACCCGCGTGCGGGAAAGTCCCAGCTTGACTCCCAGCGCAGTCGCAAAAGCGGTACCGATAGCCCGGAATTCTCCGGCGTGGATCACCGGCATGCGGGCATCCACGTGCCGCAACACCTCCCCGGTCATTCCTGCCGCTACCAGGGTTTCCTTCCCGCTCAGGCACTCATTCAGGGTAGCTAGAACAAAATCCTTGGTCAGGCCGCAGCCCGCAATCTCCTGCTTGATCTCGTTTTTCCACGCCTCCTTGGCCTCCCGTATTTCCCGGACTCTCCGCCCATCCCGAGGGGCCGGCATCCTGGCTTTAATTCCCGCGATAATGGCGCCGAGTCCCGCCTTTGCGTCCGCCTGGATGGAGAGTTGGCAGGGATAGTTGCGCCCGAGCTCCCGTGGGTCGATATCGATCTGGATGATCTTTGCAGCCCCGGGGATCACCCGATGGCCGAAGCCCAGGGTCGTCCCTTCACTGAAGGTCGTTCCCAAAGCGAGAATAAGATCGGATTCCCGAAAGAACTTCTGCGCGTAAGGTCTCCCGCCGACCCCCAGGCACCCCAGCGCCAGGGGATGGTCTTCCGGAAACACGCCCTTGGCCGTATAGCTGGCCGCCACGGGCAAGGAGAGGATCTCTGCGAGCTCTTGGACTTCATCGCTTGCGTTGGACCAGTCGACGCCCGTGCCCACGAGCATCACCGGGACCTTCGCACTGAGGAGTAAGTCCACGGCCGTCTCCGCCGTCCGGGGATCCATCGAAGGTACGATGGGACCCGCCGCCGCGGAAAAAACCGGCGCCTCCGGCATGGAGGCCGCCTGCAAATCCGCCGGGAGTCCGAGGTAGACGGGTCCCTGCCTTCCGCGCGCGGTCTGGGTAAATAGGGGGTCGAGCACGGCCCCGATCTCCTCAGCCCGATCGAGCTTCAGGCTCTGCTTGGTGATGGGCTGAAACAACCCCACGTGGTCCATGCCGTGCCAGGAAGACCAGGCGCCCTTGGCCGCGGAGGCCGTCTCGATCTCCGAGGAGATGACAAACAGGGGAACGGATTCCTTGTACGCCTGGGCCACGGCGGTGGCGATGTTGGTGGCGCCGCCCCCCGCCGAGACCAGGCAAACCGCCGGTTTCCGGGTCACCCGCGCGTATCCGAGCGCCATGTTTCCCGCGCCGCCTTCATGTTGCGAGTTTACAAAGCGTAGGTGAGGACGCTGGGCGATGGCGTCACCGAGGCTGAAGGAGGTATGGGAGAGGACTCCGAAAATATGACGGACGCCTTTAGAGCTCAAGTATTCGATCACGGTTTCTGCAAGGTTCGGATGCGCCATAGGGAGCCTCCTGCGACTATGATAGGCCTCCTTATTGCAGCCGCGCTTAAAAAGCAACCGAAAAGCCCCAGGAAAGCCTGCCCTAGCAAGGGACGCGGCAAAAGCAACGGGCTTATGGGATTGACATGCCTGGAACCCATGGATTAAAGAAGCGGGAGCATGCTGCGGCAGCGCAGTAAGGAACCCGTAGAGGAGGGAACTCATGTTAGACGGTTATCGACTCTTTGACGCCGACGCGCACGTAAACTTAAGCCCGAGGATGTGGGAGGACTTGCCGGCGGAGTACCAGGTGCGGCGCCCCCGCCCCGTCCGCGCAGGCGACGCCGACGACATTGGCCGCTACGGCAGCGGCTGGATGATCGACGGTCGCATCATCCCCCGTCCCACCGGACGCGGGGCCCAACCGGCCAATACCCCCCAGGCGATTCTGGAAGAGTTCGGCGCGCCGCGCGACCGCAAGGAGTTTCCCATTGGCAGCCGCGACCTCTCTGATCCCGAGGCCCGGCTTCGCGACCTAGACCGTATGGGTATCGACTACCAGGTCCTGTTCCCCAGCACCCTCTATACCCGCATGACTTCCGATCCCGGCTTTGAAAACGCCCTATGGTGCTCTTACAATCGCTACATGGGACGCCAGTGCAGATCCAATCCAGAACGACTCAAGTGGGCCGGGCTGCTTCCGCTCAGGGACACGCGCAAGGCACTCGCTGCCCTAGAGGAGATTCAAGCGCTGGGGGCATCCGCCGCGGTGGTCTTCGGCACCGTTGGCGAGCTGCCCCTCTCTCATCCCGGCTTTACTCCCGTCTGGGACGAGTTTTATCGCACCGGCCTTCCCCTCTGCGTTCACATGGGGATGAGCTACCCGCCCTTTGAGGATCTGTGCCACAACATTTTTTCCGCCCACTCGATCGGGATGGGCCTACCGGGGCAGCTTGGATTTGCAGCTGTGGTGGGACAGGGCATGCTCGATCGCTACCCGGACCTCAAAGTGGCCTTCCTCGAATTTGGCGCGGAGTGGCTGCTCTACATGGTTCAGCGCATGGATCACTATCTGCCACTGGACCGGGGTCTGGAGATGCCGGGCACGGATACCCTTCCGCACAAACGCATCGAGGAATACGTCAAATCGGGAAAGCTATTCGTGGCGCCTGAGGCCGACGATACCCTTCTCCTTCAGGAAATCGGTCTCATTGGGGAGGACCAGATCCTGTTTGCCTCCGATGTGCCGCACAACGAAGGGCGGGAGAACGCGGCGATGGAGATTCTTGAGCGGCGGGACATTTCCCCCGACCAAAAACGCAAGTTTCTTTACGACAATACCGTGCGTTTCTTCGGCGAGCCCTAGGGTCGCCCGCCCATCGCGTGCTACAGGACGCCTATTCCCGCCCTTTCGTCTTTCATGCCACGGCGCATGGGCGGCAGCAAGGCGAACCCAACGCAAACCAACACCGCGCCCGTTCCGCCCAGGAAAGCCGCCGGGATGGGCCCGTACAGCGAGGCCAGGGCCCCCAGATTCACCTGCCCGAGCTGGGGTCCTCCGGCCGTGAACATCGCGCCCAGCGCCGTCACCCTGCCCCTCAATTCGTCGGGGGTACGGAGCTGAACGTAGGTATTGCGCAAGACCTCGGACACAACGTTGCCGATTCCGAAGCCCGCCAGCATCAGGAACGCCATGGGAAGCGTGCCGGAAAAGCCGAAGCCTATGAGGAATACCCCCTGAATGGCGTAGGCGCCGATCATGAGAGCGATCTTGTGCCGCATGTCGCCGATGCTGCCCAACACCGCGGCGCCCCCCAGGGCCCCGATGGCTCCCGCCGAGTGGAGCGCGCCCAGCGCTTCCGGACCCAGGACCAACACGTCGCGCACGAACACGGGCAGCAGGACCCGATAGGAGCGAAGCAGCGTCACGCAAAAGTCGAGCAGTATGGCGAGCAAGATCAGCGGCTCGTTGCGGACAAAATAGAATCCTCCAAGTACGGCGTCCCACCCGCGGCTTGCGCGCCCCTTGGGCGCCGGAACCACCGACATTAACAGCAACGCGGTAATCACCCCCAAGAATGTCGCCACGTTAACGCCGTAGGTCCAGCCCAGGCCGAACATGCCGATGACCACGCCTCCGACGCTGGGCCCCAGGATCTGCGCCGTGTTGCGAAGCAGGGACTGGAGGGTCAGAGCGTTGGAGACCTCGTTGCGGGGCACGAGGTTGGGCAGGATGGACTGGCGCGCCGGGCCGTCGAAGGCCGTGGCGGCGCCGGAGATCACGGAAACGATGTAGATAAAACCGGGTGTCACCAAACCCGTGACCGTGGCCGCGGTAAGGGACACCGTGGTCAACATCAACACGCTCTGGGTGCAGAGAATGAGCCGCTTGCGGCTAACGCGGTCGGCCATGGCCCCGCCGATAAAGGACAGGAGCAGGAAGGGAATAACCCGCGAAAGGCCTACGAGCCCAACCTGGAGGGATGAATCCGTGAGGATGAAAATGTGCCACCCGATGGCCACGGTTTGCATCTGGTCCCCCATGGTGGAAACCAGTTGGCCAAGCCAGAGCAGGCGGAAGTCGCGGTGGCGCAGCGTGGCCAGGGCGTTACGGCGGGTTTCCGGCTGCGGCCCAGGTTCGGCGTTGGTGGGTGGGTTATCCTGTTGCATGGATCGCTACGAGGTGCGGGGGATCTTCCGGGGCATCGATGACAATCCATGCCAAGCCGGGAAACAGTACTAGCCGCCGCAAGGGGTTATCCGGCATGGAGGGCGGCACGGACGGTCCACCGCTGGAATCAAGTATCGTCGCTATAGGCGGCAACTACCCCTCGTCGCCTCCCTCCGGTCCGCGTGTCGACGAGAGAATCTTCTTGCCATTCAGGTGCACTTCGGTAGTGACGGGGATCGACTTGTTGAGCGTGTTCTCCACGAAACAGCGGGCGCTGGCTTCGCGGGCAAGGTCCACTGCAGCCTCCGCCACAGCGCCCCCCTCGAGGTAGACCTGGAAGATCATGTCCTTAAAGGCCCGCTTTTCCTGGGAGTGATGGGCCCTTGCCGTTACCTTCAAGCTATCGATGGGAATCTCTTTTGCAATTACCACACTGGTATATTGCATGGTCAGTCAGCCCGCCGCCCCGGCCACGAAGGTCCCGAGCGGCGTGGGCCCCCGGCTGGTCCCGCCCCTCACCGCGGGTTCGTCCATGACCATCTGAAAGGACTTGTCCTCGGTCTTATAGATCGCTGCGAGCGTCTTCTGTTCCTCGTGGACGACATCCACGCGAACCGTGCCGATGGCACCGGCCGCCGGACGCCTGGCACCGCTCGTTTTCACCACGTGGACGAGTTCTGGAATGACACGCATGGCTTTTTCCTCCTCTCCGATGATCCGGTGCGAGTTACAAGGGACCGATACTCCCACAGGTGGATCGGTGCAGTCAAGTCGATTGGACCGAAGCTCACAGATAGTCCCCCCAAAACGGTTTTTTTCGTAGCGGGAACACCGGGTCACGGCTCTGCACAAAGGCTGCAACGGCATCCCCCCATGAATTCGTACGAGCCCACCGACGACTCATCGGCCAGTTCCCCAAAGGCAACGCAGGCCGCCCTTACCTCGCGGCCCCCTCTTTTTTGGGATCGGGGTTGACTAATGGCACCTGGATGGCTAGGCTTCGCTCGGCGGTGATTCAGCCTGGGTTTAGTTCCCGGGCCCGTTTGACGGCGCGATCGCACACATTACATGGCACGACCCTAATTTCTTTTTCAATACTTTTTCAAGGAGGAAGCGATCATGTATACGACGGACCAATACGAAGGGATGCTCGCCGAAACCGTGACGATTCAGGGGCACAACGGGGATACCATCAACGCGTACTATGCCCGCCCCACCGGTGCCGGACCCTTTCCCGGGATGGTCTTGATTCACCACATGCCGGGATGGGACGAATGGTATCGGGAGTCGACCCGTAAATTCGCCCACCATGGCTACGCCAGCATCAGTCCCAATCTTTACTTTCGCGCGGGCCATGGGACGGTGGACGACGTAACGGCGAAAGTGCGCAGCGCCGGCGGGGTGGCCGACGACCAGGTGGTGGGCGACGTTGTGGGCGCCATGCAGTTCCTCCGCTCGCTGCCCAACAGCAACGGGAAGATCGGCGTCTTTGGCACCTGCTCCGGCGGGCGGCACACCTTTCTGACGGTTTGCCGGGCCAAGGGATTCGACGCCGCCGTAGAGTGCTGGGGCGGAGGCGTCGCGGCGGCCAAGGAAGACCTGACCCCGCAGCGGCCCGTCGCGCCAATTGACTACACCAAGGACCTCTGTTGCCCCCTTATCGGCATATTCGGGAACGACGACAAGAACCCGACACCGGACCAGGTCAACCGGCACGAGGAGGAGCTTAAAAAGGCCGGCAAGACTTACGAGTTCCACCGATACGACGGGGCGGGACACGGCTTTTTCTACTATGACCGCCCGTCGTATCGGCAGGAGCAGGCGGTGGATAGCTGGAAGAAAATCTTCCCCTTTCTCGAAAAGCACCTGAAAGGGTAAGGGGCAAAACCATGTGCACGACCATACTGAATCGCGCCGCCATCGAAGGCAGCGGCAAGGGACAGAACGGCTGGTTCAAGATAAGCGGGGTCAACGTCTCGTATGACCACCCCTATCATTCCCCGCTGGAACACGCTATGACCATCGACTTCGTCAACGAGGGGGAGGGTCCCGGCGCACGGGTGGCCGTGGAGCTGAGCCTGGAGTCGGCCCGCCATCTGGTCAAGTGCGTGGAAGGGGTACTGGCCCAGGCCGACGCCGGCGGCTATCAGGACGAAATCGCCGGGGGGGGCCGCTGACCCTTCGACTTTGCTCACGAGTCACGGCCTTGATAGGAAAGAACTGCCCCGCATCAAAAAACGCCACCGCTTGTCCTTCCACGGCCCCGCATAATCAACGCCGATGCGCGGCGCCCTGAGAATGGAGGGGTCCGGATCCCCGCGGTCCTCCACGTAGAGATGGGAGCCGCAAAGGTCGGCCCCATTGAGTGATCGGTCGATGGCCAAGGCTTGGCAGAGCTTGCCCGGGCCGGAGGCGAGACTGCGGAGGTCCTCCGTGCCTCTTCTGGCGCGCATCAACGGGATGCCCTCCACCGGCTCCAGCGCCCGGATCAACACGGCGGCAGGATAGTCCACGCGCTCCGTTACGGCGTTGAGACAGTGGTAAAAGCCGTAGATCAGATAAACATAAGCCGTGCCTGCGGCCCCGAACATGACCTCCGTACGGCGCGTGCGGCCGCGGGAGGCGTGGCATGCCTGATCCCGGGTGCCGATATAGGCCTCGGTTTCCACAATCCTGCCCACGGTTACTCCCCGGCCGTGTTTTCGTACCAGGTACTTTCCCAGGAGCTGCCGGGCAACTTTGAGAGTGGCTTGCTCGTAGAAACTTCGCGGTAACTTCACGGCAGGACCGATGGAACCCACGCGCGGACCCTTTACGGCTCAATCCCCGCCACTGCTTCCTTGAACCGCCGGATTGCATCCGCGTGCTGCGACGGCCCCGCAAGACCAGCGTGCAGGCTGTTGAAGGAGATATGGGTGGCCCCAAGGGCTTTCCACTCTTGCGCCGTTACCAACCACTGTGCCGGCTTTCCCTCGCCGAAGAGGACCCGCCCTTCCAGGCCGATGGCGTCCGGCGAGCGACCGGCTGCCCGCGCGTGGGACCGGATCTTCTCCATGAGGACCTTGCACTTATCCCCCGGCGGCAGAAGGGGCAACCAGCCGTTTCCCAAACGGCCGACGCGCCGCAACACGGCTTGCGCACCGCCGCCGAACCAGACGGGGATGGGTCTTTGTACGGGCAAGGGATTGATGCCCGCGCCCTGAATTTTGTGCCATCGGCCCTGGAAGGTGACCACATCACGAGTCCAAAGCAGACGCATAACTTCGAGTTGTTCCTCCGAGCGCAGCCCCCGGTCGTGAAAATTCTCCCCCAGGCACTCGTATTCCACCGGGTTCCAGCCGATACCTATGCCCATGCGGAGACGCCCGCCGCTCAGGACGTCCACGGCCGCCGCCTGCTTTGCCACCAGGGCGGTTTGTCTCTGTGGAAGTACCAGAATCCCGGTAACAAACTCTATCTTTCGCGTGACGGCGGCCAGATAGCCGAACAGAACCAGCGGCTCATGAAAGGGGTCGCGGTACGTGTAGGGAGGCTTCCAACCCGGCCGGGACGCCGGATCGGCACCCAGTACGTGGTCGTAAGCAATGAGGTGATCGTAGCCCAGTTCCTCCGCGGCGCGGGCAAAATCAGCAATGCCCGCGGGATCGGTCCCTATCTCCGTTTGGGGAAAAACCAAACCCATTCTCATGGTTTAGCTCCACTATCCTCCGGCCCATCCCCGCCGGTGTGCAGGACCGGGTCTGGTACGGAAGTATAGCGGCACCCGGCCCCCTTTGGAATACGGGGAAAGGTAGAAAACGCCGGCTTACCGGAGTCGAATTGAGACCCTGGGGAGTCCACTTGTGTCACTCTTTGGCATGTGCCGCGCGCCGGCGCCCCTCCCGTCCCCCAGCTCATCCCCGCTGCACAATCTCAGAGCACGCGTAACCGACTAAAACATATATAGTTAATTCGCCACCGCACCTATTAGGCCCGCCGGATCAGAATCCGTCCCTTTTTGTCCCTTTACGAGGTCCTGGCATGATCCTTGCTCCCCAAAAGGCCATATAGGGCAGCGGGTTAGATCCAAAATCCCGTCCGCGGGAAAACCAGCCCATAGGTTAGGAGCACCTATGTCCATTAATGAAATTCTGCCGTCGCTAACGGCTTTTTTATTGTTGACCAACGTGGTCCTGTTGCTCATTATTATGTGGCTGTCGGGATCGGCCGCGCAGCAGTCGGAAAGGTCCGTTCGTGAAGAGCTCCGCATCAGCCGCGCCGAATCCGCGCGCGCCGACAAGGACCTGAGAGAGGAAGTCACTAACGGACTCAACTCAGTTAGCGACTCCATGGTCAGGGTCATCAACGAGATTGGCAGCCAGCAATCCGTGCAGCTCGATGCGGTCAGCAAGCTCTTGAGCGAGATCACCGACACCCACGCCGCTCACATCGAAGAGCTCTGCGAAACCGTGGACACGCAGCTAAGAGAGCTGCAAGACAGCAACGAACGAAAACTGGAGGAGATGCGCGAGACCGTCGACGAGAAGTTGCACGGAACCATCGAGCGTCGGCTCGGGGAATCCTTCAAGATGCTCAGCGACCGGCTCGATGCGGTTCACAACGGTCTCGGCGAGATGCACGACCTGGCAACGGGGGTGGGCGATCTGAAGCGGGTGCTCACCGGCGTCGAGACCCGAGGGAACTGGGGCGAGTTCCAGCTGGAAGCCCTGCTCAAGCAATTGCTGACCCCCAACCAGTACGACAAGAACATCGCGACGAAAGATGGCTCCAAGGACACCGTGGAGTATGCGATCCGGCTGCCGGGACCGGGCAACCCCAAGGACGGCTGGGTCTGGCTCCCCATTGATTCCAAATTTCCCGAGGAAGAGTACCGCAAGCTTCAGGAGGCCGCTGAAAAAACCGACAGCGAGGCCGTGAAAAAGGCCCTCTCCAATTTGACCGAGGCCATCCGCAAATCGGCAAAGAACATGCACGAAAGGTACCTGAACCCCCCCAAGACCACGGACTTCGGTATCCTGTTCCTTCCCGTCGAAGGCCTCTACGCGGAGGTGCTGCGCCAGCCCGCGCTGGTGAACGATTTGCAACAGAACCACCGCGTGGTTGTGGCGGGACCGACAACCCTGGCGGCCATCTTGAACAGCCTGCGCATCGGTTTCCGGACCCTTATGATCGAGGAGCGGGCCCGGGAAGTCTGGAATGTCCTGGCCGCTGTGAAGACCGAGTTCAGCCAGTTCGGCACAGTTCTGGATAAGCTCAAGCAGCAGCTAAGCAGCGCGACAACGACCATCGAGGAAACCGGAGCTCGTACCCGCGCCATGGAACGCCACCTGGGCGACGTCGAAGAACTCACTACCGAAGCGGCCGCCGAGGTGCTGAAGCTCAACGGGACCCATAGGGCCAACGGAACTGCGGCCCCCGGCCCCAACGGAGCGCATACCGCACAGCGCAAGGAGGGGGCCGAGAAAGCCTGACGCCTCCCGCGTGGCACGCTCATAAATGCGCGGCCCCCCGGGCTAACTCAGGTTGTAAAACCGCCTGGCGTTGTCCTCTAGAATATCTTTCTTAGCCTCGAGGGAAAGGTCCTCTCGCCGCCATATGAGCACCGCCGACTCGGGCCAGCTCATGTCCCAGTGGGGATAGTCCGAGGCATAGAGCAGGTTCTTCGAACCGATCTCAGCTGCCACGTAGCCCATGGTTTTTTCTTCCGGCTCAACTCCGTAATAGACTTGTCCACCGGTGAGGTATTCGCTGGGTCTCTTCTTGCAAAGGGGCGCTTCCACCTTGCCGCGCTTTTCCCACTCCTCGTCCATGCGGTCCATCCAGTAAGGTATCCAACCGCAGCCGATCTCCAGGTAGGCCAGTTTGAGGCGCGGGAA
>Ga0326597_10002799_pt1 | contig 25823 bp, 22 predicted proteins | sample RVTome_12_FD_203789 | JGI IMG/M metagenome (GOLD analysis project Ga0326597, IMG submission 203789) | Soil microbial communities from uranium-contaminated site in the Upper Colorado River Basin, Wyoming, United States - RVT100D185 | ecosystem: Environmental > Terrestrial > Soil > Contaminated >... | reverse complement strand
GGAGAAACTGCGGATTTTGGATGCGCCGTTTTCCATCTCTCGCCGCCCCATAGACTTACAACGCCACCCGTCAGCTTCCCAAGCTGAATGTCGCGAGTTCGAATCTCGTCGTCCGCTCCATCGCACCCTCTCGCACCACGTCGCAACGGGTCGCACCGTCTCGCAAGAACCGGCGCAAGCGGCGACCCCGTTTGGAGATCGTTCAGCGTGTAGGCTGACGCTCTACCCCCTTTTCTCTCGCAACGCGTCGCACCGGCTCGCACCGAGACGAACCCTGACTGCTGGAGAATCTGCGGGGATGTGCTGGAGATGGTGCGGGGGACGGGCAAGAACCTCAAGTGGAAGTGGACGACGTGATCCCTCCAGTTGCGAATGGCTGCCGTCGCGGGGCGTCCTTGGGCTAGGTTCCACACCTTCGAGCGCAGCCATGTGCCGGTTGAGGGGCTCGACCAAACTTGTCGCGGTGACGGCATCTCGGGTTGCGTTCGCGAGCCGGGGAAACTGGACATCGGCTTCGCGCCGATTCTGATGGCTTCGGTGAGGTGGGAAAGACCCTCCGTTCATGTTTGAGGTGTCGTTGACGGCGATATCGACCGTGTCGGGGCCACCATCATCATCGAAGCGTGAGAGCATCTCAAGGATACTGGGCAGGCCCCAATCGTGGCCTCCATACTCGGGATCCCGAGTCGAGAGGCACCGAGCCCCACACTGAAGATCGAGTGGGATCTCGAGCCAACTTGATGCAGGCTGGCTTTTCAGGCATGATGATCCAGGATCGAGGATGCTCAGGGAAGCATAAGGAGGCGGGTGTCGCAGATTGAAAGGTCCGCCATGTCCATGAGAAGCTCCGGCCGTTGCCGGCTCCTTCCTGTCCTCTCCAGGCTGCTCACCCTGGCGCTCGCCACGACGTGCCTGGCTCCCCCCGTCGCGGCCACCAACCCCCGGGTACAGACTCCAGCCATCGACGTGGACACGACACTGACCGGAGTGGGAAAGGAGGTAGCCTCCGCCGACTTCGACGAGGACGGTCACCTCGACCTCGCCTTCTACACGCAGGGGGATCCGGGCGGACTGACCATTCACCGGGGTGACGGTAGCGGCAGCTTCGTCCTCACGGACCTCTTCGAGTTCCGCAGCGGTCAGGGCCTCGACACCGGCGACTTCGACGGGGACGGTCATGTCGATGTGATCATCAAGAGGAAAGGCGAGCAGAGTTTTCACCTCTGGCGCGGGCTAGGGGATGGTGGCTTCCGGGTCCCCAGGATCACGACCCGGATCACCGACTACGGGGCACTTCTGAGCCGGCCAGCGGTCGAGTACGCCGATCTCGATGCGGATGGGGCCGAGGACATCGCGGTATGGGCAGGCGATGTATCACAGAAGGGAGTGGCCATCCTCCTCGCCGATGGAGCGGGCGGATTCGTGGCGACGAGCCTGCTGCCCACTTCCGGCACCGTGTACGGGATCGCCATCGCCGATCTCGACGACGACGGGGACCTCGATCTGGCCGCGACCCAGCGCATCGGCAACGGGGGGGCGAACTTCCGGGTGGTGACGTTTCTCGGTGATGGAACGGGGTCTTTCATCCCCGGCCAGACCTTCTCCGAGCTGGCATTCGACATCAACCTCCTGCCCTCCATCGTGGCCCACGACCGCGACGGCGACGGCGACACCGATCTCTTCTTTCACTGCAAGTTCCTCACCCCGAATGAGGAGCTGGCCTACGGAAGCCTGGAAGGCGACGGGACCGGGGTGTTTCCGGCCCCGGTCTACGACCTCGACGATCGCGTGCACTCCTTTCTGACGGCCACCGACGTGGACGGTGATGGGCGCGGGGACGTCGTCTCGGTGGACGGTGGATCCGTCGAGATCCACTACGGCTCGACGACGGCCCGGACCGGATACGAGCAGGGGATCCAGGTCGGCCTCGATCTCGGCGCGACCACGAGCAACATCCTCGAACTGTTTCATCTCACCCGGAGGCTCATCGCGGTCGGTGATTTCGACGAGGATGGCGAGCCCGACTTCGCCACCGGAAACAACACCTCCACCGCCGGAAAGGTCAATCTCAACCGGACTCGCTTCCTGGGAAGCCGGTGTGGAACCGTCAACACGGGCGCGGGAGCTCCCGCCGACGTGCTGTTCGTGAACGGATCGGCGGGTACCCCCGTCGACCGCGAGGTCACGCTATCCCAGGGTGACCCGCTCCTGGTGAGGATGGAGGCTCCACCGAGCGCAATAGGCAGCATGGCCAACTTCGCCCTCTACGGCTGGGCGCGAGCGCCGGTCCCGGGCGACACGGTGGCCCTGCCCTTCCGCCTCGGCGACGCCTGCCGGGCCATGCCGCTCTTGAACCCGCCCCCCCCGCAGGGCCCGCTCAAGATCTGGAACAACATCGTCGGCTTCGACGTGGTACTCGGTGTCGCCGATCTGCCCTCGATCGCCGCCCCCTCTGATGTGGTGGACATTGCCTCGGTAGCTCGGACTGGAGCCTTCACTCTGCAGGGCATCATCCGTGACGATGCCGCTCCCAATCGCCGAGCCGCCGCCACCAACGCGGTCATCGTTATGATCGAGTGAGGCCTCGTCCGCTCCATCGCACCGCCTCGCACTGCGTCGCAACCAGTCGCACCGACTCGCAGAAGTCGCGACCCTGTCGGGAGATCACTTCATACGGAGGCTGACGCTGCATCCCCTTTTCCCTCCCAACGCGTCGCACCGTCTCGCACCGAGACGAACCCGGACAGCTGGAGAATCTGCGGCTCTCTGCTGGACAGAGTGCAGGGACGTGCAGCCGGCTCACTGGCGACGTATTTGCTCCAGGGAAGCCGACCTTCCAACTTGCTACAACCGTGTCGCATGACCAAGGACCTTGCTCTTGCGCTCGGTGGAGGCGGCGCGCGCGCGGCGTATCAGGTCGGCGTGATGCGGGCTCTGGCGGAGCGCTTTCCCACGCTCGACATCCCGATCCTGACCGGCGTCTCCGCAGGCGGTATCAACGCGGCCCATTTCGCCAACCACCTGGGAACCCTCGAGGAAGCCGCTGAGGACCTGACCCGTATCTGGGCCGATCTGGACGTCTCCGGGGTCTTCGAGACGGCCGGGGGGGCGCTCCTCTGGCGCGCCTTCAAGAACGGGATGCGCCTGGCGTTTGGCGTCTCGTCGACTGACGGCGAGCACCGCGGAATGGTGGACACGGCGCCGCTGCGGAAGACCTTGAATCGGGCCCTCGGCACGTCGACGGGAAGGCTGCCCAACATCGAGAAGAACGTCGCGAGCGGCAAGCTGCGTGCAGTAGCCCTGGTCACCACTCGCTACGCGACGGGCCAGACAGTGACCTTCTTCAGTGGACGCGACATCGTCGGCTGGGAGCGCCCGCAGAGACGCAGCGTACACACGCAGCTCACGGTCGATCACATCATGGCCTCGGCAGCCCTGCCGCTCTTCTTCCCGGCAGTGGAAGTTGACGGATCCTGGCACGGCGACGGCGGAATCCGTCTCGTCGCGCCCCTCGCTCCGGCGCTGCATCTTGGAGCGGGCAAGATCCTGGCCATCTCGACGCTTCACCGCCGCAGCCGCAAGGAAGCGGACATTCCCACGTTCAACGGTCCGCCCTTGCCCGCTCAGATCCTGGGAGTTCTCTTCAACGCGATCTTCCTCGATCAGCTGGACCAGGACGCTCACGAGCTGGACCGCGTCAACCGGCTGCTCGACGACGTCCCGCCCGACCGTCGCCAGGGCCTGCGCCCGGTGGGTCTGCAGGTCATTCGCCCCTCCGTCGACATCGGAGTCCTCGCGAACGAGCACGAACCCCGACTCCCGCCTGCTTTCCGTTACCTGACGCGCAGGCTGGGCACCAGGCGGGCGCGCACCCAGGACTTCCTGAGCACGGTGATGTTTCAGAGGGATTTCGTCTGCCGTCTCATGGAGCTGGGCGAGAAGGACGGCTCGGACCAGGCCGAGACGATCGCGGCGTTCCTGGATTCGTAGAGCCCCGGTGAGCTTGTTTTCTCCTATTCCACCGTTACGACCACCGCATTCGTCACGCTGAACCCCTGCGGGTTCGCCGCTCCGGAGTCTTCGAGCAGTGCCTGAAACGTCAGCAGGATCGTCCTCGCGAATCCGGGGTGCGTGAGGTCCAGCGGCCCTCGGTCGGGGCCCGACGGTGTGGTGATGCCCTGGCAACCGATCGCGGCGAGCCCGGTGCTTCCGAGACACCGGAACGGCTGCGGGCTCGCAAGGCCTGCGGCGGGCGTCGGGTTGATCGTGCATCCGAGCAGGGCTCCGCTCGCGGAGCGTACGTCGGACGCCACCTCGGGGCCGCGGCGCCAGGCCCACAGCAGATAGCGCGGTTGCAGGGGGCCCATCGGTGCCGCGGAAAGAGTGAGGTTGAGCGCCGTGGATCGGGGAAGCGTGACCTCACGGACCGCACCGTTGATCCGCAACACGTCCGCCGCCGGCCCCGCCCCGAGATTGACGGTGCCGTCCCCGCAGGACTCCACGGACGGCATCCGCACCACGTGCATCACGGCGTCCACGGCATCCAGGTCTCCGTTGAGGTCACGCCCCTCCGCCGCCTCCAGGACGGGGACGATCGCGATCTCGGGACCCAGGGCGTTGGTGAAGCTCGTCCCTCTTCGAAGGTTGACCGTGGAGCCGGCCGGGGCGAACGAGCGGAAGTGCGGGACCCGATCCGTCGCGTCCCCGTCTCCGTTGAGATCGGTCCCGCCCTGGGCGGCCTCGGACACCGCGTAGAGGGCGGCTGTCTCCGTCACCGAGACCGTTCCCGTCACCGCGAAACCGGTGCTCTCGACCGTGCCGGGAAACAGTTCTGCCAGGTAGAGCACGTCGTCTTCCGTGTCTCCGTCAAAGTTGAGGTCGGTGCCTCCCTCGTGGAACTCCGGGACCACGAACGCGAACCGGTTCCCGGAGATCACCCCTCCCGGAGCGACCCGGAAACCGGAGCCGGCGAGACCCAGATTCGTCAGCGTGCCGCTCGAGAAGTGGAAGCTGTGCACGACCGCATCGTCCGTGTCCCCGTCCCCGTTGAGGTCCTGTCCCCCCTGCTCGGCCTCCGACACCGTGAACACGGCCCCCTGATCGCCGAACGCCGGCGGGGCAAATTCCGCGACCCTCAGGTTCTGCAGGATCGCTCCGAACCGGCCGTACACGTGGGGAACGAGGTCGAGGGCGTCGCCGTCCCCGTTCAGATCCGTGTCTTGCTGCCCTGCCTCGGAGACGGAGAGAAACACCTGTCCTCCCCTGGATCGGGGAACCCTCGCCACCGCCACCTGGAAATTGGCCGTGGCTCCACCCTCGACGAAGTAGATGTGGGCGACCCGGTCGAGAAGGTCCCCGTCTCCGTTGAGGTCGGCACCCTGGCTCGTCTCCCACACCTCGAAACCGATCCGGGGACCCGTGCTCGGGCCCACATCTCCGGCAAGCCCGAGGTTCACCGCTGCGCCGCTCCCTCTCTCGTAGACGTGAATCACGACATCGAGCATGTCCCCGTCCCCGTTGAGGTCGGTCAGCCCCTGTCCCGCTTCCGGGACGCCGAACGCAAGGTGATCTCCGGGAATCAGCCGACCACTGGCAAGACCGGTATTGACCACGGCACCGGTCGCGAGATGGTAGACGTGGACCACGGAATCATCGGTGTCCCCGTCACCGTTGAGGTCGGCATTCCCCTGGGCGCTCTCCTGGACGAGGAAGGAAACGAGATCGCCGTGGACCTGGAGCGCTTCGAGCTCCGCGCCCGCCAGCCCGAGGTTCAGGAGCGTTGCCGTGCGGGCGACGTAGACGTGGACGACGTCGTCGCTCTGATCCCCGTCACCGTTGAGATCGGCCCCCTGTCCTGACTCGGAGACCGCGAATGCGTGGTGCCCATCGGTGATCCCTCGCTCGCGGGTCGCCGAGCCACTCAGCGCTGCTGCGAAGGGCAACACCCTGAGGACGCCACTGGCCGCGTCGTAGAGGTGAGGGACCAGGTCCTGGGTGTCGCCGTCCCCGTTCAGATCCCGCCCTTCCCCTGACTCCGGGGTCAGAAACGAGGCATACCGGCCATCGATTTCGTAGGCGAGATCTTCCAGGCCGGATGTCCGGAGATTGAGCAGGGATTGTGCGCTTCCGCACGAAACGAAGAAAAACACCGCGCACACACCGGTGATCCGTCGCAGGATCGATCTCGTCATCTGCGTCCTCCTTGCTCCGTAGGACATCCTGGGCTCGAGTGGAAGGGGCGGCCGTGTGGCGCTCGTGCCCGATCCTAACAAAGGGCCTGGACTCGTTTCTGGGGGGCAGGTCAGTGACCCTGCAGGCCCTCATCGAGGTGCCGGGAGCGGGGGGCGTTCCGTGCCGGATTCCAACGGACTTCATCCTGGTCGCGCGCTGACGGCCCGGGTATTCTCTTCCGCAGAAGCCGAGCAGGTCAGGTGCCGGGACCGGAGTCTCTCGCGTTTTCGATTGATCATCTCTCCCTTCATCCGCCACTAGCTCCTCGAAGTGAGTGACCGAGCCATGGGACCACGCATCGCGTTCCGGATCTTCTTCGTCCTCGTCCTCATCGCGGCATCCGCCCTCCTCGGCCGCGAGGCGAGGCGTGCCTGGCGGGCACGGACCCTCCCGGTGACGGCCGTGGTGACCGCGATGCCGTCTCGCGATGGGGTGGTGGGTGCGCCCGCGTCCTCCCCGCCTTGCGGCATCGACGAGGAGACGGCGCGGCGCATCTTCGCCACGTTGAAAGGTGACACCCGGGCGAGCCGGGTGCGGTACGACCCCTTCACGGTGGTGACGCGGGATCCGGACTTCGACGTGGAGAGGATCTGGCCCGAGCATCCGCACGGGCGTTTCCACATGCGCACCAACAACCTCGGCCTGAGAGAGGACGAGCCGACCCTGGTCGAGAAGCCGACCGGCGTCGTCCGGGTGCTGGTGGCGGGTGACTCCCACACCGATGGGGTGGTCGACAACCGCGACTCGTTTCCCAACGTGCTGGAGCGCCTCCTCGAAGACGATCCGGGCGTCGAGGGCAGGCGCTACGAGGTGCTCAATGCGGCCGTGGGGTCCCACGGCCCCGGGAACTACCTCGGCACGCTCCGCAAGTTCCTGTACCTCGAGCCCGACCTGTTCGTGGTGGCGTTGTTCGTGGGCAACGACTTCGCCGACGCCTTCCAGATGCGCACCTGGATCCACGGCATCTCCATCGAGGCGTCTCTCGAGGAGGATGTGAGCCGGCTCCAGGCGGCGGCGGAGCGCTGGCCGGACGCGATCGCGCAGGGGCTCTTCCAGGCCCACCGGTTCTCGTGCCGTCCGGGCTGGGAGAAGGAGGTGGCTCTCGAGGCGACCCTCGCCTACCTGCTCGAGGCGCGCATGCTTTGCCTGTCGCGAGGGATCCAGCTCATCGTGGTGACACTCCCTCGCAAGGAATCCGTGGACGAGATCGCCGAGGAGGAGTCCACCGAGCAGAGGCGGGCACTGGGGCTGACCAAAGATGAGGCTCTCTGCGGCGAGTTGCTCCGCGATCGCCTGGCGGCGGCCCTCGCCACCCTGGATTTCCGCCTCGTCGACCCCTCAGAGCGCATGATCTCCGAACCCGCTCCGTGCTACTGGACCCAGGACTATCACCTCAACCTCACCGGCCACCGCATCGTGGCCGAGGTCCTCCTGCCCAAGGTGCGTGAGCTGCTGGGAGAGCAGTGAGGGGGATCCGAGCGGCCAGAAAGAAATTTCTCGAGCTTCAGGAACCACTCCGAGGGTGCGCGGGAATCCACTGTCGCGTGTGAGTTGCGTCAACAGTCCCGCTTTCGGAGTGCAAAGCATGAATCCCGAAATGATCCCTGCCCGAACCGCCCGCGTCCTGCTGCGGGTCGTACCTGTTGCCTTGCTCGGTCTTGCCGTTGCCGTGGGTGGCGGCGCGAGGGCGCAGGAGACGGTCCTGACCACCGATCTGGTGGATCACCTCAACCCGGGATGGTCGCCGGACGGGAACTGGCTCGCCTACGAACGGGCGACCTCGTTTGGATACCACCAGGTCTACAAGCGGGAGTCCTCGACGGCTCCCAAACCCGAGATCCCCCTTGCGAATGCGCCCGGGCAAGACAATCGCGATCCGAGATGGTCTCCTGTTGCCGGGTCATCGGGGCAGTACTGGATCGCGTACTCGACGACGTCGAATCCCGAGAGCCAGCTCCGGATCGCGGTGGTCTCCGAGGACGGAGCGACGATCCGCATTCGATCGAGCGATCCTGACCCGGCTCGCACCCACAGCTTCCCCCGATGGTCGCCCGACGGGGTCTGGATCACGTTTGCCCGTGAGCAAGGGTTCGAGACCGCCTCCGTCTACAGGTGCCCCTCCTCGATTGACTTGCCCTCGAACATCGGGTCCGTCTTGCCGCCCCACATCGCACTCATCGCTGCCGAGCGCTTCGACGCTCCCACCTCCGGGATCTGCAAGAGAGACGTGGCCACGTTCTATCCCGTCTGGTCTCCGTATTTCTCGGGAAACGGTTACAATTTCGTGGCGTACCTGAGAGAGAACGAAATCAACCCCCCGCTGCCCGCCACGAGGAAGCTGCAGATCGTCGACTGGCTGGGTGGCGATCTCGGCGGCGGCGTCGACCTCGTGACCTCCGGCAACGTCGGAGACCGTCCGGAATGGAAACCGCTCGGCTTCGGCGGCCTTCGCAAGCTCGTGTTCTCGTTCTCGGACCCGGCCTTCGATCCGCTCACGAGTATCGGTACGGTGACCCTGGGGGGTACGCGAGCGACTCTCACGACCGGGAACTCCGACCAGAAGCCGGCGTGGGCTCGAGGCGGTTGCTCGCGAATCGTGTTCGTTCGCAAGAACTTGCCGGCGATCTGGGTGGTCAACGAGGACGGGTCGGGAGCGATCTCCGTGGCTTCGGGAGGCGCCGACTACGACAATCCGCAATGGGATCCGAGCGGCCAGAAGATCGCCTACCAGAAGATGATCAATGGAATCTGGCAGCTCGCCATCAGCCAGGTACCGTGTCCCTGAGGACCATCGCTGGCCCGGATCGCGGGGTGGAAGGGGACCGCCTCGCGATCCGCCCGCGCCTCGGGCTCTCCTGCGCCCGCGCCTCGGGCTCTACTCCGGGAACGTGAACTCGATCAGGTTCGACTTCGAGCACTGCATGGTGTCGATGACCTGGGTGACCACGGTCCTGCCCGCCACCCGGTTGGGGATGCGCACGGTGAGGGAGGCCACGCCCACGCCGCTGGCCTCGATCCTGCCCCCGTTGAACGGGTTCTGGATGTCGAGGGTGAGCCCGGGGCAGAGACCGATGTTGCGGGATCCCGCCGCGAAGCCGAAGACGAAGTAGACCTTCCGATTCTGGGTGCAGCCGATGGCCGTGTAGGTATTGTCGGCGCGGGGAAGACCCGGATCGGGTCCGAAGAGCTCCGTGGGGACGGGACCGGTGATGCTCACCCAGGCCTCGGCGAACCGGGCCCCGAGGTCGAGCTCACCCTGGGTGTCGAAGTGCAGGATGTCCGGAGAGAGCGAGAGATCGAAGGTGTCGATGGCCTTCCCTTCAGGGTCGGCCGCGGCCACCGCGGCCTGGGCCATCCGCACGTCCATCACGTAGGGATAGTTGCCGAAGAAATTGATGGCGGGATGGAGTCTCGCCACCACCGCGGGCAGGTCGGCCACGCCGAGGTCGTTGCGCAGGGAGTCGATCAGGTTCTCGAGGTTGGCCTCGTACGCCGTCGCGCAGGGCAGCTCGCGGGCATCGGTCTCGCCCTGCATCCAGAAGAAGCCGGCGATCTCGGGCGTCCGGCCCATGCCCACGAGGCCGGCAAGTGCGTCCTGGACCTCGAGCAGGAGCTGCGAGTACATCACCCCCGAGACGGGATTCCACTCCACGGCGAGCCGGGTGCGGCTGATCGCGAACTTGACGATGGCGATGTCGTCGGTGCGCGAGTCGGCGAGAAGTCGACCGAGCATGACCTCGGGGCCGAATCCCGACGTCGTCTCGAACGTTCCCGAGCCGAGGTCGAGCTGGGCGTCGAGTGGGATCCACCCGCCCGACGTGATGCGCAGGGACGGGTTGTTGATGGACTCGGGGGGACCTTCCTCGAACCAGAAGAGGACGTCGGACTGGGGGCTCAGCCCGTCCGAGAGGTCGCCTCCATCGGCGGCATAGCCCACCGCGTTGGACTGGCCGGCGACGATGAAGACCTTGGTGGGTTGTGCGACCCCGCCTTGCGCGAAGACCAGAGAAGCGAAAGCGACGCAAAGCGTCCACACCTTGTGTGCAGGCATCATGTACCCCTCACGGAAGGGGAGAAATGGAGCGGTGGGTTCCCCTTCTCGTCAAGCGAGAAAAATACACATCCCTGGATCGATCGATCTGCCCCAACGCCTTCCAATTGAACCACGGGACGGACGGATTGCAAGAGTCGAGGGACCGGGAAGGCACAAGAAGTGGGGCCTGGCGACCCCCGGAACCTCAATCCGGGTCCGGGTTTTCGTCCGCGGCCGGCGGCTGGGCCACGCTGCCGTAGGCCTGCAGGAGCACGTCCCGGATTTCGGTCAGGCTCCGGAACGACTCCCCGGCCTCGTCGATGGCCTGGAGGAGGGATTCGGTGTCCGCTTCGGCCTGGATGCCCGGGCTCCGGGAGGAGGCCGCCGCGGTCGTCTCCAGCCCCTTCTGGACCTTCACCAGATCGTCGAGGAGGTTCGAGAAGGACGGCCCCGCGGCCGGGGTGGCACGGCCCTGTCCCTCTCCGGGGACGGGCCGAAGTGACGCGGGGCGCAGGGGATGAAGGGGTTCCATCAGATGATGCTCAGGAGGTTGTTGAGGGAGAGGAGACGCGCGCTGACCGTCAGCGTGGCCTCGTAGCCGAGCTCGAGCTGGGCCAGCCTTCCCGCCGCCTCGGTCAGATCGACCCCTTCGAAGCGGCCGAGGAGGGAGGCGATCTGGGTCTCGGCATCGCTGAGGTGGTCGCGCACGGAGTCGAGCCGGGCGGACCGGGATCCCACGACGGCCAGGGTGTCGCGCAGGGTGTCGGCACCATGGTCGATCTCGCGCAGGCGGCCGCGGGTCACTCCTCCGAGGTCGGCAAGGGAGATGGTCGACTCGGCCTCGAGATCCTGGATCAGCCCGTCGATGGACGAGAAGAGATCCGTGGTGCCGGCGTAGGTCACGGTCTCCCGGCCCGCCTTCCTCACCGCGCTCGTATCGACGTGGGTCTTCTTCTGGGTGGTGGAATCCTGGAAGACCTGGGTTGCGGTGTAGTCGAGGGCCACGGGGGGAGAGCCGCCGTCGACCGTGATCTGCCCCTCGGCCCGCAGGGACACCGTGCCCGAGAATCCTGCGGTGACCGAGGACAGATCCAGGTAGAGGATCTCGCCGTCGATTCCCTCGACCCGGAGATCGGTGTCCGAGCTCGTGAACGACACCGTCTGCCCGCCGTCGAGGGAGACCGTTCCCGAGAGACCGTCGGCCGCCACGGTGAGGGCGATCTCGTGGACGCCCGGTCCGCCGAGGATCGTATCCGAGGCCGCCGAGCTCGTGCCGGGAGCAAGGCCCGACACCGTGTCTCCGCCGGCGCCCAGCCCTTCGTCGCCGTAGAAGGTGGCGGTGTGGACGAGATCGAGAAAGCCCACGCCGGTTGCGGTGTCGAAGCCCGCTCCCGGTGCGGCTCCCGTGGTGCCCTCGAAGAGGGTCTCGTGAGGCGCCCGTGAGAGGAAGATCGAGTCGCCCGGGAAGATGAGAGGCATCGTGACCCCGGGAGCGACCGTCGCCTTGCGCTGGAGCCCGTCGCCCAGGTAGCTCACCTTACCCGAAGCGTCCTCGGCGAAGGGAGTCCTGCCGGAGAACGTTCCTCCGAAGACCGCCTGGCCTTGCAGCCGGGTGTTGGCCTGGGCGAGAAGCTGCTGGCGTAGCTGCCGCAGATCCTCGGCGAGGGCGCGGCGCTGCTCGATCGATGCCGTTCCGTTGGCCACCGAGAGGATGGCCGGCCGGACCCGCCCCAGGGACTCGGACGAGGTCTGGATGGCCGCGAGCGCGAAGTCCAGGGTGGAGCGCGCCGACTCCACGTTGTCGAGATACTGGGTGGTCCGCCTCTGCTCGGAGCGGAGACCGAGGGATCGCTCGAAGCCCACGGGATCCTGCTCGGGCCTCGAGAACCTCCGTCCGGACAGGATCTGCTCCTGGACCCGGGTGAGATCGGTGAGGTTGCGCTGGACGTGCCCGAGGGCCTGCTCGTAGAGAAAGGACTGGATGATGCGCATCAGCCGACCACCGAGAGGAGGAGGTCGTTGGTGTCCTCGATGGCGCGTACGTAGCGCGTCATGGCGTCGAAGGCCTGCTGAAATCGGACCAGGTTGAGGGCCTCCTCGTCGAGGGAAACGCCGGAGAGCTGCTGGCGCTCCCGCTCGAGGATGAAGAGAAGCGAGGTCTGGGTCTCGAGGTCTCTCTCGGCCCGGCTCGTCTCGAACCCGAGCCCGCTCACCAGCGAGCCGTAGCCCTCCTGGATGGTGGCGTCGAGCCCCTCGGCATCCACCGCTTCCAGGTCGAGGATCCGCAGGAGATTGTCGCCGTTGCCGTCGCTTCCCGACAACGACGCGGCCAGCCGATCCGGTCGGTTCTTGAGGTACGACGAGATGTCGATGGTGCGAGCGCTGTCGCCGACGAAGAGGACGTTCAGGCCGAGGGCGGGCAGAATGTCCGCGGTGTCGGGGTCTCCGACCAGCTCGAGGGAGAACGAGTCGTTGGCGTCGGCGCTGATCTCTCCGTGGGAGAAGGTGACGTGGAGGTCGTCACCGAAGGAGAGGCGATCTCCCGGATTGTAGCCCGCCCCGACGTCGAGGATGGCCACCAGGGCTCCCTCGGGGTCGAGGACGCGCACCTGGAGTCCCTCGGTCTCGCCGATGGTTCCCGAGCCCAGGGCCTCGAAGCGGAAGGTGCGGTTTTCGTCAGAGGTGTAGGATCCCCCCGTTCGGACCGTCACCGCCTCGTCGCTGCCCGTCTCCAGGGACGTCGTGTAGCCCAGATCGCCCACCGGGTCGCCGGTGACGCTGGCCAGAAGGAGGCTGCTGGTGGATCCCGTGGTGTCGGACTGGAGGACGAGGCGGTCGTTCACCACCGTTGCCACCAGCCCCGTGGTATCGCGGTTGATGACGAAGGCCAGCTCCTCGGCGGTGGCGGCGGAGAGGGAGGCGAAGTCTCCCGGAACGAGGGTCACGGTCTGCGCCGCTCCTCCATCCACCTCGATGGTGAAGGAGTCTCCCGACGTGAAGGCCGCGGGGAAGGTGTCGCCCGAGGTGAGGGTGGCGGCCCCGCCTCCGAACGCTCCCAGCTCGTCGGGATCGTTGGGAACGCGCGCGGAGAAGTCGAAGCGATAGCCCGCGGCGGCATTCAGCACCAGGCGCCCGCTCTCGTGCGAGGATGCGCTGAGGTTGGGCACGCTGGAAAGGAGCGCCGACAGGTCCCGGAGAGTCTGGGTCTCGGGATCGATGGTGAGGCGCGTGCGTCTCACGATGCCCGTACTCTCCTCGACGACGTTGACGTAGAGGTCGCCGGCCTTGATGTCGAAGGGCAGGCCCCCCGCGGAGAGAAGGTCGTCGGAGGCGTCTCCCGAGCCGTTGAGGTCCTGCAAGAGCTGCTCGGACACGAGCGAGGTGAACCCGCGGGAGAGGCCGACGCCCGTCGAGTGTCGACGGTTGACCTCGAGGATGATGGAGCGAGCGATCTGGTCGAGATCATCCTCCACCCGCGGTCCGGTGGCGCGGACGAAATCGAGGAGAGCCTTGAGCTTTCCGTCCCTGGGCTCGAGGGTGGCGCTGGATCCTCGGGTGGCGAGGAAGGGAGTCCCGTCGTCCTGGCGTCGCACCTCGATGGGAATCGGGCCCTTGCCGGTGAGGATGAGACGGCCTCCGGTGAGGACATCGATCCGACCCGCTCCGCGCTCGACGACCTGGATGTCGATGATGGAGCTCAGCTCGCCCAGGATCTGGTCGCGCTGGTCCCTCAGGCTGTTGGCCTGCTGGCCCCGGCTCTCCACGCGTCCGATCTCGCGGTTGACCTCGTGCAGGCTGTTGAGGATCGTGTTCGTCTGGGTGACGAGCCCCTCGAGGGTCTGCCGGGTGTCGCGGGTGATTCTCTCCAGGTCGCTGCCGATGAGGCGAAAGCTCGTGACCAGGCTCGACGATGCCTCGAGCACGGAGCCGCGGAGGGTGCGATCCCCCGGGCTCACCGTGAGCCCTCGCACCGAGTTGAAGAATGTCGACAGGTCTTCGCCGATCCCGCGTCCGTCGAGATCGCCGAAGAGTGAGGTGACCTCGGAGAGCCTCTGGCTCGAAGCCTCGAGCCTGCCCTGGGCCCGCACGGAGGTCCGGATCCTTTCCAGGAGGAGGTCGTCGCTGATGCGCTCGACCCGGCTCGCCTGCACTCCCGTGCCCACCTGCAATCCGAATCCGATCGAGATATCAGGGGTGGGGGAGAGCAGCACGCGCTGGCGCGAGTATCCCGGCGTCTGGGAGTTGGCCACGTTGTTGGCCGAGGTGTCGAGAGCGAGCCGGTAGGCGATCAGCGCGCGAAGGCCCGTGTCGAGTCCAGAGAACATGGTCAGTTCCTCGGCTTCTCGTGGGATGTGGCGTTGGCGACGAGGATTCCCAGGGTCACGGCGAGGATCAGGGCGCCAAGAGATGTGGTGGCGATGGCCAGCATCATGTTCGAGTCCCTCTCAGGCGCGGGCGTCGAGAAAGCCGCGGTCGCGCGGGAGGCGGTTGGTCTCTCCCGACCGCCCGTAGGTCTCGGGGGCGGGCCGGGGCTCCAGGAATGCGGACAGGAGTCCATCGACGACATCGAGGCCGCCGCGGAGCATGACCAGGTTGCGCTGGTTGAGCTCCTTGGTGCGGATGGCGAGACTGCGGAGAGAAGCCGCGAGGGTTTCCAGCTTCTCGTTCTCCTTTTCCGGGGCTCTCTCCAGGATCGAGCTCAGGGTCGCTCCCGGGGTGGTGATTCCCACGGCGCGGGCCGCGGTGGCCAGGGCTTCATCGCGCTGGATCCGGTGTTCCTCGAGCTCGTGCAGCCGCGACTGCAGTCGAGCCTTCGATCCCTGGATGCCGGCCGGGTCGCAGCCGCGGATGGCCTCGCCCAGGGACAGCAGCGTCTCCAGGGTGCGCTCCCTCAGGTCGTGCTCTCGCAGGAGCCTCTGGTGTAGCTTTTCGAGCTCGGGCTTCACCGGGTCGTCTCCTCGCCCTTCGCGGGCTGCTCGTCCTGGGCATCCTTCATGCGCTGACGCAGGTTCTCGGCGAGGCCGAGCCCTCCGCCGCGCGCGATCTCGCGCGAGAGCATGGTGTCGAAGAGGTCCTCGACGAGATCCCGTCCGGGCGAGCGAGGAATCAAGCTGTCCTCGTCGTCCTCTTCCTGGGACCGGGCCTTCTTCAGGAGGTTGGAGAGGAAAAGGCTCTCGAACTCCTCCAGGACCTGCTCGTCGGTCTGGTGGCCAGGGGACGTGAGGTCGAAGGGACCCAGCGAGGGCAGGGATGACAGCGCGTCGATGTCCATGGCTCTCCTTGACGGCGACACTCGACTCCATGAACGACTGCATGAGCTCGAGCTACATGAACTCGAGATCGGCGTGCAGCGCTCCCGCTTTCTTCAGGGCCTGGAAGATGTCGCTCAGGTCCCGGGGCGACACCCCGAGCGAGTTGAGTGACTTGGCCATCTCGGCCGCGGTGACGCCCCTTTCGAGCGTCACCACCGGAGAGGACTCCTCCGTGACCTGCACGTCGGTCCGTGGCACCACCACCGTCTTTCCCGTGTCCGAGAAAGGCAGGGGCTGCGCCACCTCAGGGCTCTCGGCGATGGTGATCTTCAGGTCTCCGTGGGCGATGGCCACCGACGTGATGATGATCGAGTTGCCGGCCACGATGGTGCCCGTTCGCTCGTTGATCACCACGCGCGCCCTCTGTTCGGGCGCCACGGTCACCTGGAGGATCCGGCTCACGAGACGGGGAAGCTCCAGCCCGCCCCTGCTTTCCGCGGGTATCCGCAGGTGCACCGTGGCGGCGTCAAAAGCGCTCGTCTCGAGACCGAGGACCTTCCGGATCTCATCGGCAATTCGGGCCGCCGTGGTGAAGCCCGGATCCGAGAGTTGTAACGTCAACTCCCCCCTGTCGTTGAGCATGACCATGGGCACGTTGGCCTCGATGGTGGCCCCGCCCTGGATCCGGCCCACGGTCGGATGGTTCTTGCGCACGGTGGCGGCGGACCCGTCCACCTGGAAGCCGCCCACCGACACCGCCCCCTGGGCCACCGCGTAGACGTTCTTGTCCGCGCCCTCGAGCGGGGTCTGCACGAGGGTCCCCCCGAACAGGCTCGTGGCATCCCCGATGGAGCTGACGGTGATGTCGATCCTGCTGCCGGGCCCCGAGAAGGGGGGCAGGTCGGCGGTGACCATGACCAGGGCCACGTTCTTGGACGAGAGATCTCCCGGATCCACGTTGATGTGGAGCCGTAGCAAGACGTTGGCAATGGTCTTCCGGGTCTGCTGGGACTGATCGCCGGTGCCGTTGAGGCCGATCACGAGTCCCAGCCCGAAGAGCTGATTGTCCCGCACTCCCCGGATCTGGGCGAGATCGCCCACGGGGATGAGGTCCTCGGACGACTGCGCCGTTCCGGAGAGGGCGAGGATGAGGGCGAAGGGCAGAGCGAGGCGGAGAGCGAGCCACACGGCTCGGCGGATCTCCCGTCCGAGGCGGGCGGTTTGGCAATGGGTCTTGGGCACGACGGGATCCTCCAGGGTCTTCCGGGCCAGCTCGGCTCAGAAGGGCCAGACGAAGTCGAGGAATCGGGAGAACCAGCCACGGGAGGTGGTCCTGGTCACGGATCCATTGCCCTCGAATGCGATGGCCGCGTTGGCCACGTTCTCGGAGCGGATGGTGTTGGTGCTCGAGACGTCCTGGGGTCGGACGAGGCCGGTGAGCCGGATGAGCTTCCTCTCGTCTCCCAGAATGATGTTGCGTTTTCCCTCGACGACGAGGTTCCCGTTGGGCTGGACGTCGAGGACGATGACCGAGATGCGCGCCTCGAAGAGACCGTCCTTGTCGATTTTCCCCGTGCCCTGGAAGTCACGCGTGAAGTTCCCTTTCACCGTGGGCAGGGGCTGGAACGCATTCGGCTTGAGGCCGAACTCCTCCAGCCTGGCGTCCAGAGAGCCGTCCTTCTGGAGATCCGTCTCCTCGTCGATGGCGAGGCGCTGCTGCTCCCGAATGATCACGGTCAGGATGTCGCCGCGGCGATAGGCCACGTTGTCGGCGTAGAGCGACGACGGGCTCGGCCCGGCCTGGCTCCAGAGCGACTGGGCGCTCGCGGGAGAGGCGATGAGGACCAGGGCCAGTGCGATGCGTCTCATGACGATTCTCCTGTCTTGTCGAGGGGCGCGTCCTAGGGCTCGGCGACGACCTCGGTCACACCGTCCGCTACCACGGTGGCCCGGAGGATTTTCCCGGAGTCGAGGTTTTCGAGGGTCACCATCTCCCCCAGCTTGCCGTCCTCGCGGGCGCGAGCCTGGGTATTGATGGTGAGGGAGCCGGTGCGGAGGAGGACGGTGACGACCCGACCTCTCTTGACGAGCACCGGGAAGACGAGATCCCGTTTCTGGATGGGAGTCAGCGGGGTCAGGGTGCGAGCGGCGATGGCGCCGGCAAAGGCTGCGGTGTCGGTGATGAGGTCGGTTGCTCCCTCCGGAACCTCGACCCGGCGCGGTTCGACGCGCACGCTGTCAAAGGCGTCGCCCCGGGGGATCGTCTCCAGGGGAACGGGCAGGGTGCGGAAGTGACGCAGGCGATACCGAACGGGCACCTTTCGGACCACGCGTCCATCCACCACGACCTGGGCGGTGATCGTGGTCTCGGCGTCGCTCGGGACGCCGGGCTTTCCCACGAAGCGGATGTCGCTCCCGCGCCGACCGGTCGGAATGGCCAGGTCGGCGAGCTCTCCCACGGGCTGGACCTCGGTCTCGACGATGGGGTCGACGCCGGGTGGCATCTGCGCGGCGAGGGCCTTCCGGAGATGGTCTAGGCCCATCTGTCGCACGTCGGCTCCGGAGATGGTGCGCGAGAGGGTCGACACGCGGACGCGCTCGGCGCCGGAGAGGCGCACGGTGAGCGAGCTGTAGCCGCGATCGAGGAGCACCCGGGCGATGTCGTCCTGGGTGAGGTAGACGGAGATGTTGGGGAGCGGCGCGGTCTGGAGCGACTCGCCCATGAGCCTTCCCACGAGCTCGTCGTCCTGGCCTTCGACGACCGCCACGTCGCCGAGGAGGATCTCCCAGCCGCCGATGGAGGCTTCGGAAAGAATGCGCACGCCGGCGGGTTCTCCGGGCTGAGCCTGGGCCGTGGTGGCGATCGCGAGCAGGAGCAGGACGATCGGGCTTCTCATGGATCGGGACTCCCCTCGGTTACTGGATCACGGAGTTGGTGACCTGGAGCATCTGGTCGCTGGCCCGGATGGCCCGCGAGTTGATCTCGTAGGCCCTCTGGGCCACGATGAGCTTCACGAGCTCGGTGACCACGTCGACGTTGGATCCCTCGAGGAAACCCTGGCGCAGGCGACCGGTTCCCTCCTCGCCGGGGACGACCTCGGTCGCGGTTCCGGACGACGAGGACTCGCGATAGAGATTGCCGCCGAGGCTGGAGAGGCCGGCCGGATTGACGAAGCGCGAGACCAGGAGCTGGCCGACCTCGGTGGATGTGTCGGGCGAGCCGGCGGTGGTGACCGAGAGGGTGCCGTCTTCTCCCACCCGGATGGTGTCGGGAATCACGTCGTTGGGAATGGTGAGCCGCGGCTCCACCGGGTAGCCCTCGGGGGTGACGATGTTCAGGTTGGCGTCGAGCTGGAGCGAGCCGTTCCGGGTGTAGGCGGTGTCCCCGTTGGGAAGCGTCACCCGCAGGAACCCGTCGCCCTCGATGGCCACGTCGAGGCTCCGGAAGGTGGCCTCGAGCCGCCCTTCGGTGAAGACCTTGGTGGTGGAGGCGGCCCGCGTCCCACTTCCGATCTGGAAGCCGTTGGGGGCCTGGATTCCCTGGGCCGTGCTCGCGCCGGGCTGCTGCAGCGTGGCGTAGATGAGGTCCTGGAAGTCCAGGTGGCTCCGTTTGAAGCCCGTCGTGTTGACGTTGGCCAGGTTGTTGGAGATGACGTCCACCGCGAGGCTCTGGGCCTTCATGCCGGTGGCGGAGTTGAACATTGCTTTGATCATGGATCAGCCCGGGGAGTTGATGACGGAGTTGAGGGTTCGGTCGATGATACGCACGATGCGATGGGAGGTGTCGAGGTGGCGCTGGAGCGTGAGCATGCCCACGAGCTCCTGCATCAGGTCCACGTTGGACTTTTCCTGGAAACCTTGCCTCACCTGGGGCTCCGCGAGCGCGCCCTCCACCTGTCCGGGGGCGGAGGCGAAGAGCGAGTCGCTCTCGCGGAGGAGCTTCTGGGGGTCATCGAACTTGACGATGCGGAGAGCGCCGATCTGGGCCTCTCCCTGGAAGAGGAGCCCGTTGTCCGTGCCCTTGAGACGTCCGCGGCGCGGGTCGAGGCTGATGGGTCCGCCGTCACCGAGGACGAGGTGACCGGCCCGGGTGCGGAGCTGTCCCTCGGAGTCGAGGGTGAAGGACCCGTTCCGCGTGTACCGGGTGCCGCCTTCGGTCTGCACCACGAAGAAGCCCTCGTCGGGAAGGGCGAAGTCGAGCTCGCTTCCCGTCTCCACGAGCGGTCCGGGCGAGAAGTCGGTTCCGATGGCGGGCTTGAGGGCGGCGGCGGTGGTCGCGCTCTCGCGCGAGACGAGCACGGCCTCGAAGGAGCCGATGCGACCCTTGTAGCCCGGGGTGCCCGCGTTGGCGAGGTTCGCGGTCACCATCTCCTGGAGCTTCTCGGTCCTCGAGGTGGCGGCGGCGCCGGTGAACAGTAGATCGAGCATGATGCCTCCCGGGCAAGATGTGCCCGGTCCCCCCGAAAGCAACTGGGTTGCCAACGAGGAGAGCCCGACCGGAAACGGGGGGAGAATCCGGATCGGGTCAACGGCCCCAGCGGGTTGCAGGAAGGCTCATGCGAGGCGGTAGCGAAGAACCGGTCCCCGCGGCATCGCTTCCGCCGGAACGGTCTTCCGGGGGTCCGGAACGGATTGCCGATCCTTTGGCGCAGACTTCCCGCCGGCGGGGGGGATTTCAGCCGTGCAACGATCGGCGCCGATAGGGCTCCTCATGGAAGCCTGTTCTCCGCGAGGGGATGTGATGCCCAACCTGAATCCCGACCTGCAGGTGGGGGGCCGGCTCGGCCCCGATCAAAAGCTCTACTTCAACCACATCTCGAAGACTGCGGGCACGACCCTCTACTCCATCCTCGACCTCCACTTCGCGAGCCACGAGATCTTGCCCGCCTCCACCTTTCCTCAGCTCCTCGCGGTCCGCGAGGAGAAGCGAACGGGCTACCGGCTCTACCGCGGCCACTTCGGCTGGATGCTGCCGGAGATCCTCGGGATCTCCTGCGTCGGCATGACCATGCTGCGGGAGCCGATCCGACGCGCCCTGTCCAACTTCGAGCACGGACAGAGGGCACAGGAGATGTTCCCGGGCCTCCCGCTGGACGAGTTCTTCGAGGACCGGCAGGGGTTTCGCGATTTCTTCGAGGATCATCACGTCCGCAATCTCATGCCCCTCGAGATCTTCAGGGCGCTACCGCCGGACGAGAGGGTGGGCCTGGCCTGGAAAAACCTCGAGAGCCTGTCCTTCTTCGGGATCGTGGAGAGGTTCGAGGAGTCGATGATGCTTCTCGCCCATACCTTCGGCTGGCCCCTCGCAACGGGGGCGCAGAGGCTCAATGTCACCCCCGAAGCGAGCAGGATCAAGAGGCCGTCGGAGGAGATCCGTCCCGACATCCTGGCCAGGATCGAGGAGCTCAACCGGGGAGACGTGAGCCTCTATGCCCGGGCGAACGCGCTCTTCGACCGGCGGATCCACGCCATGCAGCGGGAGCTTCTGGAGGAGGTCTCGCTCGATCGCTACCGCCGGGGACCGATCACGTTTCCGTACCGACTCTCGCTCAGTCAGGCCGTACCGGGCACGGGATGGCACGGACACGAGGACCTGGAGGGCAAGTACGGGGTTGCGTTCCGCTGGACGGGGCCTGGCACCGAGTCGACTCTCCATCTCCGGTTGCCGACGGATCGGGACGTGACGTTCGAGATGGTGATCGTGAACGCGATCGCCGAGGATGTCCTGGATTCCCTTCGTCTGCGGGTCAACGGGGCGCCGGTTCCCCTGATCTTCGCGGAGAGAAGTGGCACCTGGGCGCGGATGCAGGGGACCGTGCCGCGTCGGGTCCTCGGGAACGACTCCGGCCTCGCGGTGTTGACGTTCTGCACGGCCCGTACGGCCTCGCCGCAGGAGCTGGACCCGTCCAACCCGGATTACCGCCGGCTGGGTGTGGCGGTGAGCGAGATCACGCTCGGCAAGGTGGCCGCCGGCTTGCCCCCGAGCCTCGCGGGTTAGCAGCCTGCGCAACGGATCGCTCACGGGAAGTCTCCGGGCCGGCGCGTGGGAATTTCAGTCGTCAACGGTCCCGGGCCGATAGGGTCCGGAGACGGAAGACCTTCTCACGTGAGAGGATGCGATGCCCATCATGGATCCTGCCCCGCCCTCGCGAGGCCACCTCGGTCCCGAGCAGAAGCTCTACTTCAACCACATCCGGAAGACGGCGGGAACGACCCTCTACTCGCTCCTCGACCTCCACTTCGCGAGCCACGAGATCCTTCCGGCCTACACCCCTCCCCAGCTCTTGCAGGTTCCGGAGGAAAAGAAGGCCGGCTACCGACTCTACCGCGGCCACTTCGGCTGGATGCTGCCCGAGCTCCTCGGGATCTCCTGTGTCGGCATGACCATGCTCCGGGATCCGATTCGCCGCGCGCTCTCGGAGTTCGAGCACGGGCAGAGGGCTCCCGAGACATTTCTCCACGGACGGACTCTCGAGGACTTCTACGAGGACACCTCGGGGTTCCGCGAGTTCTTCGAGGACAACCACCTCCGGAACCTCATGCCCGTCGAGATGTTCGGGACCCTTCCCCGGGAGGAAAAGGTCGCGCTGGCCCGCGCCAACCTCGAGAAGCTGGCCTACTTCGGGATCGTGGAGAGGTTCGAGGAGTCCATGCTCCTTCTCGCCCACACGTTTGGCTGGCCCCCGCCGGCCGAGATCCAGAGGCTGAACGTCACCCCCGCCACGGCCAAGCTCGAGCGGCCGGGCCGGGAGGTTCGCAAGGACATCCTGGACACGATCGGCGAGCTCAACCAGGGTGATGTCGTGCTCTATGACGAGGCGAGCAGGATCTTCGATCTCCGGATGGTGCGGATGCAGCGGGAGCTCATCGAGGAGGCCTCGCGGGAGCGCTACCGACGCTCGCCGGTGGTCTTCCCGTTCCGGCTGCTGATGAACGAGGCGGTTCCGGGCACGGGTTGGCACGGACACGAGGATCTCGAGGGCAAGCACGGGGTCGTGTTCCGGTGGACAGGGCCGGGGACCGAGTCGACGGTCCACCTCCGGTTGCCGACGGATCGGGACCTGACGTTCGAGATGGTGATCGTGCACGCGGTCGTCGAGGATGTCCTCGATTCCCTTGGCCTGCGGGTCAACGGCGTGCCGGTTCCGCTGACCTACGTGGAGAGGAACGGAACCCGGGCGCGGATGCGGGCGCGGATTCCGGCGCGGGTGATGGGCCTGGACGCGGTCACCGTGCTGACCATCGTCACGTCGCGGACGGTGTCTCCCCGGGAGCTGGATTCCGAGAACCCCGACTACCGCCGGCTCGGGGTGGCGGTCGAGCAGATCAGGATCGACCACGCCGAGACCGCGACGCCGGCTCTTTCCTGAGGCTCTTCGCTCTCAGCTCACCTCGAAGAACCGGGAGCTCGTGCCGCTCTCCCCGATCCGGACCCGCACCGTCCTGAGGCAGCGCGGGCAACGGCCTTCATAGGCGTCGTCCTTGCGGTTCCGGTAGATGCGGGCATAGACCTGGCAGCACTGGAACAGGATTCCGAGGTAGGGGCGGGGCTCGGGAGCCACGGTGGAGGCCTCCTCAGGCCGGGGCCGGAACATCCGGCGAGCCGGTACCGGCCAGGCCATCCAGGTTCCTCGGGAAGCCGTCGTCCCGCTGCTCGATGTTGACGAGGATGCGAAAGGTCTGGCCGGGGTTACGGGTGGCATCGACCACGCGGCCCGTGGCGGCCGCGCTCCCGGACGGGGTCTTGAGGGTGACCTCGAGACCCTCGGCGGCGCTCGAACCGGCGATGAGCTCGACCGTCCTGGGGTCGAGTTTCTCGACCGTCACCGGCTCCCAGTCGAGACTGTCGGGACCGTCAAGGGACAGAAGGAGGGAGACGGATCCGCCCTTTCTCCTGGCGTAGCTCATGTCCGAGGAGTGTCGCAGGAGGATGTGAATCCTCGTGCCCTCGATGGCGCGGACCAGGACGGGTGCCGAGAACGTGTAGTCGTGGGCCCCGCGGGTGAGCTGGAGAGTGATCCTCTCGTCCTCGCGGATCTCTTCTTCTTCCACCTCGAGCCCGGGCTGGAGGGGGAACAGCGCCAGCCGATCGGACTCCTCCAGGAGCACGGCCTCGACGGAAGCGGATCCGTCCACCGACTCGCTCGTGGCCGTGACGAGGAGGGGCAGGTCGAGATCGCGCGTGCTGGCCGGATGCTGATCGAGGGGAGACCGCAGGAAGTCGAGCTTGTGCCGGATGGCCTGGAGAAGCTTGACCTCCATCCGGGGGTCCTGGCCCCGATCGAGACTTCGGCGCACGTACTTGCGCACGCTGTCGTCGAAGACCTCCTGGTTCTGCACCACCCGCGCCTGGGTGGGGAACTCGAGCCCTCTGGCCACGCGCTGGAGGAGACGGGACTCGACCGGATCCAGCCCGAGGTCCTCGACGACCTCCTTGTAGCTGGCCTTCTCGGTCGTGGTTTCCTGGTGCTTCCGGATGAGGTAGAGGACGAAGGCGGCGACGGCTGGAACCAGGACCAGGACCACCAGGATCTGGGGCCAGTCGACGTTGACCTGGTCCTTGAAGCTCTTGAGCCCCTCGAACCTCTCGGACACCTGCAGAAGCACGATGGCAAAGGGCGTGGTTTTCACTCGTACAGCCTCCGCGGGTGGATCCCGGCAGTCGACCAGGCCCTACCTGTCACATGACCCCTTCTCTCATCGGAAGATGGCCGCGGCGACTGAAGCCGCCTCAGGGGCCAGCCGATAGGTAGGAAAAAGGACCGCACCGGCCGCCTCCGAGGAGCCATCTCCTGGAGCCGGCGCCGGCAAGCCCAGGACCAGGAGCGCCTACCCATGGCAGACCCAGCCCACGGGGCCCGCATCGGCATCGATGTCCGGAACCTGGACTACGACTACTCGGTGACCCGGGGCATCGGGCACTACACCCGCTACCACATCGATGCCCTGGCCCGGGCCGAGCCATCCTGCGAGCTCGTCTGCCTGGGGGAGGAGGATCCGGCCGAGCCGCTGCGTCCTCTCCTCGAGCTACCCAACGTGTCCTATCGCGCCATCGACGACTATCTTCCTGGCGAGCTCGACCTCCTGCACATTCCTGACCCCATGCACGTCACCGTCGGCTTCGACTCGCCGTTCCGGATCTTCCGGGAGAAGAGGACCACCATCACCTTTCACGATCTCATTCCGCTGCGCCTCTACTGGAGCGAGTGGCAAGAGAGGGTCAGGCGCGTCTATCTCCGGAGGCTCGACGAGGTCAGGGAGAGCGACAGCATCCTCCTCACGAACTCGGAGTTCACACGGAGGGATGTGCTCGACATCCTGGGAATCGAGCCGTCTCGCGTGGTGTCGGTGGGTGCGGGGCTCAACCTCTCGGAGACCAGGGCCTTCACGCCGGACGACGTGACCGAGGTCCTTTGCAAGTACGGCCTCGACGGGTCGTTCTTTCTCCACGTGGGTGCCCTCGATCCCCACAAGAACTTCGAACTTGCGCTGGAGGCTTTCCGCCGCTGTAACCGGAGGATGATCTGCCGTCTCGTCGTGGTGGGGCAGATGGATCACCACCTGAAGGCCCAGGCGGTGGCCTGCAAGAAGAGAGGGCTCAACGACGTGGTCTTCACCGGCTACCTGTCGCGGCAGGAGCTGGAGATTCTCTACCGTGAGGCGACGGCGCTCCTCTTCCTCTCCCGCTATGAGGGCTTCGGGCTGCCGGTTCTGGAGGCCATGGCCCAGGGCTGCCCGGTCATCGCCAGCAATGCGGCCTCCATCCCCGAAGTGGCGGGAGACGCCGCGCTCCTCTTCGACCCGGCGGCGGTCTTCCACATCGCCGAGGGCATGGTGAAGCTCCTCACGGATCCCGGCAAGCGGGAGGAGCTGGTGCGCAAGGGGCGCGAGCGGGCCAAGGTCTTCTCGTGGGACAAGACCGCCCGGAAGACCCTCGACGTCTGGAACGGGCTCCTGGCGCGGCCCGGGAAGAGGATCCCTTCTCAGCACCGTTTTCCGCACGTGCGGAATCATCAAGTGCAAGAAAATTAACGTCTTGTGACTTCACGACCTTCACCGTACCGCCATGGACCCGAATCGCCTCGTCGTGCGACACCCCGTCCTTGTCGCCGAAGGTGAACCCGGTCCTCGCGTCGCCGGAGACGAAGAGCACGCCCTCGTGCACCATCTCGTGGCAGTCGGCGCATTATGCCGCGTCTCGGATTATGCCGCGTTGAATCGCGACTGTCCTTGTTTCGCCGGTACTTACGGAGATTAGGTGCCCCTTCTCGCGGCATAATCCGGAGGGTGCCTGCCACGCTTCCTTC